>Ga0209721_1000015_pt1 | contig 156826 bp, 162 predicted proteins | sample TshhotsprinmetaG_FD_184139 | JGI IMG/M metagenome (GOLD analysis project Ga0209721, IMG submission 184139) | Hot spring microbial communities from South Africa to study Microbial Dark Matter (Phase II) - Tshipise hot spring metaG (SPAdes)... | ecosystem: Environmental > Aquatic > Thermal...
GATAACGAGATATGGGTTGGACTGAGAGAGTCGATTGTGGGGCAAGTAAGGAAGGTGTTTTTGAATGTGTAATATCTCTACACCTTTTAGGCATTAAAAATGTCTTGAAAAAAGGGTCGCAGTACAAATATAAGTCTCTGAAATATTCAGTTTTCTTGAATAAAATATACCCCAAATTGACGAAGTCGGGTATCATCTTTCCGCTGTTTTTTTATAGTGAGGCAAGATACTGTCTGTTCATATGTAGTGTGGGTGTAAGTTCTTCAAGAAGCTGGGATTTAATCTTCTTTGCTGACTTCTGATATTTTTTTGAAGTTTCATTAATGATGACATATCTGTTACTCATGTTGTATACTCCTGTTGGTATCACGGCAATCATCATGGGAACCTCCTGTAAGGGAAATTAATTTGTGAATAAGGGGTTTTACAGGATGATTACCGTTTTTGTCAATTGTGAGGAAACAATCCTTTTTCGAAGAGATTATTTTTGAGGAAAGGCGAATACTTGAATTTTTTTTTAAATTTAGGTAAAGTTGTAGTAGTTAAAAAATTAATTTATTTACGAAAGGAGGTGAGATATAGTGAAGAAATTAATGGTTATTGCATTGGCAGTAATGTTTGTTTTTGCTTTTGGATGCGCTTCTAAGGATTATGTGAAACAGGAAATTGATCCTCTTGTTGACAGAATAGGAAAGCTTGAGAGCAAAGTTGATGCACTAGATAAGAAGATTAATGAGTGCTGCACAAAGGCTGATGCTGCTGCAAAGAAAGCAGATGAAGCAGCTCAGAAAGCAGAGGCTGCTGCAAAAAGAGCAGAAGATGCAGCTCAGAGAGCAGAAGCTGCCTCACAGAAAGCTGGTAAAGCCTTCGAACTTCAGCAGAAGAAATAATTTTACAATTTTTACAGCCACAGATCCGATGGAAGGATTTGTGGCTGTTTATTTTTAATACTCACAGATGTTGGAATACCACTTTTTTGTTTGATCACATAATAAAGTTTGAAGGTATCAACAAATTTTAGGAGCCCCTTTTTGTTAAGTTGTTCCATAGCATTTTGAAGATAATCAAAATCCTTTAGCTGACTATCGTGATGAACTTCAACAAAAACATCCTCTCCACTTTTAGCAATTTTTACAGGCTGCCTTACAATTATTACTTCCGTACCAACAGGGACCATTTCATAGAGTTTCGGAATATCCTCAGGATAAAGTCTTATGCATCCATGAGTAACCTTTCTTCCTACAGCCCAAGGTCTATTTGTTCCATGAATTAGATAACTCAAGCCAGAAAGCCTTAAGGCATGAGTTCCAAGAGGATTATCTGGACCAGGTGGCACAACAGCAGGAAGCTCAGGTCTTTCTTGCCTTATAGATTCAGGAACATACCATGAGGGATTGACCACTTTGTGGGAAATTTTAAACTTTCCTTGAGGTGTCTCCAATCCGTCATCTCCAATACCTATGGGAAAAGTTGTAACAAGGTTATCTTTATTTTTTTTATAAAAATAATAAAGTCTCATCTCTGAAAGATTAATGATTATTCCCTGAAAATTGTTTGGTCTTTCTGGAAGAATCCAGTAAGTGGGCACTGTTACTGTTACTCCCTCACCCGGGACAAAAGGATCAAGGTGAGGATTGGCTTCAGTTATTTCATTGTAGCCTAAATTATAAAACCTTGCTATTTCAATTAATGATTCATTTGGCTTTACAGTATGCTTTTTTATTTCTCCGACAATAGAGCTATTGGAAGAAATAGAATAACTCTGTCCATTTGATAATGAAATATTTAACAAACTTAGGTATGTTAATAATATGAAAAATATGATTTTTTTCATCGCATATAATTTAACGGTCCCAACGGGATTCGAACCCGTGTTTTAGCCTTGAGAGGGCTACGTCCTAGACCTGGCTAGACGATGGGACCAAATTTACTGGGGAGAGAGGATTCGAACCCCTACAAGCAGATCCAGAGTCTGCCGTCCTGCCGTTAGACGACTCCCCAATCATTTAAATTATTATCACAAAGATACTTAAATTGTCAAACCTTTTTACTTATACCGAATTTACCGATAGAAAATGATATTTTTTTGAATTTAGTAGACTTCTGTTCCATCCTTTCAAAGAGATACCTTCTAAATCGATTGAATTATAAATTACTTTGTTGCCAACGATCCTCGCAAAGACGAAGTAAAAAAGTTAAGTGCGCGGAGACATTAGTCGCAAAAGGTTAGAAACATTATACAAATAAGGTGATTCGAATATAATATGGTAAATTAACGGTTTTTTTTATAAAAAGATTTACAATCAACAACGCATAAAAGGACAATCTAAATACCAATAGTTGACAAATTAAGGAATTCTATATTAGTTTAAAAAATACGGGCGGATAGCTCAGATGGGAGAGCGCAGCCCTTACAAGGCTGAGGTCACAGGTTCGATACCTGTTCCGCCCATGGGATGAGTGGGGTGGTAGTTCAGCACGGTTAGAACGCTTGCCTGTCACGCAAGAGGCCGCGGGTTCAAGTCCCGTCCACCCCGCCAAAATTTAACCTCTTTAGCTAAAACCTTCAAAAATCCATTAATTTTTATTTTTTATCCTAATCATAGCAATTAGAAGAATGATTGAAATCTTCATAGTTCTTTACAATTAAAAATTTATCAGATAAACCATTTGCTCTTTTAAAGCTCTAACTGTGATTTTTTTCGATTTTAATACTTCATTTTAATCTCTATCTAAATAAAAAACTTCTCTGTTACAATAGAAAATGAATTTAAAGCTGTATATTATAATTTTTATCTTCTTTTTTGTTATCACTACTTTATCAATTTCATCCACTTGCCTTGCTGAGGAACGAATTCTAAGTTTTCACTCTGAAATCTTTGTCGATCCAACAGGTTCAATGATTGTTGAGGAAACCATAAAGGTCCAATCACAAGGAATTCAGATTAAACGGGGAATCTATCGAGATTTCCCTCTTCGATATAAAGATCCCTATGGAAATGATTATATTGTAGATTTTTCAATTCTTAAGATTTTAAAAAATGGAAAAGAGGAACCCTATCATACAGAAAGTCAATCCAACTCTATTAGAATCTACATTGGTCATAAAAATGTATTTCTTAAGCCGGGAATATATACCTACACTATTAAATACTACACTAACAGACAGATAGGCTTTTTCCCTCAAAATGACGAAATATACTGGAATGTAACGGGCAATAACTGGGCATTTCCTATTGATAAAGCCTCTGCAAGAGTCTATTTACCTGAGGGAGCAAGGGATAAGATTTTAAAATTCGATGGTTACACTGGCTATTTAGGTCAAAAGGGAAAAGACTTCAAAATTATTGCTGAAGAAGGAAATATCATCTATTTTGAAACAACGAGGAATTTAAATGTCAGAGAAGGCTTCACCATTCTAATATCCCTTTCAAAGGGATTTCTGAAAGAGCCTACAAAGAAGGAAAAATTTCAACGCTTCATATATGATAATAAATCTCTTATCTTTGCCCTATTTGGACTTTGTATAGTATTAATTTACTATTTAGTCTTCTGGTCCAGGGTTGGTAGAGATCCTGAAAAAGGACCTATTGTTATCCAATACGAACCTCCAGGAGACTATTCACCGGCAGCAATGAGATTTATCTATAAAATGAGTTTTGATGACAAAATAATTGCAGCCTCTTTAGTTAATATGGCTGTAAATGGTTTTCTCCATATAAAAGAAGATGACGAAAAGATAAAACTCATTAAGAAAGATAATCCCACTGGAAAACTATCATCAGAGGAAAGAATCTTTTATCAAAGCCTCTTTCAAAGCGGTAATTCTATAACGCTTGAGCAACAGAACAATAAAATTTTAAGAGAAAGCAGAAATACCTTAAAAAACTGCTTAAAGAATAATTATGAAAAGATCAATTTTTACACGAACAGATCCTTTTTTATTATAGGAGCAATTCTTTCTCTTTTAGTTGCAGTCATTAGTGCGGCAATGACATCAAATAAACAGTTAGCTATCTTTTTTTCCATTTGGCTTACCATCTGGACTGTAGGAGTCATGGCTTTAATCTTTACTGTTAAAAATGCCTGGAGTAGCGCTATTTCTGTAAAATCCCTTAAGCATATCCTTAAAGCCGTATTTGTCACTCTTTTTTCAATACCCTTTTTAGCAGCAGAGGTTTTTGCTATTTTTCTATTATTAAATTTTACCTCTCCTTTTTTTGTTATGACCATATTTCTTCTTGGAGGAGTAAATAATGTTTTTTACCACCTACTTAAAGCGCCAACCATGAGGGGAAGACAACTTATGGATAAAATAGAAGGATTTAAACTTTTCTTAAAAGCCACAGAAGAGGACCGATTAAATAGGCTTTATGCTATAGAAAAAACTCCTCAGTTATTTGAAAAATATCTTCCCTATGCAATAGCCTTAGATGTTGAAAATGAGTGGGCTGAAAAATTTGAGAGCATTCTTAAGGAGTCACTTGTTTACGAAGAAAGACGGTATAGACCAAGCTGGTACTCAGGCACTCATTTTTATGGAGCTTCCCTTGGCTCAATAGGAGCGGTACTTTCAACAGCCATAAGTTCTTCATTTACCTCAGCTTCATCTTCAGGAGGAAGTAGTGGCGGAGGGGGTGGTGGTGGAGGTGGAGGAGGATGGTAAAAGTAATCATCCTTGATAGGTCATCCCTCCTTCATATTAGAAAGATTTCAAATTTTAAAAAGCTTTATAAAATCCACTTTTTTTGATATTCTTAATAAGGGGTATTTATGAAACAAAGGAATTTCATCAAGAAAACAACTAGATTTCTATTAGTGACGATGGTTATCTTTTTTGTTTTATTTAATTGCATCTCTCTTAAGTCAAAGAACAATGAAATAAAAATAGGACTCTTCGCTACTCTTACAGGCGTTTATCCACATCTTGGTAGGGAAATAAGGGATGGTGCTTTAATAGCTGTAGAAATGATCAATGAAGAAGGTGGAATCAAAGGCAAAAAAGTAAAACTACTTATCAGGGACAATATGTTTTCAAGAGAAAGAGCGATTAAAAATGTAGAAGAACTCATTTCTGAGGAAGTAATTGCTCTTATAGGACCTGCTACAAGCACAATGAGCTTAGAAATTCTTGATGTAATAAATAAGCATAAGATAACTACTATTTCACCCACTGCTTCATCTTCAGAACTCACAAATAGAGACGATTACTTAATTCGAATTAGGTCTTCAAATAAAGAGGATGCAAGAGTTTTAGCTCAATACGTTACAAAATTAAAAATTAAAAAATTAGCCATAATTTACGATGAAACAAATCCTGTCTATTGCCTCGATTTCATAAAAAATTTTACTCAAAACTCATCAAAGGACTTATTAGTTTATCCCTATCCTAATAATCCAAATAAAACTAAATATAAAAAACTATCTCAACTGGTGCTATCAAAAAATTCTGATGCTGTGCTAATTATTCATGAAACTTTTACTGCCTCCCTAATTATTCAGCATCTTAGAGCTCTTAATAAGGAACTAAAAATAATAATATCTCCGTGGTCAAAATCAGACAGACTTTTAGAAAATGCTGGATCAAGAGCTGAAGGAGTAATAACAGTGGACCTTTTTGAAGATAGTCCGAGGGATGAAAGATTTTTAAAATTTAAAAAGAGATTTTTCGAACGATTCCAATACAATCCTGGATTTGGAGCTACCCATGGATTTGAGGCAGTAATGGTTATTAAACAGGCTTATGAATTAAATCCCGATTCTTCGAAACTGAAGGAAACGATATTAAATAAAAGGGAATTTGAAGGGCTTCAGGGTAAAATCCTTTTTGACCGTTACGGAGATCCTATAAGAAATCCCTTTATTATTAAGATAGAAAATGGCAAATTTGTGAAGGCAGAGTGAAGATGCGAAAAAAGTTTGGAAGCTATGTTTTTATCTCCTTTTTTATATCTTTCTTACTCCTTACTTCCGGGCTAAGTTTTTCCTTTTACCTGTATGCAAAAAAACAGATAGAAGAAGAAAAAATTAATGATTACAGAGAATTATTGAGTGAAATTGTAAACTCCATTGAAAGAGAAAATTTAAAAATCTACTTAGCCTTAGATACAATCGAGAAAATTATTAACTCGAGAATACCACAAGCAGAAAAACAAAAGCAATTTGAACTTATATTCTCGCTATTTCCAGAAATTAAAAAAATCCTTATTTTAGACAAAGATTACACAGTGACACATGTATATCCCTTTGATGATGAATTTATTGGGCTTGATTTGTCGAGCATGTCTTTTATTAAGCTCGCTAAAAAAGAACAAAAAAGAAAAATCATGCCCCATGTTTGCCTTATTGAAAAAACTCTCCATTATACAATGTTTCGCTCTATAAAAAATGAACACATTCTTCTTTACTTAGATATTGACTGGATTAAACCCTTTTTCGAAAAATTCTCAGATTTCGGTCTCTACACCTTTGGTATCGATGAAAAAGGAACTGTTACATTCCATTTAAAGAGACATTTAGCTGAAGAAGAAATGAACCTTAAAAATCTTGATGCTGTAAAAACTGCCTTGAAGGGAAATGAAGGACCATTCATTGAGTATATAGATAATGGAAAGTATTTTTTGCTTGCAAAAAAAATCGAAGAACTCAACTGGATAGTATTTATGGGAGAGAAATATAATGAAGCCTTTAGTATTCTTAAATATACCCAAAGGGCAGGCATAATTTTCTATACGATTTCTTTAATTCTTAGTTTTCTTTTAAGCATAGTCCTCACACAAATACTAAAAAAACCTGTTTCAATTCTTCTTTCAAATATAGAAATGATAAAAAAAGGAGATTACAGCGTAAAGGTACCAAAGGATAGTTTTGAAGAAATGGCTGAAATATTTGAAAGCCTCAAAAATATGAGTAAAGAAGTAAAGGATAGAGAATATAGATTTAAAAAACTTTTTAGCGAATCAAAAACTCCAATATGTCTCATAAAGCCAACCGGTGAAATATTGGATGCAAACCCTGCTTTCCATGACTTCCTTGGGTTTAAAGAAGAGGAAATTAAAAATCAAGGGCTTAACCTCTTCAGTCTTTTCATAGATTCTGAGTATGTTAAGAAAATGCAAACTGAAATGGCAAAATCCGATTATTTGAAAGACGAAGAAATTGAAATTAAAAGCTCCAATGGAGACATCTTAAATGTGCTCTTTACTTCTACAGCTCTTAAGGATAAAGATGAAAATTTAGAAAGTTATCTCATAATTCTTTTCGATCTAACTGAAAAGAAAAAGCTTATGGACCAGATATTTTTAGCCCAAAAAATGGAAAGTATTGGAAGACTTACAGGTGGTGTTGCCCATGATTTTAATAATCTCCTCACTGTTATATATGGAAATGCTCAACTATTAAACATGAAATACGGAAATAACGAAGATATTAAAAAATATGTTGAGTCAATAATGAAAGCTGTCAACAAAGGAAAAGACTTTATTAAAAGCCTTCTTGCTTTTTCAAAAAAACAGATTTTAGAGTTGAAGGTTTATGACCTAAATGAGGCTATTCTGGAAGACGTAAAATTACTAAAAGCATCAATTAGAGATGATATAGAGTTAGAGTTGAATTTAATTGACAAGCCCTGTCCAGTAAAATTTGATAAAACTCAGCTAACTCAGATTTTGCTAAATCTAACCACAAATGCAATAGATGCTATGCCAAATGGAGGAAAAATAAGAATAGAAACAGATATTAAAAAAATTGACTCCTATTATGTAAAGTTTCACCCTAATGCAAAGGAAGGAATCTTTGGAGTAATAAAATTTTCAGATACAGGAGTAGGAATTCCAAATGAGATGCTCACCAAAATATTCGATCCTTTCTTTACAACAAAAGAAAGAGGAACAGGGCTTGGACTGTCGGTTGTTCACGGTATTGTAAGTCAGCACGGAGGCTTTGTAACCGTTTACAGTGAATTAAAAAAAGGAACAACCTTTAAAATCCATCTCCCCATTTCAACCGAACATTTCCCTGAAGAATCTACAGTTTCTGTTAAAGATCTCAATCTTTCGGGTAAAAAAGTTCTTCTCGTAGAGGATAACATGGAAGTTCTCATACTGGTTAAAGAACTTCTTGAAAACTTAAATCTAACCGTCTATGCTACAAGTGATAGCACAGAAGCTATTGAGCTATTTAAGTCCAAAAAAGACGAAATAGAGTTGTGCCTTTTAGATGTAATAATGCCACAATTAAGTGGCTTTTCCCTTTATGAAATACTGAGTGAGATTAAACCTGATTTGAAGGTTTTATTCCTAACCGGATACACTGACAATGTGGTTCATGTAAATCATATCCTAAAAAAGGGAATGCACATACTCAATAAGCCTTTCACGCAGCAGGAACTTATTAAGAAAATTAATGAAATTTTAAACTCTTAAAAAAGGATTGTAAACAATGAAAAGAGAAGAAATAATTTTAATTGCTAAAAAAGATGAGGATTTTTCTAAAAAAGACCTAAAAGGCATAAACCTTAGCGGAATAGATCTTGTAGGCGTCTCTTTCAGGGGAGCTAATCTTAGAAATGCCAATTTAAGCAGTGCTAATTTTTCTCTTTGTAATTTTGAAGATGCTGATCTTACAGATGCCAAATTAGATAGTTCTAATTTTACAGGAGCCAATTTTTCAAGGGCAAATCTTGAAAGGGTTGATTTTAATTTTTCAATTCTTACAATGGCTAATTTTAATGAGGCGAGTCTAAAAAATGCAAATTTTCTTAATTCTAAACTTACCGGTGCTAATTTTGAAAAGGCAAATCTTACTGAGGCAAATCTTCAGATGACAGACTCTTCAATGGCAATTTTTATAGAAGCCTTCCTTATGAACTCAAACCTTAAACAGGCAAGCTTTATTGGAGCTAATTTTACAGGTGCCTCTATTACGGGTTGCTCATTTTATATGTCCGATCTGTCTGCTGCCACATTCAAAGATGCCATACTAACAGGCTGTGAGATATTTGCCTGTGTATTAATGGCAACAGATTTTAGAGATGCCAAAATTAGCGAGACCATTTTTAATAAAAACTCAGAGATACGAGTAAAAAGATAATCTTACCCAACTTCATCACAAGGAACATAAAAACCACTGTAAATCAATGAGTTATCATCTACAAATTAGTCTACATGCCTTCTAAGCCATTTTTAAACCATCCTATTTTTCCTCTAATGTCTATATTTTCCTCCTGCCTTGTTATCTCATTTGCGAGTCTGATCATATCTTTACGTTCCGCTCTATGCTTGCAATTAGAACCCCTCACCCCTTTCTTTCATTGCAAGCTCCCTCTTCAGTCATTGCGAGACTATTCTTTTCTGTCATTGCGAGGAGCGCAAGCGACGAAGCAATCTCGTCGTTCCTCCTACTTGGACGAAATGAGATTCCTCACTTCGTTCGGAATGACGATGGAGGAGGAGTCATTGCGAGCGTCAGCGAAGGGATCTCGTAGTTGTCTTTTCGTAAACTTTACTTAGAGACCCCTTCGGGACATCGAGTTCCTCGCAGTGACAGAAAGAGACTGCCACGGCCACTTCGTGGCCTCGCAGTGACATGAGGGGGAGTAAGAGACTCCTTCCTGCCTTTATTCTCTCCCTTATAGCTCTCTCTATCCTTTACAAATCTCATTAGAACCATGTCTTTCGTTAATCGTGATACCTTAATAGCATAAGGATTATGTGTAGAATGCAATGGATTAAAACCAGAAATCAACGGAGATAGTATTCATCTTTTGATTCAAGTTTTGCAGGTAAAGATTTTTGATATTAGTAAACGAAGCAAGAGAGAAATTGGCTTTAAGAGGAGTAAAAGACATTAGACTACATTAAGTGGGAAAGGAAAAGATGAGTTTCTGAAATATTTAGTTTTTTTTAAATAAAATATACCCTTAATTGATGAAGTCGGGTCTTATTTAAATTTATCTATCATTGCCCCAAATTATCTCGACCGCTGAAAATCTTATTGCCCGAAGAATTAGTCCCTCCAGATTGAGTGGAGATTTGCCCTTTACCGCAATTGCATATTGAAAATTACCGAGATTTTTTGAATTTAAAAATAGAGGCTTTAATAATTCAAAAAGAATACTTGCTGTGACATTATTAGGAATTGTTACCTTAGAACCTTGCTCTGTAGCAAATTCAAAGGCTTTTATATTAATTCCTTCGCTAACTGTTCCAGGAATTAGAGGTTCAGTGAAAAGATGAATTTGGTTAAATTGAGCTTTTTTTAATGCGTAATGGAGAGTCCAGGGTTTCCAACGAGTAACATGGTGAGGCGGATAGTCATTATTCCACCATTTGTATTTTCTGTAGCCCAATGCTACATTTTCAAATTTATAAAAAGGAGGAATACTAAGTATAAGTATTCCCTTTTCATTTAGTAACGAATAAATATCCTGTAAAAATTTAAAAGGCTCTTCTAAATGCTCTAAAACTTCAAAGGCGGTTATAATATCGTATGATTCAGGAAAGCTATCTGGTATTTCATCAAGGGAATGAGCTTTTGCTACACTTAGCTTAAATTTGTCCTTTGCTATATTAACCGCCTGCTCAGAAGCCTCTATACCGTAAACTTCAAAACCTAATCTTTTAGCAATAAGCATAAAAAAGCCTGTTGAACAGCCGATGTCAAGAAGCTTACCCTTTGGAATTTCAGATAATATAGGCAATATTACTTTAAATCTCGGAAGATTACTCCACCTCTCTATCTCGCTATTTTCATCTTCCACGTTTTGATAGGAATCATAAGCCAAATTTAAAGAAAAGTCAAGAAGATCTCCGTGTTTTTTTTCATAGGCTTTTTCATAATCCATTGTTCCCATCGGATAGACAAAATGTAATCCACAGGAAGGACATTCAAAAATCCGATGGCTGTTTATTACTTCAAAAAGCGGAATCTCTCCCATGAACTCACAGAGTATACATTTCTTCGGTCTTTCATATTCACTGCATGAGAGAATCTCAGCATCTTTGAGAGCCAAGTAGATTACCTTCGGAGGGATGCTCTCAATGCAGGGGCTATAAAATTGTCTCTTAATCTGAGCCTCAGCACAAGGAGTTTTAAGAGCATGTTGCATACATGGAGCAATACAGGTTTGACCTTTGTAGGGATAAGAAACAGATATTATAGTAGGATAATTTCCAACTCTTAACTGACCATCAATAGGTCCTGTAATTAGAACTCCTGGTTTTTCTAATCCTCCTGCTATGTGAACAGTTACTGTATCTGCTGTTATAACTGCATCAGAAAGAGCTACAGCAGCAATAAGATATTTAATATTTTTCATAAACACTGAAAGATTCGCTGCTCTAATGCCATAAATATCCAGAGCAGTTTCAACAGTTATATCCTCATTGGGCATGGAACATATTACAGGAACATATTCATCCCATATTAAATCCTCTATTTCTTTTAAAAGTTTCGGAGGAAGGGTTCTGTGAACTGAAGAGGATAGATAATGAAAAAGTAGTATTTTTTTACCACCTGATGATTCCTTTATTTTGCTGAAAATCTCTTGCATTTCAGCTAATATAGCATTGTCTAAAATAACATCAGGCGTCTCTTTTTCTGCCTTTGGAATGTTCAATTTCAAGAGGTAGTATTCAACAAGACTCAGACTATCGAACTGGGGAGTACCAACCATTTCAATAGCCTTTACAATATAGTCTGCCTTTGCAACTTCTTTGAAAGGAATTGGCATTGGAAGAAGATTATCAATATAGGATAGCCCCTCAAGAACAGGTCTTGCTTTACCTGAAATAGAGACATTGAGAGTCATAGTGGGATACTTCTTCTTTATTTCTCTAAGTGCAGGAGTCATACAAAGAGCATCACCAATTGCTGCTTGAGCTATGAAAAGAAGAGTTTTTCCATCTAAGGATTGACCTTTGTAAAAGGGAGGAAGCACACTATAAGATTGCTCGAAAAGAGATTTTAAAGGCTCTGGAAGAAGGTTAAAAACATCATCTGCGAATAGAAATTTATCACCTGGTTTTATTTTAAAGGTGTAGCCATTAAATAATATATCGGTTTTTCCCTTCGACTTATATACTTTCATCTTTTGCCTCTCAGAGATATTATTTTTTTATGGGCTCTCTGAATTTATATCTTTCATCTTCAAGAATAATCTGAACACCTATTTTTTTTCTTTTGTTTATCACAAAGGGTGATTTAAGATTTGCAGCAACACCATCGTTGTATTTAAGCAAAGACACATAAACCTCAAGTTCATCTTCAGTTTCAGCTTCTAAGGTTTCTACAATCTCATCGCTTATTTCAAATCCATAGGTAGGGAAAAATTTAAAAGGCGAAACAATAAGCATTGCTATATCTGAGTCTTCTACGGCAATAAACCATTTTACTGGATCAATAAGCTCTTTAATAATAAATCGATTAAAGGGAATACCAGGAATTCCAAGAGGAAACTCTATTATTTCCTCTTCCTCAATTTGAAGTTCACCAAATCTTTGAGACTTGATGGAAATCATTCTTTTTTCTCCTCTTTGAAAATTCTTTTATCTTTCTTTGTTTTTTCAAAGTCTGTCTTTTCGTCATCTTTTGGAATCTTAGAGATTAATTCTTCAAAACTTACTTCTTTTGATGTTTTTAAGGCTTCGATATTGCTTTCTTTAAGTTTTTCGTAAAGTTCTTCTCTGAAAATAGCAACACCTTTCGGCGCATCAATTCCAATTTTTACCTGACCACCATCAATAGCAACTATCTTTATGACGATATTCTCTCCGATCCGAATAGATTGCCCTTCTTTTCTTGTAAGAATGAGCAAATTTACCTCAGAAAATCAAAGAGATTGCTTCTGAAAAAGTCTGAAAGAGTAACCCTCAATGCCTGCAGTACAGTCATTCTCCTTTGCAATTCGGAAATTACTTGAAGTGCATCGGCATCCTGATCATTGGAAAGACTTTGTTTAGTGTTTGTCTTTACCTCTAAATTGTAGTCTGTTGTGCTTTCCACTTTATTTAGCCTTGCTCCAATAATCGACTGTTGTCTGTATAGTTTATCAGCAATCTTATCAAGATATCCAACTGCTTTTTGAATTCGTCCCTGATCATTGTTTTCAAGGGCAACCTTCAAGAAATGAAGAGCCCTTAAGTAGTAGTTCTCATTCAGATAGTTGTTATTGAAGCTATAATAATTAGGATCCGTAGGATCTGTTATGTAATTATAGCCATTTATATTTTCCTCGAGGCTCATGTTTCCTAAAAGATTAAGATTATCTCCTGATAGTGCTGTCACTGAAATCTTAACCATATCAGATTTTCCATTTGGCACACTACCGATAACAAGTCTGTAATCAGGCGAAGTTGATGTTCCGGTGTTGACTACCCAAGCCTTAACAATGCTTCCTGCTTGTGAGTTTATAGCATCCCTTATATCCTCAAGAGAGGCCCCAGGATTAATATTTACTGAGGCTGAGCCAAGGTCTTCAAGGATAATATTAAGAGTGCCTCCACTGGCAGAAAAAGATGCTGTTGGATAAGTTATTGCTCCACCTGAAGGCTGGGCCATTAATAGTGCAGAGAGAGGATCTGCGTCGTATACTCCATTTGGATCTCCTGTGAAATTGTAATTATAAGGTGTTAAAACCTTTAGATTTCTATCAGGATCAGTTGGATCTATCTGATAAGTAAAGAAGTCAGTAGCAGGAATATTTACAGCTACATCAAGAAAGAAGCTTATATCCACATACTGAAGATTTGTATCTGATTGATAGATGCCTGTAGCTACGTTAACTGGTGCAATATCTGTTTTATAACCACCAAATATGTATCTACTTGATACCTTTGTGTTTATTGCCTCTATACTTCTTTGAAGTATTGAATCAACCTCCTGGGCTAAAGCAAGTCTATCTGTAGCTGATAGTGTATCTGTTGACCCATTAACAGCATAGGTTTTTGCCTTTATTACCATATTTTTAAGATCATTGATGGCTGTTTCAATTGCAGAGTTATAAATATCAGCGGTGTCAATTACCCTTGAGTACTCCTCAAGGGCAGAGAGTTCTGATCTATACTTCACAATTCGAGACATTGCAACAGGATCATCACTTGGAGATAAAACTCTTTTACCTGTAGAGAGCTGTTTCTGAGCCCTGAATATTTCCTCTAACTGGGAATTAAAATCTTTTAAAAAACTCTGATAAATGAACGATGTTGTTACTTTCATATCTTACCTCACCATATCAAAAAGGGTGGCAAGTATTTCATCAGCTACCCTTATTACACGGGCTGATGCTTCATACATTTTTTGGTATTTAACTAAGTTCACCGCTTCCTCATCAAGGCTGACACCAGAGATGTCTTGTCTTCGTTTTTGTAATTCATCAACAAGAGATGACTGAAAGCTCTTTTGAGTATTAGCACTTGCAGTATAGACACCTATTTGAGATACTATAGATCGATAATAATCAGTTGCTGTTGAACTACCGATGATTTTACTGTCAACTAAGGCATAAATAGCTCTTGCATTTTCATTGTCCATATCTCCACTTGTTGGAGAAGTAGGATCTGCCTTTGCAGCAGCTATCTTATTTATATTGTTGATATTCAAACTAAATAGAAAGGCTGTATTTGATTTGATTTGATAATCCAGATCAAGGTTATTGGTCGGATTTTTAAAAGTAACTTCCATATCATTAAAGCTTAATTTGTAATAAGTATCCGTTCCATCAACCCAGGAGGATACCACAGGTGTTATTGGTAAACCAGTTGTATTATTCGTGACTGTCCAATTTGTTCCATCAAACTGAACAGAAAAACTATCGTAGGTATTTGCATTAACTTGATTAATTTTAAATTGGATATCTCCAAAGGAACCAGAAGTAGTATTTAAATCATAAAGTTGCGTGAAAAAATTACTTCCTGTGGAGCCGTCTAAACCATATCCTCTCCTATGCAGTCCATTTATTGCCTCTGTAAAATCGAAGACAAACATGTTTAACTTGTTCATATATTCAGGAATAACTTCATCTCTTAAATCTATCTCAGCTTTTAATTTTCCACCTTGAATTAATTGGGTAACATTAATTGTTCCTGAGCCTGTTTCAAGATTAAATTGCATATTTTGATTAACATCAAGATTCACACTTAAATGATAAACCTTACCACCATCAACCATAGGCATTCCACCAAGCAGAATAGAGTATCTTCCAGCATTGTCCTCAAAATAATTTATCTGAACAATGTCATTTAACTGTTTTACAAGATTTTCTCTTTGATCCAAAGCATCAAGCGAACCTGGACTTGAGGCAATTTTTTCATTTAGTTCATTTATCTGATCCAAGTATTTGTTTATTTGATCAATAAGATTTTTTGTATCAGTATAAAGCTCTGCTCTTTCATCAATTAGTGATTTATAGGAGAGATTTACTCTTTTTGCTAAATAATTTGCTTTATCAAGAAGAAGGGTTCTTTCAGCAGTTCCTGAGGGATTCTGACTTATTTCCTGCCATGCATTAAAAAAATCGTTTATGCTTTTGCTTAGGGCTGTATCAGAGGAGTCATTAAATATGCTTTCAAGCCTTAACATTCCATTATAGACTACATCCCAGTAACCAAGATTCGAGCTTTCTGTTTTAAGCTGTAACTCTATGAAGGAATCATACATTCTACGAATATCCTGAAGCTTTACTCCTCTTCCCGTAACTCCTCTAACACTAAGAGTACCTGAAGGCATATTTTGAAAGATAACATCCTGCCTTGTGTATCCTTCAGTGGCACTATTTGCTATGTTATGGGATACTACCTCAAGTGCCTTCTGATAGTTAAGAACGCCTGTTTTCCCAATATCAAAGAGAGCTGAAAGAGACATCTATGCCTCCCTCGAAAGGCTTTGCTTTGGCTTTATTCCAAAGTTTTCAAGAAATTTAAGGGCTGTTCCTAAATGGATAAGGGAACGATCAATTAACTGCTCATTTATTTTCTGTATTTCCCTAATAGATGAAAGAAGAGTTTTCATTTTATCGAATAAACCCTTAAGTTCAGATATATCCCGTGATTTATCTTGTTCCTCAAAATAACTAATAAGCTCATTTAGAGTAATTCCTTTTAGGTTGTTTCTTTCAATGGTTTTCTCTCTTTCAACTTCCCAAAGAGATAGTTTCATAAGGGTTTCCTCTTTCTTAAGTAAAACTTTTTCTAACTCTGAGGATTTTAATCCGATTATTGCATCCCTTTCCTCAGAAACAATTTGATATAAACTTGTAAGAAGTACTTCCTCTTCTTTGAGAATTTTAATTATTTCTTCATACAAGCTTGTCAACTAAAGCCTCCTTTATTATCTTTCCTGCAATTTCACTTCCCTTTACCTCGTAGGTTCCTGCATTTATAGCGTTTTTAAGTTCTTCGACTTTATCTGCCCTTATATCTGGAATGTTACTTACCTCAACCATTAACCTTGAAATATTCTTTGCTGCTTCAGAGACAGTAACTTGATCTTTTGTGATAACCTCCTCACTTCTTTCAGGAGCTTTACCCAATGATTTTTCTGCATGAAGCCCTGTAGTTGGTGCAACTCCGTCTATTTTTATTGGTCCTCCTATCATTTATAACACCTCCTTCTTTAATCTTTATATTTATATAATCGTCGTTTTTTCAGAATCATTTAGCAATGCTATGGGATTTACTGGCTTTCCGTCTTTTCTCACTTCGAAGTGTAAATGTGGACCCGTTACCCTTCCTGTAGAGCCGGAAAGAGCAACCACAGTTTCTTGCGTAACTCTATCTCCTACTTTTACTAAATTTTTTGAATTATGACCGTAAACGGTCTGAAGACCGTTTTCATGCTCAATAATTACGCAATTCCCATATCCTTTGCTATAACCTGAATAAATAACCTTTCCAGACATTGCTGCTCTAACAGGTGTTCCCTCCGGGACAGCTATATCAATACCGTTATGATGTCTGTATTTTCCATCAATTGGATCAATACGCATACCAAAGGAGGAGGTTAATTTTCCGGGAACAGGAAGGGTTATCTTTTGGGGAAGCGCTGAAAGTGCTTGCTTTTCATCTCTTTTTTCAGTTGGAAAAGGTTTTAAATCAATCTTTTTATTAATAGAGATGCTTCGCTCTAAAGCCTGATTTTCCATGAAAAATCTGCCTATTCCCATTTCTCTTTCAGCCATCATCTGGGCTATCTCTGGGATAACTGCAGTCATATAGGTAGATGTTGTTCTATCCTTGTTAAAGGAAGTGTTTGCAAACATTATTTTGAGCAGTTCACTTAAAAAAAGTGTCTCTATTTTTTTCGATATTTCCTTAAGTTGAGCTTGAGAGGTATTCTGGCCGATATTTTTAGTGCTTTCTATGGAATTTGTTATTGACATTTTATCCTCACATTATTACCAAATCAGCCTTTAATGCACCCGATGTTTTAAGGGCTTGCAATATGGAAATCAAATCTTTTGGGGTAACACCTAAGGTATTTAGTGCTTTCACAAGCTCTCCAACGGTTGAACCCTGAACCTCCACTAAAGATGCTTGTTTTTCCTCAACCTTTAGGTCAGTTCTTGGAACTATTTCTGTCTGGGCTCCTCGAGGAGCAAATGGCGGTGGCTGAATAACCTCTGGAGTCTCTTTTATTGTTATGGTTAATCCTCCATGAGCTAAAGCAGTAGAAGCAATTTTTACATTGGAACCTATTACAATAGTTCCTGTTCTTTCATTTATAACAACTCTTGCTGGCAAATCGGTTTTTACCTCTATCTTTTCCACTTCTGCCATAAAATCTAATACATTACCTCTAAAGTTTTGCGGAACTGAAATAAACACTGTCGAGGGATCGTTTGCTTTTGCAATAGATGTTTTAAACCTTTCGTTTATTCTTTCGGCTATATTAGAGGCTGTGGTAATATCTGGAAATTGAAGTAGAAGTTGAAGTTCATTTTTTCCATTAAGTTGCACTGGAACAGTTTTCTCTACCACTGCTCCCTGGGGGATATATCCCACATTTTGATGATTTTTAACTGCCTGGGCAGCTCTTCCTGCTGCAATAAATCCTCCTATTGAAATTGGACCCTGAGCAAGAGCATAGACCTCACCATCTGGACCTGTAAGTGGTGTAAGCAAGAGAGTGCCACCCTGAAGAGATTTAGCATCTCCTATCGATGAAACCTGAACATCAATCTGCGCACCTGGTTTTAAATTAGTTGGTAATTTTGCTGTAACCATTACTGCTGCTACATTTTTTACTTTACCCTTTAAGTCTTTTACATTTACTGTCACACCCATTCGACTTAACATATTTGCAATAGGTTGATAAAGATAGGTTCCATCTTTGTCACCTGTGCCATTTAAACCAACAACAAGACCATAACCAATTAGTTGATTATCTCTTATTCCAGCCCAGTTTGCTATATCTTTGATTCTTTCTCCAGAGGAATTTTCAATTGAAAAATAAAAAAGAAAAGAAATCAAGAAAACTATGCTTGTAAGCTTTTTAGTATTAATCAGATTTTTCACACAAACCATTTCATCCCTCCTCTAAAAGGGCCATATTTTGTCAAGAAATCTTACAAGCCAACCTTGAGATTGCTTGTCACCTAAGGTGCCTTCTCCTACGAGAAATATCTGGGCATCAGCTACATACTGACTAAGTATGGTATTACTCTGAGTTATGTCATCAGGCCTTATTATTCCTCTTAGGACCAAAATTTCTTTTTCGTTGTTTACAAATATCTCTTTCCGTGATTCAATAACAAGATTTCCATTTGGTAGCACCTCTACGACTTTTGCTGTGATTGTTCCTGTAATTCTTCCTGTTCTTGAAGTGTCTCCTTGCCCTGAGAATTCACTTTGCGCTGAACCCTTAACAGAAGGAGAGAAAATATTGCCTGCTTTATAAAATCCGTTGATTAATGGAAGGTTATGGATATTAAAATCTGTGTTCATACCAAAAAATGAATCAAGACCATAATTAGAGGAGGAATCTCTTGATGCAGAGGTGGTTGCTTTTTTCTGAGCTGATGTAGATTCATTTATTATGATTGTAACAAGGTCATTTACTCTTTTTGCTTTCTTGTCCTCAAATAGAGATGCTCTGTTTTTCCAAAGGGATCCTTCGCCTTCTACAGTAGCTGTCGGCGTTTCCTTATAGTAGTATTTCGGTGGCATACCTGCATCCTTAATGTCTCTTACCTCTTTTAATTCAGAACATCCTGCAAGTAAAAGAACGATGAATCCTAAAATAAAGGGACTAATTAAATTATATTTTTTCATATTGACACCCTCACTTTATCTTTTTCAATCAACCTACCAACAATTTCCTTGCCAGTTTGTATACATTGAACTTTAGCCATTTCACCCACTATAGCGTCAGATTTTAAGACACCTTCTGTCATTACTGTGACCTTACCTGCGGTAATAAGTACATTCACCTTACTTCCCTTTTTAACTGGTATGCCAGAATAAAGATGTTCTTCCTTAATTATTATTCCCTGGGCAATGGTTCTTTTGATTATTCTGCCTATAAGTTCTTCTTTGTCTGTTACAGCAGTAACAGGAATTCTTTGAACTGGAAGCTTTATTTCTGCGATGTCTTCAGCCTTTATCATGTCTCCTTTTTTCAAAGGTCTCTGGGATATATACAAAGATAAAAAAACCTCATAATTTCCTATTGCTCGATACTGCCTATTTTTACAGTAAAAGGTAAACTCTACAGAGCTTGGCCTCTTTAGTTCCCTTATCTGTATCCTTTCGGGAATACAATCCTCCTTTGGTGCAAATCCTATAAATTTAATGTCCCTTATAACAAAATCCTTATTGCCAAAAGTTTTCTTCATTTCTTCTCTGAGAAGATTCCCAAGAGCATTCATGTCAAAACCAAAAACACTTGTAGCAATAGAAACAGTTAAAATAAGCACAAACAAACATAGAAAATTACAAAACTTTCCTTTCATTTTTTATCTCTTTAGTGCTACCGTAGTTTGTAACATTTCGTCAGAAGTTTGAACTGATTTAGAGTTAATGTCAAAGGCTCTCTGCGCAATTATCAGATTCGCAAGCTCCTCGACTATATTTACATTAGACATTTCAAGAAACGCCTGCACAATTGTTCCTCTACCCTCTGTTCCAGGAGTACCTGTTGTAGGAGCTCCAGAAGCATCGGTCTCAAGAAAGAGATTTTTCCCGATAGATTTTAATCCACCTGGATTTATGAACCTTGCAAGCTCTATTGTTCCTATTTCAACCGGAGTTACTGTCCCTGGCTGAAGAACTGTAACCCTTCCATCTCCTCCCACAGTTATTTGAGTAGCGTCCGCAGGTACTGTAATCCCGGGCTCTATTGGATAACCATCATTTGTTACAATTCTTCCATCTTTATCAAGACGAAAATTACCTGCTCTTGTATAGGCAATGGTTCCATCAGGAAGGGTTATCTGAAAAAATCCTTCACCATCAATGGCAAGGTCAAGGGCATTTCCTGTATTTATTAAATCACCCGTGGTAAAAAACTTTGCTACTGCTACCGGTCTTACTCCAAGCCCCACCTGAATGCCTGAGGGATATTGAGTTCCATCATCGGATGGTGCACCAGGTGTGATTATGGTCTGGTATAGTAAATCTTGAAACTCTGCTCTACCCTTTTTAAAGCCTGTAGTATTAACATTGGCAAGGTTATGGGATATAACATCTACATTTAATTGCTGTGCATACATTCCAGTTGCAGCTGTAAATAGAGACCTTAACATTAAATACCTCCTTTTAGACTCTTGCTATTTCACTAACTGCTCTTTGAGCTAACTGGTCAAAATTCGCAGTAACTCTTTGAGCAAATTCGAAATTTCTTATTGCCTGTATCATCTGCACCATTTCATTCATAGGATTTACATTAGAACTTTCAATCCAACCCTGAAGTATCTGACCTGTTGCCTGTCCTGCTTCTGTGCCTTCATATAGAGAAAGTCCTGCATGTCTCAGATTCTGTAGATTTACTAATTTGAGCTTTGCTACTACATTACCATCCACATAAACATTTCCATCCTGACCTATTTCTATTTTGTCACCTTCGATTACTATGGCATTATTATTCTCATCAAGAACCCTTAGCCCTGCTTGAGTAACAAGGAAATTCTCATTATCCCTTGTAAAAGAACCCTCCCTTGAGTAAAAAATCCTTTGGCCCTTCTGCACTGCGAAAAACCCTTCGCCTTGTATAGCCACATCGAAGGGATTTCCGGTCTTTCTTAATACTCCCTGAGAGGTATCAATGTATTGAGTACCAAAAAAAGTCTGGTTTCTTGCTTCATGATAAATAGCTCTTGACTCAAAAGGTTTTCCTGAAAGTAGTGGATAAAGCCTACTTGCAAAACTTTGTCTTTTATATCCTGTGGTGTTCATGTTTGCGAGATTATTTGAAACAGCAGAGAGTTCATTTTCCCTCATTGCCATTCCTGTCATTGATATGTAAATTCCTTTATACATCTTCTCACCTCCTACCAAAGGTAATGCAATGGCTATGCCACATTTGAATAATAGAATCTTTCTTTTTCTGAGGGAATTTTTAAGACTTAAAAAATCTAAAAGGTAGGAAATTTTTACCTAATATGGAAATTTATGCTTCAATATCCACTCGATGTTGAGACTCTTTTTTTTCCTCTGGAGCCATCTCCTCTTCGCTGGTTTCTCTTTTTTTGGGAGTCTTTTTTTTAACTCTATATTTGGAAAATACAGAACCTTCCCTTAAAGGTCTAATGCCTCTGTAAGGACTTAAAGGGTCTATTTTTTCTTCAGGAGACATACTAACTAAGTAAAAACTCTTTTTGCTGTTCAAATTTAATCTTAAACAACCCAATAAGTTCTTTAATTCCTTCCTCGTTCATGCCTATTGATTCGTAGTCAATATTTACCTCAAAGGGCACCTTTAATCCTATGCCTAGACTAAGGCATATCTGATCTGCAACACGTACAATATTACAAGTATCTGCAAATGCAGGGTCTTCATGGGAAGGATAAGGATATTCGTGATGATAGGTGATAGCCATCTCCATTTTCTCAGGAAGCTTCCATTTTTTCGCAATTAGATTTCCAATAATTGTATGGTTAAAACCAAGCACTTCGTTTTCAATTTCTATTACAGGTCTTTTTTCTTCATACATTTTTTCATATACCTTTATATAAACCTCTGGCATAACGTTGTTAATAACCGTTTTCCCAACATCATGGATCAATCCACATACAAGTGCCTCATCAGGAGTTACAACACGAGTTACCATAGCTAATAAACTTGCACATAGAGCTACACCGAGGCTGTGTTCCCACAATCTCTGTTCAAAAACTCCAAACCTTCTATGTAAATCCCTCAATGATGTGGCAATAACAAGAGATTTAAGAGTCTCAAAACCTATTAGAAGAATAGCCTGTGAGATGTTTTCTATTTTTCTATCTCTACCATAATAGGGTGAGTTTGCTATTCTAAGAAGCCTGGTGGCAAAGCCCTGATCTCGAGAGATTATATCCTCAAGAGCAGTAATTGATGCATGATCATCATTTATAAGCCCCATTACCTTTAAAGCTACTGAAGGCAGTGGAGGAATATCTACTGTTTTAAGTATTATTCTTTCTATAATTTCTTCTTGCAAGTTGCCTCCTTACACAGCATTAATTATTTCTCCCGCCATTTCTTCAAGAGGAACTACCTTATCTGCCACACCAAGTTCAACAACTGCACGGGGCATTCCATATACTACACAGGTTTCTTCATTTTGTGCAAATACTCTACCACCTGATTCTTTTATCTTCTTACAACCATGGGCTCCATCATTTCCCATTCCTGTAAGTATAACACCAAGACTTCTTCCAGGAAAACATTCTGCCACTGAAATCATAAGAGCATCCACACTGGGTCTGTAAATGAACTCTTCCCTATCTTCGGAGATGGATATGTAAGTTTCAATGCCTCTTCTTTTAAGTCTCATATGACCTCGACCAGGTGCAATATAAACTATACCTGGCTTTATGGTCTCTCCCTCTTCAGCTTCCTTTACAGAAAGCTGACTTAGTTGGTCAAGCCTTTCTGCAAAGGGTCTGGTAAAATTAGGCGGCATGTGCTGCGCAATAACTATGGGAACTGGAAAATCCTTAGGTAGCTTAGGAATAATCTCTTGTAAGGCCTTTGGCCCTCCGGTAGAAGTACCAATGGATACAAGTCCAACCTTTCTTTCAGTAGTAACCCTTACTTTTGGAGGTTCAATCTTAGGAACTTCAGCAGGTCGAGGTACTACCTTTCTTTTTACAACTCCTCGCTTCCCGATGGTTTTAATCTTTTCAACTAACATGCCTTTTATCTTTACTATGTTTACAGAAAGTTCCGCCAAATTTTTAGGAATAAAATCAATAGCACCTAATTCTAATGCTTCCAGTGTAACCTTTGCACCTTCTGTAGTAAGAGAGCTTACCATTATCACTGGCACTGGATTTTTACTCATTATCTCTTTAAGTGCTGTGATTCCATCCATTCGAGGCATTTCAACATCCATTGTTACCACATCAGGTTTTAAATCCCTAATCATCTGGATTGCTTCCATGCCATCTCTTGCTGTTCCTACAACCTTAATTTCAGGATCCTCTTGAAGCATAGATGAAAGAGCTTTTCTCATAAAAGCAGAATCATCTACAACAAGCACCTTTATCATACGCTTTTCTCCTTAAAATCCGAATTCTTTGAGTAAATCGTCCACATCTTCCTGTGTAACCTTCTCAACTTCTTTCTTAATTGGCTCTTTATCTTCAATTTTTAATCCAAAGGTAGCTATTAATCTTATGAGCTCTACCTCAAGGTCACCAACAAGAGAGATTACCTTTTTTAAAACCTGACCAGTTAAGTCCTGAAAAGATTGGGTAGTCAAAATTTCTGTAAGATCATCCTCAAGGGAATTCTTGAAATTTCTGACAAATTGAACAGATGCTTCAGGTCCCTGCAATTCTCTGATATGACTTGATAGATCATCCATCTGAAGAATATATTTTTCAACTATTTCCATTGTTTTATTTGCTGCTTCCTCTGTTTTATCAATGACCATTTGTAGCTGATCCACTGCCCTTGGCATATGCTCAGTTGCAAGTTCTTTAAGCTTAGGATCAAGGGCTTCCCTGAAACTCTTAAGGGAATCGTGAAGTTTTCTCGCAACTTTACCAACCTCTTTGAAAAGATCGCTCTGACTTTTTTGAATTATGCTGTTCATTATTTTATCAGCATTTTCAAAATCACCTAAGGAAACCGCATCCATAAAGCTTTTAATCTCTTCTAATAAAAGATACTTCGGGTCATCCTTTGAAATTCCCTTTTCCTCATATAGTCGCTTTGGGTCTATAAATTCTTTCACAGTCATTTCCCCACCAATTCCAGCAACCTTTTTTATAACCTCAACCTTATCTCCCTCTTCAATTACCTCTACGATTTCCTCCTCAAAAAGACCTTGATCCTCTGCAGGAATTAGCTTTTTTGTATCCAGAAGAACCATTAATCTATCATTAAGCCGAGCAACTCCCTCAATCTGATTCTGCTCCTGTTGCATAAATTCTTCTGCTGGTTCTATGGTTTTTTCATCTATGTTTACAACTCCAGTTATATCATCCACAAGAGCACCAAAGGTGATTTTACCCGATGAAATTACAATTACTTTACTACCTTCTACTTCTTCAGGCACACCAAGAATTCTCTTTAAATTTACAATAGGAATAACTCTACCACGCAGATTAGTGATTCCTTCCACATAATAGGGCACACCTGGAATTTTAGTAATCTGCGGTAACTTGATTATCTCCTGAACTTTAAGAATTGGAATAGAATACTCACTTTTTTCCAAAATAAAACCTATGTACTGTTTCATTTTGATTACTCCTCAAAAGTTTTTTATTTTACATTCAAAACCTTTCTTGAAATAACAGCAAGATCAAGTATCAATACCACTTTACCATCTCCAGTTATGGTTGCTCCCATAATGCCGCATTCTTCAGAGTTTATTCCGTTTATGGATTTTATTACAATTTCTTCTTGACCTAAAACTGCATCAACAGATATACAAAAACGTCTATCACCTACAGAGGCAACAAGAATATATTTTCTGTCTCCTTCATTGCTATCAAAGGTTCCAAGAATTTGATTTAGCATGAACATTGGCAACACTTTATCTCGCACTGTAAGAACCTTTTGCCCTGTAACCTCCTTAATTTCATCTATGCTAACCCTTAAAGTTTCTTCAATCATTGATTGAGGCACTGCATATATTTCATCTCCAACTTGAACCATCATTGTCTGGATTATTGCAAGGGTAAGAGGTATGCTTATTCTAAAGGTGGTTCCTTTATCTTTTTCTGTAAATATCTCCACATAACCGTTTAATTTCGCCACATTGGATTTAACCACATCCATTCCCACACCTCTTCCACTTACTTCAGTAGAGACTTCCTTTGTTGAAAAACCTGGCATAAATATGAGGTTTATTATGGCATCTTCAGACATTTTTTCTGCTTCTTCTAAGGTAACTAAGCCTTTCATTATAGCCTTTGCTTTTACAGCTTCCACATCAATGCCTTTACCATCATCAGTTATATCAATAACTATTTGTGTGCCCTTTTGATAAGCATTGATAACTATTTTACCCTTTGCAGGTTTTCCTTTCTTTATTCTCTCTTCTGTAGACTCTATTCCATGATCTATGGAGTTTCTTATTATGTGAACAAGGGGGTCTCCGATATGTTCAATTACTGATTTGTCAACTTCTGTATCTTCACCAATTATCTCGAGCTCTATTTCTTTTCCAAGTGTCCTTGCTAAGTCTCGAACCATTCTCGGGAACTTTACAAAAACCTTTTGCAGGGGCTGCATTCTCATTTTCATAACAGCCAGTTGTAAATCTGAAGTCACCCTGTCAAGAAAAGAGGTTGTTTCAATCAGGCTTTCTACATTTTCATCTCCAGAGTATTTTGCCTCTAACTTGCTTGCAAGATTTAGAAGTCTATTGCGGGCAAGCACAATTTCACCCGCAAGATCCATTACCTTGTCTATTCTTACCACATCCACTCTAAGAGTAGATACTTCTTTTTCTTTTGTAGCTTGAGCTACCGTCTCTTCGGTTTTTGATGGTTTTTCTTCCTGTTCTTGCTTTAAAGAATAAGTCTCCTCTGCTTCTTGTTGTAAGTTTTTCGTTTCTTCCCGCGGCTGTTCAGTAGAAGACTCTGAAAGAACTTGATCCAAAAGTGTTAGCACTGGAGACAGATCCTCTTTAAACTCCTCTTTTGCTTTTATATGGGAGATTAAAAGCCTTAGAACATCAGTAGCCTTAAGAATTGCATCCGTAATCTGAGGATTGATAGTAGCATCACCTTCTCTTAGCTTTTTAAGAATAGCCTCTGCTCGATGGGCAACATCAACAATATTTTGAAAGCCCAAAAAACCTGCTGCTCCCTTTAAGGTATGCATTCCCCTGAAGATTTCGTTTATTATCTCAGGGTCTTCCCCTCTTTGCTCAAGTTCAACAAAAAGGGGATCAAGTTGCTCTAGTATTTCTTCAGCCTCAACTATAAATTCATTTATTATCTCATCCATCTCATCAGCCATTATTGTCCTCCTTTAATAGCAGGCCTTTTCTGGGCAATCTTCTCCAATTTTTCCTTTAAAACTTCTCCTGTAAAAGGCTTTACAATATAGTTATCAACTCCAGCCTTGATTGCCTCAATAACTTTCTCTTTTTCAGCCTCTGCTGTGACCATTAGAAAAGCTATGTCCTTAAGTTGGGGATCGCTCCTAACATTTTTAAGCAGTTCTATACCTTCCATCACAGGCATATTCCAGTCAGAGACAACAAGGCCATATTCAGTACTTTTTAGCTTGCGGAGAGCATCCTCTCCATTTTCAGCTTCATCTATGTTTTCAAATCCGAGTTGCTTTAACAAATTTTTTACAATTCTTCTCATTGTAGGAAAATCATCTACTACCAAAACCCTTATCTTAAAATTGAACATTTGTGTTACCTCCCTAATCTTTTTTCCCAAAAATTTTTCTCATAATTTTTTTCATAGAATCTATGATCTGATCTGCAGAGGTTGGTTTCACAAGGTAATCGTCAACTCCAGCAGCAAAAGCTCTTTTTTTCTCTTCTTCATCCGCTTCTGTTGTTATCATCACAATCGGAATATTGGCAAAATCAGGAAGGGATTTTACCTGCTTTGTAAACTCTATTCCATCCATGTAGGGCATATTCATATCAGTAAGAATTAGATTTATCTGTTCAAGTCCCAATTTTTGAAGGCCTTCCATTCCATTTTCTGCTGTAACCACATCATATCCCTTACTCTTTAAAATAAGAGAGATCATTTTTCTTGTTGTTTTATCATCATCAACAACTAAAATCTTCATAAAGAAACCTCCGTTACAGTTTTTGATAGACTACCACTTTATTAATAACTACTGGTCGAAAGGCTCTTGTAATATTATGCAAACTCTCAGAGGTACCAACAAATAAATATCCCTTTGGACGAAGAACATCATAAATTAAGGAAACAACTTTCTTTTTTGCCTTATCATCAAAATAGATGAGAACATTCCTACAAAATACCACATCAATACCCTTAAATTGCTTAACCTCTTTCTCATCTATGAGATTTATATTTAAAAATTTTACCATTGATTTTACCGATTCTGAAAGATTATACAAACCACCTGAATCTTTAAAATACTTAGCTATATAAGCAGGAGGTATATTTCTTACTGCATAATTTCCATAAATCCCTCTTCTTGCTGACATAAGAACAGACTCACTGATATCAGAAGCGTAAATCTCCTTTCTAATAGAGACAAGCTCTGGTTTTTCAAGCAAAATCATGGCAATTGTATAGGGCTCTTCCCCACTTGAACAAGCAGCAGACCAGATTTTTAAGTCCTTTCTGCCCATCTGAGCATTTTCCTTAATTATCTGAGGAATCAAATTATTTGAAAAAACTTCAAATTGCTGCGGCTCCCGAAAAAAGAAAGTTTCATTTGTTGTTATTGCGTCAAAAAGTTTTGCTATATCAGTCTTAGTTGCATTGTATTTTAGAAAATAGAGATAGTCCTCATAATTACGAAAATTTCGCTCTTTAATTATTCTGCTAAGTCTATTCTCAAGAAAGTATTTCTTATTGTCTGGCACAAAAATTCCGGTTTTTTCGTATATGAAATCTCTCAACTGTCTGAATATTTCATCATTCATTGCTATTGAAGAGGTTGCTACTGTAGTCATCATATTTTATTTAAAACCTCCTCTATTTTTTCTCTTATTTCTCTATTAGGATGCTCTTTCCTGCTTGAGAGTAATTCATAAACTTCACCACCTCCTATTTCTCCCAATATCTCAATTACTGCTATAACCACAGGAGGGAAAGGATCATCAAGAAGTGGAGATAGTTTTTCTATTAAAACCTCAGGGTCGCATCCTTTATTCATAGCCTTTACCGCATAATATCTTATCCATGGGTCTTCATCTTTCAAACATTCAAAAAGAATATCAGAGCAGAACTGGGCATCTCCAAGAGCTGCTATTGCTGCCTTTTTAAGCTCTTTATTTTCTCCAGATATAAATTCAATAAGCTTTGAGATTGCCTCATTGGTTCCTACTCTTCCCAGGGCATCTATGGCAGCTTTTCTTACCTCTATATCTTCACATTCAAGAAGCATATTTAAAATATCCATTGAATAGGTAATTTGCGCAAGAATTCGTTTTACATCGCTTCCATATGATTTTAAACCTGCTAAAAATCTATCCTGGTCAATTAATATAAGGGCTGTAACAATTGATTCTAAAATATCAGGATATACTTCTTTTTCAATCAAAGAAAAAAGCGGTTCGTAAGCTCTTTTATCTCTAATAATTCCCAAAGACTCAATTGCTGCTTTGCGAACATTGGCATCAGGATCATTAATGCTTGTTAGGACAAGTTTTTGAACTGATTGGGTATCTGCAATCTCTCCAAGTGCTCTTGCTGAAGCTATTCTAATGTCTCTCTTTATATCTTCAAGGAGTTTTATAAGTAAGGGTACTGCTTTTTTGCTTCCCATTCGTCCAAGGGTATTAATAACAAAGGCTTTTGCTCTGTATTTAAGTTTGTCCCTTTCAATTAGCCCTATTAATTCATCTTCCGAATCAAGATAAAGGAGAGCATTTTGAAGTAAAGATATCTTTTCATCATAATCAAAACAAGAAGGATCAAGCGCTCCTGCTTCTTCAACTATATAAGGAATTGCCTCTGTCAAATTTATCAACTTTATTCCTTCAATAGCTAAGACTTTTTCGTCCCAATCCTGTTCCTTAAGAATATTAATTATTTCTTCCTTAATATCAGTACCAGAGGGAATAATTCCAACTCTTATTAAAGCTTTTATTATTTCCTTTTTTTCATCTCGAGTTGCCAAGGGAAAATATTTAAGAAGAGGAGCTGTAACTTTTTCATTTCCGATTTTACCTAAAGTTTCTATTGCCTCTGATTTTATAAGTAAAGAATCAGTGTTAAGAAGTAACTCACCTATTGGATCTACTGCTTCTTCAGCATCTAAGGCTGCTAGTGCCTGCAGAACATAAAAAACCACCCATTCTTCATCATTAAGACATTCAATTAGTGCGGGGATAGCCTCCTTGTATCCCATCTCTCCTATTGCCCTTGCTGCTGCAGCTCTTACATTTCCATTTGGATCCTTGAGAAGCGGAACAATAAATGATGCATCAAAACCGTACTTAATATCTGCTATTAGATCAAGAGCAAATTTTCTTACATCTGGGTCTTTGTCTTTAAGAAGTTGATAGAGAAGATTAGGGGCATTATGTCCTATCTCTTTTATAATCAAAAGAGCAGTGTTTCTCAAATAGGCTTCTTCTTCTCTTAAAAGAGGGATAACCATATAAGTTACTAACTCACCAGGATTTATAAGAAAATTATTTTTGTCAGAACTACCCAATGTGATTAATGACTGCGTTGAGGCTTCCTGTACTGCTGGACTACTATCACTGAGTGCTTTAATTAAGGGATAAATTGCTCTTTCATCTGAAAATGCCAATTCTTCTGCTGCTTTTCTTCTTTCAGAAGGGTCTGGGTCATTTAGTAGAATAAAGGATAGCTTTTTTATATTCTTTTTCATAGAATGACCTCCACTGAGATTAGTATTATTATACAGAAAAATTATTAAATTTTTAATTATTTTCGAGTATTTTTTTTAATTTTAATAAAATCTTACCGTGTAATTGGCTTATCCTCGAGACAGAAACTCCTAAAACTTGAGAAATTTCCTTCATATTTAACTCTTCAAAATAATAGAGAGAAATTATTAGTTTTTCCATATGGGATAGTTTATCTATGGCTTTAGCAAGCTTTTCCTTTAGTTGTTTAAACTTTACCTCTTCAAGAATATTGCTATCATCAGAAATTATATTTATCAGACTAAGCTTATCTCCACCTTCACCTTCTATATATTCATCAAGGCTGATTACATCGGAAGCTCTAAGGCTTTGATAAACCTCTTGTAGTTCCTTTTCGCTAATATTAAGAAAAGAGGCAAGTTCTAAATCAGATGGCTCTGTTCCTGCTTTTTTAAGCTCACTGTAGGCTCTTTTAACATCCTCCACTTTTTTTCTGAATTCCTTTGAAAAAATATCGCAGGAACGAATTTCATCAATAATTGCTCCTTTTATTCGATGGTCAATAAAAGATGAAAGGGGAACATTCAATGAAGCATCATATCTATTTAAAGACTCAAGTAATCCCCGAATCCCCGCAGAGATAAGATCCTCTAATTCCAAAAAGTTCTGAACAGAATAGTAGTATTTTAAAGCATAATGCTTTATTTTAGGTAAAAACTGCTCAATAAGCTTTTCCTTTTCCTTTTCCGAATAATACATATTTTCTATTGACTCATTGCTTTTTTAAGGAAAAATTGCATACCTCCTTTTAATAAGTTTACTTCTTTTTTTAGAAATTGTCTCGCAATTTCGTTAAGTTTTTTTGAAAAATCAGAGGTGGGATAAAGATTAATATAGGGTTTTTGGGCAAGAATAGCCTCTTTTACTTTTTCATCATAGGGAAGAAAACCTAACCAATCAAGTGTAATGCCGAGGAATCTCTCTGCAACCATAGAAATTTTTTTGAATGTAGCTCTTGCTTCTGTAATATTTCTCGTATTATTGACTACTATGCGAAAATTCTGTTCTCCCTGTTCTCTATAAAGCACCTTTATAAGCGCATAGGCATCGGCAATTGATGTTGGCTCAGGGGTAACAATTACTATCACATCATGGGCAGCAGAACAAAAGAATGTTACATTATCCGATATACCAGCTCCTGTATCAATTATAAAAATATCGTAATTAGCATCTAATCGGTCCAGTTCTTCCACAATTTTCATTTTATGATTCAGTGAAAGTTGAGTCATTTCCCTTATTCCCGAGCTTGCAGGTATGATGTCAATTCCTTCCTTTGTATGCGCAATTATATCCTTTATTGATTTTTCGCCTGCAAGGAGATGTTTAATATTGTATTTAGGTGCTATTCCAAACATTATATCAATGTTGCTTAATCCCACATCTGCATCCATTACTAATACCCTTTTTTGAAGACTTCTAAAAACAAGTGCAATATTTGTTACAAAATTTGTTTTACCAACTCCTCCTTTTCCACTTGATACAGCCATAATTCTTGGGATATTAGTTTGCACAAACACCTCCTACAACGAGATTTTTTATTGAATCAGGAGGCATTACTCTACTACTTGTTTCACCATAAGCACCTAAGGATAAAAAGCTCACCGGCTTTCCAGAAAGAACAGAGATATTATAGAGATTACCATAACTTGAAGACAGGTCAATTTTTGAAAATCCGATGCAATCAATTGAGGTTGAATCCAATGATTTAAGAGCACTAAAGGCTGTTTGCTTTGATATGGTTGCATCAACCACTAAACACTTTCTTATAGGCACATCCTTTAAAATACTTTTTAACTCTGCAGCAAAGCTTATATTACCATCTCCTGGAGTATCAATTAATATCTTCCTTTTACCAATTTCCTTATGAATTATTCTATACAATTCTTTAGGCTCTCTGACTATTCGAGTTTCACATTTTAACTTTAAAGCCATCTCTTTTAGGGCAGCCACTGCGCTAATTCGATCATCAAGAGAGAGAACCATTATCTTTTCATTTTTTTCCCTTAAGCTTCGAATCATCTTATAAACAGTTGTTGTTTTTCCCACACCAGGAAGACCGTAAAAAATAAAACCCTTTTCTTCACTGAAAGGTTTCTCTGAAATTCTTATTTCACCCTTAATTACCTCTCTTAACTCATTTAGGTCTTTAGCTTTTTCAATTAGTATCAATGCTAAGTGTGGCTCTATGTTATTTTTTATTAAAAAATTATACAGACTACTTAAAGATTTATCATTAAGGGATGGGAAAAGCTTAGAAACGCTCTCTCTTAAAAGACTAACCTCGATTTTTAGCTTCTCTAACTCTTTAAGAAGTTCTCCATCAGGACTTTCGAGGTTAAGAGTATTTATAGAAAGGCTCTCCTTTTCATCAATTGCAGCAGTTATCTCTATAAGTGTTTCTCCTGAAAAGTTATCTTTTCTTGAGTTACTCGAGAGAATAACAGCATCTGGACCTAAATCCTGCTTAACTGTCTCCAAAACTTCTTTAAAACTTTTTCCATGAAATTTTTTAATTCTCATCCCTTACCTCCCTTTTAATCAGGTTTTACAGTTGCAAGCATTAATACTTTTACTCCTCCAGCTATCTCCTGAGGTGAAATAACAGGCAGTGAAGGACTAACTCTCTCTATGGCCCTCTTTATAAATCTTCTTATTGCCTGTGAGCAGACTAAAATTGGCTGATAACCTTTAATTGTTGCTTCATCTGCTATTTTTCTTACTTTCTCTAAGATTTTTTCCATTAAAAAAGGATCAGGAGCAAAATTTATGCCCTGTGGAGTTGTTTGTAAAGACTCAATAAGTGTCCTTTCTGTTGAAGGTTCAAGCAGAATTGCTGTAATTGAACCGTCAGAATTTTGAACACTCTTTGTTATCTGCCTTGACAGGGCAACCCGAACATATTCAGTAAGTATATCAGGATCTTTTGTTACGCTTGCATATTCTGATAGAGTTTCGAGAATAGTTTGTAAGTCCTTTATGGAAACACGCTCACGAAGCAAATTCTGCAAAACCTTCTGCACTTGAGAAAGAGTAAGAAGATTAGGCACCAGATCATCTACAACTCTTGGATGTGTCTTTGATAAATTATCAAGAAGTCTTTGAGTTTCCTGTCTTCCAAGAAGCTCATAACCATAGTTTTTAAGAATTTCCCTCAGATGGGTAACTATGACTGATGGTGCATCAACAACAGTATATCCAAGCATCTGTGCCCTTGAAACATCCCTTTCCTCTATCCAAAGAGCATCAACTCCAAAGGCAGGATCTTTGGCTGGAATTCCTTCCAAATCTTTGCCAGGTCGAGCACCGATGGCAAGATATCTTCCCGGTATTATCTCAGCTGTAGCAATCTCTACTCCCTTAATGAGAATGCTATACTGAGAGGGCTTAAGCATAAGATTATCCTTTATGTGAATAGATGGCACAATATAGCCCATTTCAATAGCAATCTGCTTTCTAAGAGACCTAATTCGGTCCACTAAGGAACTCTCTCCCTCTACAAGAGGAATGAGGTTATAGCCAATTTCAAGGGATATGGGATCAACTTTAAGAAGGCTTTCAAGTTGCTCCTGCATTGTTAAGGGTTTTTCTTCTGGTGGAGGAGCCTCTAAGGCATGTTCTTTCTTTTTCTCCTTTGTCATTAAAAGATAGGCTATTGCTCCCGAAACTATTGCAATCAGTATAAAAGGAAGATGAGGAAGTCCTGGAATAAGACCAAGAAGTAATAGGACTCCTGCAGCAGTTGCAAGAGTTTTTGGATTCTTAAAGAGTTGCTGTAGAATATCCTGTCCAAGATTTGACTCTGTGGCAGCTCTGCTTACCACAATACCTGCTGCTGTAGATGTTATAAGGGCTGGTATCTGAGCAGCAAGGCCATCACCTATGGTAAGAATCACATAGGTTTGAACGGCATCAGAAAAAGACAATCCTTTTTGTAAAACACCAATAAGTATTCCGCCTATTATGTTTATAATCATAATAATAATTGCAGCAATGGCATCGCCTCTTATAAATTTGCTTGCACCATCCATTGCTCCATAAAAATCTGCCTCTCTGCTTATCTCTTCTCTTCGTCTTCTTGCCTCTCTTTCATCAATAAGCCCTGCATTCAGGTCTGCATCAATGCTCATTTGTTTGCCTGGCATTGCATCAAGAGTAAAACGGGCTGATACCTCCGCAATTCTTCCTGCACCCTTTGTAATTACGATAAAATTAATAATTACGAGTATAAGAAAAACAATGAGTCCAACCACGAAGTTTCCACTTACAACAAACTCTCCAAAGGCTTTAATAACCTTTCCCGCAGCCTCTGTACCCAATTCGCCTCTGGTAAGAATCAGTCTTGTTGATGCAATATTTAAAGAAAGTCTCATAAGTGTTGCTATAAGAAGAACAGAGGGAAAAACAGAAAAATCCAAAGGTTTTCTTACATAAGAGGCAACTAGTATAATGAGAATTGAAAGACTAATGCTTATTGTAAGCGAAAGGTCAAGTAGAAAGGGAGGAAGAGGAACAATCATAAAAATAAGTATTAATATAATTCCAACAGCCACAAGTACATCACTTCTTATGTAATTTAAAAAGTTCATGCAATCTTCCTTCCCTTAAGTTTATAGACCTGGGCAAGAATTTCAGCCACAGCTTTATATAAAACCTCAGGAACTTCACCTCCCAAAGGAATCCTGTAGAGAGCTCTTGCAAGAGGTTTGTTTTCATAAATAGGAACACCTGCAGCTCTTGCTATTTCTTTAATTCTTTCCGCAAGTAAGTTAGCTCCTTTAGCAACAATCTCTGGAGCATTCATTTTTTTAGAGTCATATTTTATACATACGGCAATATGGGTAGGATTGGTTATTACCACATCTGCTTTAGGCACTTCCTGCATCATTCTCTTTCTCGCCATCTCCCTTTGTAAGCTTCTAAGTCTTGCTCTAACCATTGGAGAACCTTCGGTTTCTTTAAACTCCTCTTTTATCTCCTGTTTGGTCATTCTTAGATTTCTCTCGTATTGCCATCTCTGATATGCAAAATCCATGCCTGCAAAAAAGGTAAGCATTATAAGACATGCAAGCACAAGCTGATATATTTTCTGAAAGGAGACTCCAGCTATTGCCCTTACATCCATATCAATGAGAAGTGGTAGTATGGCCACATCCTTCTTAAGAAGAAGATATATAATTAATCCGAGGGCAATTAACTTTAAAATTCCCTTAAGTGTTTCAAAAAGAGCATTTAAGGAAAAAAGTCTTTTTATTCCTTTAAGAGGGCTTATCTTAGAAAGATCAGGCACAAGTGGAGCACCTGTAAATAGAAATCCGGTCTGGATGAAATGAACAAGAACCACACCAAAAAGAAGAATTGCTCCTATTGGTATAAACTGGGAGAAAAACCATAAAATCTCCGCTTTTGTAGCAGTAATTATGGCTCCAGATACAAAGTCAGGATTTTTAATCCTTTGAAAGGACTCTTTCATATGATTCATCATTGAGATAAAAAAACCTCCTGAAAAAACAAGATAGAGAAAGACCATCCAGCTTCCTACAATCGAAGTAAGCTCTCTACTTCGGGGTACCTCCCCTTTTTGTCTTGCCTTTTCCCGTCTTCGCGGAGTTGCCTGTTCAGTTCGTTCTTGAAGTTCCTCAGGCATTTTTTACCTCAAAAGTCCAAATAGAGTATCTTTAAGATTTATAAAAGCCTTTGAAAGGACCATGGTAAAAATAGGTATGCTTAGCCACATTACTGCAATTCCTGTGGCAAGTAACAATGGAAATCCAACGAAAAATACATTTGCCTGGGGCATAATTTTTGACAAAAATCCTAATCCAAGGTTCATGAGAACCTGCACAAGCAGAACAGGTGCTGCAAGTTTAAGAGCAAGTGGAAACATTAGGTATGAAAATTCAATTATAGCTGATGCAAATGAGGGATTAAGGGAGAACTGAAAGCTATAAAAGGTTAACTCTGCGAATGTAAGATGAAGGTCTAAGGAGAAAAAAAGAGCGATTGTGAACATCTCATAAAAAAGAGTAAGGGGACCCATTAATTCTCCAAACTGGGGATTAAATACATTTGCCACAGCAAAACCTATCTGGAGACTCATCCAGTGAGATGCAATCTCGACTGCAGCAATTATGACCCTTACCATAAGTCCGATACAAAGTCCAAAGAGCACAGAATTAAAAAGGGAAAGTAAAAAGTTCTCTTCCCTTTCAGGTAAAAGAGGCATTATGGCTAAGGATAGGGAAAGAGCAAAGAAAAATCTAAATGATAGAGGGACTGTTCTACTTCCAATATATGGAAGAAAAAATAAAATGATAGAAATCCTCGTAAAAACAGGAATAAATTTATAGAAATTAAGTGTCAAAAGTTCAAGGTAATTCATTTTACATACATGGGAAGATTCTCAAAAATTCCCCGTGTAAACTTCGTCATAATATTGACCATCCATGGAATTGTAAGAAGAAGTGTTAAGAAAACAGCAATTACCTTTGGCACAAAGCTTATGGTCATTTCCTGTAACTGGGTAATTGCTTGAAACAGACCAATCAGAAGTCCCACAAGCAAACTTACAAGAAGAACAGGGCCACCAACAAGAAGAATAGTTTCAAAGGTCTGCTTTGAAATATAGTTTAAAAACTCAACTGTCATTTAAACCCTCCTGCAAGTGAGCCAATTATAAGCTGCCACCCATCAACAAGAACAAAAAGTAAAAGTTTAAAAGGCATTGAAATCATAATTGGTGGCACCATAAACATTCCCATTGATAGCAATATACTTGCCACAACTATATCAATTACAAGAAAAGGCAAAAAAATGAGAAATCCTATCTCGAAGGCTCTTTTAAGTTCTCCAAGAGCAAAGGCAGGCACCACTATTTTCATTGGAAGGTCCATTGGAGTTGCTGGCTTAACTTCGCTTTTTGAAAGCTTAAGAAAAAGAGCTAAATCCTTTTCCCTTGTCTGCTTTAGCATAAATTCTTTAAAAGGAACTGAAGCCCTTGTGATTGCTTCCTCAAGGCTTATCTCCTTTTTTGACAAAGGCACATAAGCCTCATTGTAAACCCTATCCACAGTGGGAGACATTATAAAAAGAGTCAAAAATAAAGCCAGTCCAATGATTACCTGATTTGGCGGAACTGATGGTGTTCCAAGAGCCTGTCTAAGAAGAGAAAGCACTATAACTATTCTTGTAAAGGATGTCATCATTATAAGAACAGCAGGAAGAAAGCTTAGAAGGGTAATAAAAACAAGCAAATCCACTACCGATGAAAAACCAAAAAGCCCTCCACTTCCTGCGGGCTGTGGAGCGCCATAGGCAAGAGATGGAATTAAAATTAGAAGACTCCAAATACCTCCCTTTAATATTCTATGAATTTTCGATATTTTCTCTTCAGCGGGTTTTTCAAATATAGCCTCGATTTTTTCAGAATCAAGCTTTGTAATTAAATTTATGGAATTTTCTGAAATACCCACAAGAAGGTATTCGTCAAAGGCCTTTATTACTCCAATCCCCTTTTTATATCCGATTGGTTGATAATAAATAATCTGAATAAATCCTCTGCCAGGATTGATCTTATTCTTCATTATTCGAAGAACAAAATACAAAGCTGCGATAACAAAAAGTAGCGATAATATGACCTTCAGATATTCCATTTAGCACCTATCCCAGTTGTCTTACCCTTTCCTGAGGACTAATTATGTCTGTTATTCTTATCCCGAATTTCTCATTCACCACAACAACCTCTCCTCTTCCAATAAGTTTACCGTTTACATACACCTCCATAGGCTCACCAGCAAGTTTCTCAAGGGCAACCACAGAGCCCTGAGTAAGCTGAAGAAGTTCTTGCACAAGTATTCTTGTTCTCCCAATAATTACAACCAAATCAAGAGGGATATCAAGAATGAAATCTATATCTCGCATTTTAGGCTTTTCCTGTGAGGGTGTAAATTCATCAATTTGAGGAGCATGTACCTCCTCAGCTGCCTTCATGGCTTTTTCCATCTCAAGAGCCTTTGCCATATCAAGCTCTTCTTCTAATTCTTCTTGCGGGGCCTGACCTTCTTGAATTTCCTTTTCCTCCATTTTATACCTCCCCTGTTATTTTTATTGCATAATTTCCCTTAAAGGTTCCAAATTTCCCCTTAAATTTTGGAATTCCCTCTACAAGAATCTCTAAGTCTTCATCAATTCTTCTTGAAAGGGTAAGAACATCCCCCTCTTTCAGGTCAATGAGTGTTTTAAAATCTATTTTTACTTTTCCCAGAACAGCCTCTATCTGAACTGGTGCATTTTTTATCTGTGCCTTAAGCCTTCCTATCCACTTCATGTCCATCTCATCTCTGTCTGCAAGAAAGGCGCTATAGAGCTTATCCTTTATCGGTTCAACAGAAGAATAGGGTATGCAAACCATTACTTTACATTCTCGTGTTTCAATCTCAAGAGTAAACTCAGTTTCAATAACCACATCTACAGGTGTAACTATGGTGACAAACTGTGGATTCATCTCACTTCTTATGTATTGAGTTTTAATTGGAAACACAGGTTTCCACGCTTCTTCCATGCTCTCAAGAAACATCATTACCACCTTGTGAATAATCCTCTGTTCAATAGGTGTAAACTCTCTTCCCTCGGGTTTGTAATATCCCTTTCCAGATCCTCCAAAATAAAATTCAATGAGAGTAAAAATCATTGGTGCATCGAATACAACCAGACTAAAGCCTCTTAAAGGTTCAAGCTTGATAATATTCAGGCTTGATGGAAAAGGAACTGAACGCAAAAAATCGTAAAATTTGGTGATATTAACATTAACATTTACTACATCTACTATTTTCCTGATATCAGAGGCAAGGCTGACTCTAAAGCTTCTTGCAAGTCTCTCATTGATAATATCAAGAGAAGGCATCTTCCCACGAACAATCTTCTCTTGAGAAGTAAAATCGTAAGGTCTAATACCAGAGGGAATCTCTGGCGCCTCTGTTTCGACTTCTCCTCCAGCAATTCCCTTGAGCAGCGCATCAATTTCATCCTGTGAGAGAATTTCGTCTGTCATGGCTTATTGCATCACAAAATCTGTAAGATATACGTTTATAACATTACCTTCACCGAGAATCTGATTTGCTCTTTGTTTGATTTCATCCTTCAGCATAAGCTTACCCTCGGGAGTAATTAATTCTTCAGAGGTTTTATTAGTAAGTAAAGTTATTACAGCGTCTCTTATTTGAGGAGATTTTGCCTTAGCAACATCCATTACTTTTGGATTTGCTAATTCAAGCTGCACCGTTACTTTTAGGTATTTCGACCCACCCTGATCCATTAAATTAACTACAAATGGTTCGAGAGGAAAATTTACTCCTTGCGCTTCCTTTGATTCCTTAGCGGTAGTTCCTTTATCTTTCTCAGCACCCTTATCTAAAAGAAAAAAATAAGCACCTGCAGCTCCTCCTAACAGGACTACAACAGCAATGATAATAATAAGAAATTTTCCCCCCTTTTTCTTAGGAGCCTCTGCAGCCTTTTGTCCCTCGCCTTCTTCTACCTTAGTATTTTTCTCCTTTGGCATTTGACCTCCTCCTTTTAAAGGTTTTTCTAAAATTTAAAATATTTAGCACATTTTATGCCAAAATTTTATGTAAATCCAGGAATAATTATCTTTGAAAGTTGTGAGATCTTAAATTTAATTCTGAGCTTGGCATATATTTTTTTGCTTATAATTTTAAGCAACAATCTGTATATTTGCGGCATAAATGCCTGAATTATTAAATATTTTTTCTAATTTAATTTTATCACACAAGTGTTATAATTTTGACATCTTTAGCACAATGATTTGACATTCTATCTTAAAAACCAGCGTTTAATCTCACTAAAAGGAATAAATTTTTTTAAAGGACGTCCATGAGGACAGTGTTCACTATCTAAGGTTTTTTCAAGTTCAGAAAGCAATTTTCTTAATGCCCATTCAGTTATTCTATCGTTAGCCCTTAAAGAAGAATGACAGGCAATGGTAGATGCAACTTTCTTTTTTATATCAGACAAATCTATTCTTCCTGATTCTTCTTTAATTGCAAAAGCTATGCTTTCAATTATTTGGGCAATATCAGCATCTTTAAGAATCTCAGGAACTCCTCTTATGATAATAGCATTTTTCCCAAAATCTTCAGCTTCTATACCTAATTCACTTAGAAGGGTTAAATTTTCTTTGATTACACTGTATTCTGAAGGATTTAGATTTATGATTTCAGGGAAAACAAGTCTGTAAGTATTAGGTGACATAGAATTAAGAAGTTTTTCATAATTTATCCTCTCATGGACTGCATGAACATCAATGAAAAGAATTCCATCTTCTTCCTTTATGGCAACTATAGCATCTCCAAGACTTAAAAATTCTAAGGACTCATATTTATTAATCTTTAGCTCTTCATCAAATATGGTGGATTGAGAGGGAGAGGATAAACTTGGAAAATCTTTTTTCCACTCAACCTCCCTCTCTGCCACAAATGAGACTTTTTGCCTTTCGATTAACCTAAAAATTAGCTCACTTATTTTATTAAAGTCACGGAATCGCACTTCCTTTTTTGCAGGATGAACATTGAAATCAACCTTTTCATTAGGAACTTGAAGGAAAAGAATAAACTGAGGATGCCCTTCCTTTATCTCAAAGGCTTTATATAGAGTACTTATAATTAAAGGGTCCCTAACCGGTCTTTTATTAACAAAAATTAACTGTCTGGTCCTTACTTTTCTTTTTAATTCATCGGAACCCCAAAAAAGGGTAATTTTATATCCATCTTTTGATTGTTCTCTTTTATTAACTTTCTCCAGAAAATCTATGCCAAATAATTGTGAAATTCTCTCTTCCACCGAATTAGAGGAAGGGAGATTAAAAATTTCCTCACCATCTATGTTCAAATAGAAAGAGATTTGTGGAAAGGAAAGAGCATAATTCTGCACTGTTTCTATAATGTGAGCTCTTTCTGTAAAGGAAGATTTAAGAAATTTTTTTCTTACAGGAGCATTAAAGAAAAGGTCTTCTATCTTTATGGTTGTTCCAATAGTCCCTCTCTTAGTTTTTTCGACTATTTCTCCCCCAATAATATAAACTTCACTTCCTATACTTTCCTCTCTATGCTGAGTTAATATTCTAATCTTACTTACCTGTGCTATTGAATATAGGGCTTCACCCCTAAAGCCAAGTGTATTAATATTGAAAAGGTCTTCATCCTTTTCTAACTTACTCGTAGCATGTCTTTCAAAGGCTATCTCTATATCTTCTGAAGAGATTCCTTCTCCGTTGTCAACAACTTTTATTTCTGCAAGTCCATATTCTTTAATGTAAATCAACAAAGATGTTGCACCCGCATCTATTGAATTTTCTATGAGCTCCTTTAGGGCAGAAGCAGGTCTTTCGATGACTTCTCCTGCAGCTATTTTTCCAATTAGAGATTGAGGAATTTTTCTTATTTTACCCATCTACTACCAAGGACCGTATTCAAACCACCAGCGTGGAGAACCATACCAAAGCCATATATTAGGTCTGGGATAATAAGGATAAGAATGCCTCTTTTTCCAGAGGTAAACTGACCGGGCCTCTAAAAAGGGAAAACTATAGGGCATCTCATCTATTACACCATCTTTCATCCCTCTAAAATATCCTGCTACAGTAATATACCTTCCCTTTGAATATATAGCACAGTCGAGAAAGTTTTTAGACTTAACGATAAATCTGCCCTCAGAGTAATCTTGCCAAGAGGGAAAGCCTTCTCTGTCAAGGGGAAGGTAAAGGACTTCTATTAAAGTTCCATCAGCTACATTAGTGCAGTTGGTAATTTGTCCTCCCCAAAGTAACGACCAATCCAGGTATCGCTGAGGATTGTTCTTTACCTGAGAAAGAGAAACATCCTTTGACACAGGAATATTCTGAAGGGGCTTTGGTAAGGTAGCACATCCCAGCATAAAGAGAAAAAAACAAACGGGCAATATGAATATGAGAGGTTTCATAAACTAATTATATCAGTTATGTTAAAATAAAAAAACCTATAAAAGCATTAATGGAGGCAAAAATGGATAAAGTTCTTATGAAAGGAAATGAAGCAGTTGCAGAAGCAGCTATTCGAGCAGGATTAAATTTTTATGCTGGTTATCCTATAACTCCACAAAACGAGATTCCAGAATATCTATCAAAAAGACTTCCAGCCGTAGGAGGCGTTTTCATTCAAGCAGAAAGCGAAATCGCGGCAATAAACATGATATATGGGGCCTCGGCCTGTGGAGCAAGAGTAATGACCTCTTCAAGCTCACCAGGACTTAGCCTCAAACAGGAGGCTCTCTCATATATGGCATCAGCCGAGCTTCCTGCAGTCATTGTAAATATGATGCGTGGTGGACCTGGACTTGGAAATATTTCAGGAAGCCAGGCAGACTACTTTCAGGCTGTAAAAGGTGGAGGACATGGTGATTATCGTTTTTTAGTCTATGCGCCTTTTAGTGTACAAGAGCTATGGGATTACACTATCCTTGCATTTGAGAAAGCGGACGAATGGAGAAATCCCGTAATGATTCTTGGTGATGGCATTATAGCCCAGATGATGGAACCGATTGTCCCGCAAGTTCCCCAGCTTAAAACCTTTGACAAATCCTCATGGGCTTTAACAGGAGCAAAAGATCGACCTTCAAGATTTATAAGAACTCTTCTCATGGCTGAGGGAGAATTGGAAAAGCACAACTGGAAATTGCAGGAAAAATATGCAAAGTGGAAGGAAAAAGAAGCAAGGTATGAAACCTACTTCATCGATGATGCTGAAATTGTGATTGTTTCTTTTGGTTCAGCAGCAAGAATTGCCTTATCAGCAATAAGAAAACTTAGACAGGAAGGATTAAAAGTCGGTCTTCTAAGGGCTATAACATTATATCCATTTCCAGAGACACCTTTAAGAGAGCTTGCGCAGGAAATTGATAGATTTGTTGTTGTTGAGTTTAATGCAGGACAGATGGTTGAAGATGTAAGGCTTGCTGTAAATGGAATGGCAGAAGTCCACTTATATGGAAGACCTGGAGGATGTATTGTAACACCAGAAGAAGTATATGAGGCTCTATCAAAATACTGTTTTGCTGAAAAAGTTATTGTAAAAGTTTAGCAAAATATGAGCTTGGAAAGGGCTCTCTTATTTTTTCTTCATTTCATAGTTGTAACAGGAATTCTCTTAATCATAAGAGCTGTTCTATTTAGGCTTACCCATAGATGGGCAGAAAAGACAAAAAATACACTCGATAACATAATAATAGGAACCCTAAAAATTCCCTCTTTACTTTTATGTATTGGTGTAGGATTATATATAGGATTAGAAACCTCTGAAATCCCCTCGAAATATTCTAATTATCTAATGAAGGCAATACAATTAATAATCATTCTTTCTTTAACTATAGCCTGTGCAAATCTAATTACCCGTTTGTTTATTAACTATGTGGAAAGAAAGGCCGTATCAGTTCAATCTACAGGACTTCTTAATGCAATCATTAAAATTGCTATTTATGTAATAGGTTTTATAATAGTGCTAAATATTTTCGGCGTTTCCATTGCTCCTCTTATAACTGCACTTGGTATAGGTGGACTTGCCATAGGCCTTGCACTTAGAGATACCCTTGAAAATCTTTTTGCAGGAATCCACATAATGACCGAAAAAACAATTAGGGTTGGAGATTTTATAAGGCTTGAAACAGGGCAAGAAGGTTATGTGGAGGATATTTCCTGGAGAACCACACGAATAAGAATGATTCCTAATAATATGATAATTATACCGAATAGTAAGCTAGCCCAAAGCGTTGTTACAAACTATTTTCTTCCAGAAAAAAGAATGTCCATTCAAATTCCTATTAGTGTAAGCTACTCGACAGAACCAGAAAAAGTAGAAAGAATATTGATTGAAGAGGTAAAAAAATTAGCCGAAGAATTACCTTTATTACTTCTAGAACCTGAACCAACGGTAAGACTGATTCCAGGCTTTGGTGAGAACTCTCTTGAATTTACCCTTATATGTCATATAAGAGAATTTGTTGACCAATATCCTGTGCAGCATGAATTAAGAAAAAGAATTTTACAGAGATTTAAAGAAGAAGGTATTGATATACCCTTTCCTCAAAGGGTGGTATGGCTTAAAAATACATTGTAACTACTTTGCTCTTGGATGATGTTTCAAATACTCTCTTCTAAGTCTATCCATTGAAACTTTGGTGTAAATCTGAGTGGTCGATATATCACTGTGACCTAGCATCTTTTGAAGAGACCTCAAATCTGCTCCACCTTCAAGAAGATGGGTTGCAAAGGAGTGTCTAATCATGTGTGGCGAAACACTCACTCCTGCTAAAGCACCCATTTTCTTCAAATTCTGCCAGAATCTTTGTCTTGTAAGAGGCTCTCCTCTGTTATTCAGGAAAAGATAGTCTGAGGCTTTATTCTTAAGAAGCTTTGGCCTCAATTCGGTCATGTATCTTTTAATTCTCTCAAGACTTCTCCGTGCAATAGGAACGACTCTTTCCTTCTCTCCTTTTCCTTTAACTCTCACAAATCCTGCCTCGAAATTTATATCCCTTATTTTTAATCCAACAAGCTCACTTACTCTAAGACCAGAGGCATACATTAACTCAAGCATAGTTATATCTCGTAGAAAATATTTACTTTCAAGAATGACTGAAAGAAGTTTTTTCACATCTTCAATATTAAGTGCCTTTGGAAGTCTTACCCAAAGCTTGGGTGATTTAATTCCCTCTGTTGGGTCACGGTCTATTTTGAATTCAAAAACTAAAAATCTAAAAAACTGCTTAAGGGATGAGAGAATCCTTGCAAGGGATGAATTACTGTAGCCTTTCTCTTTAAGATTAAGAAGATATTGCAAAATATCCTTTTTCTCACAGTGAAAAAGCGAAGCTTTTTCCTCTTCTAAATATCTCAAAAAGCCCTTAAGATCGTTTTCATAGGATTTTACCGAATTTAGAGAAAGCCCTTTTTCTGTGAGACAGTAATTAAGAAACCTTTTGAGAAACTCTTTTGGTTCCATTTCCCATATACTCTTCTATTCCAACATGAGAACGAAGCATATCATAAAAAATTCTTCCAAGTTTAAACAGATTCTCCGTGTCAGCTTTGTTGTAAGAAACTAAAAGCTCAAGGCTACTAAAACTTCCATTTTGATAAGATTTCCAGAGTCTTACCGCATCATATCCATTTAAACCTTTAAGCTCATCTTCTCTCTCAATCAAAAACAATGATTCAAGTTTTTTAAGACCACCCTGTATTCCAAGTCTCTTTCCTGCAAAAAAGATGTCAAAATGTGGAAGGTGGTCAATCTGTAAATTGGGAAATTCTTTTTTTATGAAGGGTATGTCAAATATGCTTCCATAAAAAGTAATCAAATACTTATATTCATTTAAAACTTCTTGAAGCGCTTTTTCTGATAAAGTTTCGCCTTTTATTAGTGCTTGATAACCTTTTACAGAATATAATCCTACAACTGTAATATATCCTCCTTTATCGGGAGTAAAGCCGTTTGTTTCTATATCAAGACATAAAGAATCATCTAAAAACTCCTCAAAGAGCCTCCAGTGTTCTCTTTTTTTTAGATTAGTTGAGAAAAAAAGGCTATTTTTTGAACAAAGAGCATTAAAGGCATGGTGCAAAAAATCATCATAATATCTTTTTTTATCGCAGTCTATGTCTAAAACTTTGTTACATCCAAAAAAGTCATCCCAAGTAAGTATTCCCTCTCTCCATAATCTCTTCTCTCTTTTTTCGCCAATTCCATCAAGTAATAAAAAAGTATTTCTAATCATAACCTTATTATATCTCAAAAAGTTATAAGAGTAAAAGCTTCTAAAATCAAAGTCATAAGAATTTTAAACCCAACTTCATCACTAAGAACTTAAAACCCACTGTAAATCAATGATTTCTCATCTACAAATTAGTCTACATGCCCTCTAAGCTATTTTTAAACCATCCGATTTTCCTCTAAATGTCTATATTTTCCTCCTGCCTTGTTATCTCATTTGCAAATCTGGTCATCTATCTACGTTCCGCTCTAATTTTGCAATTAGAACCTCTCTCCCTTTCTGTCATTGCGAGCGTCAGCGAAGCAATCTCGTAGTTCCTCCTACTTGGACGAAATGAGATTCCTCACTACGTTCGGAATGACAGTAGAGGAGGAGTCATTGCGAGCGTAGCGAAGGGATCTCGTCGTTGTCTCTTTGCAGGCTTTACATAGAGACTGCTTCGGGGCATCAAGCCCCTCGCAGTGACATATGGGGAAGGTGGAGACTGCCACGGCCACTTCCTGGCCTCGCAGTGACAAAGGGAAGCGTCATTGCGAGCTCCTCTTTTCTGTCATTGCGAGCGAAGCGAAGCAATCTCATTCCGTTGGTCTTTGAGACTGCCACGGCTACTTCGTGGCCTCGCAGTGACATGTGGGGGAGTAAGAGACTCCTTCCTGCCTTTATTCTCTCCCTCATAGCTCTCTCTATCCTTTACCAATCTCATTAGAACCATGTCTTTCGTTAATCGTGATACCTTCTTAGCAGAAAGATTATGTGTAGAATAAAATGGACTAAAACCAGAAATCAACGGAGAGAGTATTCATCTTTTGATTTAAGTTTTACAGGTAAAGATTTTTGTTATTAGTAAACTAAGCAAGAGAGAAATTGGCTTTAAGAGGAGTAAAAGACAATAGACTACATTAGGTGGGAAAGGAAAAGATGAGTTTCTGAAATATTTAGTTTTTTTAAATAAAATATGCCCTAAATTGATGAAGTCGGGTTTAAAAGATTTGTAGATACGATTTTTTGTTATTCCGAAAAAGGGGAAATAGGGTGCATATCTCATTGATTTATAAAGAATTTTAGATCTTATGCACTGAAATCGGATCTTGGTAAATTGGAAATTTGATGCCTGTGGAAAAAAATTAAAAAAAATAGTTAAAGTATTTAGTTAAAAAAAGAGTACTTCTGATAAAAAATATAAATGGAAAATGAAAAAATGATAGATTGGATCAAGGAGCTTAAAAACGAATCTTTCCCAAATAATCCCAGAGAAATTCGAGTCATTCAGACTCACATCTCCTTTGTTTTTATTGTGGATGAGTTTGTTTACAAAATAAAAAAACCTGTAAACTTCGGTTTTCTCGATTTTACCACCCTTGATTTAAGAAAGATATACTGCGAAAAGGAAGTTGAACTAAACAAAAGACTTTCTCCAGACATTTATCTTCAAGTTGTTCCTATTTCTAAGACAGATATTGGATACAGGGTTGAAGACAGTGAAAACATAGTGGAATATGCAGTGAAAATGAAAAGACTTCCAGAGGTAGGAATGATGTCTAAGATTATAGAAAATAGAGAATTAGATAAGAAGCATCTTGATTTGATTGTAGAGTCTTTAATTCCTTTTTATAAAAATGCTCGAACTGGAGTAGGAATTGATGAATATGGCTCTATTGATACTATTTCATTTAATACAGAGGAAAATTTCGCTCAGACATTAAATTATGTGGGCAGGCCGATAAATAAATGGAGGTATGAGTATATAGTCAATTGGAATAGAAAATTCATCAATGAAAATCTTTCAATTTTTAAATCACGAATAGATGGGGGATTCATCAGAGAATGCCATGGAGACCTATACTCGGCAAATATCTGTTTCGACGATCTTGAAAAAGTTTATATATTTGACTGTATTGAGTTTAATGAGAGATTTAGATGTGGTGATATAGCAAGTGATATTGCTTTTTTAAGTATGGATTTAGATTTTCACGGATATGAAGAACTTTCTGAGTATTTTGTAAAAAGCTATGTCGAAAAATCAGGGGATAGGGAATTAATTAAACTTCTCAATTTTTATAAATGCTATCGGGCCTATGTGCGGGGTAAAATAGGATGTTTTACCTCAGAGGATATAAATCTGACTGAGGAAAGCAGAAAAAATGCTCTTGAGAATGCAAAAAAATATTTTGACCTTGCCTATCTTTATGCTGAGGGTAAGCCAAAGGTTTTTGTAACATTTGGTCTTTCAGGCACAGGAAAATCGACTCTTGCAAGAAAACTAAAGGAGATAAACCTTGCTGATTGGATTGCTTCTGATGAAGTGAGAAAAACTCTTGCAGGAGTTCCACCGACAGAGCATCATTATGAGCCCTTTGAGCAGGGTATCTATAGTAGAGAATTTACTGAGAGAACTTACAAAGAGATGTTGAAAATTGCCAAGGATAAACTAAGAAGAGGCAGAGATGTTATATTGGATGCTACTTATAGGAAGAGAGCTTGGAGACAAGATTTGGAGAAGGAATTAGGTTTTGCTGATATCATTTGGATTTGGTGCGTGGCTGATGATAGAGTTATTTATGAGAGATTTTCTAAAAGAAATGAAAATGAGGACATATCCGATGCAAGATGGGAAATATATTTGGTGCAGAAAGAAAAATTTGAACAGCCTAATGAAATTAAAGGAAAATTAATAAAAATTGATACTTCATCAGGACAGGTAGAGATTGATAGATTAATTAAGCAGATATATGAACTTTAACCCTCTAAAGGATACATAATAGGCGATATAAAATCCTTAAGAAAGAGATAAAAAATTAAACCTGATGGTAAAATGCTTTTATTTTAAGATACTTTTCATTCAATTCCTTCTCAGGATCAGAATCCCATACAATACCACATCCTGCATAGTAGGAAAGTTGATTCCCCCTGCCCACAGCAGTTCTTATGAGTACTGAAAGGATGAAGTTAGATTTATCCCATATTAAACCAGCACAGCCACAGTAGTAGCCTCTTACATGAGTTTCAAGAGTATCTATGATTTCCACAGCCTTTCTCTTTGGCGCACCTGTAACTGATGCAGGAGGAAAAGTTTCCTTTAAAATTGAACTGATAGAATGGGAAGTTTTTCCCTCTACAGTAGAGTGCATCTGATAAAGGGTTTTGTATTTTGTAATTTTAAAAAGTTCTGTCACCTTTACACTTCCAAAATGGGCAATTCTTCCAATGTCATTACGAATCATGTCAGTTATCATAAGGTTTTCTGCTTTATCTTTAAGGCTATTTTTCAAACTTTTAAGAGATTTAGATGTACCTTTAATGGGTTTGCTTATGAGAGTCTCTCCTTTCTTTTCTAAAAAAAGCTCCATAGAACCTGAAATAATAAAAAATTCTTCAAGGTCTAAAAAAAATGCATAAGGAACGGGTTGACTTTTGTAGAAATTAAAAAAAAGGTCTTTTGGGTCTCCATTGAAATTAAATTCTAGTCTATTTGTAAGGTTTATTTGATATACAGTGCCTTTTTCGATTAATTCCTTTATTTTCTTCACTTTGTAGATAAATTCAGAATCCTTTAATGCTTTATCCTTCAAAGATAGCTGATATGTATTAGAATTTTGTTTTCCCTCTATTTTATCGAACTTTCCAACTTTTAAAAGTATGATAGAAGGCAGTTCGGTTTTCTTTATTTTTAAATTGAGAGTTTCTCCTGCCAGATCATATGAGATCACAATAAAGCTCAAGGTTTCAGGTTCAGCTAATTCTTCGATTTTTGAGAAAAATTTAACATCTTCAATTTTAGCCCTGTAAAAACCTTTTCTTCCAAGCCAACTGCCGCAGAGGATTAATTCCATTTAAAAGGGATTTTCCTCTTGTATTGTCTTTTTTATTGTTTGAAGGATATCCACATCCAAAGGATATTTAACATTCATAAACTGTGCTACAGGGATGACCTCCACGATACTATTTGTAATGAAAAGGCACGATGCCTTATAAAGGTCATCTATCTTTATATATTCCTCTTTCACATTCATCTTATCAATCAAAATTTCCATAGTGGTTCCTAAAAGTAATCCAGAGTCTCTTGCTGGAGTTAAGAGTTTATCGTTCTTCACTATCAAAAGATTTGAAGAGGTGCACTCGGTTATTTGCTCATTTTCATTTAAAAAAATGCCGTCGTCGAAACCTTTTATTAGGGCTTCTCTTTTGGCAAGTATATTTGGCAGATAATTCATTGTTTTATGATAGATAACTACATTGTTGCTATGTCTTTTTATAGAGGAAAGGCATATTTTTTGCGCTTCATAGCTATTCTGTAATTTTTTTACTACAACCACTGATTCCGACTTTTGTGGATATTGATAATAAGCAGACTCTCCTTTTGAAAAGAGACAAAATTTAACATATAGATTTTTTTTTCCCTTAGTTTTTTTCTCTATTTTCTGACAGAATTCTTCATAGTCTGGACAGGGAATTTTAAAAAAATCAGCTGAATTTTTTAACCTCTTATAATGCCTAAGTAGCTTAGAGCTTCTTCCTCGCCAGAGGATTGTTTCAAAAATACCTTCTCCATAAAAAAGGGTTCTATTTTGCATCTGTCTCTATTACTCAGAAAAGAGAGTGGATTGTTGAATGCAGGATTTTCCGTCGAATTTTCCGCCCTCTTCAATAGAAATTTTTGTTGTAAAGATTTCTCCGTTTACACTACCCTTTTGAGTAATGGTGATTATCTCGGAAGCATTTATTGTTCCTTTAACCTCTCCACCGACAACAATTCCTCTACATGTAATACTCCCAGTTATTTTCCCTGACTCTCCAATAGATATCCAATCAGCCTTTATGATTCCCTCTACTGTTCCATCGATTCTTAGACTATTATTGGAGCTAATCTCTCCGTTAATGTATGTCTGAGGACCAATAACTGTCTCCATTTTTTGTCCCTTTGAAAAGAATTTCACATTTCCTCCTTTAAATAGGCAAGGGGATTAATAGGTTTATTATTATGCCATATTTCATAGTGTAGATGAGGACCTGTTGTAGAGCCAGTATTACCAGATAGAGCTATAACATCTCCTCTCTTTACTCTTTGACCGACCGTAACTAAATTTTTTTGATTATGTGCATAAACAGTGGTAAATCCATAACCATGCCTTAACATAACCACATTTCCATTTTGACCACTATACCCAGAAAATATCACAATACCATCTGCTGTTGCTCTGACTTCTGTTCCAGCTGATGCTGATATATCAATTCCTGTATGGAAATCTTCGTTTCCAGATTTGGGATGTTCCCGAGTACCAAAAAATGAGGTTATATTACCCTTTAATGGCCAACCAAGAGGAGTGGAACGATATATATCCTGCTGTTCTAAAAGAAACTTTTTGACTTCTGTAACAGAATTAATGGCTTTGTCCGCTTTAATCTTTAAATCTTCTAAATTAATGTCTCCTGAGGGATAGAAATCTATGTTTTCAAAAATCTCTTTCTTTGATTTAAAAGAGAATAGCCTTTTGAATTCTTCTTCTGAATTTTTAAGAGCAATTATAGTATGTTTGAGTTCGTTAAATTGGCTTTTTAGATAAGAGACTTCGTGTTTCATGCGATAGTAATCTAAAGTTTTTACTGCTAATGAAAAAATATAGATACTAAGTCCAGACCAGATGAAAAGAAAAAAAGCTAACAAGAAAATTGGAATCTTAATTCCTAATACTTTTGTTTTTCCATGAGGAATAAGCATGATTGTTATGGGAGATAAAATTTTAGAGACTATTTTTTTGAGCTTATACAGAGGCATCACCTCCTTAGATACAGATACAATATTATTTCAAATTTCCAATTTTAAATCAATATTCCCCCTTTCCTCAAAAATAATCTATTTAAAAAGGTATTGTTTCCTCACAATTGACAAAAGGAGCTATTTGCATGATATAAATGAACAGTGAGCTTTAAAATGATGGTTAAGAATTGCCATGGATGTTGAGCCTGTAAGTAAAGCTTTTTTCCAAAGTCCTACCTTTGGGAGACTATCCTTTGATGAAGTTTTTGAAAAAATTGTTCAATATGTTAGAGAATCTCCCCATCGGAAATATAGTCTTGTTGTTGGAACGGATTCTCTTGAAGGTGACATAACTGTATTCGTTTCTGCAATAATAATTCACAGGAAAGGCGCTGGTGGAAAATATTTCTACAGAAAGATAAGGCGTGACAAGATTGAAAATCTTAAAACTAGAATTTTCACTGAGGCATCTTTGAGTCTTGAGTTAGCTGAAGCTCTTCAGGAAAAACTAAGCGAAAATGGATTTTCAAAGCTGCCAATCGAGATTCACCTCGATATTGGTAAAAATGGGGCTACAAGGGCAATGGTAAAAGAGCTTGTCAAGATGATAGCAGGCTCTGGTTATGTGGCTGTTACAAAGCCTGACTCATTTGGTGCCACTAAGGTAGCAGATAGGCATACCGATTAATAGAACTAAGAAGCCCCTTTTTATAGGGGCTTTCTATCAAAAAAGATATTTTTTCCTTTAACACTTAGGGGAACACCAAGTATAATTTGAGCATCCATGAGACCGAGTCTTTTAGCAGCAACTCCTACTGTGTACATAATCCTGTTATCTACTCCAAGTTCCTTTGCTACAGATACCATTGAACCGATAGCAATACCCAAATCAATAGCTCGCATGGTACAAACAGGACCTGAATATTCAATCTTTTTTTCCTTTTCTTTCAGAATTGAATTACAGTCATATCCACAGGCTCCGCAATTAACACCAACGGGTTTTTTAAAATTTAATCCAATTAATATGACTCCCTCTGCGTCTCTTATGTTTTGAGCATCTCTTTTAAAAAATTTAAAAGCATCTCCTCTTTCTCCTATCTCATCCATCTCTTTTGCAAGAGCCTCCTTTTCTTCAGGAGAAACAATACCTGTGAGGATTTCGTCTTCTCCCTTTGCTTTCGGAGCTGTTCTTGCTGAAACAAGCATAATTTGTGCAATGGTCTCAATTACTTCCTTTTCAGGATTAAGCTTCATCTAACACCTCCAGGAAAAAATAAATTAAATAGCCCAAATGGCCGTTAGTAAACTTCTTTAAAATTCCAAAAATTAATAGGGTGAGACTCAATAGTTCTCATATCTTTTAGATTTTTTTACGATACAGTTGATTGTATATTTTATCATAGAGTTACAATAAAGGATGACCTCTTACAGAAATGAGACAAACTATCACATAGAAGACTATCTAATCATAGAAGGCGCAAAGCAAAACAACTTGAAAAATGTAAGCCTGCTTATCCCCCATAATAAATTAACGGTAATTACAGGAATATCTGGTTCTGGCAAGTCATCTCTTGCTTTCGATACCATCTATGCAGAAGGACAATGGCGATTTATAGAGTGTATGTCAAGCTATGCAAGGGTTTTTATTGAAAAACTTCCAAGACCTAATGTAGACCTTATAGATAATCTAAGACCTTCAATTGCTCTGGAGCAGAGAAATCCTGTAAAAGGCTCTCGAGCTACGGTTGGTACGCATACTGAGATATACGATTATCTAAGGGTTATTTTTTCAAAGATAGCGAAACCCTTCTGCCAGAAATGTAATCGGGAAATAAAGGGATGGAACGCTCATGAAGTAGCTAAATTTCTTTATGAAAACCATAAAGATAAAAGGGCTTTCATACTTTTTGAATCAGTTGAATCAATCGAAAGGCTCGTTCAACTTGGCTTTATGCGCACTTTTTTAATGGAAAATAATACTGCTCTTATAAAAGATTTACTCCAAATAAAAGAAAAAGCTGAGGGACCAGTTTTTGTTGTGGTTGATCGATTAAAAATTAATGATAAAGAGAGACTCATTGATTCCATTGAAATAGCCTTTAGGATGGGTTCTGTGAAAGTTTATATTCAAGAAGAAAATATCCTGATTAATTTTCCATCAGAACCCCGTTGTCCTGAATGTGGAAAAGGTGCAGAAGAGCCTTCGCCTATGCTTTTTTCTTTTAATTATCCTCAGGGTGCGTGTCCAGAATGCAAAGGCTTTGGTTTCATTCTCTCTTACGATGAAAATTTAATTATTCCTGACCCTACGCTATCTCTGTCTGAGGGTGCTATAGAGATTTTTGAAAAACCTGCCCTTAAATGGTGGAAAGGTCAATTAATAAAGGGGGCTAAGCAAAGCGGTATTGATATTGATATACCCTATAAAGCTTTGCCTGAGGAACACAAAAAACTAATTTTTACTGGCAATAAATATTTTTATGGATTGAATGAATTTTTCGATGAACTTGAAAGAAAAAGATATAAGGTCCATGTTAGAGTTTTTCTATCTCGAATAAGAAAGCCATTTCTTTGTCCTAAATGTAACGGTAAAAGGCTTAAAGAGTCTGCGTTGTCTTTTCGTTTGCAGGGTCTTGATATAGGCGATTTAAATTTTATGTCAATAAAAGGAATTAAAGAATGGTTAGGAAACCTTCAGCTTACTCCTGAAAAGGCTGAAATTGTGAAGGAACCTTTAAATCAGATTACGATGAAACTTAATTTTCTCGAAAGAGTTGGTCTTAGTTATTTAACACTTGACAGGCAGATTAAAACTCTTTCAGGTGGTGAGTATCAAAGGCTTAATATTTCAAATCAATTAGCAAATAGGCTTACTTCAACTCTTTATGTACTGGATGAACCAACTGTGGGACTTCATTCTCGAGATACAGAGCGTATAGTCCAAATTTTGAAAGATTTAACAGATTATGGAAATACGGTGATAGTTGTAGAGCATGATAGAGATGTAATTGCTGAGGCAGACTGGATCGTTGAACTTGGACCTGGAGGAGGAATGCACGGCGGCAACATCATATTTTCAGGAGAGATGAAAAAATTTTTACAGACAGACTCTGTAACTGCTAAATATTTAAAAAAATCAGAGCCTATAGAGTTTAAAAGAATTCCAATTTCTTTCAAAAACTTTATTACCATCAAGGGTGCTAAAGGGCATAATCTGAAAAATATCAATGTAAATATACCACTCAATGCTCTCACAGTAGTAACCGGAGTATCAGGCTCAGGAAAAAGCTCACTGATAGTTGATACCCTCTATTATGCTTTGATAAAAAAGCTCGGAATCGGAAACGGAGAACCTCTTCCTTATGATGATTTAGAAGGAATTAAATATTTAAAAACTGTGAAACTTATTGACCAATCGCCAATTGGAAAAACTCCAAAATCTCTTCCTGTGACATATCTTGGCATTTTTAGCAAAATAAGAGAAATTTTTGCATCTCAAAAAGAAGCAAAGATTAAAAGATTTTCTCCAGGACATTTTTCTCTTAATAGCGCTCTTGGTCAATGTCCTCAGTGTAAGGGAGAAGGTTTTATAAAAGTTGAGATGTATTTTTTTGAAGATCTTTATCTCCCATGCGAAGAATGTGAGGGGAAAAGATTTAAAAAAGAGGTCCTTGAAGTCAGATACAAAGATAAAAATATCTACGAGGTTTTATCCATGAGCTTTGATGAAGCTTACGAATTTTTTAAAGATATACCTATTCTGAGAGAAAAATTAGGAATAATTCGAGAGCTCGGTCTTGGTTATCTTTTGCTTGGTCAACCTGCTACAACTCTCTCTGGAGGAGAATCTCAGAGGTTGAAAATATGTGGAGAGATTCTGACTTCTCTTGCTTCAAAAAGTAAAAGTTCCCTTAAGGGATTTCTCTATATTCTTGATGAACCAACAGTTGGGCTTCACTACGAGGATGTAAAAAACTTTCTGTGCGTTATAAGGAATCTTCTTGATAAATCTGCAACAGTAGTAATTATTGAACATAACTTAGATGTAATTTCTGTAGCAGATTGGATAATTGATCTTGGACCTGAAGGAGGAGAGGAAGGAGGCTTTCTTCTGTATGAAGGAAACCTCCCTGATTTTTTAAATAGAGAAGACTGTCCCACTGCATTTTATCTTCGTAAATACTTAAAATTTTAAGAAAGCTCCTACAACACCGTTTTCAATTAGAAGATTTCTATCTTTGTCCTCTTTTAACACTTCAACTATGGCTCCACTTTCAATAGCCATCTCAGTTACTCTTTCCAGAAGGTTATTTACTCTCACCATGGAAGCTCCGCATTCAATACATTTTTCTAATTTCTGGCTTGAGGAAAATCCACAACCTTCACATACGCTTCCCTCTAATTCAAAATCCTTTGGAATAACTACTTTCATAACTCTTCTATTTCTCAGATATTTGATTACATCATCAACTCCTAAAACAGCATTATCATTTTTTCTTGAACGGGTAATAAGTTCTTCAAGGGTTTTGCTTTTTTTCATCTGTTCGTATTCCTGTATTACAGGCATTATCCTTTCAAGAATGTCTTCGGTAGAGGCATATTTTTCCATAAATGCTCTTCCTACTATTTTTCCCTTAATATTTTCTGGTAACATTTTCATAAGTTCATGAATTGCTTCGTCAGGACCAGTGACGATTAATTTTTTTATCTCTTTTATTTTTAAAAAATCATCGAGCTTATCTATCACATCTTTTAGATGCATTTTTACATGATGTTCAATATGTCTTTCATATCTTTTCTCTGCGAGCGCAAACCATCCGCCTTTTTTATGCTTACCAGGAACATCTTCATGATGAATGATCCCATATTCTTCAATATCTCCTAAGAATACCAAAAACACTCTTGCAGTTCGTTTATCTACAAGCAAAACACCATACTTTTGATAATTATCGAGTAAGTCTACTAGCGGACTTGTGTAGGGAGTTTTATCAATGACCATCAAATCATTTAACTCCATGTTTAGATCGTATCGTTGCCAGAGATCTTTTTTAGTGCAACTATAAAGAACTATAGATTTTTTAAAGGACTCTCTTTCACTTTGCAAAAATTTCTCTATTTTTTCTATATCCTCTTTAACAAGCGACATTTTATCTTCGGGTTGAGATTTCACAAGATTTTTAAATTTTGAAAGGTAGGTGCTTCTTTTTCTCTCTTGAGGTGAAACATTAAGGAAAAGGCTAACCACTAACGAATCTCCTCCATTAAATTTTTCCAACTGAACCACATCTGCCTTTTCAAACATTTTCCCCACCTCCTATAAAGTTTTTAAGTATCTCAAGAAATGAGACAAAAAGACTAAAAATTAAAGGCCCGATAATAAAGCCAATCAAACCGAACACTTTAATCCCACCAAGCACTGACAGAAAAATAAAAACAAGTGGTAGATTAACTCTTCCTTTTATAATTATTGGCTTTAAAATGTTATCTATTAAACTTATAATAAGTCCACCTACCAAGGCTAATATCAAGCCTTTGATTATATAGCCATTCAACAAGAGATAAAGCGAAGCAGGTCCCCAAATTGTAAAAGCACCCAGTACTGGAATGAAAGAGGCAATGGCTGTGGCAAAACCCCAAAGTGTGGCTGAAGGCATCTCAAGAAAATGAAAGGTGATTCCAAGAAGGGTGCCTTGAAGAATTGCAATTAGAATACCACCGTAAAATGTGGTGTAGATAATATTTTTAATCTGATTTCTTATTGTAACCTTATCTGCTTCTGCAAAAGGCAGAAATTCAATGATTTTTCTAACAAAGTGATCACCGTCCTTAAGAAAGAAAAATGCGATAAAAAAGGTAAGCAGAAGATTAATCCCTGAGCTTACTACATCTCCAAAACCATGGGCAATTTTTAATGCACCTTCTTTCATTAAACCGGTAAGTTCATTTTTTATAAGATTTTGCAAAGCCTCTACATCTCCACCAGTAATAAAGCTCATCTTTTCTAAGAGCTTTGCTAAAAAAGGATTAGAAGTAATTTTGTTTATAACTTCAGGAATGTTTATTTTTCTAAGTAGCTCTCCTGCCTCAAGAATTATCTGATAGGAGATAAAAACAAAGGGAAAAAGAAAAAGTATCACTACCAATACAATCGTAACAAAGGCAGAAAGTCCACTGAACTTAACAAACTTTCGCACATAGTCGTAAATAGGATGAAACACGAGGGCAATAACAATTGCCCAGCCACCGGCAGCAAAAAAGGACTTAAGTATTTGATAGTTTAAATATCCAAGAATTCCAATAAAAAAGAGCAATATCCAAATGTAAAAACTTCTTTCAAGGGAAATTCTATATTTTTTTGAGGGGCTCATGTTCTATTTTATCCTTTTTATAAAATTTTGCCAAAGAAGGTTTGATACTTCACTGGAGTCTCTTTCAGGATGCCACTGAACCCCCACAAAAAAAGGATGGTGCTTCAAATATATTCCTTCGATTATTCCGTCTTCAGACTTACAGAAAGGTTTAAGACCCTCTCCGAGCCTTTTCACAGCCTGATGATGGGAACTGTTAACTGTGAAAATGCCCTTTTGGAGAGGAAAATCATCGAATATCTCGATTTTATGAAGCCCTTCCTTGTGATTCAAGGAAGTTTCAATATTTTGATAAAGAGAACCTTTTAAAAAAATATTTATAAGCTGCATTCCGTAGCATATCCCGAGAACAGGCTTATTTGTTGAGATAAAAATACGAAGAAGCTCCATTTCTGCCAATACTCTTTCATCTGGAACTATGTTGTAGGATGCGGTATTTTCTTCACCATAAAAACAAGGGTTTATATCACCACCTCCTGAAATTATAAGGGCTGAAATTTCATTGGTAATCTCCCTTTGAAAATTTATCATTTCAGATGAGATAATTAAGGGTAAATATCCGAATGATACAATTTTGCTAATATATTCTCTTCGAAGAAAAATCTTTTTATCATCCAAACTCGATGTTATCCCAATTAATTTCACAGCAGTATTTTACCACTCCTTTTTCCGGTAAGCATGCCTTCTTCTACAGCAATTGAGCCATTCACTATCACGTATTTTATTCCCTTTGCAGTTCTGAAAGGTTCTTCAAAGGTGGCTCTGTCTTCTATCTCATTGGGATCAAAAATTACTATGTCTGCGAAGTAGTTTACTCTAATAACACCTCTATCTGCTATTTTAAAGGTCCTTGCAGGAAGAGATGTTATCTTCCTTATCCCTTCCTCAAGACTCACTATCCTCTTTTCTAAGACATATTTTCTTATGAATCTTGGAAAGCTTCCAAAACCTCTTGGATGGGGTTTACCAACAGCGGTAACGCCATTTACACATCTTGCTGAACTATCAGTTCCTATCATCACATAGGGTTTTGAGAGAATTCGCTCTAGATTATCTTCACTCATGCACCAATATATAACTCCTACCTGAAGATTTGAACGAATTAAAAGTTCGCAAATAAAATCGGCTGCCTTTTCAATATGGGTTAATTGACCGATGCTTTTTCCTTCGAAAATTTTGTCATTATTCGAAAAAACATCAGAAATTACGAGGTGTTGCAGAAAATCTGTACCACGCTTTTTTAAGTATCTTTTAATATAGGCTCTTACTTTTAAACTTTTAAGTCTTGCTATAATAGCGTCTTTACTTCCCTCTATAATCCATGAAGGAAGAAAAGCATCAAGATCAGTGGCTGAAGCCACATAGGGATATCGATCTGCAGTTATTTTAATTCCCTCTTTTTGAGCGTTATCAATAATCGATAAGAGAGATTCTATTTTCCACCAGTTTTCCTTTCCAGATGTCTTTAGATGGGAGATATGAACGGGCACTTTTGCCTTTTTACCGATTAAAACAGCCTCTTCAACAGCGGAAAGAAGTCTTTCTCCTTCACTTCTCATGTGAGTTGCATATATGCCTTTTAGAGCACGAAGGCATGAGGCAATCTCTATTAATTCATCTGTATCAGCAAAAATACCGGGTGGATATATTAAGCCTGTTGAAAGTCCTTTAATTTTATAGGAAAATTGTTCCTTGAGAAGTCTTTTCATCTGATTAATCTCTTTTTTTAAAATAGATCTATTATCATATCCACCAACAGAACCCCGTAAATTTCCATGTCCACAAAGAGTGGCAAAATTAACAGTAGGTGATGCCTTCTTTAAAAGTTCCACATATTCATCGATAGTTTTCCAGCCTTTCAAATTAAGAGCTTTTAGTTCGGAGAGTCTTCTTTCGTATACTTCTCCCTGTAAAGGAAAAGCAGAAAGACCACAATTACCGTTTATTTCTGTCGTTATTCCCTGTGTTATTTTCCCTTCCTGTCTTGAGTCAGCTAGTACAGTGAAATCCGAATGAGCATGGGTATCAATAAATCCAGGAGTAAGAATAAACTCCTTTGCATCTATTTCTCTTTTTGCTGAAAAAATTTCTTTGCCAACATAGATAATTCTTTCACCCTTTATGGCTATGTTAGCTTTAAATGGAGATTTTCCCGTGCCATCTATTATGAGAGCATTTTTTATGAATAGGTCCATTTATAATTTTTTTGCCTTATCCTTTTTGTTTTTTCCTTTTTTGCTTTCAGCTCTTACGGGATAATTATCAGTGTATTTTACTGTCTTAATTTTTTCAGACTTAATGAAATAATTGTCAATTCCGTCCACAATTGATTTAGCAATTCTCATTCTATAATCATCATCGGCAAGAAGTCTCTCTTCTTCGGGATTGCTTATATACGAAATTTCAAGCAAACAGGAAGGCATCTCTGCACCGACAAGCACATAAAAAAGTGCTTGTTTGACTCCGTTGTCAGGTCTTAGAAAAGAAGATTTCAAACTACTTGCGATAGAATTATGAATATATCCAGCAAGCCTCACAGATTCATCTCTTTTTGCTTCTCTTTCAAGAGATGCAAGCATAAATCCAAGTTCTCCCTTAAGTTGTTTCATTTTTTTAACGGAAATAGCATTTTCTCTCGCAGCCACTCTTATTGCTTCTTCATCATCTGTCCAGTTAAGAAGATAGGTTTCAATTCCCTTTGCATAGGAATTCGGTGAGGCATTCGCATGGATGGAAATAAAGAGATCGGCCTTTAACCTATTGGCAATTTCAGTCCTTTCATTTAGAGGAATAAAAATATCTTTTTCCCTTGTAAGGATAATTTCATAGTTAGGTTTATTCTTCATTAGCTCTTTTATTTTTAGGGCAACATCAAGAACTACATCTTTTTCCATTAGGCCCGTTGGTCCAATGGCTCCAGGGTCTTTTCCTCCGTGTCCGGGATCAATAACTATTTTTCTTTTGAGAAAATTTTTGGGCTCCTTTGAGATTCGAGGTTCTTTTGATTCTCTACTTTCTAAATCTGAATAAATATCAATAATCAATCGATAGGGATCTTCTAATTGGATTATTTTGAATTCATAATTTGCATTTACAAATTCAAACACTACCCTTACTGTATTTGCATCAAACTGTCCGAGACGAATCTTGCTAACAGCAGACTTATTTAATAAAATTTCTCTTCTTAGTTCCTTATTTAAGGAGGAATTTTTCAGATCAAAAAACAGTCTCTCCGGATTTTTTAGTTGCCCCTTAGAAAATTCTACTATTCCACTTCCTTCTATAACAACTCTTATACCGTTTGCAATCTCATAATATCGAAGATCTTTAATTAAAACCCTTTCTTCCGCAAAAACCCCTTCTAAACTAAGGAGAAGGCAAAGAAAAATTATGAAAAATCTGAACATTACATTATACAGCTACTACTTCTTTAACTTCAGGTATCTCACTCTTAAGTGTCTTTTCAACCCAATTTTTAAGGGTAAGTGTTGCCATTGGGCAGGTTCCACATGCGCCTTTTAATTTGACATAGATAACATTGTCCTTAATATCAACAAGGTCAATGTTGCCTCCATCAGCCATAAGGCCGACTCTAATTTTACCCAACACCTTCTCAACCTTATCTCTTTCAATCATCTAAAACCTCCAACCATGTTTTTAAATAAATTATACCTTATTTTTGAATTTCAAGTGGAATTTTCCAGGATAAAACTCACAAAAGCGAAAATAAACAATTATATTTGCCTATATTTCTTAAAATTCCCAAGATTTTTTATTACATAGAGAGATTTGCTTACAGGCAAATTTAATTGCAGTAACTTTTTTGAGCTTTCATGATTACCTTACGATTTTTTCATCACAGGGTCTTTACTTTTCAGTTCATTCCCAGCATAACGATGAATTTCCCTTCATTAATTAAGAGCTTAGCGAAACAATCTTCTAACCGCAGGTCTTCGATAAAGGCTGCTTTGGGACATCGAGTTTCTCGAAGTGACATAGAGGGAGGAGACTGCCACGGCCACTTCGTGGCCTCGCAGTGACAACTTGGAAGGTCATTGCTCCCTTTCCTGTAATTTCGAGGAGCGTAAGCGACGAAGGGATCTCTTAATCACAAGCTTTACTTAAAGACTGATTCGCCTCATTGAGTGTTTTGCAGTGACTTCTCCTTACAGTCATTGCGAGCGTAGCCAAGCAATCTCCATCTGGTTCACACTTAATTGCTCGAGCCTTTTTTACCACCATGAAGAATTCCTGAAATGCTATTTAAAATCCTCTGCGTTTAGTCACGGATTTTTTAATCAAAATTATGGTCATGTTTTTAAACTCATTTAACCCCAATTTTAGATTTTCAGGCCTCTTAATTTTGAATGGTAATTTTTATTAGATTGCTCTTAAGGGTTTTTCATTGTAAAATATTATAAAAACCTAAAACAGGAGGTATTGATGGATTGTAAAATCGAAAGAAACAAAAAAATTTGTACCTGTAGTTATGAACCCTGTGAAAAAAAGGGAATTTGCTGTGACTGTTTGCATTATCATAGAAAAAGAGGCGAGCTTCCTGCTTGCTACTTTACACCTGAGGTAGAGGCAACCTATGATAGAAGCATAAAAAGATTTATTCAGATGAAGGCAGGTAAATAGTAATATCTTCGACCTGAATGTCTCTGGCACTACGAATTTGCTTAGACAGTTCAACTCTTGCAATTTTTATACCTGCATTCTTTGCATATGTTCTTGAGGTAAAAATTGTAAGTCCTTTGCCAGAATAGATTATTTTACCAGCAAGGTATGGGTCATGACCTCTGATGAGGCAGGTTGCATTATTTGATTCTAAAAACTCTGTAAGCTTGCTCTCTGTAAACTTTGGAATTCCAAATCCTCTAAACATTGGTGAAACTTCTGCATCAGCCCATAGAATGTCTATTATCAAATCCCTCCTTGATTTATCATCTACACTCTGACCGTTTAATGGAAAGCCAGCATGGGAGGCAATAATTCCATTTGATGTCCTGACCATCAGCGGCATTTCTTTGAATACCTCGGTAGCAGCACTGTGAATTTGTCTGCCAAATAAACCAAATATATCTATGAGCTCTTTATCAAATTCGTAAGGATAACAAAATACACTATAGTGAGCCTCATGATTTCCTTTTAGCAGCACTAACCTTTCAGGAAAATTTATTTTTAGAAGACAAAGATAGAGTAAGTTATAAAAGGAACCTTCTCTTTCAGGTTCTCTATCAATGTAATCTCCAAGAAAAATAAGATAATCATCTGGATGTTTGATAAACCTGGTAACCACATATTTAGTTGTTGAAAAATCACCATGCGTATCACCAATAAAAATCACCTTGCCTTTTTTCATTTCAAGATGAACAAAAGGAGGGTCTTTTTCTAAAACAGATTTTGTTAAATGGAAAATTTCTATAATTTCATCAGGAGTAAAATCATAAACTAAATCTGGCTTATATAGAACCTCCGAGTGCATCTATTAACTCCCTGTGATTGCCATCAGAAACTACAGCTTTTATAAAGGAAATAGCATCATGAGTTCCGATTGCTTTTAAAGCTTTAATTATAGCTATCCTTACAGCAAGACTCCTTTCGGTGTTAAATGCTTCAATTAAATATTTTGCTGACTCTGGCATTTTAAGTCTTTCTAATGACCTTGCTGTTGCTTCTCTAACTAACACTTCCGGATCTTTTAAACCTTCTTTGAGAATTTCCATAAGTCTTCTGCCAGGAGAGAAATCTCCCAAAGCTTCTGCTACATAGGATTTAAGCGATGGACACTCATGATGAAAAAAATGATCCTGAAACATGTTAAGTAAAGCATCCTCTGCCTGAGGAGTTTTTAAATGACCGAGCATTCTAATTGCTCTTATTCTGTATCTCCAGTCATATCCTCTTGCATCTGCAAGGCTTACAACCACAGAAAATTTCTCAGGTACCTTAAATTGATTTAAGAAATGAGGATCAGTAATTTTTTCTCTCCAATTAGGAATATCGAGCTCTTTGAGAAGGTCATTAATAGTATAACCATAGGCACTGCTAATTAAAAAGGAATAGAGAATGCAACACATAATTAAAATTTTCTTCATATAGCCCCCTTATAAAAGAGATTAAAAATTAAACTATTTTTTATAACCCAAATCCAGCTATAAGTACTGCATAAGAAATTATACATGATATTGAGGGCATAAGAGAATGAATTTTTCAGTAACCGATGATCTATTTATCGAAAATAGGCCACACTAAAGACGGTTCAATCATCACTCGACTTCATCCCTAGAAACTTAAAAACATTTGTAAATCAATGATTTATCACCTACAGATCATTATACACGCCCTCTAAACTATATTTAAATTATCCGATTTCTCTCTAACTGTATCTATTTCCCTCCTACTATAAGTGACCTCGCAGTTACTTTTTTTCATTGCGAGCAAAGCGAAGGAATCTCAATACGATTCCCAATTAGATTCCTCGCTTCTTTCGGAATGATAGCGAAGGAGTCCCTGCGAATTTTTTATGTCATTACGAGGAGCATGAGCGACGAAGCAATCTCTTTGTTTAATATGACTTGAGACTGCTTCGGCCTCTACTATGCCTCGCAGTGACTGAGGGAAAGTAGTCATAGCGAGGAGTTAGATTCCTCGTTTCGCTTGGAATAGGCTCCGCAATTTCTTCTTTTTAAACGATCTAAGAGACTGCTTCGGGACATCGAGTCCCTCGCAGTGACAAAGAGAAGTGTCATTGCGAGGCCTTTCTTTTCTGTCATTGCGAGAAGCGTAAGCGACGAAGGGATCTCATTCCGTTGGTCTTTGAGACTACTTCGACCACTTCGTGATCTCACAGTGACAAAAATGCGTATGCTAAGTTCTCAGAGATCTCCTTCCTGCTATTTTTCACTCCATTATAAATCACCCTCTCCTTTACCAGTCTCCATATATCCATGTCATTTGTTGACCGTGATACCTTCATAGCAGAAAGATGATACGCAGAATACAATGGATTAAAGGTAGAATCAAAGGAGAGAGGATTAATTTTTTGATTTGCGTTTTATCAGTAAAAGATTTTTAATATTGGCAAACAAAGTAAGAGAAAAATGGGCTTTGAAAAGTGTAAAAGTTATTAGATATATTAGGTGGTGATGAAGATATAACTCTTCAGAAATATTTAGTTTTTTGAACAAAATGTGTCTTCATTTGATTAAGTCGGGTGAGACAGGGACCTACGGAGTAGAAAAAAGGACACAGTGAAGGCGTGTGGAAAATGTGATACTATATGTTTATGGAGTTTCGTTCAGCTTACTTGAAATTGAAGGATGAAGATTTTAGGGAAAGAATTAGCAAAGCCTTTGAAATATTAAAGAATTGCAGCCTTTGCCCAAGACAATGCCATGTAGATAGAACGGCAAAACAAAAGGGCTTTTGCAAAGTTCTTCTTAATCCTTTTGTATCAAGCTTTGGACCACATTTTGGAGAGGAGGCTCCACTTGTGGGAAAGCATGGCTCTGGTACTATTTTCTTTGGATACTGCAATCTCGGCTGTATCTATTGTCAGAATTACTCTATAAGCCATCTGGGAGAGGGTGAGGAGATTTCCTATGAGGACCTTGCAGGAATGATGATTTATCTTCAGAGCGTAGGATGCCATAACATAAATCTTGTCACACCTACCCATCAGGTTCCCCAAATACTGAAGGCCCTCTATATTGCAAGGGAGGAAGGTCTTTACATTCCGATTGTGTATAATTGTGGAGGATATGAAAGCGTTCAAACCTTAAGGCTTCTTGATGGAGTAGTTGATATTTATATGCCAGATTTTAAATATGCCAATGACGAATATGCGGAAAAATATTCAAAGGCAAAAAACTACGTATCCTCTGTAAAGGATGCTCTTAAGGAGATGCATAGGCAGGTGGGTGATTTGATATTGAATGATTACGGCATTGCTCTTCGAGGTTTGCTTGTAAGACATCTTGTCCTGCCAAATAAAATTTCAGGCACTGAAGAGGTTGTTCGTTTTATTGCAGAGGAGATTTCAAAGAATACATATATAAACATTATGAATCAGTACAGACCCTGCTATCATGCCTATCAGTTTGAAGAGTTAAATAGAAGAATTACAAGAGCAGAGTTCGAAGAGGCAGTTGAGATTGCTTTAAAAGCAGGATTAAAGAGAATAGATTCCCTTCTTTATTCAAAAGGTTTTCTCTTTTAAAGATAAATTATCTCTTCCTTAAGTGTTTCAAGATTAAGAATTATGAAAGACGGCTTACCATAAAGCCATCCGCAGGCCTCGCCGGGATTTAAAATTAGCGAGTCTTCAATCCTTCTGATGTCTATTTCGTGCATGTGTCCATAAACGATTACATGAAATTTTTTAGAGAGTGCGAGCTCTTCGAGCAATTGGGGTTCGTGCATGAGAGCAATTTTTCTTCCGCCGATTTCAAGTGAGCGGATACCTTTTTCAATTCGATGACCATACATTTTTTTAAGAAGCACTCGGTCTCCGTCATTGTTACCGAACACTCCGAAGATTTCTCCGTCAAAATTTTTAAAGGCCCGCCATGTAAAGGGAGATACAAAGTCACCTGCGTGAAGAATGGTATTTATCTGCCTTTCCTTTAGCATACTCAAGATTTTTCTTATGTTTGCCATATGGTCATGAGTATCAGAAATAATTCCTATTTCCATTTGTATCCTCCAATTTTATATAGATTTCTCCAAAGTTTTTTTCTTGATAGGCTTTTACAACCTTGAGTTTAAGAAGTTCGAGCAAGGCAAGGAAAGTGACTATTATCTCAATTTTTGATATTTTATCAATTGGATGAGATTGGAAGAGTTCTTCAAAGAGGATTGCTTTTCTTTGTTTTAAAAATTCGAGAATACTTTCAATTTTATCTTCAACCCTTATTGTTTCCTTAGGTAAGTGAATCTTTGGTTGAGGCTTGTTAAGAAGCCTTTTAAGGGCTGTGAGAAGGTCAAAGATATTAATCTCTGTTACAAGTAATTCTTCATCATCGTTAATTTTTCTCGAATAGGCATTTGACCACTTTTCGTATCTTTCTTTAAGAAACTGGGAAGTTTGTCGAAACTTTTCATATTCTAACAGTTGCTCCACAAGTTCCTGTCTTGGGTCTTCCTCAATCTGTTCCTCTTCTTTTTTGGGCAAAAGCATGCGAGACTTTATATAAATCAAGGTAGCTGCCATGAGAAGAAACTCTGATGCTATTTCCAAGTCAAGCTCTCTCATCAATTCGATGTATTCAAGATACTGCTTAGTAATAAGTGCGATTGGAATGTCGTAAATGTCTATTTTATTTTGCCTTATTAGGTGTAAAAGTAAATCAAGGGGACCTTCAAAAAGGGGTAAAGCAATTTTAATAGTCATGATTTATTTTATCACATCACAGGGATAACAATTTGCCGATTGATAATTCTTTTCTTCACTGATAAGATTTGTTTTTTGTGAGTTTTATCCTCATTATTGATTTGAAAAAATTAAAGAACCTTGACTTTGTCAATAATAGAAGTCCCATCCCTGTCATTTCGAGCAGCGTAAGTAAGAAGTAACAATCTATTTCTTAAAGTTTAGAAATAATCTTGGCTTTCTCATATGGAAGAGTGGAATTAGAGTGTCTTGAGAGGATATGTTTTTGCGATTAATTTTCTTAAGGATGGTATAAACTTGAGATTTTTTATTCAAGATTGATACTATAAAAAGATTCAAATATTTAAGGAGGTGAATTATGAATTTGTCTAATTTAATACCAAATGCCTATGCAATGGGACAGCCACCACAGGGAGGAGCACAGGGAGATCCTATAATGAGTCTTATTGCAAGCTTGCTTCCATTGTTTTTAATCATTGTGATTTTTTATTTTCTTCTTATTAGGCCTCAGCAGAAAAGAGCCAAAGAACACAGACAAATGCTTGAAAATCTAAAAAGAGGAGATAAGGTTATAACCGTAGGTGGTGTATATGGAGTCGTCGAGAGTGTAGGTCCTAATACAGTGGTTTTAAAAATTGCAGAAAATGTAAAAGTAAAATTCTCAAAACAATCTATTGCTGCCTTAAGACCTGCAACTGACGAGGATTAATAAAGCCCTATGAGAAAAGGCATATACTTTAGAATTGGGCTAATCATAAGCACAGTTATTCTTGCAGTCATCTTTTTTTTGCCAAACACTCCTTTGTTCAATTATATGCCTGATTGGTGGAAGAAAAATCTTCCTAACAAAGGAGTTGTTCTTGGTCTTGACCTTAGAGGAGGCTCTCATCTAATCTTCGAAGTGGATTTAAAAAGAGCAAGACAGATAACTATTGAACGAATAGGTCTTCATCTTCAGAGTCTTCTGGAAAAGAAAAACTTTAAGCCTTCTGTAAAGGTTGAGGGAGAGAGAATTTTCATTCAGCCCGTAAGTGATGAAGTGAAAAGGCTTGTGAGAGAAAATTACCCAGATCTTAATCTTACTGAACAGGGGCAAAATATAGTGGGTGAACTTCCAGAGTCAGCCTTTAAGAGGGTTGAAACTACCTCAGTTGATCAGGCCATAGAGGTAATTCGAAATAGAATTGACCAGCTTGGGGTAGCTGAGCCAGTAATTCATAAGCAAGGTGAAAACGAGATAGTAGTTCAACTTCCAGGGGTAAAAGACCCGAAAAAGGCTCTGGAAATAATTGGAAAAACTGCTCAGCTTGAATTCAAGCTTCTTGACGAAGAGACAACTCTCTGGAGAGAGCTTCCATCGCTTATAAAGCAGGGTGAGGAGGAGGCTTTTTTAAATCAATGGAAAGCAAAACTCTCAGAAAATAATGAAATAGTCTTCCAAAAAATTATTAACAAAGACACAGGAGTAATTTACAAGAGACCTTATATTGTTAAAAAAGAAGTTCTTCTTACTGGAGACCTTCTTGCAGAAGCCCATGTGAGCATTGATCAAAGGTTTAATGAGCCCTATGTTTCTCTCCGATTTAACGATGCAGGTGCAAAAATTTTTGAGGAGATTACCGCTAAATATGTGAAAAGAAGGCTTGCAATAATTCTTGATGGCAATCTCTATTCTGCACCGGTTATACAGGAGAGAATTGAAGGAGGAAATGCTCAAATTTCAGGTAGTTTTACTCTCGAAGAAGCAAAGGATCTAGCCATTGTGCTTAGAGCTGGTGCGCTTCCAGCACCGGTGAAGCTTATTCAAAATGTCACAGTTGGACCAACATTGGGTAAAGATTCAATTGAAGCAGGTAAAATGGCTGTGATTATAGCATCAATTCTTGTGGTTTTATTTATGATTGTTTATTATCGTTTAAGTGGATTGATTGCTGATTTTGCCCTGATACTGAATATTCTTCTTCTTATTGGAGCTCTTGCTGCTCTTAATGCAACTCTTACTCTTCCTGGTATTGCAGGAATAGCTCTTGCTGTTGGAATGGCAGTGGATTCAAATATTCTTATGTTTGAAAGAATTAGAGAGGAAATTAGACTTGGCAAAACTCCAAAGGCTGCAATTGAGTCTGGATATAAAAAGGCTTTCTGGACTATATTTGACTCCCATGTTACAACCCTTATTACAGCAGCTGTTTTGTTTCATTTTGGTTCTGGCCCTATCAAGGGATTTGCTGTAACACTCTCTTTGGGAGTTGCAATAAATCTCTTTACGGCATTAATTGGAACAAAGACAGTTTTTGACTTTATATACATTGGAAAGGAGCGTAAGAGCCTGAGCATATGATACAGATACTTGGCAAAACTAATATTGATTTCTTAGGTAAAAAATATTATACCCTTGGGCTTTCTTTCTTGATATTTCTTCTTGGAATTTTTGCAATCTTTCAGATTAATGCTGGTAATGCTAATTTAGGTGTTGACTTTGCGGGTGGATTGAGCCTGCAGGTAAGATTTTCTCAGCCAGTAAGTTTGACAGAAGTGAGAGAGGTTTTGGATAAATCGGGAGTTAAAGATGCAGATATTCAGGAATTACCAACAGAAAAAAAGATATTAATTAAATTAAAAAAACAGCAGGAAGGTGCTCAGGATATAATTGAAAAATCACTTAAAGAAAATCTTGCCGCTAAGGAACCGATAATCGAATCAATAACTGAAATAGGACCTAAAATAGGAGAAAGAACAAAAAGAGATGCTATTCTTGCAATTTTAGCTGCCACAGTAGGAATTCTAATTTACATAGCAGTAAGATTTAGATTCCACTTTTCCATTGGTGCAACTGTTGCTACCTTTCATGATGTTATGGCTGTGCTTGCAATTTTTTATCTTCTTGACAAAGAGATAAATCTCATATTTATAAGTGCGCTTCTTACAATAGCAGGATATTCATTGACTGACACAGTTGTGGTTTTTGACCGAATTAGAGAAAACATTGGTAAGGTTGCAAAAGGTGCCATGACTCTTGAGGCTTTAATGAATAAAAGTATCAATGAAGTGCTATCAAGAACAATTGTAACATCACTTACTACTTTAATGGCTGCCTTTGCATTGTTTTTCTTTGGTGGCGAGGTTTTACACGATTTTGCATTTGCAATGATACTAGGAATTGTAATTGGTACCTATTCATCCATTTTTATAGCAAGTCCTGTGGTATTACTTCTTGGTAAAAACTCTCTTTTAAAGAAGTAAGATGCAATATTCCGAATGGGTTGTAACAAAAACAAATCATGAATACCTAACCTATTTATCTCGCTCACTTAATATTAGTCTGCCCACCGCACAGGTTCTTGTTTCAAGAGGTTTGAAAGATATCGATGAAATCCAAGCTTTTTTAAATCCAAATATGGAAAGGCTTGATCCCTTTGAAATATCTGGAGTTAGAGAAGCTGTTCAAATTATAAATGAAACAATAAAATCAGGAAAAAGAATTCTTATAAACGGTGATTATGATGCTGATGGCTTAACATCTACTGCAATATTGTATGATCTCTTAGAGAAAAAAGGAGCAAATGTCTTCTACCATATCCCTCACAGGATTCATCATGGCTATGGTTTAAGTATTTGGAGTATTGAAGAGGCAAAAAATATAGGAGCAAGTCTTATCATAACCGTTGATTGTGGGATAAGAGATTTCGAAACAGTAGAATATGCAAAAAAAGAGGGAATCGGAGTAATTATTACAGACCATCATGAGCCATTACGATTAGAGGATAAGGCTATTTTACCTGATGCACTGGCAGTAATAAATCCTAAGATTGATGATAAAATTGAATATAAAGCTCTTGCTGGGGTGGGTGTTGCTTTTATGCTTGCAATGGCCCTGGATAGAGAAGATTCAATCAAATATCTTGACCTTGTTACTCTCGGAACTTATGCAGATATGGTTCCTCTTACCTATGCAAACAGAATATTGATAAAAAATGGATGGGAACTGATAGAGTCTCCTTCAAGAACATCTTTGAGAATATTAAAAAATCTCTCGGGAGTAAATTCAAACTCTCTTAAAGGATTTCATTTAAGTTTTTGTCTTATTCCAAGAATAAATGCACCAGGAAGAGTAGATCATGCAAAGAATGTGGTAAGATTTTTAATATCTGAGGATGAGCATGAGCTTGAAACATTAAGTCAATGGTTGAATCAGATAAATTCGTTAAGGCAGAAAACAGAAGAAAAAATTCTTGCAGAGGTTGAGGAGAGATTGGAAAGAGAATTTAATGATGATCCGGTAATTGTAATGTGGGGTGAATGGCATCCAGGAGTGGTTGGTACAGTGGCAAGTAAACTTGTTGATAAGTTCAACAGGCCTGCCTTTGTTTTCTCTCTTCAAGGCGAAAAGGCAAAGGGTTCTGCGAGAAGTCCAGCTGGTGTTGATCTCCAGGAGTTTCTCAACAATTGCCGAGATTTGCTTTTAAGATTCGGAGGTCATAAACAGGCAGCAGGAATGACTCTGTTAAAGGCAAATCTTTTAGCATTTAAGGATAGACTTTGCAGTATTGCCGATGATAGGATTGGAGAGGTTAAAAATGTGCTTTATTTAGATGCTGCTGTAAATCTCGGTGAGATTACAGAACAGGTAGCAGAGGAGATAAACCTTCTTGAACCCTTTGGAGAAGGTAATAGAGAACCTCTTTTTGGTGCAAAGGAATTGACGGTGGTAAATTTGAGAAAAGTGGGGAATAATCACTTGAAAATGTTTTTAAGGCAAAATGGAACCAATCTTTCTGCAATAGGTTTTGACATGGGAAAAGAAAATATACTTGAGGGATCCCTTATAGATGCAGCCTTTACTCCTACAATTAATCAATGGGAAGGTATGAGGAGTCTTCAGTTGCAAATTAAAGCAATAAGAAGAGCTCAAAGATGAGAATTACGGTTGTTGATTTATTTGAGAAAAAAAAAGAGAAACGCAAAATTACAATGCTTACAGCCTATGACTATCCTTTTGCTAGTCTTGTGGAAGAGGCAGGCTTAGATATGATTCTTGTTGGAGACTCTCTTTCAATGGTTGTTCAAGGAAATGAAACCACTCTTCCTGTAACAATGGAAGAGATGATTTATCATACAAAGATTGTAGTTAAAGCGACAAAGAGAGTAATGGTTGTGGCTGATATGCCTTTTATGTCCTATCAGGTGAGTGTAGAGGAGGCTATAAGAAATGCAGGCAGGCTCGTAAAAGAAGGTGGTGCCCAAGCAGTTAAGCTTGAGGGAGGAAGGGAGATTATTAATCATGTTAAAGGTATTACAGAAGCTGAAATACCTGTTATAGGCCATCTTGGTCTTACTCCTCAAGCTGTGCTTAGAATGGGAGGATATAAACTACAGGGTAAGGTTCCTGAGCAGGCAAAAAGAATTAAAGAGGATGCTTTAAGGTTACAGGATGCAGGTGCAGTTGCAATTGTGCTTGAAGTAATTCCTGCAGAGCTTGCAAAAGAGATAACAGAAAACCTTGAAATTCCTACTATAGGAATTGGAGCTGGACCACACTGTGATGGACAAGTTTTGGTTATTCACGATTTGCTTGGTCTATTTGAAAGATTTACTCCAAAATTTGTAAAGAAATATACCAACTTAAGAGAGGAAGCACTTTTGGCAATTAGAAAATATAAAGAAGAAGTGGAAAGTGGAAAATTCCCAGACGAGACACACTCATTTTAGGGAGGAGGAAATGTTATCACCTGATAAACAATTTGAAATCATAAAAAGAGGAACAGTTGAGATAATTCTTGAGGATGACCTTAAGAGAAAACTTGAATACTCTTATAAAGAAAAAAAACCGCTGAAAGTGAAAGTTGGCTTTGATCCCACGGCTCCAGATATTCATCTTGGACATACGGTTTTGCTTGAAAAAATGAGGCAGTTTCAGGAATTAGGTCATGAAGTAATATTTCTAATTGGTGATTTTACAGGTATGATAGGTGATCCTTCAGGTAAAACAGAGACCAGAAAGCCTCTTACAAGAGAAGAAGTGTTGAAAAATGCAGAAACCTATAAAGAGCAGGTTTTTAAAATATTAGACCCAGAAAAAACGGTTATTACCTTTAATAGCCAATGGTTTAATTCGATGAGTGCACTTGATATGTGTAGACTAGCAGGCTCTGAAACAGTTGCAAGAATGCTTGAGAGAGAAGATTTTAAAAAGCGATTTAACGAGGGTAGACCGATTACAATCCTTGAATTTCTCTATCCTCTCCTTCAGGCCTATGACTCGGTTTATTTAAAAGCCGATATTGAACTAGGAGGAACAGATCAGAAGTTTAATCTCCTTATGGGCAGGCAGCTGATGAAGCAACATGGAATGCAGGAACAGGTTGTAATAATGATGCCGCTTTTAGAAGGTCTTGACGGTGTTCAAAAAATGTCAAAAAGTCTGGGTAATTACATTGGAATAAACGAACCTGCCAATGACATATTTGGTAAAATCATGTCCATTAACGATGAGTTGATGATAAAGTATTATGAACTTTTAAGTCACATATCGCTTGAGCAGTTTAATCTCCTTAAAGAAGGCATAAAAAACGGAAGCATTAATCCTCGAGATGCAAAAGAAGCCCTTGCGATGGAAATTGTTGAGAGATATCATGGAAGACAAGAAGCAGAAAGAGCAAGGGAGAATTTTGAAAGAATTTTCAGAAAAAGAGATATTCCTGATGATATTCAAACAATTGAAATAGAAGAAGAACAAGAGGGTGTATGGCTTCCAAAAATTCTTAAAGAACAAGGGCTTGTAAAGAGTACCTCTGAGGCAATAAGATTAATCAAGCAGGGTGGTATAAAACTCAATAATGAAACAGTTTCTGACAGCGACAAAAAACTTACGAAGGGCGAATATCTTTTAAAGATTGGGAAGAGAAAATTTTTGCGGGTAAAGATTGTTTAAAAAAAACAAGGAGGCGTTAAAGCCTCCTTTCATTTTGTTGGTTTTGGTTAAAAATTCTATCGAACTATATTCATCAACTCATTTAACATGTTATCTGTGGTTGTTATAACTCTCACATTTGCCTGATATCCCCTCTGAGCTGCAATCATTCGGACAAACTCTTCTGCAAGATCAACATTACTTGCCTCCAGTGAATTTGCATAAACCTCACCCATTCCTACAGTTCCAGGAGCTCCATAGGTTGGTCCACCTGAAGAATAGGACTCAAGATAAAGATTCTTTCCTGCTTTCATAAGATTATGTGCTGCAACAAATTTAGCAAGGACAACTTGGGCTACATTTCTTACCTGTCCATTGGTAAAAACACCGGAAATTACGCCATCTTGATCAACTGTTACAGCAATCAGATTACCGGCAGTGTAGCCGTTCTGATTTTGAAATACAACTGCATTAGGAGCACCATACTGAGTGGTATTTCTAAAATCTATGGTAACTGCTTGAGGTGTGGTTGCTCCCCATCCTGAAAAATCGAAATTTACAGATGTTGTGGGAGGAGTATTTGTTAGAACTCCATTTGAGTCAAATTGAAGTGTATAGGGTCCTGTTACCTGATAATCACTCACAGTTGGATCTGCGTCAGCATCATAGGTAAAATAGGCATCCCAGGTGTTTGGAGTGGAGCTTTTTACTAGATAGGTATATACTAGATGAGGATTTCCGAGACTGTCGTATATGGTAATTGCTGTTGAATAGTTGTACTGATCTGAGGACGGCAGGTTTGCACCTCCAGTATATGTCCAGGTTTTTGCTTCATCCCTTGAGTCAAGATTTAGCTGCATATTTATTGTAGAGGTAGCTGATGGTTCACTCATTAGTCCTGCAAGATACACATCTCCTATGCCACCAGTCACATTTCCTTGAGCATCCATCTGATAAGCCTGAAGTAAATATCCATTTGCATCAACCACATAACCATCTTTGTTTATCCTGAACTGACCTGCTCGAGTATAATAGGTTGGTCCATTTTCCTGTCTTACTACAAAAAATCCATCTCCTTCTATGGCCAAATCAAGAGGATTCGCAGTAGTTTCAAGGGTTCCCTGTGTAAAAAGTTTCTGAATATCAATAATCATTGCTCCTCGACCTACCTGCATTGCAGAGGCGCCACTCAGGGTTTGGCTCAGTATGTCTCCAAAATTTGCTCTACTGCCTTTGAATCCTACAGTATTTGCATTGGCTATATTATCACCTACTACTGAAAGTGCTAGTGCATTAGCATTTAAACCGCTTATTCCTGTAAATAGCGAAGTTAACATGCTTTTTCACCTCCTTCTAAGCTTTTATTTCCTTAATTTGACTCATGCTTATATACTTATTGCCAGTGTTTATCTTTAGTATTCCGTCTTCTATGGCAATCCCTTGAGCCTTATATTCTATTCCATCGGTAGTTATAATTGTCTTACCTATTATGCTTGAGCCAATCATAAGTGCATTAGAGTAAATTTGATAGTTTGAGAGTTTTTCTAAGGTGTCACTAATGTTCATGACCTGTTCAAGGGCCGAAAACATAGTAAGTTGGCCAATAAACTCTACATTATCGAGAGGATTAAGAGGATCCTGATATTTTAACTGGGCTGTAAGAAGCTTTAGAAAGGCTTCTTTGTCAACCTCACTCTTGCCTGTAGCAGATGATTTTGTCTGGACTGTGTAAAGTGGATTATCAAAGATACTTGTTATATCTGCCATTTTTACCTCCTATGCAAAATATTCAAAAAATTTTTGATTACCCTTGTATCTTTTCTGCCCTTGATTGTTATAGGAATCACTATATCCTTTTTGATCCCTTGTCAAATCAAGAAGAAAATCAGAAACCTTTACTCCCGATTGCTGAAGATTGCTCCTAATCTCTGGTATTAATCCTGCTATCATATCCTTTACATGGGGATAGTCAACTTTCATATCTGCCTTTATTGCACCGTTATCAAGAAATAACTTGATTAGAATCCTTCCTAACTCTGGTGGCTCAAGTTGGACAGTTAATGTTTTCTGAGATGAGGAGATAGCTTTAAAAATGACATCCGAGATTGTATGAAGTCTTGTTATTGGCAGTTCAATTTTTGCTTCATTATTGCCATTTGTCGTTATTATGTTTGAGATATTAAGTTGAGTAGAATTTTGCTCTACCTGTTGTGTCTTTCTTTCTGAATTATTGGAGATAGAAGTGATAAGTTCTTCATTAGCAAAGGATAAAACTTTTTCAACTCCTAGTGTCTTTGAATCTAATAAAGATTTTTCTGCGATCTCCTTTGTTAATCCGATTTCCAATTGACTGTTCAAAGTCTTTTCATCTGTTAATTGAGAGATGGTCTTGTCTATAACTGAGTTATTGTTATTATTAATAGGGGTTTTAAGTTTGACGATCAAATCTTCATTATTGGTATTTTCAAAAACGAAATTTTTTCCAATATTCTCAGATATTTTATCAATTAATTCTGAAATCTCACTAGAATTACCATTGGGCTGGATTAATTCTAGAAAAGAGTCCATTGAAGATACATCTTGTTTTAAAAGTTCCATTATATGTGTTAAATTTTGCTCGTTTGAGCCATAGGGAAGAAAAGGTAAAAATTGAATTGGTAATATCATCAGATTGTTATCTAAGGATAGGTCCTTGTTTTCAAACAGGATTTTAAGGAGTTCATTAAAGAGATTGTTAAATGATGTATTTTGAGCCTCTCCTGTCTGCCCATCTGGAGTTACATTAATAAGATTGAGATTTATGTTTCCACTTATCATCATGCCATTAGATAATCAATTTAAATGCCAAAAAATATTTTTTAAGGGTGATTGAATTATAAGGATTTTTTTGAAATGGACAGTTTTTAAGGTAGGAAAAATTTGCCTATTTAGATGTTTTTTCCTTTACTGACACAAGTCTTTTTGACAGCACTGCTGCCTTTTCAGGATTAACATTGGCAAGTATTTTTGCCGCTTGTCTTGGCTTTATGGCGAGAAGTAAGGTGGTGGCTGTGTCTTCATCGAGTTTTTCAAGTCTTGCTGCAGCTTCTTCAGGAGGCATCTGTTCATATATTTTTGCTAATCTTTGATAATTCTCTGTTTGAGCTTTTTCAAGTTGTGCTTTGAGTTCTTCCTGCTGTTTAATCTTAGCCTCTATTTCTTCTTTTAATTTTTTAAGTTCTTCAGTTTTCTTTGATAGGTCATCTCTGAGAATTTTCATTCTTTCCTCTTCAATAGTGGTTGTCTTTTCCATGCCTTGTTGGCCTATAAGGGTGCCAGCTGTAATTCCAATTATAAAAATAAGCATTGCCAGTATTATAGCCCTCTTTATCATGGCAAAACACCATAACGAGTAATTAAAATATCTGTTAGAGCCTTCTCTTCCATTTTTTCTCTTTCAGTTTTTATGCTTATTTTTATCTTGTCGCAAAGTTGTTCGATTTTTTTTCTCTCTTTGTATGCTTCTTCATAAACCTGCCTTTGTGCTTCAATTTCTTTGTCCAGTTCGTTCAAAATTTGAAGCAAATCTGCTCTTTTTTGCGTAAGATATTCAATTTCTGAATATATTCTGTTTAACCTTAGGGAAGATAAAAATTTTTGCTCTTCCTGTTCTGTCTTTGATAAAAAATCAAATCTTTCATTAATTTCTCTTAATTGAATTTCTATTCTGTATCTCTTAGAAATAAGCTCGGCAAATTTTTCCTTTTCTCTTTCTTCATCCCATTCTTTTAATTTAAAAATCATATTTAATGCCTTTGTGTTCATGATTCATCAAAAAGTTTATAAAGCGCACTTAGAGTATCTTCAAAATTTGCCTTTTCGTTTATATCCTGTTTTAAAAAAGTGTTAATCCTATCAATCATCTTTAGGGCAAGATCAACCTTTGCATTTGTTCCTTCTTTGTAAGCACCTATATTGATAATATCTTCATACTTTGCATAAACTGCAAGCATGTCAAGAAGTTTTCCAGCATACTTAAGATGTTTTTCATGAACAATTTCTTTCATTACTCTGCTTATACTTTTCAGAGGATCAATGGCAGGATAGTGATTTCTGTTAGCAAGCTCTCTTGAAAGAACTATGTGTCCATCAAGGATAGAACGGGCAGAATCAACAACAGGATCAGTCAGATCATCTCCTTCAACTAATACAGTATATATTCCAGTAATTGAGCCACCGCTTTTTGTTACTCCAACTCTTTCAAGAAGCTTGGGCATTAATTTGAAAACACTGGGAGGATATCCCTTCATTGTTGGAGGTTCTCCTGCAGCTAAACCTATCTCTCTTTGGGCCATAGCAAAACGAGTTAAAGAGTCCATTAACAGAAGAACATCCTTTCCCTGTTGTCTAAAATACTCAGCAATGGCTGTTGCTAAAAAGGCTCCTCTTATTCTTGCAAGAGCAGGAGTATCTGAGGTGGAAACTACTATAACAGATTTTTTAATACCCTCTGCAAGATCGTTTTTTATAAATTCCTTAACCTCTCTTCCTCTTTCTCCTATAAGAGCAATAACATTTACATCAGCAGAAGTATATCGTGCAATCATTCCAATAAGGACACTTTTACCCACTCCACTTCCTGCCATAATACCAATTTTTTGCCCCTTTCCACAGGTAATAAGGGCATTTATAGCTTTTATGCCAAGGTCAAGAGGTTCTTTAATTATTTCTCTTTCAAGAGGATTAATTGCTTCGCTGTAAATTGGAAATGGTTTGCCTCTTATTGGGGGCCCATCATCTAAAGGATTTCCGAGACCATCAATAGTTCTTCCAAGAATATGGTCGCTTAGTTCAATATAACTTTGTCTACCCTTAAGAGCAATTTTAGCTCCTGGTCTTATTCCATAAATTTCTCCAAGAGGAGAAAGAAGAATTACACCATTTTTGAAGCCTACAACTTCTGCCTCTATTTTGTTGCCTTCAGTGATAATTTCGCAGATATCTCCAATGCTTGCCTTTATGCCTGTACCTTCAATAATAAGACCTACAGCCTTGGTTACCTTCCCATAGATTTTTACTGTTTTGACCTTCTCCAAAATATCTTCACTTTTGCTGAGTAATGAGTGTATTGATTGCATTTTCTATTTCCTTAAGTTTTTCTTCCACTGATGCCACTATCTGCAGTGACTCAGTCTCTATACTACAGTCTCCTCTTTTTATTTTTTCAGAGGCTTCTATCTGAACTTTATGAGGATCAATTTGCAATTCTGAAAGATTATTAGTTATGAAGTCGTAATCCTCTGGATTGAGCTTAATCGTAATTTTTTCTTCGTTTACAGGGACAGCATTTAATGCTTCCTTTAGTATAGCAATTGTTACTTCTCTGTCCATAGAAATTTTACTTGCTACGATTTTTTCTGCTATCTTAAATGAAAGCTTTAGAATTTGAGGAAGAAGAAAGTTTAACTGCTGTTGCTTAAAATTGGCTAATTCCTGTAAAAGTTTATTTAAAGTTCCAATTACTGTATTTATTTCTTGTGTTTTAATCTTTAATTCTTCATTGCTTTTTTTTATTCCCTCTTTATACCCTTTATTAAATCCTTCTTCATAGCCCTGATTATAACCTTTTTCATAGCCTTCCTTTAATTTTTGTTCGTATGTTTCTGTGCTTATTTCGGTTTTTTCCTCTTTAGGTTTTGACTCTTCCTTTGGTTTTTTTTTCTCATCAAAAGAGTAAGGAATAAAGGGTTTTACATTATCAGATGACCACTTCTTCTCCACCCTTGCCTCCGATTACAATTTTGCCTTCTTCTTCTAATCTTCTCGCAATTCTTACAATGTTCATCTGGGCTTTTTCTACATCTGAAACTCGCACAGGTCCTTTTGCTTCCATTTCTTCTTTCAGAATTTCAACAGCCCTGCTTGACATGTTTTTAAATATTTTTTCTTTGAGTTCTTCAGAGGCCATTTTAAGTGCAAGAGCAAGGTCATCGGTGGATATCTCCTTAAGAATTGTTTGAATTCCTCTGTCATCAACTGAAATGAGGTCTTCAAAGGTAAACATGAGCTTTCTAATTTCCTCTGCTAAAATAGGATCCTTTTCTTCTATATTTTTCAAGATTAGCTCTTCACTGGTTCTATCCATCTGGTTAAGAATTTCGGCAACAGTCTTTACTCCTCCAATTCTTCTCGACTGGGTGTATGAGCGGAGTTGACTCTGAAGCACATCCTCCAGTTCACTAAGTATTGTTGGAGAAATCTGGTCAAGATTGGCAATTCTTTGAGATATTTCAATTTTTAACTGTTCAGGGAACTTACTTAAGACTTCTGCAGCCTGTGTGGGTTCCAGATGGGCTAAAACAATTGCAACTGTCTGAGGATGTTCTCTTTGAAGCATAGTAGCGATGGCCGATGCGTCAAGCCATCTTAATATGTCAAAGGCAGAAGCACCACTTTCTATTTTGCTTATTAGTTTTTGCGCCTGTTCTTCTCCGAATGCTCTGGTAAGAATGCCTTTTATGTATTCCACATCAACTCTTACAGGCGCAGTCCCTATTTTTTCAGCAAATTCCTGCAGAATGTTTTCTGCTTCCTCCTGGGTAAGTTTAATTCGAGACATCATAGGGATGATTCTTGCTAATTCTATAGGATCGAAATGTTTAAAAAGCTCTGTAGCCGCCTCTTCTCCAATAAGAGAGAGAAGGGCAGCTACTTTTTCTATTCCCGAGAATTTTCTCATTTTTATTCAGCCATCCACTCTCTTAGCATTGCTACAACCTTTTTAGGATCATTTTTGGCTGCTTCTTTTATTTCATCTCGCAGGTCTCTTTCAGCGCTTATAGGAGGAGGAATAGCCTCTTCCGAGATTACAATTTCAGCGCCCTTTATTTTTTCCTCAACTGGTTTCTTGAGTATTTCAATTAAGGGTTTTATCACAAATAGAATTATGAGTAAAATGATAATTACAGGAATAAGGTATTTTAGAATAGTTTTTGCAAGTCCTAAGAGATCAATTGCTGGTTTTTCTTCAGGAGCAACCTCGAAGGGCATGCTTTCTACAATTACCTGGTCTCCTCTGTCTTTGTTATATCCCACTGCAGCCTGAACGAGTTCTTGATATTTTTTAATCTCTTCTTCAGTTCTTGGTGTAAATATTTTTTTGCCCTTTTCTTCTTTGTAGGTACCATCTACAAGCACAGCCACTGAAATTTTCTTTATCTGTCCTGTTGATTGTAAGATTTTACTTATGCTTTTACTTACCTCATAACTAATGCTTTCTTGCTGTTTCTGGGATTGAATATTTTGTTGAGTCTGGGCTGTCTGGGGTTGACCAGGCTGATTTGAGAGCACTCCAGGAATGCCTCCTGTCTGAGGTGCCATAGTTTTTTCCTGAGATCTCTGTTCATTTCTTATTGCAATTGTGTCTGGATCATATTTTTCTTCAAGTTTTTCAACCTTTGAGAAATCAATATCCGCTGACACTCTAACAATTGCCTTTCCCTTGCCAACAATATTTTCAAGCATACTTTGAATATTTTTTTCATAGGTTTTTTCAATGTTTCTTTTGTACTCAATCTGAGAAGCCTCAACAACTTGCGTTGGATCACGAGGAGATGAAAGTAAGTTTCCATACTGGTCAACAACGGTTACATACTGAGGTGAAAGTCCCTCTACACTGCTTGAAACAAGATGAACAATGCTTGAGACCTGTTCCTTTGATAGAGCCCTTCCTGGCTTTAGTTTCAATACAACAGATGCTGTTGGATGGTCTTCTTTTTCTGTAAAGATAGTTTTTTCCGGTATAGCAATATGAACACGGACTTGATCAACCTCTTGTAGTTGCTTTATTGTTCTTGATAGTTCACCCTGTAAAGCCCTTATATAATTTACTCTTTGAGAAAACTCGGTAAGCCCAATGGAGGTTTTATCGAATATTTCAAAACCCACGCCACCACCAGAGGGTATTCCTTGAGAGGCAAGCTCCAATCTTAATTCATGGACCTTTTCTGAAGGCACATATATTGCATTATCTTTTACTTGATAGGGAATCTTTTTTTCTTTAAGTTTATTTATGACATTCCCGGCATCTTCAGCTGAGAGATTGCTGTAAAGAATCTGATAGTCCTGCTTTGGCAACCACAGAAGTAGGGTAAGCACAAGAGCAATAAGAATTAGAAATACTCCTGCGAGGGCTAATTTCTTTGTGTTCGGCCAACTTTTTATATTATCAATCGCAATTTTTAATCTGTCTGCTATTGCCATACTGTATTAAACCTGCATACGGGATATTTCTTCGTAAGCAGTAATAACCTTGTTTCTCACTTGAATGAGAGTCTGAAGAGTCATGTCAGCTTTTTCCATAGCTAAAACAACCTGATGAATACTAATTTCACCTTTTGAAAAATCTTCAATAGCTTTCTGAGCTTCCTGTTCAACCTTTGAGGCTTCTTTTATAGCATCTTTAAGAGCCTGCTCAAAGGATTCCTTTTCAGCTCCCTTTAGATTTTTCAAGTCTTCAAGGCTTCTACCTAAAAGCTCACTTATGTTTTTTATCTCTGTCATCACTTCCTCCTAAGCTTTAAGCAAATCTAAGGTTCTAAGAAACATCTCCTTATATGAGTTTATCATAGTTAGGTTAGCTTCGTAAGCACGGGATGCTGAGATCATGTTTATCATCTCCTCCATAGGGTTTACATTTGGATATCTTACATAGCCATTTGGATCTGCATCTGGATGAGATGGATCATAGACAATTCGAGGAGGTCTTTCATCTTCAATAATCTTTTGAACATCCACTCCCTGGGAAATCTTATCATATATGTAGGTTATAAAAACCACATCCTTTCTTTTGTAAGGTCCTCCCTCAGGAGTTCTGGTCGAGTTTATATTAGCAAGATTGGATGCAATAACATTTAATCTTATTTTTTGTGCCTCAAGGCCTGTTGCAGAAACCCTAAGAGGAAGAAGGATGTCTTTCATTATCTACCTCCTTTTATAGCATCTTTATACATCGTGATTCTCTTTGAAAGTAATTGCACAGAACTGTTAAACATAAGTAATGTTTCCGTGAGCTTTGTCATTTCAACTTCAATATTCACTGTGTTTCCATCTCGGTTTGGCATTGTTGTTGGTGCTTCAATTACAGTGTAAGTACTGCTGCTGCCTTCATCAGCTTTTTTTAATTCCTCTTGAAAATTAATGTCTTTTGCTTTGTAGTTTGGTGTGTCAGCATTTGCTATGTTTGAGGCAAGAATTTTTTGCCTATAGGAACATATGTCCATTATTTTTGAAAGAAGTTTTATTGAGTTATCCATATTTTTTTACCTCCATTAAAAATAAAAGCAAATAATGTGCCACTATATATCTTTTAGGTCGAATTCTTTTATCTTATTTCTCAAGGTTCTAACGCTTATTCCAAGAATTTTTGCAGCTTTTGTCCGATTCCCTTGTGTTTTCTTTAGAGCCTCAATTATCAAGTCCCTTTCGGCATCTTTGATTTTTCCACCTTTAATAATCTTATTTTCCTCCATTAAAGGAACCACATCCTCTTGAGGTCTCAATATTCCATCTTGACTTAAAACAGATAATCTATATATAAAGTTTTCTAATTCTCTGACATTTCCGGGCCATGATTTTTCAAGGAGATATTTTTTCATTTCAGGGCTAAGTGTGAGTTCCTTTGACATTTTATTGGAAAGTCTTTTTAAGAAAAATTCTGCAAGAGGAATTATATCTTCTATTCTTTCTCTTAAAGGAGGTATTCTCAGAGGAAAAACATTTATCCTATAAAACAAATCCTCTCTAAAATTCCCTTTTTTTACTTCCTCTGCAAGGTCTCTATTGGTGGTTGCAATAATTCTTACATCAACTTTTATGGGTTTTGTGCCTCCAACTCGGTCAATTTCTTTTTCCTGAATAACCCTGAGAAGTTTAGCCTGTAGTCTGAATGCCATTTCACTTATTTCATCGAGGAGAATAGTGCCTTTATTAGCCAGTTCAAATTTGCCCAATTTTCTCTCAGTGGCTCCTGTAAATGCTCCTTTTTCATGACCAAAAAGCTCTGCTTCAAGAAGAGTTTCTGTGATGGCAGCACAATTAATTGCTACAAATGGATTATTGGCTCTTGTACTGTGTTTGTGTATGTATCTTGCGATAACTTCTTTTCCAACTCCACTTTCACCAGTAATAAGAACAGTAATGTCTGTTTTTGCTATCTCCCTTGCAATTTCAAAAATTCTCCTCATTTCCTTTGACTGAGCTACTATTCCTTCTTCATCTGGCATTAATCTTTGAACGAGGGTTTTAAGGGTGTCAATGGAAAAGGGTTTCATAATATAATCCACTGCACCAAGCTTCATTGCTTGCACTGCATCTTGAATGTTTCCATAGCCTGTGATAACTATCACAGGAGTGAAAATCCCTTTTTTTCTTATCTCTGCAAGTAATTGAATTCCATCCATTTTAGGCATTTTTACATCAGTAATAATAAGTGAGAAACCATTTAGATTAAAATTAGAAAGAACTTGTAAAGGGTCTCTGCAGTATTCAGCATTGAATCCGAGTCTTGTCATGCCCTCTTTGAGAGCAAAACCCATATCAGGTTCGTCATCTATTATTAAAACAGATTTCATTCTATTGGAAGATATATAGCAAACTCTGTGCCTTTGTTGGTTTGGCTTTTTACTTCTATTCTACCACCATGGGCAGATACAATGGAATTTGTGATACTTAGGCCAAGACCTGTGCCTCTGTCTTTAGTAGAAAAAAAAGGATCAAAAATTTTTTCTATTATATCCCTGTCAATTCCTTGACCACTATCTATGACAGAAATTACTACAAAATTTTGTTTACGATTTACCTTTAACTTTAGAACACCTCCATCAGGCATTGCCTGATATGCATTTATCATGAGATTTATGAGGGCTTGCCTTAAAAGAGCGGGATCGACCTTTGCAGATATATTGTCTCGAATGCTCACTTTGAGCTCAATCCCTATTTTGCCAAATACTTCTTTGAACTCTTCTACAAGTTCTGAAATTAAATCTTTAATGGAAACTAAGTCTTTCTTGGGTGTAATCCCTCGAGTAAAACTGAGCATATTCTCTAAAGTGTTTCTAAGCATTCGAACAGAATTTGAAATTCTTCTGGCATATTCTCCGTGAACACTATCTTTCAAATCTTCTGATATCATACCTGCAAAAAGTTCAATGCTTCCAAGAGGATTTCTTATTTCGTGGGCAATTTTCATGACAAGTGAGCCCATTGCAGTCAGCCTTCGATTTCTCTCATTTTCAGTCTCAAGTTCTTTTATTCTCGTTATATCCTTACATAGGAAAACCTCACCAATTTTATTTCCCTCTGAATCAAGAACCTCTGAAGTTGAAACTATGGCATAAAAGGAAGGAGAATTATTAGGTATAATTAGATCATTTTCTATTTTTATGGGAAGCTCTTTTTTACCTATGATTTCTTCTCCTTTTACATTGAAGAGGGTTTCCCCTGCTTTGTTGATCAGTCTTATCACTCCTTCTCCGTCAAAAAAAACAACAGCAATGTCAATGCTTTCAATTATGCTGCTAAGTAGTCTTTTTTTCTGGTCAACTTCCTCAGTGAGAAGTTTGATTTTGTTTTCAAGGACATTATAGTATTTAATGAGAGCTTCAGAAGCAGTATTAATTTTTAAAAGGGCTTCACTTAAAAGTTCTTCCTTTTTCATAGTTTTTCAAGTATTGCCTTTGCTGCTTCTGCTAACTCACCTTTGGAGGCAGCTACTTTTTCAAGATAGGTTTTATCCTTCGTAATTTTACCGTATTGATAGTAAACCCACATAAGAGTATTAGAGTCGGTTATTCCGATATCTATAGCCTTTTTGTAGTATAGGACTGCTTCTTTGGTTTTGCCTAAAAGGAAAAAATAATCTGCAGACTTAACTGAAGCATCGGAATTTCCGAGCTGAGAGGCCTTAATCCAGTGTTTAAGAGCTTTTTGCCTGTCTCCATGAGAGTATTCTAAATTTCCAAGCAAAACTAATGTATCGGTATCTTTGATAGATTTTTCAGCCTTTCTCAAGCTCTGTAATGCTGAAAGTTTGTGACCTTCTTTATCTAAGATATGGGCATAAAGAGAGAGTGCTTCTGGTTTTTTATCTTTTAATGGTTCAAGGAGTTTTTTGGCCTCTTCGTATTTTCCTTCTTTAATTAAAATGTGAGAATAGGGCAAGACTGCCTCAGCTTTTCTTGGACCTGTTTGGACTTTTTTAAGAAGATTTTTGGCTTCTTTTAGATTATTGTTTGAAATGAGAAAGTTTGCTGATTCAATAAGCAAATAGGAGTCTGGAGGTAAAAAGGGATAAATTTTAGATATATAAATTGGTGCCTTTTCTGGAGCTTCTCCAATTACTTTTTTGATAAATTCTTCCATTTTACTATTTTTAAGATTTTTGTCCCTAAGAATAAAAACCATTTTAATAGCCTCTTCATAGTTTTTTTGATTTAAATATATGTTGTACAGATTTAACCGAAAATCATCTGTAGGAATGTAAAAGTAGATTTCTTTTCCAATTTTAATAGCTTCCTCAGTTTTATTTTGGTTTTGATAGATATCAAAGAGTAATCTTTTTGCCCTAATAACATCTGCAAGTTTTGTAGTTCTTTCAATGAATTTTTTCAAAGTGGCTTCTGCATCTTCATATTTTCCAGCCTTGTACAGGATCTCAGCTTTATCAAGGTCATAGGCAGGCTTCTTTAGTTTGAAATTTAAATTAAACTCCTTTAAAGCCTCGTTAGCTCTGCCTGTCAGGGTTAGATATTTTATTCTGAGAAGTGCTACTTCAGGATCCTGAAAGTCCTTTTTGTCGAGCGTTGATAAAATGGTATCAACGGTTTTTAAATCACCCTTTCCTAAGGCAATCCATGCTTTTCCTATCATGGCCTTTTTCTCAAAGGGAGCTTGCACTTTGTTTAGATACTCCTCTGCTTCCTTGATCCTTCCCACTTTTAAAAGGGAAAGTCCCATATAAAGATTTGCTTCATTTACTTGAGGTGAATTCTTAAAGTCTCGAAGAAGTCTTTTTAAAGGGACAGTGGCTTCATAGTAATTTCCAAGTCCATATTCAGCCTTTGCAAGCCCAAGTAAAGCCTGTGGTGCAAGAGATGGGTTTTCGGTATTTCTTTGAAAAATCTCCTTTGCTTTGAGATAATTTTCAATCTTCAAGTAGTCTTCAGCCACCTTCATTGGGTCAGATGCAAAGGAGAGGCTGTATAGAAAGAATAGAGACATCAAAAGGTAAAGGGATAAAATTTTTTTCATGTTAAATATAAGAATATAAGACCTAAAAAATTTGCTCATCGGTTTTTTCGTTATCTTTAATGCCCAATCTTTTCATTTTTTCAATAAGAGTGGTTCTATTGATGTTTAGATATTTTGCCGCTCTGCTCTTAACCCATCCGTGAAGATTTAAAGAGTGTAGTATAAGTTTTTTTTCGTACTCTCTTAATACCTCATTTAAATCTATGCCCGAACTAAGAGGATTAAGGTCCTCTGGAATTAATTCCCTTGAAAAGGAATTTTCACCATAGCGAATCTTCTCTGGAATAGATTCAATATCAACCACCTCTCCGTCACTTAGAACATATAATCTTTCGATAGTATTTTCAAGTTCTCTAACATTTCCCGGCCAGGAATAGTTTAAGAAAAGTTCCATAACAGAGGAAGTTAGTTTGAGTTTATATGCAAAATTTTGAGAAAACTTTTCAACAAAGTATTCACAGAGGGGAATTAGGTCTTCCTTTCTCTCCCGAAGAGGCGGAATGATAACTGGCACAACATTTAATCGCCAGAAAAGATCTTCTCTAAATCTTCCTTCTTTTACTTCGTTTTCTAAGTTTTTATTGGTAGCTGCAATAATTCTCACATCAACTTTAATTGGCCGTGTTCCACCAATTCTTTCGAAAGCTCTTTCTTGAATAACCCTTAAAATTTTCACCTGAAGATGAAGAGGCATATCGCCTATTTCATCTAAAAAAATTGTTCCTTCGTTTGCAAGTTCAAATCTACCAGGCCTTGAGAAACTTGCACCAGTAAAGGCTCCCTTTTCATGTCCAAAAAGTTCTGACTCAAGAAGCTCAGAAGGAATTGCAGCACAGTTCACAGGAATAAAGGGTTTCTTTGAGCGAGGGCTTTTGAGATGAATCATTTTTGCAACCAGTTCTTTTCCCGTCCCTGATTCTCCCATTATTAGAGCAGTACTATTTGTTTTGGCTAATCTATCAATAAGGGCATGAATTTTTTGAATCTGAGGAGAATTTCCAATAATCACTATATCCTTTTGCATATGTCATAAATATGACATATAGAGAGATAAAATTTCAATCTCATCTATGCCTTAAAAATAAGTTAAAGAATTATCAAAATTTGACAATTTAGTAAGTATTTTTTGTCATAAATCTTTTAATAAACAAACAATACAAAAATCGTAGATAAAAAAGAGAAAATTAATAAAAAATGGCAATATTTGGCAAAAAAAGCTAAAAATAAGAAAAAGAAAACTTTATTTGTTCTTGATTGAAACAGCAGAATAAAGTTATATTAGCACTCAGTTAGGGTAGTTGCTAACAACAAAAAAATAAAAATTAAAAGGAGGGAGGCTATGAAGATTAAGCCACTTAAAGACAGAGTAGTTGTAAAGTATTCAGCAGAGGAACTCGAGAAAACTCCTGGTGGTATTTATGTGCCTGATGTTGCTAAGGAGAAGCCACAAAGAGGCACCGTGATGGAGATTGGTTCTGAGGTGAAGGAAGTAAAAGTGGGTGACACTGTGCTTTTCGATAAGTATGCTGGTTCAAAGATTAAGATTGATGACGTAGAGTACCTGATCATCAAAGAAGAGGAAATTTTAGGTATTGTAGAAAAATAAAAAATTATAAGGAGGGAATCATATGGCAGCAAAGCAGTTAATATTTGGTGATGGAGCAAGACAGGCAGTTCTTAAAGGTGTAACTATTCTTACAGATGCTGTGAAAGCCACATTGGGACCAAGAGGTAGAAATGTGGTTATTGAGAGAAAATTCGGCTCTCCCAATGTAACAAAGGATGGAGTAACTGTTGCAAAAGAGATAGACCTCAAAGATCCCTTTGAAAATATGGGTGCTCAGCTTGTTCGTGAAGTTGCATCCAAGACTTCAGATGTGGCTGGTGATGGTACAACAACAGCAACTGTTCTTGCCTATGCAATTTACAAAGAAGGCCTTAAGTATGTTTCAGCTGGTGCAAATTCAATGGATCTAAAAAGAGGTATTGAAAAAGCAGTTGAGGCAGTTGTCGAAGAGCTTAAGAAGATTTCTAAGCCAGTAGCAGATAAAAAAGAGATTGCACAGGTAGGAACAATATCAGCTAACAATGATTCATCAATCGGTGAACTTATTGCAGAGGCTATGGATAAAGTTGGAAAAGATGGCGTAATTACCGTTGAAGAGGCTAAGGGAATGGCAACAACCCTTGACATTGTCGAGGGTATGCAGTTTGACCGTGGCTATATATCTCCTTACTTTATTACTGATGCTGAGAGACTTGAATGCATTCTTGAAGATGCCTTTGTGCTCATTCACGATAAGAAAATTTCAAGCATGAAGGACCTTCTCTCTATTCTTGAGCAGATTGCGAGAATGGGAAGACCTCTTCTCATAATTGCAGAGGATGTGGAAGGAGAAGCTCTTGCCACATTAGTCGTAAATAAGCTTCGTGGTGTTCTTCAGGTTTGCGCTGTCAAGGCACCTGGCTTTGGAGAGAGAAGAAAGGCAATGCTCGAAGATATAGCAATTCTCACAGGTGGAACAGTTATTTCAGAAGATATAGGTCTTAAGCTTGAAAATGTAAAGATTGAGGATCTTGGAAAAGCAAGAAAAATTATTGTTGACAAAGATAATACAACAATAGTAGAAGGTGCTGGAGATCCACAGAAAATCCAGGCAAGAATCAAACAAATAAAAGTTCAAATTGATGAGACCACCTCTGACTATGACAGAGAGAAACTTCAGGAAAGACTTGCAAAACTTGCAGGTGGTGTTGCGAGAATAAATGTTGGTGCAGCTACTGAAGCAGAGATGAAAGAGAAAAAGGCAAGAGTTGAAGATGCCTTAAATGCTACAAGGGCTGCTGTAGAGGAAGGAATTGTGCCTGGTGGAGGAGTTGCTCTGTTGAGATGTCAGAAAGCTTTAAAAGGCCTTAAACTTGAAAATCATGATCAACAACTCGGTGTTGAAATAGTTAAAAAAGCCCTTGAGGAGCCAATCAAGCAGATAATTGCCAATGCTGGTGTAGAGGCTACATTAATTGTAGAAAAAGTTAAGGAAAACAAGAATGTAAACTACGGCTATGATGCCTATGCAGAGAAATTTGTGGATATGATGGAGGCTGGAATTATAGATCCTACCAAGGTTACAAGAACAGCCCTTCAGAATGCAGCATCAGTTGCAGGTCTGATGCTTACCACAGAGGTTCTTGTAGCCGAAATTCCTGAGGAGGAAAAGAAGCCTCCAATGCCATCACCTGACATGTACTAAAAATTAAAAGCGAAAAATTTTAAAGAGGGCAGTTTAAACTGCCCTCTTTTTTTCTATTCATGATGACATGAAAAAATTAATTTCTTTAAAATATCAGAATGAGCAAAATTATTGTGGACGGATATAATCTTATTGGTATTGCCCATCAAGATTTGAAGAGAGCGAGAGAGGAAATCATTAAGCAACTCATAGAATACAAAAAGAAAAAGGGTTATGAAATTACCCTTGTTTTTGACGGTCACATAGGAGGGTTAGGCAGAGAAACTATTGAATATGTTGGTGGTATAAAAATAATTTACTCTGCCTTAGGCGAAAGAGCTGACGATGTGATAAAAAAAATAATTCAAAAGGATAAAAGCTTCTGGATTGTAATAAGTTCTGATAAAGAGATAGAAAAAGCTGCCTGGAGAGAAAATTGTGTTGCCATTAATTCAGAGACCTTTTTAGATATTTTGAATGGAGAGTTTTATTATTGTGAAAGACCAAAGGGTATCACACTGTCAAAAAAACAAAAGGCCATACAGCGCGTAATAATGAAGCTAATATGTTGAACAATTTCTTAAAGCTACCTCCAGCATTTCAGTTAAATATTATCTTTTTTATAGGGATGGCAATAACTGTCTGTGTTTTTTCAGACAGGATTAACTCTTGGATAAATTTTTTTGTTATTTATCTTTCGATGGCATTATTTCAATTTTTTTTATATAAAGCAGGTGACAATTCTATTATTTCAGCCATAAGAAATGTTATTTTTCCGGTTTTTTCTGTTTTAATCTCTTTTGATACAGTAGGTGAATTAACTCCCCTAATAAATCCTGGAGATATTGATGGGATATTACTTGAACTTGATTATCTTATACTTGGTTTTTATCCATATCTAACATTTGAAAAAATCTCATATCCACTTTTAACTGAAGTTATGCAGATAGCCTATTGTGTCTACTATATACTTCCTTTTGTCATAGGATTTTATCTTATTAGTAAAAAGGATATAGTTTATTTTCATAAAGCCCTCTTTCTCATTCTTTTTTGTTATTATCTTTCCTACATTGGTTACATGCTTTTCCCTGCATTAGGGCCGAGATACAGCATCGCTCAATTGTTTCAATATGAACTCAAAGGTATTTTTTTAGCAGAAGACATTAAAAATTTACTTAACTCACTTGAAGGAATTAAAAGGGATGCTTTTCCAAGTGGGCATGTGGGAATTTCTCTTCTTGTGCTATATATGATGTGGTTAAAAAACAAAAGAATGTTTTTTATTTTTTTTATTCCTGTTATTTTACTGGTAATCTCAACGGTTTATTGTCGTTACCACTATTTTGTTGATGTAATAGGCGGTGTTATTCTAACAGTTGTAACTTTAGTGTTCGGTAATTTATACTATAATTTTTGGTTGAAGAAAAATGGAAATTCCTCTTTTAAAGGATAAAGAAGGATATTTTTTGAGAGTGGTTGTAAAAACAGGAGCAAGAAAATCAACTGTTGAGAGCTTGGAGAAAGATAAAATAAGAGTTCAAGTTAGAGCATATCCGCAAGATGGGCTTGCAAATAAAGAATTATTGGAAGTCTTATCGGATTTTCTTAAAATTGCAAAATCAAGACTTGAAATATCAAAGGGTAAAACTTCGAAGGAAAAAATAATAAGGATAAAGGGAGAGATAATTTGATAGAAAGCCTTACAGGTTACGGAACATCTGAAAAGGGAATTTTTAGAGTAGAAGCAAGGTCTCTTAATCATCGCTTCCTTGAAATCTCAGTTAAACTTCCTACCATTCTCTCTCGTTTTGAGTTTGAGATTAGGAGTTTGGTAAAGGAGAAAATTCAAAGGGGAAAGATTGATTTAACAGTTTCAATTAATCAGAGAGAAAAAGCAGGGAAAATTTATCTCAATAAAAATCTTGCGGTTCAGCTCTATTCCGCATTTATTGACTTAAAAAAAGAGTTGAGTATTCTTGGTTCTATTGATATTTCAATGTTTTCAAATTTTAAGGAGCTTTTTATTTATGAAGAAGAGATGCCAGATCTTAATACTCTCCTTTTAGCAGTTTCAGAAGCTCTTGAAGATCTAAAGCAGATGAGAATTCGTGAGGGCGAGATACTAAAACAAAGCATTACGGAAATTCTAAAGGAACTATACCAAAGAGTAGAAGCTTTAGAAAGAATGATTGATATAGGTTATAATAATTACATTAGTTCCTTAAAAAGGAGGGTTGAAGAGTTAATAACTGAAAAAGAGCTTGATGAGAAGAGAATTTTTGAGCAGATTATTATTTATGCCCAGAGGGTAGATATAAAAGAGGAAGTAGATAGATTGAAGAGCCATATATGGCAATTTGAGGAGAATATTTCAAATGGCGGTTTGATAGGGAAAAAGTTAGACTTTTTACTTCAGGAGATAAATCGAGAGGCCAATACAGTGTTAGCTAAAGCTGAAGATTTTCAAATAAAGAGTCTCGCAATAGATATTAAAACACAAACAGAAAGACTTAAGGAACAGATTCAAAATATTCAATAACTATGCTTGTCAATATTGGATTTGGAAATATTGTATCTCTATCAAGGATTGTGGCAATACTTAATCCTGGTTCGTCTCCTATGAAAAGAATGAAAGACGAAGCCAAAAAAAACGGCAAACTAATAGATGCCACCGAAGGAAGGAAAACGCGTTCGATAATAGTTACAGATAGCGATCACGTCATTCTGAGTGCGTTACAGGTAGAGACTATTTTACAGAGAATTAATGAAATAAATAGGGATGAAGATGGGGATAGGTAGAAGGAGAATTCTTTTCGTAATATCAGCGCCCTCTGGAACAGGTAAAACTACCATATGTGAAAGAATTCTACAAAAGATACCTGATTTAAAAATGAGTGTTTCCCATACTACACGAAAACAGAGACCTGGAGAAAGGCATGGAATAGATTATTATTTTGTGGATAAAGAGACCTTTCAGGAAATGATTAAAAATGAAGATTTCGTTGAGTGGGCAGAGGTCTATGGGAATTTTTACGGAACTTCAAAGAAAGTCATAAATGAATTATTAAGTGGTGGGAGCGATATTCTTCTTGATATCGACACTCAGGGAGCAAAGAATATAAAAAAACTCTATCCTGCCAGTGTTTTAATTTTTATTCTTCCTCCGTCCATAAAGGAACTTGAAAGAAGGTTGAAGAAGAGGAATGAAGAAGAGGAGACAATAAGAAAAAGAATTGAGAAAGCTTCAGAGGAAATTTCTCAATATATTTTTTATGACTATGTAATAATTAATGATGATCTTGAACGAGCTGTCAGTGAAGTTTTTTGTGTCATCTGCGCCGAGAGACTAAAGAAAGATAGAATAAATGGAAAATTAATGGATAAATTTAAAAATGGGAGGTAAAAATGGAAAAAAAGGAAAAATTAGTGGATATTATCTCTTTGCCAATAGAGTTTGACAGGCAAAGGATTGACAGCAGGTATCGTCTTGCACTTATAGCAGCTCAACGGGCAGCAGAACTGTCTCTGGGCTCTACGCCCTTATTAGAAAAAAAGGCAAAAAAGGTTACAACAACTGCACTTATTGAGGTTCTCTCTGGACGGATAAACTATATAACTGGAGAAGAAGCGGTTCGAGCAAAGGAAAAAATTGATAAGATTGACATCAAAAAAATGCTCGAAGATAAAAGAAGAGCTCTTCCTGATATTTCTGAATTGGAGAAGGACCTTAAAGTATATCTGCATGGCAAAGAATCTGCAGAAAAAATGTTAGAGGACCTTTTCACTGAAAACTCAGAACATCAAGCAGAAGAGGAATAATTTATTTGACTCCAAGAAAACTTTAGCTCTGTTTAATAAATATTAAACTGACTTTTTATATAGGGATTTTCATGATACTTAAGGATAAAAAAATTGTATTAGGCATTACAGGAAGCATAGCTGCTTATAGGGTGTTTGAATTGATAAAACTATTGAAGAATGCTGGTGCTTGTGTTTTTCCGGTATTAACTAAAAATGCCCAATACTTTGTTACTCCTTTAAGTATTGAGATTGCTTGTGAAAATAAGGTTTTATGTGACATGTTTGAATCTCCTATGGCACATATAGAACTTGCTAGGAGTGCTGATTTGTTTGCTATAGTACCAGCTACTGCAAATTACATTAACAAGTATGCCTATGGAATAGCCGATGATCTAATTACGACCGCATCGCTTGCATTTCGTGGTCCTGTGGTAATTGCTCCTGCAATGAATTGGAGAATGTATGAATCCCATCAGGTTCAAAGAAGCATAGAAAATCTTAAAAATATCGGCGTTCATTTTGTTGAGCCCGATGAAGGCTCCCTTGCTTGTGGAGAAGAAGGCAAAGGCAGGCTCGCTTCACCAAGTAAAATTTTCGAAACCATCGTAAGCGCACTAACAGAAAAAGATTTAAAGGGAGAAAGGATTATAGTTACTGCTGGTCCTACAAGACATTATATAGATTCAATTAGATTTATAACAAACAAATCTTCAGGTAAGATGGGATATGCTCTTGCCTTAGCAGCAGCAAGAAGAGGTGCAGAGGTTACGCTTATAAGTGGTCCTACAAATATTACTCCTCCTTATGTAGGCAAATTCACACAGGTTGAAACTACCCAGGAGATGCTAAAGAGCGTTATTGACGAGAGCCCTTCAGCAAGCATTCTTATAATGGCAGCAGCACCTCTTGACTTTGAGCCTTCACCGTATTTTGATACTAAGGTGGATAAAACTTTACTAAAATCTATATCCCTTAAGCTTTGTCCTGATATTCTCAAAGAAACGGCAAAGATTAAAAACAGACCCTTTACAGTTGGTTTTGCTGCAGAGGCAGGACTTAATATAGAAAGAGCAAAGCAGAAATTTAAAGAAAAATCTCTTCATATGATAGTACTGAATGATGTGACAGGGAAAGAAGGTGGAATGGGTGCTGATAATAATCAAATTATAATGCTCTATAAAAGAAAAAACAAATTTCATATGGAAAAAACCAATTTTTTAAGCAAAGAAGAGATTGCAAACATTATTCTTTCAAAAATTAAGGAGCTGAGGGTTGAAAGATAGGTTCGAGAGCCGAAGAAGAAGGGTTTTATTGGTACTCAGAAAGGATGTTGATGCATTTTTAATTACAAACATAAAAAATATAAGATATCTTACTGGCTTTAAAGGTAGTTATGCGGTAGCTCTTTTGACCGAGAAACAGATATTTTTGTTTGTCGATTTTCGTTATATTCAGCAGGCAGGAAAAGAGGCTAATGCAGAGATTATTGAATTTAAAGATTTCTGGATAGAGCCATTGAAAAACATTGCATTAGAGAACAGGATTAAGAAAATTGGATTTGAACCCTCCATCTCCTATGAGTTATTTGCAAAACTTTCGAAAATAAAAGATTTCAAACTTTTACCTGCTGAATATGTGGTGGAGACTGTAAGAGCTTCTAAGGACCAAGAGGAGATAGAGCATATTAAAAGAGCAGTTCAAAGGGCTGAGCAGGCCTTTTTATCGGTAAAACCCAATATTAAAGAAGGCATAGCTGAAAAAGAGATTGCTCTAATGCTTGAATATGAGATAAGAAAGCAGGGTTCTGAGTGTTTACCTTTTCCTGTAATTGTTGCATCTGGAGAGAACTCCTCCATGCCCCATTGGAGAAATTCTGACAAAAAATTAAAAAAAGGTGATTTTGTTATAATTGATTGGGGAGCTGAGTCAGATGGATACTTTTCAGATATGACAAGAACATTCGTTATAGGTGAACCCAATCAAAGGCAAGTTGAGATTTATGAAATTGTAAATAATGCAAGAAAAAAGGCAATTGAAGCAACAAAGCATGGTATTTATGCGAAAAAAATTGACGCAAAAGCGAGAAATTTGATAAAACAATCTGGTTATGGTGATAAATTTGGCCATGCTACTGGGCATGGAGTTGGTATGGATGTTCATGAATTTCCAAAGATAGGAGCTCAATCAGAAGATAGGATAGTCAGAGGCATGGTTTTCACCATAGAACCGGGAATTTACATAGAAAATTTTGGTGGGGTTAGAATAGAGGATATGGTTTTAGTCATGAAAGACAATGTAGAAGTCCTTACAACACTTAGTACAGATTTAGAAATTTTATAGGAGGTAGCACATGATTTCCACAACCGAATTTAAGAAAGGCCTTAAAATCGAATACAAAGGAGAGCCTTATGAAATAATCGATTTCCAGCATGTAAAGATGCAGCAAAGGGCACCAATTGTTAGAACAAAGATAAAAAATCTGAAAACTGGAAGGGTTCTTGAGGAAAACTTCTCTGCAGGAGAGAAGTTTGAAAAACCCCAACTCGAAGAAAAACAGATGCAGTATCTGTATTCTCAGGGCGATAGCTATGTTTTTATGGATATGGAATCATATGACCAGATTTCAATACCAAAGGATAGAATAGGAGAAGCTCTTTACTATATTAAAGAGGAGATGATTGTAGATGTCATCTATTATAAGGGAGAGCCTCTTGTAATACAGCCGCCAATGTTTGTGGAGCTAAGAGTAGTAGATACAGAACCAGCTTTTAGGGGTGATACCGCCTCAGGAGGAGCCAAACCAGCAAAGCTTGAAACAGGGCTGGTTGTAAAAGTTCCCTTTCATATTCAAAATGGCGATTTATTAAAAATAGATACCAGAACAGGTGAATACATAGAAAAGGTAAAGGAGTAATTTTATGGAACTGGATGAGATAAAAGATCTCATATCCTTTTTAAAGGATACTGATGTAACAGAACTAAACATTGAGAGAGAAGGTTTTAAAATAAGGATAAAAAGGGGCTATATTTATGGTCCTATTGAAATATCAAGAAAAGTTACCACCTATGAGGAAGCTCCGGTACCTCAGCAAATAAAGGAGATTACAAAGGAGGAAGAGGAAGTTCTTCATACAGTGACTTCACCTCTTGTTGGAACCTTTTACAGATCTGCATCGCCTGATTCTCCTCCTTTTGTAGAGGTAGGTGCAAGAGTGGAAAAAGGTCAGGTTCTTTGCATAATAGAGGCTATGAAAATAATGAACGAAATTGAGAGCGATGTGTCTGGCGTGGTAAAAAAGATTTTGGTTGAGAATGGCCAACCTGTCGAATATGGAGAACCTCTATTTCTTATAGAGGTAGCATAGATGGATCTTTTTAGAAAAATTTTAATTGCAAACAGAGGGGAGATTGCAGTAAGAATCATCCGTGCATGTAAAGAATTAGGAATAAAAACAGTTGCTGTTTATTCTGAGGCTGATAAAGATGCACTTCATGTAAAACTTGCTGATGAATCCATATGTATTGGCCCTCCAAATCCTGCTCAAAGTTATTTAAATATAACAGCCATTCTTTCTGCTGCTGATATTACAGATGCAGAGGCTATTCATCCGGGATATGGTTTTTTGTCTGAAAACGCTCAATTTGCAGAAGCTTGTATTAATTCAGGTATCACCTTTATTGGTCCTACTCCGGAGGCTATAAGAATTGGCGGAGACAAAGCAAAGGCAAGGCAGATATTAAAAAGAAAGGGCATTCCAGTAGTGCCTGGAAGTGATGGTCCTGTAACATCTGAAGATGCTTGCATGAAGATAATTAAAAAAATAGGGCTTCCTGTTATTTTTAAAGCATCTGCTGGTGGTGGTGGAAGAGGTATGAGAATTGTAAAAGAAGAGAGTGAGATAGAGCAGGCTTTTTTTATGGCTCAAAGAGAAGCGCTTGCAGCTTTTGGAAATGGAGAGCTATACATTGAAAAATATTTTCCAAAGGTTAGGCACATAGAGATTCAAATACTTGCAGATAGGCAGGGAAATATTGTACATCTTGGTGAAAGAGACTGCACTATTCAAAGAAGACATCAAAAACTCGTTGAAGAAGCTCCTTCACCTGTTCTAAGTGAGAAATTAAGAAAACGTATTGGTGAATATGCGGTAAAAGCTGCAAAAGCAATAAAATACAGAAATGCAGGAACCTTTGAATTTATAGTGGATGACGAATTAAATCCCTATTTCATTGAAATAAATACCAGAGTTCAGGTGGAACATCCTGTAACCGAGGAAATAACAGATGTTGATATCATTAAGGAACAAATTAAAATTGCAAAGGGATATAGTATATCCTTCAAACAATCTCAGGTCAAATTCAAAGGACATGCGATTGAATGTAGAATAAATGCGGAAGATCCAGAAAAATTTACACCTTCTCCAGGCATTGTAGAATTTATTCATTTCCCAGGAGGCCCAGGTATAAGAGTGGATAGTTTTTTATACGAAGGTTGTAAAGTCTCTCCTTACTATGATTCCCTTGTTGCTAAAATAATAGCGAAGGGATCAAATAGACAAGAGGCTATAGTTCGTATGAGAAGGGCCCTTGAAGAGATGTCTATTAAAGGAATTAAAACAAATATCCCATTCTTCTTAAAGGTTCTTGACCACCCTGACTTTCAAAAAGGTAAATTTTTTACTGACTTTGTACAAACAATGAATAACAATGAAAAAGACTAATCTTCCATCAGTATGTCTGATTTTTTCCTCTGCAGAGATTGGAGAAAAATTAGAAATAGCCCTTAAAGCAGGAATACGATGGGTTCAATTCAGAGAGAAAAATCTTAGTAGAAGAGAAATCTTACAGCATTCCTACCGGATTAGAGATATTACCCTAAAATATAATTCTTTGTTAACAATAAATGATTATTTAGACATTGCAATTGCAGTAGAAGCTGATGGCGTTCATCTTGGTCAAGATGATTTACCAATAGATGTTGCAAAAAAAATTTTTTTGGGTATAATCGGAGTATCCACGCATAATTTAGAGGAAGCAATAAAAGCAGAGGAAATGGGAGCTCATTACATTGGATATGGGCCTATTTTTGGGACTAAAACCAAAAAAAATGCTCTTGAACCCAGAGGGGTAGAGGAGTTTGCTTTGATTCGACAAAAAATAAAAATTCCTGTTCTTGCAATAGGAGGAATAAAGAAAGACAGTTTAGTCGGGCTAATAGAGAAAAATTGCCAATATGTGGCAGTTAGTTCAGGAATACTTGATGGTGATATTGCAAAAAATGTTGAAGCTTTTTTAAAATCATTTACAAATTATTTATGAAACAAAATATAGGAGATATTGTTTTAAAGATATATGAAAACAAAGGCACAGGGCTATTATCAATTACTTTTGAAGGGGAGAAAAATCTATTAAAAATTTATTTTAAAGATGGAGCGGTTTATCATATCTCTTTTGGAGTAAAAAAAGGCATGCAAAGCTTAAATGAAGCAAAAGATAAAGAGCCTGTCTTTTATAATTTTATCTCTAATATTGTTGTTGAAGTAACAAGTAATGATATTCCTTCAACAGATAAAATTATAGGATTTTTCAAGGAATTGAATAAGGAGATTATTTCTAGTGATAGTGTGACAATTAAGACATCGGATTTTCAAAAAATAAAAGAGTCAATAAAGATAGCATTGATTCGTCAAATTGGTCCTATAGGAGATAAAATTACAGAAAAATATATGGCTGAAAAGTGGATTCCTTCAACGCCAATATCGAAGGAGGATTTTTTAAATTTAGCCAATCTTTTAAAAGATGAAATTGAAGATATTTCAGGCAAAAAAGAATTTTTAAGTGAGGTAAACAAAATTTTGGAGGTATATAAATGAGAGTTGAATTAGGTTTAAGAGCAGGAGTTGCTATACCTTTGTTGTTCACCTTAGTTGCTGGTATAGCTGCTCTTCTTATTTTCAATTATTTTACTCAGGTTAATTTGCTGAAAGAAGAGGAAGAAAGAAGCATAGATATGGCAGTAAATACTGCTCAAACACTTCTTGATTCAGCCACTATTCACTATCAGCAGATGGCAGCTTTTGTAGCCAGAATACCTGAGGTGCAGGAAGCTGTCAATAAGCGAGACAGAAATCGGTTAATAGAGAAATTTTTACCGAGCTTTAATTATTTAAAACAGCAATTTGGAGTTGCACAGTTTCATTTTCATATCCCACCTGCAGTATCTCTTCTTCGAATGCATGAACTTACTATTTTCGGGGACGATATATCTAAACAGCGTAAAAGTGTTGTGCATGTAGGAGAAAACAAAAAGGGAGTGAGAGGAATAGAAGCTGGAGTCGGTGGAGTAGGGTTAAGAGGAGTTGAACCAATTTTTTATAGGGATACTTATGTAGGAAGTGTAGATTTGGGTGGAGGTTTTAAAGAAGAGTTAGAGTTGATAAAAAAAGCAATAAAAGCTGATGCCGGAGTAGTTATCAATAGAGAGATTCTTACTGAATGGCCTGGACTTAAAGATATTAAACAAAAAATAGGAGAATGGATTCCAATTAGCTCCACATTAAAAGAACCCACTGAATTTGTAATGGAGTTTTCTCTAAAACAGGCTTCACAATCAGGAGATAAGTATCATAAGGAATATATCACTAAAGCAGGAAAAGATTTTATCGTAATTTATAGTCCATTAAAAGATTTTTCAGGTAAAAAAATTGGATTTTTATACATCGTTAAGGAAAGAGTGTTAGCTCCATCTAAAATAATAACAATGTTAGCAATTAACATAGTGGTATACGCTATTATGCTTATTGTAATGGCAATTCTTATCGGTTACGGAATGAATAAATTTGTAATTAATCCTATAATTGCATTAACAAAATTAGCAGACGATATATCTATGGGTAAAACTTCACAAAAAGTAGAGATTAGAGATGCAAGAGGAGAGATAGCTATTCTTGCCAAATCCATAGAGAGAATGAGAGTAACAATGAAAAAACTTCTTGAATAGGAGTAAAAAATGTCAAAGGGTAAAATTTTAGTTGTTGATGACAGTCCCCTTGTAAGAAGATTAGCTGAGGTTTCATTAACTGAAAAGGGATATAAAGTATACACATCATCAGATGGAGAAGAAGGGCTAAGGTTAGCAGAACAGATAATACCTGATTTAATTTTAGTAGATTTCATAATGCCTAAAATGACAGGCTCACAATTCTGTAAGCTTTTGACTGAAAATGATAAGTTAAAGCACATTCCATTAATACTGATTACTGGAAAAGGCGAGACAGTTGGTCAGACATTCGTAGAGAAATATGGAGTAATTGACTATTTTATTAAACCATTTAAATCAGAAGATTTGATAGAGAAGGTGGAATCTACGCTGAGTAAAGTGGGACAGCAAGCTGAAGAATATGTGGAGCCCATATCCTTAGAAGAGAAAGAGATAACAGATGAAAAGAAAGAAATAGAAGAACTTACATTGGCAGCTTCTTCTCTTGATGTTTCAGAGATAGAATTAGCTAAAATTAACGAAGAAAAAACTGAAGAATATTTTCTTCCTGAGGATATTTCTAAGGAAATTCCAACTGAGCTTACGAACGATTTAGAAAAAGATTTAGAAAAGGAATCGGAACCGCCATTAGAAATACGTGAAGAGGATACTTTAGGAGATTTATCAGAAATAGTTAAAGAAGTTGAAGAATTTAAAGTTGATCATCAGATAGATGATGTCAATATAGAAATTCCTGAGTTAACAGAGTCACAGACAAGTGAAATAGAATTAAAAATTCCAGAAATTTCTGAATTTGAAATTTCTGAGTTCAAAGATGATGTTATAGAAAAAATTCCGATCTCAGAGGAAATTGAAGATATTCAGCCTTTCGATATTTCTGAAGCTTCAGAAAGACTTAAAGAGCCTCTTAATGGTTCTTCTTATGCAATCCCTAACATAGAGAAATTAATAGACTATAAATTTGATGCTTTATCAACTAAATTAATTGATGTCATTGAAGAATCGATAGAAAACACACTAAAAAAATACGAAATAGTTAAACCGACCAGCGTTATTCTTTCTGGTCATTCGGATTTTATTGATTTAAAGAGTTTATTTTACCTAATTAAATCTAAAAGTCTCACAGGAGTTCTTTCAATTTATGATAAATTGATGATTTATGAATTTTTATTTTTCAAGGGTAGATTAGTTTATGGAATATCAAACAAACAGAAAAGAGAAAATGACATCAAATTAATGGATGATTTGTCTGATGAGCAAATTAGGAATTTTATGTTAGAAAATATTGCCCTTCTGAAGAGTAGTGAGCGAGGAAAATTTATTTTTGAAATAAAAGAGGAATTGAAACTTTTAAATTTAATTAATAGACCCTCATACGCAGTTGAGGACATTTTATAAAAATAGATAAAATGATATAATATAGCAAACCTATAAGGAGATTGAGATGCCGAAAATTCTGGTTGCAGAAGACTCACTCACAGATGCTAAATATATTGAGTCAATTCTTAATGAAAAAGATTATGAACTTGTTTTTGCTAAAGATGGAGAGGAAGCAGAGAATTTAATAAAAAATGAAGATTTTGATTTGGTAATTTTAGATGTAGTTATGCCTAAAAAAAATGGTTTTCAAATATGTAGGGATATTAAAAAAAATGAAAAGACTAAAGATATACCGGTTATTCTTGTGACCTCAAAAAAAGAGGAAGCAGATAAGTATTGGGGAAAAATGCAGGGGGCAGATGAATATGTTACAAAACCGTTTGAACCAATTGATTTATTGGTGGCAATTAAAAAATGTCTGAAGAAATAAGAAAAGAAAACGAAAAATCTTACTGTGTTTTTGGTATAGGAGAAAGAGAATTCCTTCTTCCTAAGGAAAGTGTTGTTCAAATTCTTGATATAACTCGCATTTTTCCAATTCCAGGTGCACCTGAATATATTGTAGGAGCACTGCCTGTAAGAGGTAAAATAATTCCAGCTGTAGATCTGGCTAAGGTATATAATGTGGAAAGACTCAGCTATTCTGATAACAAACTTTTGGTAATTGAAGTAAAGGGAGAGAGAATCGGCATTCTCTCAGATATTACACCCTTTTTTGTCAGTTTTGAACCAGATTTTGTGGTAGAGGATTTTATAGATCCTGAAAAACTTTTCGAAAAGCTAAAAATAGATTCCCAGAAATCCAACGAAAAGGGTAATGCTAAGTAATTCCGAGCTTATAAAATATTTTTTAATAGAAGCTGAGGACTATCTAAATACTTTGATTGAAGGAGTAGAAGAACTCGAAAGTCGTGATTTTAATAAAGATACGGTTGAAGCTCTTTTTAGAGCTACTCATACCCTAAAAGGTTCAGCATCAATTGTAAAGCTTGATAAAATCACAACCCTTTCTCACAAGCTTGAAGATTTTTTTGAAGCACTTTTGAATGATCAGATAGAATATAATGCCTCTTTTTTATACTATGTAAAAAAAGTAATAAATGCTATTGTAAACTTGGTAAATGAAGTTGCAGAGACAGGACAAGAAAAAAGCGAAATTGATAATGATTTGATTAAGACAATAGATGCGATTTTTGTAACTAAACAGCTTCCCTCCCCAGAGATTATCGCCGAGCCCTTTGAAATACTTCCTGTGGTAAATACGGTCAGAATTGATTTAGGATTAGTCGAAAACATTATAACATCCTTAGGTGAAATTCTTGTTCAGAAAAATACAATCGCCGACAAAGAAAGAGAGTTAGTTGATATCATTGAAGAAATTTCTAATAGTGGTAAGAGACTTTTAAAGGAAATAAATGATTTTTCAGAGATCTATTGGTTTACATCTCAAGAAAAAGGACAAAAAGTATTAGATAGTTTTTTCACTGATTTCAGTGATTTACAGTTCGATAGATATGAGGAATACCATATAGTTTTAAGAAAGATTCAAGAGATTACCAATGATATTACTGAAGGTATAAAGACATTAGCAAATTTTTCAGAAAATTTATCTTTTCTATTTAAATCAATAGGGCGAGAAATAAATTACTTAAAGGATAGTTTAATTGAAGTAAGAATGATTCCAGCTGGTAAGCTCTTGCAAAGGCTTGCTGAAGCAGCAAAGGACATAGCAGAGAGTTTAGGAAAGTTAGTAGATATTGAAATAAAAGGAGCAGAAATAAAACTCGATAAGCCTATTTTTGATGGCCTTTATGAACCTATTATTCATATTATTCGAAATGCCCTACAGCATGGTATAGAGCTTCCAGAGGAGAGAATAAAAAAGGGCAAAGAAAAAGTAGGACATATAAAAATAGCTGTTTACAAAGAGGGTAAAAATGTTAATATTCGGATAAAGGATGATGGTAAAGGTATAGACATTGATAAAGTAAAAGAAATAGCCCTTGAAAAAGGTTTAATTTCAGAAGAAAGATTGCCTTATATTTCTAAAGAGGAAATGCTCTCATATATTTTTGCTCCCGGATTTTCTACATCAGAGGAAGTTGATTTTCAGAGCGGCAGAGGAATGGGGCTAAATATAGTAAAAACTGCAATTTCTAAGTTGAAAGGCACTATTGAAGTTTTTTCTGAAATAGATAAAGAAACAGATTTTGTGATTAAAATTCCTCAATCTTTGAGTGTCAGCAATCTCTTAGTTTTCCGTTCATCAAATTTGGAATATGCTATTCCTTTGAACTATGTTGAAGAAGTTCTATCAGTTGATGATTTTCCAGAATTATTAAAGGATAGATCTTTTACTCATAAAAACAGGAATATTCCAATTAAAATATTCTCTGAAATTTTTTATCCTATGAATGGTAAAAATATTACCGGAGGCTATGTAATTATCTTGAATTTCTCAGGCATTAGAAAGGGATTGGTTGTAGAGGATATTATAGGACATGAGGAAACAACCATTCATAGTTTTGGAAAATTTCTTGAGGGCCTCAGACAATATTTAGGCTATTATATCGCGAGTAAGGGTAACCCACGGTATGTTGTTGATCCTTTGAAAATATTTGAAGAAGAATTCATGTTTGCAGCTGCAAAGGATAGAATTTTAGAAACGGTATTATATTTGGGATCTGTTTTAGTTGTTGATGACTCAATTAGTGTTAGAAAGGCTTTGCAAAATACCTTAGAGACAAAGAAGATAAGAGTATACACTGCAAGAGATGGCTATGAGGCATTAGACATTCTTGAGAAGAAGGCGGTTGATTTGATAATAACCGATCTTGAAATGCCAGGAATGCATGGATATGAACTAATAAATAGACTAAGAAGTGACTCGAGATTTAAAGATCTGCCAATTGTGGTTCTCACCTCAAGGGGGACTAAGAAGCACGAGGAAAAGGCTATTTCCTTAGGTGCTGATGGTTATATAGTTAAACCTTTTGATGATCAGACAATCTCTAATATTCTTTCGAAATTCGATATTACAAAAAATACTATATACTAAACTCTAAATCTTGCTGATATTTCAACAAGCTCTGTTGATGTCCCTGCAAGAGATTGGGATAGATTAGTAAGTTCTTCTGTAATTTTTGCTGTATTCTCAATAACTGATTTAACACCTTGAATGGAATTAACTTCGCCTTCTGTAATAGCTCTTTGTTTTTGGGCTGATTCATTTATTTCCAAGATGATATCTCCAATTTTCTTGATAATAGATTCTATTTTCTCAAAAATTTCTGTACTTTGAGCAACCATATTGGTCCCAGTTTCAACATAATTGGTTTCTTCTTCAAGGTTTTTGGTTACCATACTTGCTTCTTCCTGTATTCCCGTTATTATGTTTGCAATATTTTGCGAAGATTTAGCTGTTCTTTCCGAAAGAGTACGGATTTCTTCAGCAATAACTACGAATCCTTTACCCTCTTCTCCTGCTCTTGCAGCTTCTATAGAAGCATTTAGAGCAAGCAAATTGGTTCTATTTGCAATTTCATTGATGAGAGTTGATATTGTTCCTATTTCCATTAATTTTTCTGAAAGAATCTTCATCCTTCTATTTATTCCCATAACTGAAGTTCTTATTAATTGCATGCTGTGAATTGTTTCGGTGACAATTTCATTACCTTTTATAATGGAATCAAGAGCTTCTTTAGAAACATTTGTTGCCACAACTGTTTTTTCACTAGTTTGGTTGGCAAGTTGATCAGCCTCTTGAATAAGAGATGCAACCTTTGCTATTTCTTCTTTTTCAACCTCTAAACCTTTCTGAAGTTTCTGAATAATTTCATTTAAAACAGCACTTTTTTCTCCTATGTCTGCTGCCGAGTTTTTAACTTCTCCAACCAATTCGCTTAGTCCATCAGCCATGAGATTAAATGCGTCTGCCATAGAGCCAAACACATCGGGCGTTACTTCAGCTCTTTTTGTTAGGTCTCCCTCAGATGCAGCAGTCATAATTTGAAGAAACTTAATTATATTTGTTTGCATTTCTTTCTTTTCTTCTTCTGTCTGAATTGACGTTGACAGTCTATCCATCATTAAATTAAAGGCATCTCCTATCTTTTGAAACTCATCACCTGTTTTAAGTTTTATTCTTTTTTCAAAATTACCCATTCTAATTGCTTCTATTGCTTCTTCAAATGTTGCCAGAGGTGATACTATTTGTTTTTTGAACCATACAAAATTAAAGGCAACGATGGCGATTAATGTTATTCCAAATATGGCTAAAACTGGGGTAAACTTTAGAAGGCTGTTTATAATTCCTATTCTTTTCATTATAAATTCTTCACCATATATTTGATATCCAGTAATTATTAAGCCAGATAGAAGAATAACTGTTGAAACAATGATTGATAGTGTGAATATTATAAGAAATTTTCTATAAAGTCCCTTTGGTTTTTTTTCAGCCTTAATAGGCATAGATGCCCTCCTTTAAATTAAGCAATTTTGTAATTATACATATTATAGAAAAGATATAAAATTGTCAATACGCTTACAATCCAATAACGCTTCCTCTATTTAAATCAACATCTATTGTTCTAAAATTAGGATTTGATGCTGTGCCTGGCATAAGACTAATTTCACCTGCAACTGGCACAATAAGTTTTGCACCATGGAAAATTAATAAATCCCGAATAAAAAGTTGCCATCCCTTAGGAACACCTTTTAATTGAGGATTGTCAGAAAGGCTTAGGTGAGTTTTTGCTATACATACAGAAAAATCGCTAAATTCGTTGGAAGAATTTATAGCCTGAAGCTTTTCAAGGGCAAAGGGAGAAAACTCTACTGAGTCAGCACCATAAATCTCCCTTGCAATAACCTCAATCCTTGGAATATGGGGAAGTCTGCTGTCATAGAGAAAATTAAAATTTGAGCCTTTATTGCAAGCATCGATTACAATTTCTGCAAGCTCTAAGGTTCCATCTCCACCTTTTTCCCAGTGTTCTGAAATAGCGGCAGGAACGCCATGTTCTTCACATATTTTTTTTACAAAGTTGAGCTCATCATCACTATCGGAGAGAAATTTATTGATGCATACAATAGGATGCACCCCTGATTTTTTTACTATTTTGATATGGTGGAAAAGATTTTCCATTCCCTTTTCAAGCCATTTTATGTTTTTTTCAAGATATTCTTGAGGTAATGCATTTCCTGTTATAATTTTTGGAGCACTTTTGTCAGCTCCGTGATATTTTAAAGCTCTTAATGTGGCCACAATTACAGCTACATCAGGCTTAAAGCCAGAAACTTTGCATTTTATATTCCAGAACTTTTCAAATCCAATATCAGCTCCAAAGCCACTCTCTGTGATATGATAATCGCTAAGTTTAATTGCAATCCGATCAGCAATAATTGATGACTGTCCAATAGCAATGTTGGCAAATGGTGCGGCATGAACAAAAACAGGCTGTCCTTCAATGGTTTGAATAAGATTCGGATTAATTGCAGGAAGCATAAGTGCAGTCATAGCACCAGCAACTTCAAGGTCCTCAGTAGTAATTGGTTTTCCACTTTTCGAATAGGCTACTACCACATTTCCAATTCTTTTTTTTAAATCCTTTAGGTCCTTTGAAAGACTAAGAATCGCCATCAGTTCTGATGATGTTGCTATGTCAAAGCGAGATTCCATTGTAATACCATCTTTTTTACCGCCTAATCCAATTATAATTTTCCTTAAAGCCTGTGCACAGAAATCAATGACCCATCCCATACAGACCCTTTTAGGATCAATAGATAGTCTTTTTAAACCTCTCTTTAGCAGGACTTCATCGGAATAATTTTCTTCATGCAACATTCTTGATGTTAATGCAACCATTGCCAAGTTGTGAGCATTTACAACTGCATTAATGTCTCCTGTAAATCCAAGAGAAAACTCTGTTCTTGGTATGCACTGGGAAAGCCCTCCTCCTGCAGCAGTGCCTTTGATATTCATTAGAGGACCTGCTGAGGGTTGCCTTATGGCGCAGCTAACTTTCTTGCCTTTTTTACCAATTCCTTGGGCTAATCCTATTGTTGTAGTAGACTTTCCCTCTCCAAAGGGTGTAGGTGTTATTGCGGTTACTACAATGTATTTACCATTTGGATTGTTTTTTATTCGACTGTAAATTTTACTATAATCGATTTTTCCTATATGGTATCCATAAGGGATTACTTCATCTTTTTTTATTCCAATTTCTTCTGCAAGCTGAAATATGTTTTTCATCCTCTTTTCAGCTTCCTGAGCAATTAACCAATCCGGAGAAGAAGAAGGATGTGGTAACATAGAGTCTCCTTAGTTAGGATTTATTTTATTCTGAAGGATTTTCAATATCTGCGAGATAGTCTTTAAGTTTTTCCATCAATGAGTCAGGTAAAAACTCCTCATAAAGCAGTGCATTCATCTCCTCTAAAGTTAGTTGTTCCTTAATCTCTCTCGGTAGCATTCTAACTATCATGACCCTTGCTGGATCAGGCTGTTTTTTTTCATCCATTTTTTTCCCTCCCTGATTTTTCTAACAGGTTAAATGAAAGGCTCCTGCTACTTTTTTCCCTTGTTCTGTAAATCCATTAAATAGGGATACAGCTTTATCAGTTTCAGCAATATAAGTTTCTATTCCCTTATCTTTTAGTTCTTCTATAAGGCTTTCAGGAACTCTCATTTTTCCATAGGCTCCTGTTCCTACCACTAAAATTTCAACATCTCTCTTAATTACCTCTACAAGGTCTTCAATACAAAGGGAATGTCCCTCTTTTCTCCACCATGATGGGAAAATTTCATTTTGAAAAACTATAAGGTCAGAAGTATATTCAATGCCATTGATGACTATTTTACCAAATGAATAAAGAGAAATTTTCATTTTAATACCTCCCCTTATAACTCAATGGCGGGAGTGTGTGGGAATCGAACCCACCATGCCTGCTCCTAACAGGCAGCACTGGATTTGAAGTCCAGGGGGGACACCAGAACCCCATACACTCCCGATATAGAATTTTACAGAATTTAAACGAATTTTGCAAAGACAGATTTATCTTCCAAGAAGTTTGTCTCTCAAATATCGCATTATATCATCATAAGTGGAGGGAACAACTAAAAAAATCTCTATATCTTGCGGTAAATCAAGTTTAGTTCTTTCTTGATCTCTTAGAATTAAAATCGCAGACTCATCTTCGGACAGATTATCTAAGATAGTTTCTCTTATTTTTTTTATTCTCGCTTCCGCTGACTTATTAAAAAACTCATATACCTTTTCAATTACAGTCATGCTTTTTACAACTCTTAAGCAATTTCCCCAGTCAACAAACTCTCCAAATATTTCAGGGTCTTCTAATCCTTTGATAATAGCTCCTTCTGAGACTTTCTTTTCAATCAAGGGATAAATAAAGGGATTTGTTTCTCTTATTACATCACAGGCATCTTCACTGTCTATAAATATGGTTTCAATAAAAATTTTGGTTACAAACCCCAATTTTTCTAATTTTTCTATGTGATTGAGTGCTTCAAGCCAGTATTTTTCAACAAGATTTTTTAGTTTTTCATCATCTTCTTCAGGAACAAAAAGATTTGGAATACAAAATAATCTTCGCTTTCCTTTAAATTCTTCAATTCCTAATCTCTGAATTTTTCCCAATTCTGCCATATTTTTATGCGTTAGATATTTTTTTTAATTGTTCAAGTTTATTATAAGCTTTTCCACTATCAATTGCTTCTTTTGCCATTTCTAAACCTTCCTTTAGATTTTTAGCCTTTCCTGCTACCTCAAGAGCAGCTGCTGAATTAACAAGCACAGTGTCTCTAAGGGGTCCCTTTTTACCTTTAAGAATGTCTAAAATTATTTGAGCGTTCTCCTTTCTGTCTCCTCCTTTAATTTCATTTAACGAAATCCTTTTAAATCCTAATTCTTCAGGAGAAAGGATTTTATATTCAATCTCTCCATTTTTTGCCCTTATGATGTGGGTATTTGAAGTAAGGGATATTTCATCAAGACCATCTTCACTATGGACAACCATCACATCTTCGACTCCGAGTTTTGAGAGGACTTGAGAGATAATCTCCATATACTCTCTACCAAAAACTCCTATGAGCAATCGTTTTACTCCAGCAGGATTGAGCATAGGTCCAAGAATATTGAATATGGTTCTTATTCCAAGTTCCTTTCTTACTGGAACAACTCTTTTCATTGCTGGATGGTAAATAGGAGCAAAAAGCACTGTAAGCCCACATTCAAAAAGACATTTTTCTGCTTTGTCTGGTGGCATCTCTACATTTATTCCAAGCTCTTCTAAAACATCAATGCTTCCGCATTTGCTTGAAGCAGAGCGATTTCCATGCTTGGCAACAGGCACTCCTGCTGCGGCTACAACAAAGCTTGTGGCAGTAGATACATTAAAGGTTCCAGCACGGTCACCACCTGTGCCTACGATATCAATAGCTCCTTGAGGTGCTTTAATCTTTATTGAATACTCACGAAAGAGTTTTACTGTTGAAAGAATCTCCTCTAATGTTTCTCCTTTAGTTGTTAGTCCCATCAGGAATGCTGCGGTCTGAACAGCAGAGGCCTTACCTTCTATTATCTCAATAAAACTTTGCTTAAGAATCTCTTCTGTTAGATTCTCTCTTTTACTTAACTGATATATTGCTTCTGCTATCATAAATTTAAAAAGTTCTTAAGTAAATCTTTGCCTACCTTTGTAAGAATACTTTCTGGGTGAAATTGAACGCCTTCTATTTTATACTCCCGATGCCTTACACCCATAATTATACCATTTGCTGTCCATGCACTTACAATAAGGCTTTCCGGTAAAGATTCTTTCTCTATCATGAGGGAGTGATATCTTGTTGCCTCAAAGGGATTAGGAAGATTAGCGAAAATTGTTTTTCCATCGTGAAAAATTAACGATGTTTTACCATGCATTATTTCAGAGCAGCGAATAATTTTCCCTCCGAATGCTGCACCTATTGCCTGATGACCAAGGCACACACCAAGGATAGGAATCTTTCCTGCGAAATGTTTAATTACATCAATCGAAATTCCAGCCTCAGCAGGAGTACAAGGTCCTGGAGATATGATTATTCTATCGGGTGAAAGCTTTTCTATCTCTCCTATGGTTATTTTATCGTTTCTATACACATGAACATTTTGTGTGATTTCTCCAATGTATTGATAAAGGTTGTATGTAAAAGAATCGTAATTATCGATTATCAGTATCATCAGGAATTCCCTCCTGAATGGAGATAATCGATTGTTTTAAGCATAGCCTTTGCTTTGTTAACTGTTTCAGTGTATTCCATCTCAGGGATTGAATCAGCCACTATTCCTGCTCCTGCCTGAACAAAGACTTTATTATCCTTTAAAGTAAGCATTCTTATACCTATGCACATATCCATGTTTCCGCCAAATCCAAAGTAGCCGATTGCTCCTGCATAGGGTCCTCTTTTTGTGGGTTCCAGCTCCTCAATGATCTGCATAGCGCGCACCTTAGGTGCTCCTGTAACTGTGCCTGCAGGAAAACAAGATATAAATACATCAAACATGTCAAAGCCTTTTCGAAGTTTACCTTCCACATTACTTACAATATGCATTACATGACTGTAACGTTCAATTGTCATCAATTCAGTCACATTAACTGTCCCTATTTCTGATACTCTACCTACATCGTTTCTTCCAAGATCAACGAGCATTATGTGTTCTGCCTTCTCCTTTTCATCTTGAAGAAGTTCTCTTTCAAAGGCTATGTCCTGTTCCTCTGTTTGCCCCCTTGGCCTTGTGCCTGCAATCGGTCTAAGGATAATCTTATCATCTTCTAATCTCACAAGAATTTCTGGAGATGAGCCTGCAAGATAGCAGTCTCCTGTGTCAATGTAAAACATATATGGAGAAGGATTTATTATTCTTAATATTCTGTATATATCAAAGGGATGTGCATTTGTTTCTGTTTCAAATCTTTGGGAGATAACCACCTGTACAACATCACCGCTTAAAACATATTCTTTTGCTTTTTTTACTGCTTCGATAAAATCCTGTTTTCGATAATTAGAGCTGAATTGGTGTTGTATTTTATCCTTCTTTTCAGGGATTAAAAGATAGGTTCTAAATCTTTCATCTTTGTGGTCTTTAAGATTAGATATTATCTCATCTATTTTCTCTTTAGCTTTATGATAGGCAGAGATGTCTTTTTGCTCAACAAAGGCATTAACTACAATTTTAATGGTCTGTTTGAGATTATCAAATATTAATAATGTTTCAGGAATTATAAAAAATATGTCAGGCATATCTATTGAGGGTTTTGACACCTCGGGAACTTTTTCATAAAGTTTTACTATATCATAGGATATATATCCAACCATCCCCCCAAAAAATCTTGGAAGCTCTGCTGTTATGTAAGGCTTATATTTTTTAAAAAGCTTTCTAAGAAGCATTAAAGGGTCGCTATTTTTATGAGTCTTCCTGTTGTTTCTTTCTATAATTTCTAAATTTTTGCCATTTCCCTTAATAGTAACCACTGGTTCAATGCCGATTATTGAATATCTGCCCCATTTTTCACCGCCTTGAACACTTTCAAGAAGAAATGATGGGCTTCTATTAAGTTTCAGAAAGGCTCCCACTGGTGTATCTAAATCAGCAATAATTTCTCTAAAAAGCGGGATTAGATTAAAATCTTTAGATAGCTCGATAAATTCTTTTTCTGTTAGATTCATTTGGATAGTTTAAAAAATATCCACCTAAAATGGCAATTTTTTGCCGTATTACCTTGATAATTTTATACTTCGATACGCAATTAATCGATTTTTTAGCCATGGTTTGTAGATTGTACAAATTTCTTTAGAGGGCTAAAGGGGATATTAATAAAAAATTTCGTTAAATTTTTTCGGAAGATTTTCTTTTGTTGTCCTCATAGCCCTATAACTATTTTAGAAAAATGTTGCAGGAATCCTCGGTATTTTAATGCCGAGATGAAAACAACTACCTGTAATGATTATAATTCCTTATTTGATTGATTTTTAAAAGATTTCTTTTATACTATCTGTATGGAGAATCTCATACATGGAAGAACATTAGTTTACAATGTTAATTATCATATAGTTTGGAGTGTTAAATATAGACGAGAAATTTTGAAAGATAACATAGCATATACACTTAAAGGCTTACTTTACAGTATTGCAAAAGACAAGGGGTTCGAAATTAAAACTGTAGAAGTAATGCCTGATCATGTAGATATTTTCGTGTCAGCACATCCAAAATATGCACCATCTTATATTTCAAGATGCTTAAAGGAATATCTGGTAGAAAACTTCTATTGCAATTTCCAGAGATTAAGAAGTTTCTGTGGAAAGGTCATTTATGGAATCCCTCTACGTATATTGAGACTATTGGCTATATATCTGAGGACACTATCAAGAGGTATATCGAAAATCAGAAAAAGCAATAATTATTAAAACCTACAAATATAGAATCTATCCTACTGAAAGCCAAAAGGAATTATTGAATAAACATTTTGGTTGTTGTAGATTTGTTTACAACTACTTCCTTGCATTGAGAAAGGAAAGATACTCTCAAGGTATACCAATCGATGGATTTGAATGTAAGAAAATGCTTAAAGAACTTAAAAACCAACATCCATGGCTTAAGGAAGTTAATTCTCAGTTATTACAAGAATTGGTATTAAACCTTGAAAAGGCATACAGAAGATTTTCCAAAAAACTTGCAGGATATCCACAGTTTAAAAAGAAAAAGAAGTGGCAGACTTTTACTGTTCCGCAATTTTTTAAAGTTATTGACAACTGTTTATTTATTCCTAAACTACCAAGTGGTATAAAGATCAAGTTACATAGACCAATTATTGGACAGATGAAACGCCTTGTTATTACCAAGACACCAACTGGTAAGTTCTTTGCATCAATTACCTGTGAATTAGAAAAGCAACCACTGCCAAAGGTAACAGGTGAAGTTGGAGTAGACCTTGGAGTGAAAAATTTTGCAACATTATCAACAGGTGAGACAATTGAACATCCAAAATACTTGATAAAATCTATGAAGAGATTAGCATTACTTCAGAGAAGGCTTTGTAGAAAAAAGAAAGGTTTCAGAAACTGAGAGAAAGCAAGATTACAGGTTGCCAAACTTCATGAGAAAGTAAGAAACCAGCGGGGTGATTTTCTTCACAAGTTATCTTCAAGGCTTATACACGAAAACCAAGTGATAAGTCTGGAAGACCCTAACGTGAAGGGAATGGTGAAAAATGGAAAACTGTTCAAACACATCTCTGACAGAGGGTGATACGAATTCAGGAGACAACTTGAGTATAAAGCGCTGTGGTATGGTAGAGAAATTAGATACACGCCAAGATTTTCAGCATCCAGTAAGACCTGTAACATCTGTGGGGTTGTTAATCCAGAACTTACATTATCTCAACGAAAGTGGAAATGCTCCAATTGTGGAACCACCCATGATAGAGACATAAATGCAGCGATTAATATTCCAGGGTGGAACACACCTGATCTTAAGCCTGTGGAGAGCGTAAATCAATTGGACTCGATGAATCAGGAGTTTACAGGATTTTGAACCTGTTGGTATGTTACTACAAGGAGATATCTTTCATGGTAATAAGTGAAAGAACATTAAAAGAAAGGGATATTTTACAGATACTGATATTAAAAACAATGTTTGAAAAGATAAGCAAACCAGGAACATTGGTTGTAAAAGGCGGATTTGCTATGAGAGCAACAGCCAAGAGTAGGAGATTTACAAAAGATATAGATCTCTGTGTTGACCCCTCAATCCCTGTGCATCAAATACAGCAACAGGTAAAGGGTTTTATAAAGTCAGCACTAAAAGACAATCCAGTCGTTGAAAAAACTGTTATAACTGAACCAAAGCAAACAGAGACTACGTTAAAGTGGAAAATCTGTGGAACCATTGCAGGGACTCCAAATGAAAAAGTCGAACTGACTGTTGAGGTATTTAGGCATAGTATACCACCAAGGGATTTTATTACAGCAGTTACTTTCATCCCACCCATTGAATACAACCTATCCCCAATATTGGTAGAAAGCTATTCGTTAGAGGCGTTAATGCTATCTAAAATGTTATCTTTGTTATCAGACACGAGGCAAGCGATAAGGGATGTGTATGATGTATTCCTATTAATTAACATAGGGGTTGATGTGAATAAACAAATAATTGCATCGTATTTAAAACAAAACAACATAAGCAAAGATGATGCACTGAAAAAAATATGGCAAAAGATGGGTAGTTTTACCTATGAAAGGGCTATAAATGAATTATTGCCTTTTTTACCAAAGGCAGAATATATTAGACTTGATGAGACATTTTATGCCCAAATGCGAGCAACCGTAATAGAGCATTTACAGGGGACGATAGAAGATTGTTATAAGGGTATACTATCTGACAGTAGTTTTAGTCCAGTAAGTATAATACTTTAAGCAAAATATGATGCTTTCGTGGCAAGATAAATTAGAAATGGAACTACAGGGATATAACAAGATGCGCATTTTAACAACCCCTACTATTATCAGATGGGCTAATTACATAGCAAATAAAAAAAGCCCATTATCGAATAATAATGTTCATCTTTGGATAAAAAGAATGGTAGCAATGGGTAAGCTTGAACAGGTGACTAAAGGCGTGTACATCAATGCAATGACAACCCCTATTGTACTACCACAAGAAGCTGCACAGTATATAAGAAAAGGAGCGATTGTTAGTCTCCACTCTTCTTTAATCAACATCTTAAACAATCCAACGAGGATTGTCTTTGCTATTTTGCCGCTCATCAATGGCAAGGCTAATACTGGAACAGTAGAATCGAAGGTAGGCACATTTAGATTTTTATCTATGCCTAAAAGTCTTCTATACGCTGGTTTGGAAAAAGATAGATTGCAAGAAAATAGATTTTGTAAAATAGCAACACCAGAAAAAGCCCTACTGGATTGGCTGTATCTGGCTAAATCACCTAAGAGTAAATTAACGCCTCCACCGCTGGACATTGAATTGGAAGATCTGGATATGAAGAGATTAAAAAGGCTGTCAAAACTTATGGGATTAGATGATGCGTTAAATGATTACTTGAAAAAAATATCTGCATATAGACAAGACCCTAATGTCCAGTGTAATGCCTGCACAATATCAAATTTGTGAAATTCAAGGCTTATTAAGATCTCTTCTCCTGTGAAAATACTAATAAATAGTATTTCTGTAGGAGATAAATTATCATTTAAATCTTATAGTATCTTGATTATTTAGGATACTGTCAACCCCCTCGTATTAGATCATAGAAAGTGTCTCCGAAATTAGGTTGGTTAGATCAAAATGAAATGTCTCCCAAATGGTAAAATCCCTTCTTGTAAGGAATCTACAAGGATGTAGAAAGCTATGGGAAAAGAGAAGGATGGGCTTACATTTCTGCTTTTAATCCATTGTATTCTACACATAATCTTTCTTCTAAGAGGGTATCACGATTAACAAAAGACATGGTTCTAATGAGATTTGTAAAGGATAGAGAGAGCTATGAGGAAGAGAATAAAGGCAGGAAGGGGATCTCTGAGAACATAGCGTATGCATTTTGTCACTGTGAGCCTCTCTATGAGGCGAGGCAGTCTCTTACTCCCCCGCATGTCACTGCGAGGCCACGAAGTGGCCGTGGCAGTCTCAAAGTCCCGTCAGTCACTGCGAGCCTCTCGATGAGGCGAAGCAGTCTCTAAGTAAAGCCTACAAAGAGGCAACTACGAGATCCCTTCGCTTCCGCTCGCAATGACTCCTCCTCCACCGTCATTCCGAACGAAGTGAGGAATCTCATTTCGTCCAAGTAGGAGGAACGACGAGATCCCTTCGTCGCTTGCGCTCCTTGCAATGACACTTCCTTCTTTCGTCACTGCGAGGCCACGAAGTGGCCGTGGCAGTCTCAAAGACCAACGGAATGAGATTGCTTCGTCGCTTACGCTCCTCGCAATGACAGAAAAGAGGACGCTCGCAATGACAGAAGGGAAAATCCTCGCAATGACTGAAGAGGGAGCAAAGGAGAGATTGCTTCGCTGACGCTCGCAATGACAGGGGAGAGGAGAGGTTCTAATTGCAAGAATAGAGCGGAACGAAGAGAGATGATCAGATTAGTAAATGAGATAACAAGAGAGGAGGAAATATAGACAGTTAGAGGAAAAATCGGATGGTTTAAAAATAGCTTAGAGGCATGTAGACTAATTTGTAGATTATAACTCATTGATTTAAAGTGGTTTTTAGGTTCTTAGTGATTAAGTTAAGCTTCAGATGTTTGGCAAAGAGGTTGAACTGGTTATTCCCACCAGAGAACCTTACAACTCATACTTAGTGCGTCCAAATGAAAAGATGAGGATGAGAAAGTTCCTGTTACAGATTTATCATGCTTAGTTGACTCAGAGGGAAAAATGACAATTGCTTTTGCAATTCCAACTGAAGGACGAGGGCTAATCTTTAAATCTGACGACGAGAATCTTGAACCCAGAGGTAGCGATAGAGGAACTACCGGAGGCGAGATTAGATCTTCCGAAGTTAGAGCTACAATTTTAGCATGATTACGACAATCTGCTGTATTTCATGGAAACAGAAGACGAAGAGGGAACTTGCTACTTCATTCATTACGAAGGCGGTAAGCTTAGAATGTTAAAAATAGGACCTGATGGTGAGGCAGTTGAGGTATTTATTAGATTTGATGGAGATTTACTGGATAAAGACTCTGTTACCGAGGCCATAGAAAATGCGGGTCCAATGTTTGGCGAATGTTGTAAGGCAGAGATTTGTAAAGATGAACTATCCGTAGTTATTAACCTTGTCAGCGAGAATGGCACTAAGAAGGTGATTAATTTACCTTACGACTTAACTCGAAAATCGATCTCACATTGATCAAGTATAAGTTGAGCCTCTGTAAGGTTTACACTGAGAGTAATTGACAGACCTTGCCTTGGCTAGTTGGCCCGAGTATATCTCCCCCTGTCATTGCGAGCGATGCAAATCTTCATTGCGAGGGGCGAAGCAATCGCACGCCTCATCCTCTAGTATTGCAGTATTCGTCGCATTATGCTAAGCTGCTAGAGAGCAGTGAGCGCCTGATTGCGAGAGAGATTTGAGCCCGGACCTGAGAATCGGACTATATGTTTGAAAAATAAGGGAAAAATGCAAAATTAGCTCTTTGAAAAGAGGGTGAGGTTCTCGGGGAATTGAAAATCAACGGGTTGAGCGAGATTTTGAGTTAAAAAAGGGAGAAAAAATGACCAATATCGACAGAAATTTGGGAGGTTCTTGCAGAAGGCATCTGGAGGCTTTGAGAATAGAGGCTTCTAGATGGGTGCTCCTCAAATACCTTCAGATCAGGAGGGGTTACAACCTATATAAGTAGCATTCTGGCGGTGATTTTTATCTTTGAGCTTATCTGCTGCGAGCTCCTTTTCGGAAAGGATTCTCGTAAGTCTCATGTTTTCATTCTCAAGGATCCAAAACTCTTTGTCTCACTAAATGACATACCATTTGATCTCTGTCTCCGCTTATATCTTACATAAGGTGAGTCAGTGGAGCTCTCACGATATATCTCAAACTAAATAGCTACCTGGGAGTTTGTCATCAGAGAGGATCTGCATGATTTTTTCAGAGAGATAATCCGGAAAGGCATCTAAAAGGACAAGGAGAAAGGTGAAGCCCGCCTTTGTCTCGACGGAGCCAGTGATTTGTATATTGATTTGCCTATTGAAATTGCAATTAGGTATTTTTCTCGACATAGAGTATCAGAGCCGCTTTGAGGAGCTGGTTATCTCAAGGTCTTTTACCGCTTCCTTAGATACATCCACGCATTAAATCCGCATAAAAAGACAGTGAGTATAAAGATAATGTAACGGGGAAGTTCGATATATACGATTTTTTCTAAGTAATGTGGGATGAATGAGCCTGTATATGAAAAGGCAGGATCATGCTTTGATCTCAGCCATACCTCAAGGTAGGTGAGGGGGCAGTACCAGTCAAACATCTGGATAATAAAGGCAAAGATGAGACCTGAGATGTGTAATATTTTCATAGCCCTGTACTTTACCCCTAAGAATGCGCCAAGTATCAAAAAAACTATCCATAGCAAGTGTATCACTACAACTGCATCAGCAAGGATTTTGTAAGGCAAGTACTACATTCCTCCTCTTTCCTGCTTCTGGTATTTGAACATATTATGCTTTATTGTCTATTCTTCATGCAGCGAAAAATTGAAATACTCCTTTTAAAAACCATGCCTTAATACCTCCCCCGCCGGCTTAACCCACCTATGGGTCTCCAATAAATCCAACGTATATCAATGGTGACTATCCTACTTTTTGAAAATATCATGTTTCGCATATTATAATCTCTCTATGATTGACACGCTCAAGATATTTGAAGACCTGAAGGAGGATATTGCTCCATCCGCTGCAAAGAAGATAGCAGAGACTATCGGAAGAGTCTTTGCAGAACTGAGGGATACAGTAATAAAAGAGGAATTCGCTGAGCTAAGAAAGATAGTAGCTGAACTAGCCCAGGCTCAAAAGAGAAGTGAGGAGAGGCTAGATAGACTAGAGAGAGTGGTAGCTGAGCTTGCAGAGGCTCAGAAAAGAACAGAGCAGAGACTGGAAGAGCTAGCCCAGGCTCAGAAGAAAACAGAGCAGAGACTTGAGGAGCTAGCCCAAGCCCAGAGGAAAACGGAGCAGAGACTTGAGGAGCTAACCCAAGCTCAGAAGAAAACGGAGCAGAGACTTGAGCAGCTATCCCAAGCTCAGAGGAAAACTGAAGAAGAACTCAGAGCCCTTATCGGTGAGCATAAAAAGACTAGAGAGCAACTTGGTGGTCTTACTCACACAGTGGGATATGTGCTTGAAGACAGAGCTTACAAAGGCCTACCTACCCTTCTTGCAAGAGACTTCAATGTAGAGATCACTGAACCTATCAAGCGGGATTTCATTGAACTCTCCCCAAACGTGTATGAAGAGTTAAACATAATAGGCAGAGGTAGGAGAGAAGGAAGGAGTGTGGTAATACTTGGTGAATGTAAGACTCAGCTTAAGAAAGCTGATATAGATGCTTTTCTTAAGCGAGTGAGGAGACTTGAGAAGGCTTTTAGTGAGGAGAGGATTCTTGTTGCAGTTACCTATCAGGCCTCACCGCCAGTAAGAGCTTATGCGAGTGAGAAGGGAGTCAAGCTTTACTTCTCCTATGAGATGCCCCTTTGAGAATCAAGAAGGATAGCTCACTACATCTGTTAGATTATTGCTGATTCACTATACCTGATATGTTCCATTTCCTGGAACAAAATAACAGCGATGACCTTCCGATCGGGAGTGGTTACTACTCTGTCGACCCTTTCTGTCATTGCGAGCTCCCTCTTCTGTCATTGCGAGGAGCATAAGCGACGAAGCGATCTCATTCCGTTGGTCTTTGAGACTGCCACGGCCACTTCATGGCCTCGCAGTGACATGTGGGGTGTCAGAGATCCCTTTCCTGCCTTTATTCTCTCCCTCATAGCTCTCTCTATCCTTTACCAATCTCATTAGAACCATGTCTTTCGTTAATCGTGATACCCTCATAGCAGAAAGATTATACTCAGAATACAATGGATTAAAACCAGAAATCAACGGAGATAGTATTCATCTTTTGATTCAAGTTTTACAGGTAAAGATTTCTGATATTAGTAAACGAAGCAAGAGAGTTAGCTTTAAGAAGCGTAAAAGTCATTAGACTACATTAGGTGGGACAGGAAAATAAGAGTCTTTGAAATATTCAGTTTTTTAAATAAAATATGCCCTAAATTGATGAAGTCGGGATACACGAAAACCAAGTGATAAGTCTGGAAGACCTTAATGTGAAGGGAATGGTGAAAAATGGAAGACTGTCCAAACACATCTCTGACAGTAGGTGGTACGAATTTAGACGTCAACTTGAATATAAAGCGCTGTGGTATGATAGAGAAATTAGATACACGCCAAGATTTTCAGCATCCAGTAAGACCTGTAACATCTGTGGGTTTTTTAATCCAGAACTTACATTATCCCAGCGAAAGTGGAAATGCTCTAACTGTGGAACCATCCATGATAGAGACATAAATGCAGCGATTAATATACGAGGGTGGGACACACCCGAAATAACGCCTGTGGAGACACCACTGGCGGTGGAACAGGTGCCCAAGCTCCTGGTGTACGAGTCATGTGTCGGTGAAGCAGGAAACTCACGGGATGCAAGGGATTTCAATCCCGTGAGTATATCACATTTAAATGGCAGATAGATACTTTCTCTCTGCAAATTCTTCCTTTTTGCCGAGGTTCCAGTTTCCAACTGGTCTTAGATAGCCAACTACTCGGGAGTAGACTTCGCAGTTTTTTCCACATTTTGAACAATTGTATACTTCTCCCTCCAAGTATCCACAATTAGGACAAATGCTAAAGGTGGGAGTTATGCTTATATAGGGAAGCCTGTAGTTTTCAAACACCTTTTTAATGAAGCCGGCAAGTTTTTCTTTTTCCGGAGAATGTCCAAGAAAAATATGAAGAACCGTTCCACCTGTGTATTTACATTGAAGTTCATCCTGGTTGTCAAGTATGTAATTTATTGATTCAGTAAAACCTACAGGAAGCCAAGTAGAGTTTGTATAATAAGGGTGTTCATAACCTTGCGTGTATATATCTGGATATTTTTCTTTATCTATTTTTGCAAGTCGGTAGCTGGTGCCTTCTGCGGGAGTTGCTTCAAGGTTGTACAGATTACCTGTTTCTGTCTGAAACTCTTTAAGTTTTTCTCTGATGAAATCGAGCACTTTAAGGGCAAAGTTTTTTCCCTCTTCAGTCCATATTCCGCAGTGCCCTTTGCCCTTATTCTTTTTATGCATGTTGACGATTGCTTCATTCATTCCTATAATGCCGATTGTTGAGAAGTGATTTGCCCAGTATTGTCCTGTTTTCTCTTTTACCTGTGCCAGGTAGTATTTTGAGTATGGATAGAGTCCCGCTTCTGTTAAGCGTTCGAGTGCTTTGCGTTTTATCTCTAAGGAGGTTTTTGCAATTTCCATTAATCTTGAGAGTCTATCTAAAAATTCTTCTTCGCTTTTACTTAAATAGCCAATTCTTGGAAGATTAATTGTTACCACTCCGATAGAACCAGTAAGAGGATTTGAACCAAATAGTCCTCCACCTCGACTCTTTAGCTCACGGCTATCAAGACGGAGTCTGCAACACATGGAACGGGTATCCTCTGGTCGCATGTCAGAATTTATAAAATTTGCAAAGTAGGGAATACCGTATTTTGCCGTTGCTTCCATTAAAATATCTACAACAGGGCTTTCCCAGGGAAAATCAGTTGTTATATTTATTGTTGGAATTGGAAATGTGAAGACTCGACCTTTAGCATCACCCTGCGTATAGACTTCAAAAAGGGCTTTGTTAAACATATCAATTTCCTTTTGAAATTCCGAATAGGTTGTATCCTGTGGCTTGCCGCCTATAATTACTGCCTGATTTTTAAGATACTCTGGCACTTTAAGGTCAAGAGTTATGTTTGTGAAAGGAGTCTGAAATCCTACCCGAGTTGGCACATTTAGGTTAAAAATAAACTCCTGAAGAGCCTGTTTTACCTGTGTGAAGCTTAATCTATCATAGGCAATAAATGGTGCAAGCAAAGTGTCCACATTGGAAACAGCTTGAGCACCTGCTGTTTCACCCTGCAGCGTGTAGAGAAAGTTTATTAGTTGTCCAAGAGCAGATCTAAAATGCTTAGGAGGCTTGCTCCATACCTTACCTTCTACACCTCCAAAGCCCTTAATGAGAAGATCCATTAAATCCCAGCCCACGCAGTAAGATGCAAGAACATTTAGATCGTGAATATGTAGGTCTCCGCTAATGTGAGCATCTCTTACCTCTGGTGGATATATTTTCTGAAGCCAATAGGATTTGCTTATCTCAGAAGAGATGTAATTATTTAGCCCCTGCAACGAATAGCTCATGTTGCTATTTTCCTGCACTCTCCAGTCAACTTTTGAAAGATAACTGTCCACAAGGTCAAGTCCGCTCTTTCTTGCGATTTCTCGCATTTTAGTATGCTGGTCTCGATAGATAATATAAGCTTTGGCAGTTCTACGATAGGGACTGTCAAGGAGCACTTCCTCGACAATGTCTTGAATTTCCTCTACATGCGGGTCTCTATCACGGATGAGTTCCTCGGCAAGAAGTAAAACCTTAATTGTGAGTCTTTTTGCAGTAGCATAGTCAAACTCTTCTGTTGCCTTGCCAGCTTTTGATATGGCAATTGTTATTTTTTCCGGATCAAAAGGAACAATGCGTCCATCTCTTTTTATGATATTTTTAAACATGCAGACCTCCTAAGGATTAATTTTTAAATTTTTCTCTCATTCTAATTGCAGCAATTACCATGTTTCTCAGAGCACCCTCTATCTCATAGTAAGTTCTTGTTTTAAGCCCGCAGTCAGGATTTATCCAGATAAGTTTTTTATCTAGAAGTTTAATTGCCCTATCTATCATTTCAGTCATCTCCTCCACTGAAGGTATTCTTGGAGAATGAATATCGTAAACTCCTATTCCAATGCCTAAGTCATATTTGAAGTTTTCAAAGGCTTCAAGAATTTCTGCCTTGCTTCTTGAGGCTTCAATAGAAATAACATCAGCATCAAGGGCATAGATTTCCGAAATTATCTCATTAAAATCAGAATAACACATGTGAGTGTGTATTTGGGTAGTTGGACTAACCTGAGAGGTTGTTAAATGGAAACTACCGATTGCCCACTGGAAATAATCTTTATGTTTATGACTTTTTAAGGGTAGCCCCTCTCTAAAAGCAGGTTCATCGATTTGAATAATTTTTATTCCTTCTTTTTCAAGATCAAGCACCTCTTCTCTAAGAGCTAAGGCTATCTGATATACCATCTCCTTCCTGGAGATATCCCTTCTTGGAAAGGACCACTGAAGTATTGTTACTGCTCCTGTAAGAATTCCTTTTAATGGTTTTCTTGTAAGTGAGGCGGCATAGAGGGTTTCTTTTAATGTAATAGGAGCCTTTCTCTTAATGTTGTCGTAAATTATTGGCGGTCTCACGCATCTTGAACCATAGGACTGAACCCATCCATTTTTGGTGCATATAAAACCATCTAACTGCTCTGCAAAAAACTCAACCATGTCTGTGCGTTCAAATTCGCCATGCACTAGCACATCTAAACCAAGATTTTCCTGAAGTTTAACAGCTTTTTCTATTTCCTTTCTTATGTACTGTTCGTATTCAGAAGAATTTATTTGTCCCTTTTTATATTTGTTTCTTATTTTTCTTAACTCGGGAGTTTGGGGAAAGCTACCAATGGTGGTTGTCGGAAATAGTGGTAGATTAAGATTTTTCTGCTGTAATTCATATCGCACAGAAAATTCAGGTGTTCTTCTCCTGATTGAGTTTTCAATTTCATCAAGAGATTTATCAGGAAGAGGAAAAACTGCGGTAGCTTTTTGCTGAAAGGATATTTTACCAGTTATTAAAGCCTCTTTAAGAAGTGTTAATTCCTTTATTTTTTCATCTGCAAATGAGAGTGAATTTAAAATATCTTCTGGTAAAAAGCCTTCCTCAGATTTTACTGTAATTGGCAGATGATAAAGAGGCGAGGCATTGGATAGAATGAGTCTGTTACCAACAATGTTAGTAAGAGACTCCAAATTTTTTAGTGTATCTGTAAAATTTATCTTCCAAGGATCTCTACCTGAGACCACTCCAGCAATGAGGATTTTATTATTTGGAAATCCAAACTCTTTAATATTTTCGAAGTTTTCATCACCTTCAACAAAATCAAGCCCTATTCCGTCGACAGAGAGACTGTGGATAATCTGCTCAAACTTTGATAATGATTCATAGTAGGTTTGGACAAAAATTAAGAGATTAGGCTTATTTTTGTAAATTTTTTTATATCCTTCTATGAGCAACTCGGCCTCCCAATTTTCAAGATCCATAACAAGCCATGGTTCATCAAGTTGAATAACCCATGCTTCAGCATTTGAGAGTTCTTTGATAATTTGCAAATAGACATTGATGAGACTTTCGAAAAGATTTTCAAAATGTTCTTTTCGAACTTTACTTATTTTTAAATACGTAAAAGGACCAACTATCACTGGCTTTGTCTTTATTTTGAGTTTGTCTTTAAGAAGGGCAAATTCCCTGAGTGGTTTGTTTTCATTAAGAGAAAATTCCGTATCCTTTTCTATTTCAGGCACTATGTAGTGATAGTTCGTGTTAAACCACTTGGTCATTTCACTTGGCGAAGCATTATCTGTACCTCTTGCCATGGCAAAAAGCGTATCTATAGTTGATTCGATTTTTCTAAATCTCTTAGGTATGGCATTTACCATGAGAGAAACATCTAGCACGAAATCATAGAAAGAAAATTCATTACATGGCACAATGTCAATTTCGTTTTCAATAGCCTTTTTTGCCATTTCAACAATTAGTCGATCGCCTTCATCAAGAAGTTCTTTTTTTGAAGATTTGCAGCTCCAGTAGGACTCTAATGCTTTTTTTAGCTCTCTGTTAGGCCCTATTCGCGGATAGCCAAAAATGGTGGTTTTAATGTTTGACATGAGTATCCTCCCTCGAGGTCTTATGAAGTCCAAAGGACTTCACCTTAGATAGGTCTTCCGACTTAGGGCTAATGTGCCTACTTGCCCGCCTTCCCAGAGCATTCGCTCCAGTGGCTAAATTGGGCTTTCGTTCCCTACACGGCTGCGGGGCAGCGGAGGATTCTCACCTCACTTCCCTTACATCTAAGGAATTTAAACTTAAATGAATTATTCAACTCCTGTCAAGATATGATAGAATTAACCATGTTTTATCGACTGATTGCTACATTTTTTTATATAGGATATTGTCCTTTAGCTCCAGGTACTGGTGCCTCAATATGTGTAATGGTAATTATCTGGATTCTAAATCCATCTAATCTGTCTGTCATAATTCTTTTTTTAACCACTTTCATCCTTGGCGTTATTTCATCCGAAAGGATAGAAAAGAAAGAAGGCAAGAGTGATCCGAATTTTGTGGTGATAGATGAGGTTACTGGATATCTTGCAGCATTGATTTTTATCCCTATTGAGCCTATAAATCTTTTTCTTGCCCTTATACTATTTCGCTTTTTTGATATAGTAAAACCGCCTCCCATAAGGCAGATTGAAGGGAAACTTAAGGGAGGCATTGGAATTATGATAGATGATATCATTGCCGGAGTATTTGCCAATCTTCTAATTAGAGTTTTTTTGATGTTATGATATTCTATGCGCATTTTTATAGCTGTAGAGTTACCTGAAGAGATTAGAAAGACTCTTTTCTCTTTAGTTCCAACTAAGTTTCCCTTTGATGGAGTAAATGTGGTTGCCCAGGAAAATCTTCATATAACTTTGAAATTTTTAGGTGAAGTCGAATCTTCATTAATAGAAAAGATAAAGGAAGCATTAAGTTTAATCGCTAAGAAGCATTCATCCTTTACGCTTAATATAAGTTATCCAGGAGTTTTTCCTGATACTTCGAGACCAAGAGTTATATGGATTGGAACAGAAAACTCAAAGGAGATTAAAGCTCTTGCTCGAGATATTGAAAAAGAGATGGAAGCTATGGGTTTTCCCTCTGAAAAGAGAGATTTTAAGTCCCATATTACTCTTGCAAGAGTAAAAAATTTTCAAAATGGAAGATTACTTTTTGAGCGGATAAATAAAAATTTTAGAGAAAAGCACCTATCCTCCAAAAATATAAACCTTCAATTCAGCGTTAAAGATTTTGTTTTAATGAAAAGCACTCTTACTCCACGAGGCTCTATTTATGAAGTTTTGGAAAAATTTCCTCTTTGTTAATTTTTTAATCTATTTAATATATCCATCAAAACTTCACCAGCTGACTGATGAAAGATTATTTCAGCCATATAATCCCAGTCTGTTTCAGATTTGTTTACAAAAATAAGCTTCCCTCCATTTTTAAAGGTAATTCTGGGAATTGAAGCAGCTGGTTCTACCTGAAGAGAACTTCCTATGACAAGCATTAAATCGCATTGAGAAGCTAAACTACTTGCCAGAAAAAGTTCTTTTTGAGGCATTGGTTCTCCGAAGAATACAACCTTTGGCTTAATAATACCTCCGCACTCATAGCAAAGTATGTCCTTTTCTCCTTCATTTAATCTTGCATAGATATTAGATATTGGAAAGGTTTTATCGCAGCCAAGACAAATAGCCTCATGATTGCTTCCGTGGAGTAAAATTATATTTTTACTCCCGGCCTGTTCGTGAAGACCGTCTATGTTTTGGGTAATTACATATCTTATTAACCCCATTTGTTCAAGCTCTGCAAGGGCATTGTGGGCTTTATTAGGCTTTGCACCAAGGAGTTCTCTGAGAAGCTCTTGTTTCATCCTCCAGAATTCTTCTCTTGCATCTTTTTTAGTAAGAAATTCTTGATAGGTTACAATTTTAAATCTTTTCCAGATTCCGTCGGAACTTCTAAAGTCAGGAATGCCTGATTCTGTTGAAATTCCTGCTCCTGTAAAGGCTATTGCAAATCGAGAATTTTTAATAAGTTCTGCAGATTTTTTTATTTTTTCTTGATAGTTCATGATACTTATTAGTTATATTAAAAATATGGCAACTAAATCAAGTTTAAAAGGACTTCTTACAGCAGAAAGTTTTCTATATCTTCTTGGTTTACTTCTTACTACCTCTGAATTGTTAGCAAAAATTTTTGGGAACAGCCTTTGTACAAGCGAGGGATGTAGAATTGTTGAAACCTTTGTAAGAGGCGGTGAGATAATTCTTGTTGTTGGAGGAGTCCTGCTATTTGGTGTTCTTTTATTCCTCTCAATAAGCGGTAGATTTTCTCTTATTCATTCGACAATTTTGATTGCAGCACTTGCTGTGGAGGGGTATCTTTTAGGATTTCAAAGTTTTATTATCAGAGAATTTTGTGTTTTTTGTCTTGCCGTGTTCAGCATTATTTTTATAGCCACTTTTTTAAGGTTTTTAAAAGGAAAGAGAGAGCTCTCTTTTGCTTTTTTAAGCCTTATCTCGGTTTTTTTTATAACCTATTTAGTTAATCCAGGTTTTAGTGCTTTTCCAGAAAGTCGGTATGTTCTTCTTTATTCAAAAGACTGTCCTCACTGTAAGGAGGTTATACAGTATTGTAAGGAGCTTTCCATACCAGTGGAGACAATAGAGGCGAAAAATGTTGCTGGCACTCTCCGAGCAATGGGAATTAACTCTGTTCCGGTTTTACTCTGTAATGAGGACACAGAAAAGAAGTTTATTCTTGGTGTTGACTCTATAAAGGAATATCTTTTTGCAAAGGCAGGCTCTGTCAAGGAAACGAAAGGAGTTTGCCCTATTTTTACACCCTCAGAGTGTAAGTGACATCATTGTTTTTGATAGTTTTTGAAAAAATGTTATATTAATCACATGAAATGGCTATTAATATCCTACAGTCTTCCTGCAAATCCATCTAAGGCAAGGGTTTATGTCTGGAGGGAACTAAAAAAATTAGGAGCAATAAATCATCAAACCCTCTGGTTACTTCCCTATAGCAAGGAATATCTCAATAAACTGCAAAACCTTGTAAAAACCATCCAGGACTTTGGAGGAGAGGCAGTCATAGTTGAAGGTAGGGTATTAGACAAAGCAGATGAAGAAAAAATTTATAGAGCCTTCATAGTAGCCAGAGACAAGGAATATGAAGAACTAATTTCAAAATGTGAGGATTTCTTTAAAGAAATATCCACCGAGATTGAAAAGCAGAATTTTATCTTTGCAGAAGTTGAGGAAAACGAAGAAGAGCTCCAAAAACTAAAACAGTGGTTTAAAAAAATAGAAAAGAGAGATTTTGTAAAAGCTCCACTTCGAAAGGTTGCTCTTGAAAAAATAAAAAAATGTAATCGCCTAATGGAAGAGTTTTCAAGAAGAGTTTATAGGGAAAATAGGAATAATTAAAGGGCTATAATTAAATGTATTTCAGGAGGAATGGTGGCTAAAAGATTTAAAGTCATACTCTTTTCTCTTTTAGTGACGGCATTTAACCTATCTACTATTTCCGAGGTAATTGCAGATTCTATTAAACTTCCTGCTCCTCATTTTGATGGCAAGATTAGCGTTGAGAAAGCCATAAAGGAGAGGCGTTCTGTGAGAGAATATACCAATAAACCTCTTAACCTTCAAGAAATATCTCAACTTCTCTGGGCAGCTCAGGGAATTACTGATCCCAGAGGACTTAGAACTGCTCCATCTGCAGGTGCACTTTATCCTTTAGAGATTTATCTTGTGGCCTTTAATGTTCATAATTTACAAAAGGGAGTTTACAAATATAACCCGAAGACCGAGGAAATTATAAGGATAAAAAATGGAGACTTTAGGGAGGAGTTGACAAAAGCAGCACTGGGTCAGCCCTGGATAAAAAATTCGATGGCTTTAGTTGTGATTGTTGCCAATTATGAAAGAACTACGAGAAAATACGGACAGAGAGGATTTAGATATGTCCATATGGAGGCAGGAGCAGTAGCACAGAATATCCATCTTCAAGCAGTATCCTTAGGAATTGGTACAGTTGTTGTAGGGGCTTTCAATGATGAAGATGTAAAGAAAATCATGAATTTTCCCTCTCAAGAAGACCCATTAATAATTATGCCCTTAGGAAAAATGAAAAAGTAAATTATCACAACAAAAGTTTTTAGTATCCTATTTTTATTTGCATTTCTTATAGCGTTCTCAAAATATGTCCACTAGGTATCTTTCAATACATTTTAAAGCATTTTGGGCTAGTTTATTGAAGAAGGTCTATAGTAACAATTGTTACAAAATATATTGACAAAAATATTAATAAAATTGTAACATTAGTTACAAACATTAAGGAGGTAAATGTCATGGAAACCTTTTATATTATTGGAATGATAATGGCAGGTCTTTTTTTCGGATGGACAATTGGCTCCCATTATACCGGTGCAGTTATGGGAACAGCCTATGGTGCTAAACTTGTAACACTAAGAAAGGCAACGTTCTTAATTGCCATAAGTGCTCTTCTTGGAGCAATGCTTCAGAGTCATGAAGTCGTAAAGACTGTGGGCACAGAGGTTATTTCAAAGGAGTATCTAACGCCATTTAGGGCAATGGTTATGATGCTAAATGCTGCTCTAGTTACGGCTGTAAACACATGGTTGAAGCTTCCCATTTCAACAGCTCAGCTCGCAGTATTTTCAATTGTAGGGGTTGGACTTGCAACTGCTTCTCCAATTGCCTGGGAGAGAACCATTTTACCTTTGGCTATTACATGGATTGGGACTCCCATTGTGGGGTGCATTTTAGGTTTTATTCTTACAAAATTTGTTGGAATTTTTAAGACAAGTGTTTTTGAAAATTTTAAAAAATATGTTCTACTTTTAGTTTGTTGCTATGCCTCTTACACTCTTGGTGCTAACAATAGCGGGCTTGCTGTGAGTGTACTTTATGGAAGTGGTGTGGTTAAGTCTTTGCTTTTTGGTGGATTCATAGGTGGATTTGTGGTAGGTATTGGAGCTCTCACATGGGGAAGACCTCTTCTTGAGAAGGTTGGGCTACATATTGTGCAGCTTGACCGTAACAGTGCGATTGGTGCTCAGTTTGCACAGGCTACAACAGCATATATTGCAGCCTTGCTTGGCTACCCCACATCAATGAATCAGGCAATAGTGGGTGGAATAGCTGGCGCAGGTTTTGCAAGGGGAACTCAGTATGTGAAAATCAAAGTGGTTAAAGAAATTGTTATAAACTGGTTTGTCTCCTTAGCTGTAGCCTGTGGTACAGCATTTTTACTTTATAAACTGCTTTCAATGTTATTAGGAGATAGTTAATATCTCTAATTACTTTACTATTGTAACAGGACAGGTTGCATAGGTGGCTACTCTTCTTGAAACTGAGCCAAGTAGCCACCTTTCAATTTTTGACATTCCCCTTTGTCCCATTATTATTATGTCAACTTGGTTCTCTGCTGCGTATCTTACGATTTGGTCAGCAGGGTGTCCTACCACAATTTCTGTTTTTATTTGCACATTATAATCCTTTGCAAGGGTTTGTAGTTTTTCGAACTCCTTCTTGTAGTATTCTGTGGCACTATCAATAACAGCCTTTACTTCTACTATATCAGCAGGCTCGGGAGGCTGAGAGACTGAAAGAACTAATATTTCCCGCTCTTTGGCTTGGCACTCTTTTGAGAGTTTAAGGGCAAATTCAAAGGCCCTGCATGCTTCTTGGGAACCATCGAAAGCAACTAAAATTTTCTTAAGCATAATTATTCCTCCTTCTTTCTTTTAGGTAAAAGATATTTTGGTAAATAAAAGGCATTTGCTATAAATGTAGGAATTACTGCTGAGCCGATGACAGCAACAATTAAAAGAGAATACTGTGTCTGGTCAATTATTCCGTGGTTGTAACCAAAAAGGGCTGATATTGAGCCGAATGTAAGTCCGGTGGACATAAGAAGTGTTGTGTACATACCTTCTTTGTGTCTGAATTTAAAAAATTTTGTAATAGGATATACGCCAATAAATTTAGTTAACATTTTCCCAAAAAGCAGTATGAAAAGCGGTAGTAGCATAACAATGATTGATGGAAGTGAGACAAAGTAGCCTGCTCTTAAGAAATATACTGGAGTTAGAAATCCGAAGGTAAGTGTGCGAAGTCTTCTAATGAGTCCATGATCTTTACCAACACTTCCAGCCAGAACCATGCCAATAATATATGCAGGAAGCACTGCCTCTGAACCTGACCAAATTGCCAGAGCACCTATTCCAAAGAGAACAAACAGAAGATATTTTGCCTCAAACTCTGAAGGTTTTCCTCCTAATTTTTTAAATATCAAGGGTGTTATAAATGGCAATGAGAGAGAGAGAAACACCGTAGCACCAGCAAAGATAATGGTCTTGAGAGTAAAAGGTGAAAACATTATTCCAAGCGCCATTACAGTACCCAAGTCATTTACAAAACAGGCAGCAAGAATAATCTTCCCGAATTCTGTTTTGTTAAGTCCAAGCTCAAGCATTACAGCATATACAACTGCCACAGATGTTGTTGAAAGAGCAATACCGGCAAGCCAGCTTGCATCAGCTGACCAGTTAAGCATATAGTAAGCAATAGCAGCACAACCTAAAAAAGGCGTCAAAAAGGCTACTATGCCAATGCCAAGGGTTTCTTTCCATTTTGCCCTCAAAATCTCTGGATCAAGTTCTGCTCCTGCAAGAAATGTAAGGAGTATTGCTCCTGTGCTTGATAGAAACTTAAGCCAGGGCTCATTAGCATTGATAATGCTTAATCCAAGGAAGCTTATAAGTATTAGTTGAGCAATGGCACCAACGGTTATTTCTGTAAGAGCAGTTGCAAGCTTAAGCTTTGTGGATAAGAAAGTAGCAATTAAAGCGAGAAAAAACCAGAAAGAAGCATTCAGTAAGGTTTCGTGCATAAAAAACTCCTAACCATCTTAGTTTATGGTTAGGAGTCATCATCTCCTAAAAATTAGGAGCACTTAATGACGGACTCCATCGCCTTGATTCATTATAGCACTCGACTTTTTTCAAAATCAATAATTTTTTAGAGAGTTTAAACACTGATGCATAGAATTGCAAAAGAAGCCTTTTAAATTGCTTTGGCAATGAGATTAATTTGACTTTTCTTCCTGTTGAGACTATTGCAGTCACTGGATTAAGATCTTGTTTAATCTTCACTATATAGCTTGCTCCACAGGTCTTCATAATAGAATAGCTTTTTAAATAGCCAGGTTCTATTGTTTAGATTCCATTCTACTGTTGATTTTAAACCTGATTCAAATTTAGTTGTTGGTGTCCACCCAACTTTATTTTTTATTTTTTCACTGCATATGGCAAATCTTTTTTCATGACCAGGTCTGTCTGGAACATATTTTATCAAGCTTTCTGGTTTATCGAGTAGTTTTAGAATTTGCTTCACAATATCGATAACTTGATATCTCTCTCCGCTTCCAACATTGAAAACTTCTCCAGGTTTTCCTTTCTCTAAAACAGCAAAAATAGCTCTAATGCAATCGCAAAGATATAACCATTCACGGATAATATCACCAGAACCGTAAATTGGAATCTGCTCATTTCTTAAAGCTTTAAGTACTGTCATTGGAATGAGCCTTTCTGGATTCTGCCAGGGCCCATAAATGCTACATAGGCGAAGTGTAATTACAGGTAATTTAAGCGCTCTCCAATAAACTTGTCCAAGCATGTCTGCAGAGGTTTTGCTAACTGCATAGGGAGAACGCGGATTAAGTGGGCAGTCTTCGTCTCTTTCGCCTTCTTTTATTTCTCCGTATTCTTCGTAGGAGGTTATATTAATAAATTTTTTTACTTCAAACTCTTTTGCAAGCTCAAGAAGATATATAGTGCCAATTATATTTGTTTCCATAAATATACTTGGTTCAATTACTGACTTGTCTATATTAGTCTCCGAGGCGAAGTGCAGCACAGCCTCGGGTCTTTGTTTCTCAAAAATTTTTCGTAATTCGTCTCTGTCGAGAATATCTGTAGTGTAAAATTCTAATCTGTCCTGAATGGGTTTTAGCCTTTCAAGGTCTCCTGCATAGGTTAATTTATCAATAACTGCCACTTTCCATCCCTTTCTTGCAGCCAATCTGACAAAGTCACTTCCAATAAAACCAGCACCTCCAGTGACAAGCACTTTCATTGTCAGAACCTCCTAAGACTTTTTTGTTATTATACCAAAATTAAAAAGGGATGTTTTAAAATAATAAAAAGAATATTTTTTAAGGAGGTGGGTACGGTATGCCAATTTACGAGTATGAGTGCCTGAAATGTAGCAAAATTCACGAGATTATGCAAAAATTTAGTGATGAGCCTTTGAAAAATTGTCCTATTTGTGGAGGAGAGGTGAAAAAACTACTTTCTCAGTCCTCCTTCATTTTAAAAGGTAGCGGATGGTATGTTACCGATTATGTGCGAAAAAATGATTCAAATAATAATGGCAAAAATTCTAACAATAAAGCTTCGGAAAAGACCGAACAGAAGGCAAGCACATAAATGATAAAACCCCACATTCATGTACCCTATACCAGATTTTATGAGTATTTGGATATTATTCAAAGAGAAAAGTTAAATTTAGAGATATATTTTGATGCAAAGAGCCTTGATGAAATTACCGAAAAGGAAGTTTTAAAACTTAAAGAAAACTTAAATTATGGACCGTCTTTATCGTTTCACGGTCCGTTTATGGATTTGTCTCCCGGCGCTGTAGATTATAAGATAAGAGAGTTAACAATTGAGAGATTCAAACAGGTTTTTCAAATTGCTGAAATTCTTAAGCCCCTAACAATTGTTTTTCATTCAGGCTATGATAAATGGAAATACGCTTTTAAGATAGATTTGTGGCTTAAGCAAAGTTTAATTACATGGGAGCAAATTTTACCAATTGCAGAGAAACTAAAAATAAAAATAGCCATAGAAAATATTTTTGAAGAAGAACCACAAAACTTGAAGACACTCATGGAAAAAATTTCTTCGCCCTATATGGGAATTTGTTTTGATACCGGTCATTTTAATCTTTTTTCAAAAACAGAGTTAGATGAATGGATATCGGTTATAGGAGAACATATAATCGAATTTCATCTTCACGACAATAGAGGTTTCAAAGATGAACATCTTGCTATTGGAAGCGGATGCTTTGACTTTAAAAAATTATTTAAGCTTATGGATGGAAATGATTGCTTACATACTATTGAAGCCCATAACCCTCCTGAGGTATTTAAAAGCCTGGAAAAACTAAAGGAATTGATTAAATAAAAATAATTATGGTATTTTATCCTTTAAAATATATAAAATAAGGGTATAGCCATGGGAAAGATGAAAGGGGCAGAAATTTTAATTGAATGTCTGAAAAGGGAAGGGGTAAAGCATATTTTTGGTTACCCCGGAGGGGTAATACTTGATATTTTTGACTTGCTTTATGATGATCCTGACATTAAGTTAATTTTAACGAGACACGAACAGGGTGCTACTCATGCAGCTGATGGTTATGCAAGAGTGACTGGTAAGCCTGGTGTTGTGCTTGTAACAAGTGGACCAGGAGCCACTAATACTGTTACAGGAATTGCAACTGCCTATATGGATTCAGTGCCTCTTATTGTTTTTACCGGTCAGGTGCCTACTTTCCTAATTGGGAATGACGCCTTTCAGGAAGCAGATATAGTTGGTATTACAAGGCCTTGCACGAAATATAACATTCTTGTAAAAGATGTAAAAGACCTTGCAAGACAAGTAAGAGAAGCCTTTTATATTGCCACATCAGGCAGACCTGGTCCTGTTTTAATAGACCTGCCTAAGGATGTAACACAGGGAAAGGCAGAGTTTGTCTGGCCGGAGAGAGTTTATCTAAGAAGCTATAATCCTACATATGAGGGTAATTATTACATGATTAAGAAAGCTGCCCAAGAGATTGTAAAAGCGAAAAAACCGGTGATTATAGCTGGCGGAGGCTGTGTAATCTCTGAGGCACACGAACACTTAAAAGAGCTTGCTGAATTTACACAAATTCCTGTAACAAACACTCTCATGGGGCTCGGAAGCTTTCCCGGAACCCACGAGCTTTTTCTTGGAATGCTTGGAATGCACGGTACGTATTATGCAAACATGGCTGTACAGAATTCAGACCTCATCATAGCAATAGGTATGAGATTCGATGATAGAGTTACAGGTAAAACTGATGCATTTGCGCCACATGCAAAAATTATTCACATAGATATTGATCCTACTTCAATCCGAAAAAATGTAAGAGTCGACATACCAATAGTAGGAGATGTAAGCAGGGTTCTTCAGGTTTTAAATAAGGTTCTTAAGGAAGAGATTAAGCCTCAGTGGGATGAAATCAGAAAGATTTGGTTAAAGCAGATAAATCAATGGAAAAAAGAAAGGCCACTCACATATGAATATGATCCCGAGGTTATAAAACCTCAGTTTGTAGTGGAAAAGCTATACGAAGTAACAGGAGGAAACGCGATTATTACCACAGAAGTTGGTCAGAATCAAATGTGGGCAGCTCAGTTCTTTAAATACGACAAACCAAGAAGATGGGTTAGCTCTGGAGGACTTGGTACAATGGGATATGGATTCCCTGCTGCAATTGGTGCTCAACTTGCCTTCCCTGATATGACGGTGATAGATATTGCAGGAGATGGAAGCATTCAAATGAATATTCAAGAACTTGCTACAGCAGTCATATATGATTTGCCTGTAAAGGTAGCCATTATAAACAACAGTTATCTTGGTATGGTAAGACAGTGGCAGGAAATCTTTTACGGTGAGAGATATTCCCATACCTATCTGAGCACAGCTCCAGATTTTATTAAGGTAGCTGAAGCCTATGGTGCTGTGGGATTTAGGGCAACAAAACCAAGTGAAGTTGAGCCTGTAATAAGAGAAGCTCTGTCAATTAGGAAACCGGTATTTATGGATTTTGTTGTTGATTGGAAAGAAAAGGTTTATCCGATGGTTCCTCCTGGTGCAGCTATTGATCAAATGATTTTCGAAGAGAAGAAAAAAGAGCGTAAACTGAAGGCAGTTAAGTAAGGAGGATAAAGTGAGGCATACAATATCTGTCCTTGTTGAGAATAAATTTGGTGTTTTAGCAAGAATAGCTGGTCTTTTTAGCGGAAGAGGTTATAATATCGAAAGCCTATCTGTGGGAGAGACAATAGACCCTCAGATATCTATTATGACAATTGTCACTACCGGTGATGACAGGGTTATTGAGCAGATTACTAAACAGTTAAATAGACTTGTAGATGTAATAAAGGTTGTTGATTTAACCGAGATTGAGCATGTGGAAAGAGAGATGATTTTAATAAAAGTTGCTCCAAGAAAAGAAAACAGGCTTGAATTATTAAAAACTGTTGAGATATTTAGAGGCAGAGTAGTAGATTCTGGACCGACCACATATACCATAGAAATAACAGGAGATGAGAAGAAAATACAGGCTTTTCTGGAATTAATGAAGCCTCTTGGGATAAAAGAATTCGTTAGAACAGGCAAAGTAGCAATTCCCCGAGAAATTTCTCAAAGAAAATAAGGAAATTTAAAAAGGAGGAGTAGATGTCAACTAAAGGCAAAGTTTATCTTATTGATGTAACAAATAGAGATGGAGTTCAGACTTCAAGAATTTTACTTCCAAAACTTTCAAAGACTATTTTAAATCTATATCTCGATGAGATGGGAGTTTATCAAAGCGAGATAGGGTTTCCCACTTTAAAACATGAAGTTAACTACATTAATGCCAATCTTGAACTGGCAGAGATTGGAGCATTTAAAAGAATTCACTTAGAAGGTTGGGCAAGAGCAATTCCTGAAGATGTGGAGCTTGCTTTTAAGAATTGTCCAAAAATTAAGCATTTAAATCTTTCTGTATCAACTTCAGAAATTATGATACAGGGAAAGTTTCAGGGAAGAAAAAAATGGGATGATGTGGTTAAGGGAATGTATAACGCAGTAAAGCTTGCAAAAGAACTTGGAGCAGAGACAGTCGGCTTTAATGCAGAAGATGCATCCAGGACAGAACTGAGCAGATTAATAGAATTTATACTTGCAGGTAAAGAGGCTGGTGGTGACAGATTTCGTTATTGTGATACTCTTGGATGTGAAGATCCGATAACAATTTATGAAAGAATCCATACTCTTGCTCTTGCTACAAGATTTCCAATTGAAATGCACTGTCACAATGATTTAGGCATGGCTGAGGCTGTATCTGTGGCAGGTGCGCAGGGAACCATAGAGGCTGGAGTTGACAGTTACATCAACACCACAGTAAACGGATATGGAGAAAGAGCTGGCAATGCTGATTTAGTCTCAACGATTCTTGCTCTTAAGTTTTCCCATGGTTTAAAAGAAAAATGTCCGCTTGATGAAAATGTGAATCTCCATATGGCATGGAAAATAGCCAAATATGCCTCCTATGCTTTCAATATTCCAATACCTATAAATCAGCCAGGCGTTGGTGCAAATGCCTTTGCCCATGAATCTGGAATTCACGCTGATGGAGTTCTAAAAGATCGTTCAAACTACGAACTTTACTCTCCAGAGGATGTAGGTCGTGGAGAGCCTGAGCTTCTTGAAACAGGAAGAATTATTACCACAGGAGAATACGGAGGAATTAAGGGTTTCAGATATGTTTACAGTAAACTCGGTATAGAGTTTCCAAATGATGAAGAGGCAAGAAAGATTCTTGAGCTTGTTCAGTATGCAAATCTCCACACTCAGAAACCTCTTACTGATGACGAACTTAAATTTATAGCAACCTATCCTGACATCGTCAGGCAGATCCTAACAGTAACACCTTAGGAGGAACTCATTTAATGTACACAATTACACTAATCCCAGGTGATGGTATAGGACCAGAAATTTCTGAGGCAATGATAAAAGTTTTAGATGCCACTGGCGTGAAGATTAAGTGGGAGGTTGAAAATGCTGGTGAAGAAGTTTATTTAAAGGAGGGAATTCCGCTTCCAGATAGAGTATTGAATTCAATAAAGAGTAACAGAATTGCCATAAAGGGACCTATAACAACTCCTGTAGGTACTGGATTTAGAAGCGTAAATGTGGCACTTAGGCAGGAGCTTGATCTTTATGCCTGTGTAAGACCCTGTAAGAGCTTTAAAGGTGCCAAAACAAAATATGAAAACATTGACCTTGTAATCGTAAGGGAAAATACAGAAGACCTTTATGCTGGAATAGAGTTTAAAAAAGGTGAGAAGGAAACAGAAGAACTTATAGGTTTTATTGAGTCAAAGTCGGGCAAAAGAATTAGAAAGGATTCTGGAATAAGCATAAAACCTATATCAGTTTTTGGCACAGAGAGAATTGTAAGATTTGCTTTTGAGTATGCTCGGAAAAATGGTAGAAAAAAGGTTACCGCAGTGCACAAGGCAAATATAATGAAGCATACCGATGGACTATTTCTTGAAGTATCAAGAGAAGTTGCTCAGCGATATCCTGATATAGAGTTTGAAGATAAAATAGTTGATAACATGTGTATGCAACTTGTACAAAAACCTGAGCTTTATGATGTATTGGTTCTTCCTAATCTTTACGGTGATATAGTGAGCGATTTAGCTGCAGGACTTATTGGCGGACTTGGACTTGCACCTGGTGCTAATATTGGAGATGAGTATGCAGTCTTTGAACCAACCCATGGCAGTGCTCCTAAATACAAGGGATTAAACAAAGTAAATCCCTTTGCTATTATTCTTAGTGCTGTAATGATGCTCAGACACCTTGGCGAATTTGATGCTGCCAATAAAGTTGAAAAGGCAGTTGCTGAGATAATTGAAGAAGGAAGATATGTCACCTATGACATGAAATCTTCAGATGATCCAAATCCACCGGTGGGAACACAGGAGGTTGCAGAGGCACTAGTTGCCAAAATTAGGAGTTTTTAGTTTTAATAAATAAACTTAATATATGGAAGAAGCTTTTATAATAGCCTTTCTTATTCTCCTTAACGGCATCTTTTCAGCCTCAGAAATTGGAGTTGTTACCCTTAGAAACTCAAGGTTGAGACAGCTTATTGAGGAGAATAAGGAAACCGCTCGCATAGTTAGTCATTTTAAGGAAAATCCTGATAAGTTTCTTGCAACAATTCAGGTAGGAATCACACTTATAGGAAGTCTTGCTTCTGCTGTGGCTGGTGCTTATGCAGTGAAGAACATTAAACCTTTTTTGGAAAGCTTGCCATTTACTTTCATAAGAGCATCAGCAGAGGCTATAGCTATTACCTTTGTTGTAATCGTGGTAACATACTTTTCTGTAATTTTTGGAGAGCTTATTCCCAAATCAATAGCTCTCTCACACCCAGATTGGGTAAGTTTGAGAACTGCGAGATTCGTAAACAACTTCTCAAAGATAACCCATTTTCTCGTTAAGGTGCTATCGTTAAGTACAAATTTTATTTTAAAACCCTTTGGATTGCGGGCATTCTCTGATAGGGGGTTTATTTCTCAGGAGGAGTTAAAGCTACTGGTATCTGAAGGTGAGGAAAAGGGAATATTTGAACCCGATGAGCGACAGCTAATACATAGTGCCTTTAGCTTTTCAGACATAACAGTAAAGGAAATCATGATTCCTGCACCTCAGATGGTTACAGTTAGTATATATATGAGCATTAGTGAGATTAAAGAGATAATCATGGATGAGCAATTTTCAAGATATCCTGTAATAGGTAAAGACCTAAATGATGTAAGAGGAATCCTTTTTGCAAAGGATTTTTATAATACTCTGCTTAAGCATCCAGATACTTCGGATATCAGAAAGATTGTTAAGCCTCCAATGTTTGTGCCAGAAACAATGAAGATCAATATACTCCTAAAGGAGATGCAGAAAAAGAGGGTTTTAATGGCAATAGTAGTGGATGAGTATGGAGTTGTTACAGGGCTTGTGACCCTTGAAGACATTATAGAAGAGCTTGTTGGAGAGATACGGGATGAGTATGACATTGAAATGCCTGTTATTACACTGCCCGATGGCTCAATGATAGTTGATGCCACCATGTCCATAAGGGACCTTCGTGAAGACTACAACATAGATATTGAAGAGTCTGAGGAATATGAAACACTTGGAGGATTTATTTTAACGGTGCTTCAAAGGATTCCTAAGGTAGGTGACAAAGTGGAAAGAGATGGAAGAACATTCACGGTCGTTGAGATGGTTGGACAGAGAATATCAAAGATAAGGTATGAAAATGTTCCCTCTTCTGAATTAAGTGAATTAACTTAAAGAAATATGTTTTCAAGATAGAGTTGGATTAACCATTTTTAACACTTCGTTGTTTCGCAGAGAATTTTTTGCATTGATTTAATTCCTCTGTAGTTATTTCGACTTCGGTCATAATCAAGAGGGAAGCGATCTCATTACCCTTTCTTTTGCTTAAGGATTGCTAATTCTTACGGAGAGTATAATACGCCAACTTTATTGGCTTTTTAGGCTGTTTGATAGGATATTACATTTTGAGGTATAATTAACTTCTGATTTTTTAACCCCTTTTGCGGAGGATGAAATGAGAATTATTGTCTGTGTTAAGCAGGTTCCAGACGTTACAGAGGTAAGAATTGATCCTAAAACAAACACGCTTATTAGAGAAGGTGTTCCAAGCATAATGAATCCCTATGATCTTCATGCAGTAGAGGCAGCGCTTCAGATTAAAGAAAAAACCAATGGAAAGGTAACAGTTATAACTATGGGACCACCTCAGGCAGAGGAAGTACTTAGAGAGGCTATTTCTATGGGAGTTGATGATGCGGTTTTGCTAACTGATAGACGATTTGCCGGTGCAGATACCTGGGCTACTGCCTATACTCTGTCAAAGGCTGCACAGAAAATAGGCTTTGATTTAATCGTATGCGGTAAACAGGCTATTGATGGAGACACTGCTCAGGTTGGACCTGAAATGGCTGAATTTCTTGAGATTCCCCATGTATCTTATGTAAGAAGAATTGATGAGGTAAGTATATCTGAGATGATCGTAGAAAGACTTATGGATGATTGCTATGAGAAAATAGCGATTACGCTTCCAGCTCTAATCACTGTAGTAAAGGAGTTAAATAATCCACGACCTCCTTCGATTAGAGGAAAAATGGCTGCTAAAAAGGCCAGTATTCCAAAGTGGAATGCGGATGATATAGGCGCAGAGGAAGATAATGTGGGACTTAAAGGTTCTCCCACAATGGTAAAAAATATATTTGCTCCACCACCAAGAGGAGAAAGAAGAATTTTAGATGGTACACCAGAACAACAGGTTGAAACTCTAATTCGTGAACTTAGGAGGTTAGGATGCTTATAAGAGTTGACATAGAAAAGTGCACAGGCTGTGGAACATGCGTGAATGTTTGTCCATTTGGGGCAATAATTTTAGATAAAGAAAAAGCGATTATTACAGAGGCTTGCACGCTATGTGGAGCCTGCGTTGAATCCTGCCCTGAGGAAGCGATTATTGACGAAAGAACCCGGGAAGAATCTAAAGAGGCTGATTTTAAGGGAGTTTGGATATTTGCAGAACAGTCTAAAGGCAAAATTGCTTCAGTTGCTTATGAACTGCTTGGTATAGGAAGAAAGCTTGCAGATGAGTTGAAAACAGAGCTTTCTGCAGTGCTTTTTGGTCCTTCATCAGAGGTGGAAGAACTAATAAAATGGGGAGCTGATAAAGTTTACTATGTAAATGCCCAAGAATACGCCTATCTTGATGATGAACTTTACTCTAAAACTCTTGTAAATTTAATCAATGATTATAAACCAGAGATACTTCTTGCAGGAGCAACTGCTATTGGTCGTTCTTTTATTCCAAGAGTGGCAGCGCGTCTTAAGGTTGGCTTAACAGCAGACTGCACCGCATTGGAGATAGACAAGGAAACCGGTAATCTTCTTCAGATTAGACCTGCGTTTGGTGGTAACATCATGGCAACAATTGTCTCTCCAACAAGTCGTCCTCAAATAGCAACGGTTAGACCAAGGGTAATGAAAAAAGGAGAATACAATCCAGAGAAAAAGGGACAAATTATAGAAGTCCCTCCTTTGAAGACTTCGGGAAAAGTCAGGATTTTAGAACGAGTTGAAGATACCTCTTTCTGTAAGGTAAACCTTCAAGATGCGAAGGTTATTGTTTCAGGTGGAAGAGGACTTGGCTCTCCAGAAGGATTTCAAATGCTTTGGGAACTTGCAAATCTTCTTGGCGGCACAGTGGGTGCCTCTCGAGCAGCTGTTGATGAAGGATGGATTCCCTATGCCCATCAGGTAGGTCAAACAGGAAAAACTGTTTGCCCAAAACTATATATTGCCTGTGGAATTTCGGGCGCGGTTCAACATCTTGTGGGAATGCAGTCAAGTGATATTATTGTGGCTATAAACAAAGATGCCAATGCTCCCATATTTAATGTGGCTACTTACGGAATTGTTGGTGATATTAAAGTAATTGTTCCTCTATTGATAAAGAAAATACAGGAAGGAGTTGCTGAATGATAGCCTTTGTTTTTCCAGGTCAGGGCTCGCAATATGTTGGCATGGGAAAAGACATTGCTGAAAAGGCAGATGGGATTTTTCAAGATGCTTCTAAAGTTTTAGGCTTTGATATTCTGAATCTATGCATTAATGGTCCTGAAGGAGAATTAAATAAAACAGAAAATACTCAACCTGCAATCCTTACAGTTTCCTATGCCTTGCTCAAAGAAGTAGAGAGTATAGGAATAAAGCCAGCCTTTGTAGCAGGACATTCCCTCGGAGAATACACAGCAGCTCTTTGCGGAGGAGTTTTTTCCTTTTCAGATGCTTTAAAAATTACAAAAAAAAGAGGCATTCTCATGCAGGAAGCACAACCTGCTGGAGAGGGTGGGATGGCTGCTGTTTTAGGCCTTGATGAAGAGACATTGAAGAATATATGCGAAAGCATTGAAAACTTTTATGTAGATTTAGCAAATCTTAATTGTCCGGGTCAGATAGTTATATCAGGCGAGAAGGAAGGCATTGAGAGAGCATCTCTTCTTGCAAAGGAAAAAGGAGCAAAAAAGGTTGTACCCCTGCAGGTAAGTATTCCATCCCATTGTAAGCTTATGAAATCAGCAGCAGAAAAATTTAAGGAATTTCTCCTAAACTTTCACTTCAATGACTCATCAGTACCAGTTGTTTGTAATGTGGACGGTATAGAGAGGAAATCAGCAGCAGAAATATTAGAGGCTTTTATAAAGCAACTATATAGTCCTGTGAGATGGCAGGATTGTGTAAAGTCGATGATTTCAAAGGGTGTGGATACCTTTGTGGAAATAGGGCCAGGTAAGGTTTTATCCGGTCTTATAAGACGAATAGATTCGAATGTAAGAATTTTTAATGTGGATAATTTAAAAGATTTGGAAAAACTCAAGGAGGAATTAAAATGAGAAAGAAAGTTGCCATTGTGGGAGCAGGAAATGTAGGAGCAACCCTTGCTCTTTTTGTTACAAACAGTGGACTTGCTGATGTGGTGCTTTTCGATATTGTAGAGGGAATGCCGCAAGGTAAAGCCCTTGATATTCTTCAAAATACGGCTGTATTAGGAGTTAGGGCCAATATTTTCGGAACTAACAATCTTGACGACCTTGCAGGTGCAGATATAATCGTTATTACTGCAGGACTTGCAAGGAAACCAGGCATGAGAAGAAAAGACCTTCTTATGGCTAATGCAGATATAGTTGGTGGAATTGTCAAAAGACTCACTCCTCAATGCCCTGATGCTATTTATATAGTTGTGACCAATCCAATGGATGTAATGGCATACTTAACTCTTATGATTTCTAGTGTTTCAAGGCAGAAAGTTCTTGGTATGGGAGGAATTCTCGATTCTTCAAGATTTAAAACTTTTATATCAATGGAAACCGGAGCATCTCCAAGAGATATAGAAACTCTTGTTTTAGGAGGCCACGGGCTTTACATGGTTCCCCTTGTAAGATTTACCACAGTAAAGGGCATACCCCTTTCAAAATGGCTTTCTAAAGAAAAGATAGAAGCTCTCGTTACCAGAACAAGAGAGGGTGGAGCAGAAATCGTGTCTTTGCTCAAAACAGGTTCTGCTTATTATGCGCCCGCCCAATCAACCTTTGAAATGATAAAAGCTATTCTTCTTGACGAAAAAAGAGTGCTTCCATGCTCGGTATATCTTGAAGGAGAATATGGAGTAGAGGATGTATTTAACGGTGTTCCCGTAATTCTTGGCAAACAGGGTCTTGAAAAAATAATTGAGATTGAACTTACAGATGATGAAAGGAAAGCCTTTGAAAACTCTACCAATGAAGTAAAGGATATGATAAAAATTTTAAGGGAGGAAGGTAAGATATGATTGAAAAAACTCTTGTAATAATTAAACCAGATGCAGTAGGAAAAAACCTTATTGGCGAGATAATTGCAAGATTTGAAAAAAATGGTTTAAGGGTTGCAGCATTAAAGAAAATTAAAATGAGCAAGGAAGAGGCTAAGGGATTTTACATTGTTCATAAAGATAGGCCCTTTTATGATTCACTTACTGACTTTATGTCTGAGGGACCTATTGTTGTGATGGTGCTGGAGGGTGACGATGCTATTTCAAAAGTAAGAAAAATTATGGGAGCCACAAATCCTGCTCAGGCTGAGGAAGGCACAATAAGAAAAGACTTTGCCGAAAACATTGAGAGAAATGCTGTGCATGGTTCAGATTCTCCTCAATCTGCTCAATATGAAATACCCTATTTCTTTTCAACCTTAGAAATTCTCTAAATTTCTTGAGAGCATCCTTTAAAGGATGCTCTCAAGATTTAAATTTCTGAAAACCTATTTTTCAATTTGTGGAAATGAAATTAAAGGAGAGCTGTTTTTCTGTATTGTATTAAGCCAGAAAGGAAAGTTTATACAGGTATAGTAGTAGCGGAAAAATTCTTCCTTAAAATTATCGCTAAAGTAACCTAAATTCAAATAATTTTGAATATCTTCAATCTTCCAGAATGCCACTTCATCTATTTCATCTTTATTGAAATTGAAAGGACCTTCATGTAATACCCAGTAAGTATAAACAAGTTCGCTTTCATAGTGGTTAGAATGTATGTAAGTGTAAAGAAATTTAAGCTCCTCAGGAATTATTCCAAGCTCCTCATAGACTTCTCTTTTTGCTGCTGTAAGGATATCCTCACCGGGCATAACATGTCCACCCACAGAGGTATCCCACTTGCCAGCTGCCACATCCTTATGGGATGCTCTTTTTTGTAAGAGTAATTCACCTTTTTTGTTAAATACAAGCACATGAACTACTCGGTGAAGTAATTCGGGATTACCATGAATTAATGTTCTCGGTGCTATTGATATGATTTTTCATTCCTTGTCTACTACTTCCAGATATTCTTCCATTTGAGCCCCTTTGCTGAAAATCTATTTTTTTATTTAACATGCCGGTGGTGGGATTTGAACCCACACGGGATTGCTCCCAGCGGATTTTGAGTCCGCCGCGTCTGCCGTTCCACCACACCGGCTTCAGAAATGAACAATATCATAAAAAACATATATTTTGCAAGAGCTTTAAAAAATCTCTTGACAAAATTATCAAAAAGTGGTAAAAACTAACAACCAACTTAAAAAATCTTTCAAAAAGGAGGGCTTAAAATGGCGAAGATTGGGGTGTATGTGTGCCATTGCGGTGAAAACATCGCCGGTGCTGTGAATGTTGAAGAAGTAATGAAATACGCGGAAACTCTACCAGATGTAGCGGTTGTTAGGAACTATTTATTTATGTGTTCCGATCCTGGACAGGATATTATCAAACAGGATATTAAGGAAGGAAAAGTTGACAGAGTGGTGGTTGCAGCATGTACACCACGGACTCATGAACCCATTTTCAGAGATGCCCTTGAGGCAGCAGGTCTAAATAGATATTTCCTTGAAATGGCAAACATCAGAGACCAGGACAGCTGGGCACACTGGCATGATAAAACGGGTGCTACAGAGAAAGCAAAAAGACTTATTCGCAGTGCGGTGGCAAAGGTAAGATTTGCTGAACCTCTTGAAGACCGTTACGGTGAAATGGAAAAATCAGTAATGGTAATAGGTGGCGGTGTTGCAGGAATGTTTGCAGCTCTTGACCTTGCTAATATGGGATTAAAGGTATATCTTGTTGAAAGACAGCCCTCAATTGGTGGAATGATGATAAAGCTTGATAAAACCTTTCCAACAATGGATTGCTCAGCCTGTATTCTCACGCCTAAGATGGTCGAAGTAGCTCAGCATCCAAATATTGAGTTAATTACCTATGCAGAGGTTGATGCAGTAAAGGGTTATGTGGGTAACTTTGATATAACTGTAAAGAAAAAGGCAAGATACATTGACTGGGATAAATGCACCGGCTGTGGAGTATGTACTCAAATCTGCCCATCAAGAGTTCCAAATGAATACAACTACAATATGGATCAAAGAAGAGCCGCCTACATAGAGTTTCCACAAGCAGTACCTAAAAAAGCAGTAATTGACAGACCAAACTGCTTGTATTTTAAATCAATGGAGAAAACAGGTAAACCTGCCTGTGAAATTTGTAAAAAAGGAATTCCTCCGAAGGGAATACAAGGTTGTCCAGCCGATGCTATAAAATTTGATGACAAAGACGAATATATAAATCTCAAGGTTGGCGCAGTAATTATCTCTACTGGATACAAAGTAATGGATAAGACCCACTTTAAGGAATATTCCCCCCATTCAAAAGATGTGGTTACTGCCATGGAGTTTGAGAGAATTGTGTCTGCCACAGGTCCCACAGAGGGAGAGCTAAAGAGACCCTCAGATGGAACAAAGCCAAAGACAATAGCATTTATTTCTTGTGTTGGTAGTAGAGATGAAAGATATCATACCTATTGTTCTAAGGTCTGTTGTATGTATATGCTTAAACACGCAAGGATTCTTAAGGAGAAGTATCCTGATATTAAGCTTTATCTATTCTTTATAGATGTTAGAACAGCAGGTAAGGATTTTGAAGAGTTCTATGTCTATACAAGAGAATTAGGTGTTAAGGTAATAAAAGGTGGTAGAGTATCTGCCGTTGATGTAAAGCCTAATGGAAAGCTAAGAGTAAGAGCTTTTGATTCAGACCTTTGTTCACCAGTAGAACTTGAAGCTGACATGGTAGTTCTTGCAACAGCAATTGAGCCACCTGCAGGAACAGAAGAGCTTGGAAGACTTTTTGCAGCCACCTGTGGAAGAGAAGGTTTCTTAAGAGAAGTCCATACAAAACTTTATCCTGTTGAAACAGCTGCAAAAGGAGTCTTTCTTGCTGGATGCGTACAGGGACCAAAGGATATTCCTGAATCAATAGCCCAGTCCCGTGCAGCAGCATCGGCAGCAGCAGCTCTTGTAATACCTGGTAAGATTAAGTTTGAAGCAATAATCTCTGAAGTTGACAGAGAAAAATGTAGTTCCTGTGGTGTTTGCGTGCCACTTTGTCCTTACGGTGCAATCAGGCTTGAAGAATATAAAGGAAAAGACAAGGCTTATATTGAGCCTGCACTTTGTGCAGGATGTGGAGTCTGTGCCAGTGCTTGTCCGTCTCGAGCAATTACTTTCCACGGTTATACAACCGAACAAATTATGGCACAGCTTGATGCTTTAACAGAAGCTTAAAAAAATAAAAGGAGGGAAAAATGGAAGAGGGTGGCGTAAATGTAATTGACCTTACCCAGGCTGATGAGAGTTTTATTAAAGAATTGAAAGAGTTGGGGGCAGAAGAGCTTAAAGAGTGCATACAGTGTGGAAAATGTGCATCAACATGTCCCATGGCATTGGCCGGCTTGGAGTTTTTTATTAAAAGAATAATTCATGCAGCAAATTTGGGGTTAAGAGATATTCTTCTTGAAGATTCCTCTGTTTGGGGATGTCAGTCCTGTAATCGTTGTGTAGAAGTATGTCCGATGGATGTTGTTCCTTATGAAGTTATACAAGCAGTAAGAAGGGCAGCTATCAAGGTTGAATCATGTCCAGCCAATACCTATGAAGGATTAAGAAATCTCTATAAATTTGGACATGCTGTTTTTCCAAAGGGATTTGAGGAAAGAAGAAAGAAAGTTGGACTTCCAGAAAAGCCACCAACAGCACTGAGTAATGAAGAGTTATTGAAGAAATACAGGGAGGTCTTAAGGCAGACTATCCTTGAAGAAATAGCACCATTCCCGCTTGATTAGGAGGATAGATATGAAAAAGATTGGTTTGTTTTTAGGATGTAATATTCCCCTTAATAGACCAGATGTTGAGTACTCAGCAAGATATATGTTAAAAGAGCTTGGAGTTGAAATTGTGGAGCTTGAGGGCGCTACCTGTTGTCCAGCTTATGGAACAATGCCGTCCCTGGATATTGTTGGTTGGGCTGCTGCTTCAGCGTGGAACCTGGCAATTGCAGAGGAAAAGGGAGTTGATACTATTACAGGTTGTGGTTCCTGTTATGGTTCCATAAATGAAGCCAAGTATTATATGGATAAACATCCTGAGATAAAGCAAAAGGTAAATGAGATTTTGGGTAAAGTGGGTAAAAAATATGAGGGAACAGCCACCCATTGGAATTTTATTAATTATCTACATGATAACATAGGCCTTGATACTTTGAAAGAAAAGATAAAATATAATCTAAATGGCTTGACAGTCGCTCTTCAAACAGGATGTCACAATCTTTGGCCAAGCAGAGCTTTTCCTCATACTGAGGAGAATGTATTTTTCCCAACAAAATTAAAAGCAGTGGTGGAAGCAATAGGAGGTTCGGCTCCCAATTACAGTACTTTAACTGACTGTTGTGGAATGGGAGCTCTGAGGTCAAATGCTCCTGATAAATCTCTGGCACTATTTAAGAAAAAGCTAGAGGTAATAAAAGAAGAGATTAATCCTGACCTTTGTGTTACTGGATGTAGCTCATGTCTTCTTCAGTTTGACGCTGGTCAAGCACTTTTAGCAGAACAGAAGAAGATTAATTTTAAAATACCTGCTTTACATATTGTTCAGCTTGTAGCCATAGCAATGGGAGCAGAGGTTGAAAAAGCAACAGCTATGGCATCAATTCCATTGAATGGAGTAATTACTAAGATAAAAGGAGGGAATTAAGATGGCATGGGAGCCAAGGATTATTGTTATTGCCTGCCAGTGGTGTACATACCAAGGGGCTGACTTGGCAGGAAGTCTTCGTTACTCTTATCCGCCTACTATACACATTGTAAGAGTGCCCTGTAGCGGAAGAGTAGAACCAGAATTTATAGCTGAAGCCTTCAGAAGAGGGGCTGATGGAATATTTATTGGCGGATGCCACTTCGGAGATTGCCATTATAAAGAAGGTAATTACAAGGCAATCAGAAGATTCAAATTATTTAAGAGATTAGCCACAGATCTTGGTGTAGATCCTGAAAGAATTCAACTTGAATGGATTTCAGGTAGTGAAGGAAAGAGATTTTCTGAAGCTATGACCGAATTTGATGCTAAAATTAGGGAACTTGGACCAAATCCATTTAAAGGAGGGGCATAATGAGTAAACCTAAGCTTGCCTTTTATTTAGCGGGTGGTTGCGGTGGCTGCGATATGTCAATCGTAGACTTATCAGAGGCCCTTGTAGATGTTGCAACAGTTTTAGATATAGCATTCTGGGCACCAACCGTGGCAGATGCAAAATATAAAGACCTTGAGGCAATGCCTTCAGGTTCAATAGATGTTGGTCTTTTCAGTGGAAATGTGAGAAACTCAGAGCATGAGCACATTGCAAAGGTATTGAGAGACAAGTGTAAGGTACTTATTGCCTTCGGTATATGCGCAGCCTGTGGTGGTATAAAAGGTCTTGTAAATTTACATACTACCGAACAACTTCTTGAGACAGCTTACATTGATACCTTTAGCACTGACAATCCCGACAAGGTTCTTCCTCAGGTAAGCTATGTTGAGAATGGAAAATACGAGTTAACCTTACCTGCTTTAATGGATTCAAAAAAGCTTGATGAAGTTGTTCCAGTAGATTTTTATGTAGGAGGCTGTCCTCCCCATCACACCCATGTAGCAAAGGCAGTAAATGCTATCTTAACAGGTCAACTTCCACCAGCAGGCTCATGGATAACAATGGGTAAGGCAGTCTGTGAAGTCTGTGATAAAAATCCTGTTTTGCAGGGCAAACCCAAGACATTTGCAAAAACTGTAAAGAGAATCTATGAAGGAAATCCTGATCCAAATACCTGTCTTCTTGAGCAAGGCTATCTATGTCTTGGTCCTGTAACGCAGGGTGATTGCGGTTCAAAATGTCCTTCTGTAGATATTCCATGTAGAGGTTGCGGCGGTCCTATTCCGGGTGTGAAAGATTTTGGACTTAGAGCAGTAAGTGCCATTGCAAGTATGCTTGATAACGAAGACCTTGTTGACCAGATACCAGATCCAGTCCATCTCTTTTATAGATACACTCTGCCAAGTTCTTTTCTTGGCAAGAGACTAAAGAGATAGGGAAATGGGAATTTTAGATATATTCAGAAAAAAATCCCAAGAAGGGGGGAATGGAATGAAGAAAATTGAAATTAATCCGATGACAAGGCTTGAAGGCCACGGAAAAATAACCATATTCCTTGATGAACAAGGGAATGTTGAGAATGCTTATCTTCAGACAGTAGAATTTATGGGGTATGAAAGATTTCTAAGAGGAATGCCTATAGAGGAAGTTCCAAGGACAGTATCTACTATCTGTGGTGTTTGTAGAGGAGTGCATTTTACAGCTTCAATGAAAGCAAGTGATGGTGTCTTTGGAGTTGAGCCAACTCCAACAGCCAAAAAACTTAGAGATATCTTTTTTAATGCCCATATGGTTGAAGACCATACAGCAATTTTATATGCTCTTGGTTTCCCAGATTTCGTATGCGGTCCAACAGCACCTCCTGCTGAGAGAAACTTAGTAGGTTTAATTATGAAGGTTGGTGTAGATGTTGGTAAGCTTGTATTAAAGAAAAGAGCTGGTGCAGTAAAAATATTTGAAATGCTTGGAGGAAGACCAATTCATCCTGTTGCAGCAGTACCTGGTGGTTGGTCAAAGGCTATAACTGAAGAACAGAGGAAGGAAATTCTTACAATAGCAGATGACCTTATAGAGCTTGGTAAACTTACCCTTGATGTTTTTGATAAGGTTGTTCTTCAGAATAAAGATTACTTAGACCTTGTCCTTTCTGATGCTTACAAAGTGGTAGTCAACTACCTTGGTGGAGTTGATGAAAATGGCAAGATAACATACTATGATCCTAAAGAAGAAGTTTTTGTTGATACAAAGGGTAATGAGATAGCACGTTTCAAAGGTAAAGAGTATCTTGATCATATCGCAGAAAGAACTCTGCCATGGAGCTATCTTAAATCACCATACATTAAAAAATTTGGCTGGAAAGGTATTGTAGATGGTGATGGCACAAGTCTGTATAGCGTTGGTCCTCTTGCTAGGTTTAATGTCGGTGGCGGCTTCCCTACACCACTTGCGCAGGAAGCCTATGAAAAAATGCTTAATACCTTTGGTGGAAAACCTGTTCACAACATACTTGCCTATCACTGGGCAAGAGCAATTGAGTTATTGAGTGCTGCAGAAAACATTAAGGCACTTGCCTCTGACGAAAGCATTACCGATAAGAATGTTCGCCAGGAGCTCACACAGGTAGTTGGTGAGGGTGTTGGAATTGTTGAAGTTCCAAGAGGAACACTTATTCACCACTATAAAACTGACGAAAACGCAATTGTAACAGAGGCAAACCTCATAGTTGCGACCACTCATAATAAGGGAGCAATTAATTTAGCAATTAAAAAAGCAGCTCAGCACTTCATAAAGGGTGGAAAAGTAGATGAGGGTATTCTCAATATGGTTGAGATGGCTTACAGACCATATGACCTATGTTTTGCCTGTGCAACTCACACATTACCAGGAAGAACTCCGATTGAACTTAACATTTACTCTCATGATGGTGAGTTGATAAAGAGCCTTAGAAATTATGAAATAGCCTAAAAAACCTTCCTTAACAGTTGCGGGGGAATTTTCTCCCCCGCAAATTTTTTATTAATTCAATAGAGAGGTGTTATGAAAACAGTTGTTATTGGTATTGGTAATCCTAATTTTAAGGATGACGGAGTTGGACTTAGAATAGTTGATGAGTTTGAGAATAAAATACATACTGTTAAATTGTTAAACATTAGCTTTGAGCTCATTGACAGTATGCTGGGTTACGATAGGGCTATAATTGTCGATGGAGTAAAAACAGGAAAAGAGCCTGGAAGCATTATTGAATTTACTCCTGATTACTGGGAAAGGGTTTATGCAAGCGGAACCCACAGTCTTTCAATATTTGAACTGATAAGGATAGGATACTCTCTATATCCTGAAGAAATGCCAAAAGAGATTAAAATTATAGGAGTTGAAGTAGAAGATGTGGAAACACTGAGTAGAGAATGTAGTCCATCAGTTGAGGCAGCAATTCCTGAAGCTATTTCAAAGATAAAGGAATATTTAGGGTTGAATTAATTTAAGTGCTATGTAACTTAATATAAAAGCAAGGGATGGAGTGATTACAAAGTTAATTGCAATCTTTCGTAAAAGTCCTAATTTTACTGTTCTAATTCCCTTGGTCATTCCAACTCCACTTATGCCTCCAATTATGCAATAGGTTGTTGATATTGGCATTCCGAGGAATGTGAAAAAAAGCACACATCCACCAGCTCCAAATTGGGCAGCAAAACCTGAAAAAGGGTCTAAGGTGGTGATTCCTTTACCAACAGTTTCAATTACTCGGTGACTTAATAGTATAGCGCCTGAGAAAACCATAATAGATGCAATTGAAAATAGAATTATTTTATTCATTTGCAGTCCAGAATGCATCACAGGACCAAGTACTGTTGCAAGTTCATTTGCTCCAGTATTGTAAGAGATCAAAGCTGCACTGAATAGAAGAAATATTCTTAAAAGCTTTTCAATCTGAAAGAAAGGAAATTTAGACACAGTTTTTTCAAGTGCCTTATATAAAAAAAAGGAAAAGCCCATTGCAATGAAAGGTGAGATTATCCATGAAAGGATAATCTTGAGAATAGATGCGACGTTAATAGAACTATCACACGCAACAGAAGCTCCAATCAGACTGCCTATTATGACCTGATGAGTGGAAAGAGGAAGTCTCCGCCAGTTGGAAACTATTATAAGAATAGCTGATATGGTCAGTGCAATTATAATAATTGTTGAATTTACATCAACAATATTTTTGCCAACTGTTTTCATTACATTTTGGCCTTGAAGATAAATTCCTAAAAAGACTAATATTCCAAATAAAAAAATAGCCCTTTTTAATCTAATTATTCCTGAACCTATGCATATTCCAAGAGCATTTGATGCATCATTTGAACCTATTCCAAAAGCAATAAGAAAACTCGCTACCAGTGCAATTTCAATCATTTCTCTTCTTTTCTCCTGACTTTACAAGTGGTCTTTATTTAAGGCTTACTTCTATAATATATAGATAATCGCTTGCATCTTCTATTAAATCGCTAAGCTTCGTTAGATAACTAATAAAATCCGTTATATTTTTTCCATCCCAAAAATTTTTTATTTCGATTGTTCTTGTTTTTTCAATGATTTCAAACTTAAGATCATCTACCTGTTTTTCATAAATTCTCAAGGCAAGATTTTTTTCTTTAAGATCACCTTTATTAATCAGAGTATCAAAGGCTATAATTAGCAATTCGCACATTTCCTTATTAATCCTTGCAATTTTTTCACATTCACTCTCAACCATTTTATATATAGCGTCGTTTAAATATCTAAATTCATAGGCAGCATCTTCTAAATTGTCAAAAGCTTCATCAACAATTTCTACAAATCTGCATATATAGGGTCTTATAAAAGGCAAAAAGGCGCCCTGATGAATTGTCATTATAATTTCTCTCCTTACACTGTCAGCTTCCCTTTCAAGTTCTGCTACACAGTAAGCTCCATCTTTTTCACCCTTTGAGATAGCGATTCGGAAACATTCAGTGGCTGAACAAAGGATTTTTAGATGAACCTTGATGCTATCAATTACCTTTTTTTCTAATTTACCGCCACTAAGTAATTTTTCAAACATTTTTACAGTCTCCTTGCTCGTGCAATCAATGTAGCAGCTAAAACATCAAAGAGTGAGACAACTCCAACAATATCTTTACCTTCATGAACAAAGACCCTAGCAATGTTAAATTTTTCCATAAGCTTAATTAAGTGTTCAAGTTCCGTTTCCTTATCGATGCTTATTACTGGCTTTGAAGAGATTTCCTCTACTTTTACCCTGTGGGGATCTAAATTTTTGGCTATAACTTTAAAGACTATATCCCTTACTGTTATTACGCCATAGACATCCTTCTCATCTTTTGGAAGCACAACTATGGAACGCATTCTTCTGTCAACTAATTTTTCAATTGCATCATAAACTTTAGAATCAGGTGTAATAGTTTCAAGTTTAGTATTCATAATATCCTTTACTTTTGTATTCATGTATTTTCCTCCTAAATTCTTTTTTTTTGTTAAAATATTATACAGTTTTTCAAAGAAGTTGACAATCTTATTTAAATATTCTTATATTATAAGTTATGAATGCCACCGTAGCTCAGCGGGTAGAGCAGCTGATTTGTAATCAGCGGGTCGGGGGTTCGAATCCCTTCGGTGGCTTGAACTGCTTGCAAGAAAGAAGATATAATATTGATGCGGAGGGGTACCCGAGTGGCCAAAGGGGACAGGCTGTAAACCTGTTGGCGTCTGCCTTCGAAGGTTCGAATCCTTCCCCCTCCATATATGCGGGAATAGCTCAGCGGTAGAGCGTCAGCCTTCCAAGCTGAGGGTCGCGGGTTCAAATCCCGTTTCCCGCTTTTTTATGCCCATGTAGCTCAGTCGGCAGAGCACGTCCTTGGTAAGGACGAGGCCACCGGTTCGATCCCGGTCATGGGCTCTCAAGGAAGGACAATAAAAGTTTAGAGATTTTAAGGAGGAAGAGATGGGAAAGGAAAAGTTTGAGAGGAAGAAGCCGCATGTAAATGTGGGGACAATAGGGCATATTGATCATGGTAAGACCACTTTAACAGCAGCGAT
>Ga0209721_1000016_pt1 | contig 153895 bp, 91 predicted proteins | sample TshhotsprinmetaG_FD_184139 | JGI IMG/M metagenome (GOLD analysis project Ga0209721, IMG submission 184139) | Hot spring microbial communities from South Africa to study Microbial Dark Matter (Phase II) - Tshipise hot spring metaG (SPAdes)... | ecosystem: Environmental > Aquatic > Thermal...
ACTCGTAAAGCATAAGACTACTTTCGATTCCCATGGTGGCAACATTTCTGCGGATCCCAACAAGCGCAAAAGGTTCCCGAGAGGCACGGTCAATCCTCCTAATACAATCTTGAAAAGTCGAAGCTAAAGTACTCTTGAGCTCGCACCTTTTTCGGTAGCGTCCACAAAAAGCTTTGGGAACGCACCGACTTACGAAATACATAAGCTTAAAGACCGATTCACACCGCAAAACTTGCGACACTTGCGAGCTACAGAATCGGCCGCCCATCAACCGTATTGAGCCTGCTCCTTTTTATCGAAGGCAGCGTCGAAGGCACGGCGACTGGGTTCGAAGTCCTTTTGCCGGACGAATTGGCATGCCTCTCGAGCACCATGATCGCGGTCCATTCCGCTGTCTTCCCATTCCACGGAAAGAGGCCCGGTGTAGCCGACTTCATTCAGGGCCCTGATGATCTCCTCGAAATTCACACTTCCCCGCCCTGGTGAGCGGAAGTCCCAAGCCCGACGCGGATCGCCAAAATTCACGTGGCTTCCCAGCAGCCCGGCTCGACCATCGAGCTTCACAATTGTGTCTTTCACATGCATGTGGAAGATTCGGTCGCGAAATCGCCGGATGAATTGGGCAGGATCCACCCCTTGCCAGATAAGGTGACTTGGGTCGAAGTTGAAGCCGAACTGCGGATGGTAATCGATCGCTTCCAGCGCACGCTCGGCGGAGTACAGATCGAACGCGATTTCGGTAGGATGCACCTCCAAAGCGAATTTTACGCCGCACTCTCCGAAGACATCCAAAATCGGTTTGAACCGCTCGGCGAAGAGCTTATATCCGTCATCGATCATACTCTGCGGCACCGGTGGGAAAGAATAAAGGAGGTGCCAAATACTTGAGCCGGTAAACCCATTCACGATTTTCACACCAAATCGGGCAGCAGCCCGCGCGGTATTCTTCAATTCCTCCACAGCCCGAGCATTGACCCCGGCCGGATCCCCATCCCCCCACACGTAAGCAGGCAAAATAGAACGGTGCCGCTCATCAATTCGGTCAAGCACCGCCTGGCCCACCAAATGGTTGCTGATGGCAAAGCACTTTAGGTTATAACGCTCCAAAAGCTCGCGTTTACGGGCGCAATACTCGCTGTCCGCCAAGGCCTTATCGACCTCGAAGTGATCCCCCCAACACGCCAGCTCCAAGCCGTCGTAGCCGTAGCTGCTGAATTTCTGAGCCAACTGTTCCAAAGGAAGGTCTGCCCATTGGCCAGTGAACATTGTTACAGGTCGGGCCATCTCAAATCCTCCATTGCATGGTGAGCCTTGAAACGCTGAAACCCGTTACGTGCGCTAGCGATCGCCAAAATCTCCGTTTCGATTTAAATCAAATCCATCTCGATTTCAATCAAGACCGATTCTCACGCAAGCACGCCGCAAATTCCGCAAAGCCGAGCCCCGATTCAATCAGACTCCCGATTCGTAACTCGGGCGCAAAGCCACCTCAAAAGATCCTGACCAAGTTTATTTCTGCCTCGATGGCAAGGCATTGGGGGTTTTTCACAGCTCCTTACCGCTCAAACCTCCTCGAGAAAATTTCCCAATTCAGATCAGCTTTAAGAAACCCCTACTAAAAACCTTCAATAAAGCACTCTTTACGACGCTGGCTACAGCTCGACGGGTTTATCATTGTGACAAATCTTTGACAGCTTGCAAGCACCCGCAGGCTTCTGCAACAAGCTCCACGGCGATCATGGGCCGGGTCAATCCCCGCTAACTGCCGGGGTAGCTCTTCCCGATTGGCCACCGCCTGTGCGATTGCGGAGCAGCATGCGGCTCCATCGAGGCCTCCCCAAAATCCGGGGAACAAATCCCCCTCGGAACCACAGCCTTATCCGGGTGTCACAAAGGTCGGAATTTGCGTTACCCCAAATCGTGGTATTCCGTCACATGGCGAAAGACTGCCGGCGTCACCATCCCCCGTCGGCGGGGATCCAAATTCTAGGCAACCTGGCCAGCGCTGTGTTACACTGCAATCGGAGCCCCATGCCAGGAAAAATGGGAGTTTTTGAAGAGGTTTTCCAATTAGGGGGTTCGCAATGAATATAGAGCCTCTAAGGACGATTGCCTTCCGCCCGCGGAAGGGATTGATCCTCACGTGCCGGAAATCGCTGAACTCCTCCACGAAATTTGGAACCGCTTGGCGAAAATCCGCATGCAGCCGGCCGATAGCCGCGGTGGCAGATTCCCAAACTCCGACTCTAAATCGAACCGCATCGCAAGGATCTATCCCCAAGCAAGGTTTTCCCGCAGGGGGGGCCAAATTGAGAATGGCAATTTTCGGTGCTTCATCCTCGTCAACCTCGGACTTAGCTTCATACCCGCACGGGGTAGACCTTCGATCATATCGGAAGATAAACCCCCAGTTATGTCGGGGGATCAACCTGCGTTTATCTTACGAACCGGGTTTGCGGCAAAATCTCCCCGGATCCACTCTTCCTACTTTGTCCCGCACTTTCTCGCGCATCGTCGGCATTTTCCTAAGAGTTAGCGTGGCGGTCACGGTCTGTTGGAGTCCCGGCATAAGCCGCGCAATGGATCAGCTTAGCCTCCCTGGTGTAAGCAAAGGCCCAGGTCGCACGGAACTTGAGCTTCTGATCGGACCCCGGGCCCCCATTACCGCCGGTCAGGATTGGGCCCGAGCGTTGACCTCATTGGGCGTGCCGAGCGTTCGCGTGTCCAGCAGCCAGTTGGCCGAAGAGCCGAGGATCGAGGTCACCGGCCCCCAGAACGCCCCCATCTACCGTGTCATTGGCCTGATCCTCCCCAACGGCGACATCCTTGTCCCGGGGAAGCGATTTTCACTTCGGCAAGCCAAGCAGTTCGCTCAGTGGCTTGACGAATTGGCACGACTCGGTCCCGAGGAAACCCGGCCCCAACTGGGGAAATTCCGACTCACCGGAGAACAACTCCTTAAGCTGCACGAATCCCTCTCACTGCCGGTGGGATTTTCCACGAAAGGAGTTCCACGGGCGGATGTAATCCGGCGCATCCTGCCTCAGCTTGGTTACCCGGTCGATTGCTCGCAAGAATTGCTCGCTCCACTACCGGCCGAGGACACCATCGCCGAGGAGCTCATCGATTTGTCGCTCGGCACGGCGTTCGCCTACATTTTGCGTCCCGCGGGTCTTGCGCTGGTGCCGACGCCCGATGAACGCGGTGGGATTCGGTTAAACGTCGTAGCATCACGACCGGGCTTGGAAATTTGGCCCGTCGGTTGGCCCTCGGAGAAACCGCCCACGCAGCTTTTGCCGGAAATGTACCGATTCTTGGAAGTGAATATCCAAGGAGCTTCGGTTTCCCGATTGATCGAGGCGATTGTTGAAAGAACGAAGGTACCGGCACTATGGGATTACAGCGCCTTGGCCCGACATGGGATCGACCCGGCAAAAACAGCCGTCCGCTTTCCCCCGAAAACCAGCACCTATGCCGTCATTTTGCGGCACTGTCTGTTTCAGGCAGGCTTAAAATACGAAATTCGCGTGGACGAGGCCGACAAGCCTTTTCTTTGGATCACGACTACAAAGCCGCTTGAATAAGGCCGAGTAACTTGGGGAGCACCGAGGTGGCCCCATTGGCGGAAAACATCATGGAATGGTTTCCAAAAAACCCTTGAGCCCACCGGGACAACTGATGAATAACCGCGGTAGCCCTCATTCAATTAGAAAAATCCCTGCGCGCACCGGCATGATGCGCTCGGGAGAAATTTGATGCTGAGTACGAGCAAAAAATCCCCGCGCGCACCGGGATGACGCTCGAGGCGAAAACAGCAGGAATCGTTTCGCGATAAAATCCCTGCGCGCACCGGGATAATGCGCTCGGGAGAAATTTGATGCTGAGTACGAGCAAAAAATCCCTGCGCGCACCGGCATGATGCACACCCTTAGCCAAGTAAGCGCAGTCAAGCGAAAAAATCCCTGCGCGCACCGGGGTGGTGTCGACCAGGACGAACTTGCCGTTAACCACTAGAAAATATCCCTGAGCGCACCGGGGTGGCACCCGCGGCACCACCCCGGGGCTCAGTCGCGGCTCCACGCAGAAGCTCTTGCCGGAGCGGCCGACCCAGTAGCCGCCTACCCGGCAAGTCCGAAGCTCCTACCCCAGGAGGGAGGGTAAGGCCGGACCGAAGTCCGACGTCTGACGTGGAGCACCTAACCTGGCTGCTTAGCTTGACTCCTTAAAGCTCGATCTACTCGACCAAGAACTGGCTTTTTTGGTCTCTGAAAACTCTTCCCGCCCCCGTGGCAACTTAAAACCATCATCGGTTAGCAGTAGATTCCCCTCAGCAACCTGACTCAACGCTTGGCCCTTTGCTTCGGCGAAACTTTCACGGAACTCCATTCGGGTCAAAACAAAGGATAACTCTCCGAGTCGCTTTGACCCTATCGAGCCCGGCCTTATCCGCAGGTTTGCGGCTGATTCTCGTATAACCAAGCGCGAATCCACTCGTAGTCTAAAAGGGCGGTCTCTTGGGGGTATTTGCGCGAGGTTCCCGCTCGATTGGCGATAGCCTGCCCACCACCACTGACGACAAGAATACAATCCCCCTCTCTCGCAGTGCGGAGTGCCCAATCCAAAGCCGCCGGCCAATCCGCTTTCCAAACGATTGGCCCTGCCCGCCTGAGCTCGGACCACCGCCCCCCCGATGCATCCTCACCCTCTGAAGATCCGGCTAATGAGGTAGCTTGCCCCAGGGTCGATTCCTCGCGATTGAATGTCTCTTTAAGGGCGGAATCTTCGCGGCAAATGATTGGTTTTTCGAGTGGCGCGGTAGAAACGACCAGTGTGTCGGCCCAGCGTGCAAGTCTTGCCAAAAGAAGACTTGCCTCAGACTGCCCGAAGATGCCCGTTGAATGCTGGCAGAATCCTGCAAGCTTTGTCTCATCCAAGACGCAGAATAACCTTCTTGGCACCAAGGGGCGAAGGATTCGCAGGGCATATTCCAGCCGCGCGAAGACCGGAGCTTCTTCGACAAACACCGTAAAACGCTGACCGCACTCCACTCTTTGAAGGCGCCCCGGTATGCTTTCGATCGCTTCCAAGCCCCGAGCAATCTCCGCCAATCCAAGGCCGTATCCTAATCCAACCGCTACGGCCACGAGGCACGCGGTAATGTGCTGGGGTCCGATGATCCGAGTTCGCACGGGAATCGTCTCGTTTCCCGCAACCACGAGGAACGTCTGCTCGCTGAGCGACTCTTCAATCCGGATGGCCGTGATTTCGCTGGCCTGGCTCAAACCGACAGTTAAGACCGGGCAATCAAGCTCGGTGATCCATTCCCCCAGGCGGAGATCGTCCGCATTCAAAACGGCGAAACCCTCCCCGCGAAGTTGTTCCGTGATATTGCAGATCAAGGAGGATCCCTTACCGTTTTTGGCCCGGCGCCGGGAACCTATCCCATCGCTTCCCCAAAGACCCGATAAACTAAGGCAATCGAATACAAGCCCCGCCGTCCAAGATCGTTTAAGCGCGGTAACCGGGATTTCAAGAAGGGCGTGAGAAAAACCCGCAGTGGCGCACTCATTAAGCCAGTTGCATACCGCCCGGGGCGACCAGCCGTCATGCCGGCTGTAGCCGGGAAATCGAGCCGCGTACTCCTTCGCACCGAAGTGGGTTCCGAAAAACCCGGCCCGAATTCCGCCCGTTTTTAGGATGCTGGCCAGCAGATGGCAAATGGTGGTTTTTACGAAGCTTCCAGTCACCCCAATCAAGTTGAGTTTTTCGCTGGGCCTACCCGCCAATTCATGACACATCCGCGCGAAGGCTGCCCCGGGATTGGAAATGATCCCGACGGGCACGCCTAAAGCCGGTAGCGGCTTGGAAGCAATCACAGCCGCCGCCCCCCGCGCAGCTGCCTCATAGGCCGCCAGATCGCCGCCGTTTGCCGGGGGGCTCACTACGAAGAAAAGTTTGCCCGGGCCGACATCCCGGGGATCATCCGTGCAATCACTCACGGGAATATCTTTGGCCCCGAGGAGCTTGACCTCGGGCAACATTTGCCGCAGGGTCCGCTCCGTGAATTGCACTTTCGTCTGGTGCATGGCGGGGGCCTCCTTGCCCCTCATTTGCCGGCCCTCAAAAGCCGCGTAGGTTGTCCGGAGCCGCCTCGATCCGAAGTTCTTGCCGCTTAAGTACGATGCCTAGTGTTTCCGTCAGCAAGCGGCTTTCCGATTGACCTTACCTAATCTTGCGGTAAGTCCGGCCGGCGAAATCGTCCAAATTCAGAGAAAGAAAAGGGAATCATTCTCCGTCCTTTCTTGCCCGATGTCTCCCAGCAACGGCTGAAGCTCGCGAGGGCAAGCTCGTTGGGCAACCCTGCTGCGAGATATCTCCCAGGTAGGGCTGAAACTTGGGCGGATCGTTCCCATTTCGCGCTCTGCTGTCAAGAGAAATTTGGGGATGCCGAATAAGGATGTCGGGTAAACATGCCGAATGAACATGCCGAATGAACATGCTGGGCGAGCATGCCGGGTGAATATCCCGGGTGAGGATGCCGGATGAACATGCCGACGGTCGCAGGATGCTCGGGAGCCGCTGATGAGGCAGGCGACGCAAATGACTTCCGGGCCGAAAATCTCTCTGGATTGCCTTGGCTATCTGACTTTAGATTCTCCCACCGATGTTTTTTCGACGTCCCTTTAGCAGGAAAAACTAGCGTGCCGAGTCGCAAGCGATTTTCGCTTTCTCTGATAGGATTCGCTTTCTCTGATAGAAAAAAACATCTCGCCTAGCCGCAAACGACTTTTACCAAATCTAAAAGCGAACTCCGGCGAACCTCTCGGTCCCCCCAGACCTTATTAATGCAGCCCCCAAGGGGCTGATGTTATACTGGCTTGAATACCTGGTCCAAAACCGGCCGCGAGCAATAGGAAAACTGGGGGAGCTGGGTCGGCGAAATGCGTTCTGGGCTCAACCATCGTAAAAGTTCGACATAATTTGTAATCATTAGAACACATACAAGGTAAGTTGTTTTTCAATTGATTTTGAGATGTTTGGAGGCGCAATCCTCACTTTCTGTTTTTTCGGGTTCCTATTTTTCTGTTTTTTCTGTGTTTCCGTTTTTCGGGGTTTTCTTGCTTCCTATTCACTTTTTAGGGATTTCAGATAGCTCATCCCCCGAGACATTAGAAATAGAAGATCACAGAATAATGTTAGCTTATAAAAATGACGGAACCGGAATCACCGTGGTAAATGACCGGCATCTTTGCGGTAAATAAAGCACTACCGCCAGTATTCGCTCTACACTCGATCAGACTCTTGCAAATCGAGATTCCTTCAGAGTATTCCTTCAAAGACCTTCGCAAAATGGCCAGATAAAACTCTTAACTTGCGGACGTTTTTCAACGCAGTTACTCCGTTTTTCGCAAAGCAGCATTAGCAAAGCAGTTGGCGGGCCCCCATCCCAAGACTTTTTGATTAGGAGCCTTCGAAAATGCGGCGGGCACTCATTACAGGAATCACCGGTCAAGATGGGGCCTATTTGGCAGAACTTCTGCTCGAAAAAGGCTACGAAGTACATGGGATGGTCCGCAGGGCAAGCACCGAGAATTTCGAGCGAATCGCCCATATGAGAAATCGGATCACTTTACATCAAGCAGATTTGCTTGACCAATTGTCGATCGTCGATCTCGTTCAAGCCGTCCGCCCGCACGAACTTTACAATTTAGCTGCCCAAAGTTTCGTGCCGACCAGTTGGGTTCAACCGCTGCTGACGGGCGAATTCACGGCGTTGGGCGTCACCCGGGTCTTAGAGGCCATTCGACTGGTCGACCGGTCCATTCGGTTTTATCAGGCAAGTTCCAGCGAAATGTTCGGCGCCACACCACACGAACCGCAAAACGAACAAACTCCGTTTTGGCCCCGAAGCCCGTATGCGGTGGCTAAGGTCTATGGGCATTGGATCACCGTCAATTACCGGGAAAGCTACGGGATTTTTGCCTGCTGTGGCATTTTGTTTAACCACGAGTCGCCACGTCGCGGAAAAGAGTTCGTCACCCGAAAGGTCACCGATGCGGTGGCCCGAATCAAGCTGGGCCTTCAAGATAAGCTTCACCTCGGCAACCTGGATGCCATGCGAGATTGGGGTTTTGCCGGGGATTATGTGCGAGCGATGTGGCTAATGCTCCAGCAGGATGAACCGGACGACTACGTGATCGCCACGGGCGAAAAACACTCCGTCAGAGAGTTCGTGGAACTGGCCTTTAGCTACGTGGGGCTGGACTGGCGGGATCACGTGGTGGTCGATCCGGCTTTGATGCGACCGGCGGAAGTTTATACCCTTCGTGGGGATGCAACCAAAGCACGCCGGAAGCTCGGCTGGGCGCCGACCGTCAACTTTCGCCAATTGGTCGAAATGATGGTGGAAGCAGACCTGGAGCGGGTGCGGCGGGAAATCGAAGAGCGAAATCGCTACGGAGAAAGACCGGTCTTCTGATGCCCTGTCGCCAACCAAAGCTTGGCGACTAACAACCGTGTTAAAACCCGCGTGGGCTGCAAGTTTCGTTGCCGCCACCGCGGTTCACATGAGGTGATGGCCACGGCAAATTCCGAGCAACTACATCAGGTTGAGGATGGGCGCGATTCCCTGGCAAAAGTGCTCGCATCCGTGGTCTTTCTATTCAATCCGAATGAACAAGCGAGTCTCCCGTGAGCGCTATTAGGCAAATTGCGATCAACCTTTTAAAGATTTTGGCTTCGCTGGCCATTGTGGGTTATCTCTTCTGGGATGCCGTTCGGAACGAAGCTTTTGATCGTCTTTGGAGTCAGGAAAAGCTTTGGGGGTTCTTAATACTTGGGGCACTCTTTTATGTGGCTTCCGCCATCCTTTGTTTCATCCGTTGGGGGTTTCTTGTCCGAGCTCTGGGGGTTCCGTTTACCCATCGGGAAGCCATTCGGCTAAGCCTCGTTGGTTATTTGGTGAATTTGGCGCCCATGGGTGTAGTCGGGGGGGATCTCGTCAAAATGATCCTCTTGGCCCGATTGCGACGATGCCCTCCCGCAGAGGCCGTGGCCAGTGTTCTGGTCGATCGTGCCTTAGGTTTGTACATGCTGTTTGTGGTGGCGTCGGCCGGGATTTTGTTCACGGGGTTTGCCGCCGTCGAAAACTCGGCTATTCAGCTCCTTTGCCGAGCGGTGCTCGGGATTGCATTCGTTGGCGCCTTGGCGGTGGTCGGAATCCTGGCTCCGGCTCAGGGACCAACGTGGCTTGTCCGGGTCGTGGGTGGGTTGCCTATTGTGGGAAAACACCTCCTGGATTTGGGCCGAGCGATTCGGCGCTACCGATCGGCCTGGCCAACCCTTCTAGGAGCTGCCGGGTTAACGGTCATTTTGCACAGCATGTTTACCACCGGAGTATACTTTTTTGCCCGAGGGCTTTTTGGTCATGTTCCTTCCTGGGGTATGCATTTTGTATTGGCGCCGGTGAGCATTTCGGCCGGCGTAATTCCGCTGCCGATGGGGCCTTTTGAGTTCGTGCTCGACCGATTGTACCTTTTTGCGCCGGTAGTCGGTGGCCAGGCTATGCAGCCGGGCCAGGGGCTCCTTGTCGCGTTGACAAACCGTGTGGTCAGTGTAATGTTGGCTGCAGCGGGGATCGGATATTATTTTGCGGCTAAAGGAGAGGTAGCTCAGGCCCTGGATTCCGGGCAATCCCCCCAAGAGATCGCTGAGCCGGATCCGTCGCGGCGGGATATCTCGGCGGTGGTCTCCTGAGCCAACGATTGACCCAACGATCGCCGTGTAGCCGCCGATCGCAATAGCGGTTGAAAAGCTTAGGGCTATTTGCCGCTTTTTTGATCCCCAGACCGTCGGCTGCCCCAGGATAAGATACGGAGTTTCCCGCCCAAATAGCGGGGCCCTAGGCCCCCAGATCCGCGTTAGGTGGGTGATTTCACCCACGCAGTAGAGCCTAAAATCTCCTCAATCCCGCCGGCACGAATCAGAGGGGGGCTTTTCTCTGCAATGGCTCAGCGTTGACTCCGCCAAATTCGTGGGCCCAAATAGTTTAAGGAAAGAATTCTCTGACATTTCTGACGAACGGTATTTGGGGGTTTCTTGCGGGGGTCCTTGGGGACCCTCGTCCCTTTCGAGACATGAAATGGTTTTGCCCCACCCAATTTCGGACTAAACCGGCCATTTGGCCGGTAAAACGCCCTTCGGGAGTTCGCCGCAGATTGGTGCGGTGTATCCGGGGACTTGGGAGCAGAAATTAAGGGATTTTTTGGCATTTAATGGTAAAGAATCATTGCGTTCATACTGACGAAATTATGATCCGCCTCCAAAATTAAGGGGGTTACTTGAGCTTCTGAACTTTCTGCTTGGAAATCTGGCTGACTTGGATTAGTCTAGACATAGGGACTTTTTCTTCGAATTAATTCGGGTTTGACGGATAATCGTACTCGCAGGAACTTTTTCGGAACAGGTGGCTTCTTTCCGGTTGACCGAGCACCTGTGCAATTGTTCAGCACGGTTTTTATAATTGGAGGAATATCCCGGTAAACCAGGTCGGATATGGCTGTACCACCGCTTTCGCTCCGTCAAAGACGGAATTTCCCAGTGAGCACGGGGCGGATAGTTGTTCCATAGACGCAGCGTGTATCGGACTGAGGAATTTCTCGGTGAGCGGGAGCGGATAACCTTATGCTTTTTCCGACGGTTTCCTCCGACCGATAACCAAGTTCTGCTAACTCAACCCTGAAAATCAACCCTTCGCGGCGTGAACATTGAATCCCGGCCGAAAACGAGGTGATTGACGGCCTCGGTGGCTACCAGGCGGTTGCTCGCATATGGTCGCGGCGGATCTATAAGATAGGACCGGTTCAGATTCCAAGTAACAGGAAATAGTGAATTGCAAAGCGCAAATCAATAGCGGGAAAAATTCGGGGAGGAAATGTTTATGAGATGGCATCGTTCTTGGGCGTTTTGGACGGCAATCGGTATGTTGGGAATCTGGCTGGCGAGCGTTTGCTTTTCGTTCACCCTCGCAGCAGAGCGGTCCCGAAGAGTTTCCCAGGAACAAAACAAGGAGGAGGTGGAACTCTTTCAGGCAATCAAGGCCGGTCAAATTTCTGTCCGGCTTATCCCGCAAGATTCAAAGCGGTGCACGGTAATGATCGAGAACAAAACGAAGCAGCCGCTGACGGTGCGACTGCCTTCGGCGTTTGCGGGCGTGCCGGTGCTAGCGCAATTGGACGGCGGTGGTGTCGGATTTGGTGGTCGGGGCGGTGGGTTTGATGGCGGTTATGGCGGCGGTTACGGAGGCGGACAAGCCTTTGGCGGCGGTTGGGGCGGTTGGGGCGGTTGGGGCGGAATGGGCGGAATGGGCGGAATGGGGATGGGGATGTGGTCCATTCCCCCAGAAAAAATCGCCACCCTCAAGGTTCCCACGGTTTGTCTCGAATTCGGCAAACCCGACCCTCGGCCGCAAATGCAGTACGAAATCAAGCCAATCGACGAGTACACCGATAACCAGGTGTTGCACGAGGTCATTCGAGCTTTAGCTTCGGGGGTCGTTCCCCAGCGGATTGCTCAATTGGCTGCCTGGCATTTGGCCAATGGTTTGAGCTGGCAAGAATTGGCTTCTCAGCAATATCGTCACGCTAATGGGACCCGATCGCCTGCCTATTCGCCGGCCGAAATCCAGGCCGCGATGAACCTTGTGGCAGCAGCCAGCCACCGGGTCGAGCAACAAAAGCGAAGCGCCGGTTACGACTCCCTAAGCCAGCGCTGATTTACGAAGCGAGCGTGCCTCGGGTAGGAAACGACCTTCATTTGCAAGGCAAACTTTAGTCCTCAGCACCGGGGGGCAATCGCCCCCTTTTCTGTTGATTGTTGCGACCCTGCGAGCGAACCCCGTGTTGGTTCTGGCTCCCGTCCCTCGTGGGTTGATTCCTCTTCTGTTGATTGGGTTACGGCGCGATGGTTCGCACCGCTGCCGAGATCTAACACCGCCGCCAAAATCTAACCCGGCGGCCGAAATCTAACACGATTGCTAAATTGCAAACGATGTGTGGCCGCACAATCCGATTGCGCAGCCAGAAATTGCCCGATCCGGTATTTCACCCGCTCCGGTCCGCTGAGGGGAAATGAGGCTTTTTTAAGTGGAAGCCGCAAGTTTGGGTCGTTGCCCTTATCGAGAATCCTCGAGCTTCAGATGCCCAAGTGCACCAATACGCGAGAATTCCTGTACCACGCGAGCACTCGGTTGTTTGACGACGATAGTTCGTGGGTGGACCAAAGCTGCGATTTGGTAAAGATCAAAGGCCTCCAAAAGCCCAAAGCAGAAAAGTTCCGGATAAGCATCGCCGGCCCAATCGTTTTCGATCACCTCTTTCAAACTTCCCAAGGGCGTCTGAAGCTGAACCTGATGAATCGCTTCCCGTTCCAAGGCCGCCGCAATTAGGCTAAATGTCGATGATCGATTCCCGAAGGCTGCCAGGAGGACCGGCGCCTCGTTGCGTTGCCGGAGCCATCGCGCAACAGCGGCTACTTGGCTTGCCTGAATCCCCAAAGGTCGGTCACCCACCGTCGCTACCAATATTGCGAAAAGATAACTGTGACTGGCTAACCGCGATTCTCCAAAATAGAAAGGATCGATGAGGAGCACCCGATAACCCTCGTTTAAAAAGCTGCTTGCCTCGCGGGAAAGAGCAGCCCTACCGTGATCGCCGACAAGGATTGCCCAAGGCCGATGATCCTCGTCGGTGGGTTTGGCGGAATCGATCAATTGAAGCTCGACTGCCGGCACCGTCCATGCATCATCCATCGCCAACCGCCACAAAATCGAGCGTAGCTGCCCTTGTTGGCCCTCGCCCAAGGGTGCGTCAGCCTGGACTACTGCGGTAGGGTGGACCGTGTACTGTTTTATCCGCACCACTTCTCCCAACTTTTTGCGGCTTGATGCTTGCCATTGGGCGAAAGCCTCCGGCGCTTGCGGCACCTCGGGATCAGCGGGCAACTGTTGCGCAAGTTTCAAAGCCAACGTGTGGAAATCCTCATTGGGCTCCGGCAGTGAAACGGCGAGTTCTTCTTCCGATTTGATCTCCGTTTCCGAGGGAATCTCTCGCACATCAAAGCTTTCATCCCCGGAGTAGAAATAGTCGCGTAGCATCCGATAAAAAGCTTGGCGATTGTCCACCTCGTAATTGTGAGTACCAGGTTCATCGTTGATGTGGGTCCGCAAAGCCTCTTCCCGCCCGAAAAGCGCATAAATAGGTTGGGCCGCGGCTACCAGCGGCTCGAGGGCGTAACCGGACTCGAAGCAGCACTCGTCTTTTGAGTTATAGGTCAGAAGCAAAGGCCGAGGAGCCATCAGGGCCGTCAAATGGGTATAGTCGGCCAAGGTAGCCAGATCGCATGGGGTCTGCTCCGCTTCGCCTAAATCTTTGAGATGCCACGCCCGAGTTTTGAAGCTCGAGTAGCCTGCCACAGGATTAGCCAAGGCGATCCGCGGATCCAAAGAGCTCAAAACGATTGTTTGCCAACCGCCGCCGGAAAGACCTGTCATGGCCACCCGGTTCGGATCGACATGCTCGAGGCTCAGCAGCAAATCGAGAGCCCGCTGCATGTTCAGGAAAAATGGTGCCAAACCGCTGGCTCCGCATAAATCCAGTTGATGCATTCTTGAGTGGGCAAAGCCCGGCGTCCGCAATTGGCCCATGCCTACCCATTCAACATTCAAGGCGATTATCCCCCGTTTCGCTTGGTTGATGCAACGAAGTTGTTTGGGGGGATATTGTTTACCCAACGGAGTATGACCATTGACATTGAGAACTCCTGGAACTTTGCCGGTGAGCGTTTCCGGTTCGTAAAGCAGAGCGGGAATCCACATTCCGGGCAGGGCCTCGAAACGGAGTTTCCGAATGCGATAACCGGGTCCGCCAAGTATTGCCTCCAACCATTCCACGCGAAGCGCGGAATCCCGCCAAGCTTTGGCTCTCCCGCGAAAAACAATCTGCTCCAAAATCCGCTGCCGTAAAGGCTCCGCGTAGGCTTGCCACTGAGTCACATTCCCAAAATAGGGCAACGTGGGTACCCGGGCATCGCAGTAATGTTGGCATTCGGTCATCGTCAAGGCTTTGCCGATGATTTCCTTTTCTAAGATCGGGTGAATTAGTCCGGGCTGCACCTTTGGAAGTTCCCCCGGGGAAACCTCCGCAGCCACAGCCATAAGCGACCCTCCGACGAGAAAGTCCGTTAGTAGGAGCAAAAAGCCAAAAAGAACAAATGCAGCCCAAATAATCTGGGCAAATTTAGCAGACCATATCCCCCCGATCTCATCTGGTAAACCGGCAGAGGAGGTGGCGTGCTTTAGGGAATAAGGTTTCGGACTCATCACGGCGGCAGCTCCTTGAGGTTTCATCACATTGGTAGATCACATGACCGGGCACAAACGACGCGATGAAAAACGGTCGGTAGGATCGAAGCAATATTGCCTTTGGTCCCGCGAAGAAGCAAGTAATCGTCAACGCTTCGATACGTCAACGCTTCGTTAACGGACGGGGATTACAGCAAGGCAAGCCCCCCCAAGGGTTCGAGAAATTCGTATCTGCCAAAAGCTACCGCGGTAGTTCCAGATACGCAACTTTAGGCGGTTTTATCAACCAAAAAATCGGGAAAAACGTGCCGGCGAAGGTCCCTACCCGTGGTCACATCTTGTCATAACTTGCATTTAAATCAAAAGATACGCTTCCACAGCGATGCAGGGTTAAGGTTAGCTTCCCGTTCGGAATATCCGTTTGTAGTATCGTGGCAAGGGATAACAAAGTTTCGGACAAGAGCGAAATACCGCAACTTACCCCCATAGTTGATGAATGAAATCCACATTTTCGACAGGACTAGACTACCTTGGACATTTCCCCGTTTTGCCGTAGCATGAAAGGGGCAAAAGGCAATTTCACATGGGGGCGATCGAAACGCAGATTCTACGTCCGACGCAGTACAACCTTACACATTCAGTGGCAGAGATTCTTGATAACTTCGCAATAACTTCGCAGATTCAATGGCAGAGATTCTTTTTTTTTCTGCGATGCTTTCGAGGGATTTCAGGTGACTTTATGTTGGCTGACCCCTACAGGACATTTGCGCGATATCTCCGGCAGCAAACTCGACAACTCTCGAAGCAACTGCCGGGCGTGATCGCCGGCGAAGATCCCGAGTGCATTCACAAAGCTCGGGTAGCATGCCGGCGAATCCGTTCGTTGCTAAGGGTAATCGACGGTATCTTCCCGGACAAGCTTCTCCGGGGAAAAAAGCTCCGGAAAACCCGGGGACAGATTCGGGATTTTGCCCAGATTCTCGGACCCGCGCGCGACCTGGATGTCCATCTCCTCAAACTGGAGGAGTTGGTGACGGCGGCGGGAGATGCTCGCGAAACGGCGGGCATTCGCAGGGTTCAGCTCCGCTTACAGCAGCGCCGTCAGCAGATGCAACCTCAAATGGTAACCGCCGTCAAAGGATTTCAAGGCAAAGGCGCACTTTCGCGCCTTCAAGAACTTTGTGAGTCATTACGCGTCATTGGGTGCCCTCAGCGGTTGCGCGTCACTTTGGCTCAGCGAACCCTCCGTAAACTCGACGAGCTAGCCGATTCGCTTCGCAGCCAAGGCGAAAGGGCTTCTCAAGATGCGGATCCGCAAGTTCTCCATGAAACGCGAATCCTCATCAAAAGGCTCCGCTATACGGTTGAATTCTGCAACGGGCTTTTTGCCGGCCGCTTCGATGAGCTTCTCGCGCACCTACGCGATCTTCAGGAATGCCTAGGAGAAATCAACGATTGCTTTGTTTGGGGGCAGATTCTGGAGAACTTTGTGGTCGAGGAAAAAGAGCGAACGCACGAGTACTTCGGCCACCTCGAACCGTTCGCCGAGCTGGAGCCGGGAATCGAGGCTTTGCGTAAATATTGGGCGAGCCTCTTGTCGGAGCGCTATGCTTTGTTTCGGGAGCTCTGGCAACAATTCCACAATCGCTTCTTGAGGCAGCCGTTTGTTGAAATGCTCGAAGAACTTCAGGAGCAAGGGCGGAAGGTCGCCTCGCACGAAGCCCCTCCGGAAGCCGGCCTTGACGTCCAAGAGCCGCCGTGTTTGCGGGAGTTCATAACGGCATCAGTGCTTGCCTCCGTGGAGCCAGAGGATCCCCCAAAGGCCGCGGGGACGGAACCCCCTGTTTCCGGGGAAATCACCGCTGAAGAGCACCCTGTGGGCCAGCTTTCTGAGCAAGCAGCCGCGGAAATGCCGGACAACCAGGCAACCATTGAACCGAAGGATCCCGAACCGAGCTTGCCCAAATCCTCAAGCCGGCCGACTACCCGGCGCCGGCAACGTCGGCAAGTAAGACCAAAGTGATGTTCTCCGGAATCCAACACCAAAAATAATCGAATCGGAATAATTAATAATTATTCGGAATAGTTTGGGAGCGGCCTTTGGTATCCTAAGGAAAACGCGCTATTCGCTACCGCCGATCGAATGCTGGGAATCACGCGCTGCCAAAGGGGAAGCCTTTGAAAGATTCGCTTTTTGGGGGGAATCTCCATCTCTTAAATACTGTTACACTTGCTCGCGAATTTGCAGCGGAATGATTTCAACGGAGCCATTGGATTTGAAAGCTGCGGTTTTGTTACCGGGTTGTCGGGGCTCAAAGTTTGTGCCGGAGGCCTCCCTCCGCGCAGGAGCGTTATGCTGAATGATGAGCCTTCCCGCCGCCACCCAACAGACGGAAGAACCGCCCCAAACGGTCGCCGCCGTGGATATTGGTTCCAATGCGATCCGGTTGGCGGTCGCTCAGGTTTTTGCCGATGGGAGCATCGAATGCCTGGAGCACCTCCAGCGCGCAGTGCGGCTGGGGCACGATACTTTTCGCCGGGGTCGATTGGGGCCGCTGAGTCTTCGCTCCGCCGTCAGTATCCTGCGAGATTTTCGCCGGATCATCGACCTGTATCGTGCGAGCCGAATTCGCGCCGTGGCCACCAGTGCCGTTCGCGAAGCGATCAATGCCGATGCCTTCCTGGAGCGAATTTCGGTGGCTACCGATTTGCGCGTCGAAGTCATCAACACGTCGGAGGAAAGCCGGCTGACGGTCTCGGCAGTTTGCCGAGCACTGGGTGATCTTTTCGGAGACGACCAACGGATTCTCGTTGCCGATGTGGGGGGTGGCAGCACCCTCTTAACCCTGCTGCAAGGGCACAAAGTGTTGGCCTCGCGGAGTGTTCGGTTGGGATCGGTCCGAATGCAAGAGTTGCTGGGAGTGGCGGAGGAATCGCCCGATCGTGCAAGCGCCTTGATGCGACGATATATCAGCAAAGTGCTGGCCGCCGCCGAAGCAACGCTTCAACTAAAAGGAATCCACAAACTGGTGGCGGTTGGGGGAGATGCGCGCTTTGCTGCCCGGGAGGTAGGCCAACCCACGACATCCCAGGAGATTTTCAGTGTCTCGGCAGAAGCCCTAGATCAACTCCTCGATCAATGTCAGCAGCTACCGATTGATCGGCTGAGCAAGAAATACACGATTCCTTTGGCGGAGGCAGAGACGCTCGTTCCCGCTCTTTTGGTCTATCAGCGGCTGATGCGCACCCTGGGAACGTCGGAAATGCATGTCTCGTTTGTCTCCATGCGGGATGGCCTGCTGCTAAATCTTGCGTACGAAGTATTGGGCAAAGAGGATCCGCTCCTCTTGCAAGGAGCTGTGCACTCGGCGGAAACCATTGCCAGTCGATATTGCGTGGACAAAGAACACGCACGCTTGGTGGCGCAGCTTGCCCTGTGGCTTTTCGACGAGCTACAACCGATTCATCGGTTGGGTCGCAAAGAACGGTTGCTTCTGGAACTAGCAGCTCTGCTTCACGAGGTTGGAGGATTCATCAGCAGTCAAGCGCATCATAAACACAGCTACTACGTGATCGCTAATTCCGAAATCTTCGGCCTCAATCGCTGGGAAACCCAGATCGTTGCGCAAATCGCCCGCTATCATCGCCGCAGTGGCCCGAAACCGGCACATTCCGAATATTTGGCCCTGCCGCAAGAGGCCCGAATCGTGGTCACTAAACTGGCGGCAATCCTTCGGGTGGCAGATGCCCTTTCGCGGGTTCAGGGCGGCTCGAACATTCAGATTCGTCTAGACCGAGAGGACGAAGCACTGGTCATCGGTATTCATGGTCTGGTTGACTTGATCTTTGAAGAGAGGGCCTTGATGCAGAAAGGGGGGCTTTTCGAGGATATCTTTGGATTGCGCGTCCAGTTGGAGGAAATTTAGTGCCTTCCGCGGAAATGGGGCGCCCCGTATCTCGCGCCTCATGAACTCGAATTCGCAGCAAGCCGACGGAAGCTTCGTTTCAAAAGCCGGCCCCATCACCTTAAGCCCATTCGAATACTGTAAGCCAATGCGAAGGGTTTTGCCAAAGCTTATTGTACGACAAGTATCGGCACTTGGCAGAATACTAGATCGGCTAATATCGGCAACTTTATCGGGCAACGAAAGAGGATCTCTTGCCGGCATGGTACTGCGACAGCTAAAGTTGGCCGATAGCCGGGAGATCACCCGGCGGATGAGCCAGTAAGAGAACCCCGGAACCGGCGCACCGTTTCGCCCAGCAAGGCGCTCGGCGGTATAGCGGGCGACATTCCCTGGGGAGGAGTAAAACCATGCTCTCATGGAAATGGGTTCTAGTGAAGGAAGCATTGCTCCCCTGAATTTACGGAGACATTATTTGCCCGATAGACCGCTCGAAATTTCCGGATGCCGACAGATACTTGCCGATGGCAACCGCCGCGATACCGCCGGGTCTTTTGGAAATAAGAGGACTTTTTTGAGGAGCGGCTTAGAAAACCGAAACCTGTAAAAACCCCATGCCCCGAAAACGAAAGCAATCTAATTGGCCCAAAGAGTGGTTCATCCATCGGGAACTCAGTTGGTTGGAGTTCAACGATCGAGTTTTGCGAGAGGGCCTATCCCCGGATGTCCCGCTTTTAGAACGGCTGAAATTCCTGGCCATCGTGAGCTCCAATCTCGATGAATTTTTCATGATTCGGGTGGCAGGACTCAAGCAGCAGAAGGTGGCCGGGATTCAGGCGCGGGATCCATCAGGCCTCTCCCCCGAGGAGCAATTGCGGCTAATTAGCGAGCGGGCCCATCGCATGGTGGCAGAGCAGGCCGAGGGAATTCGCCAGGTGTTCGCGGCGTTGGCTGCCGAGGGAATCGAGGTTCTTTCCTGCGACCGCTGGACCAGCGAAGACCGCTCGTTTTTGCGTTCGCATTTTACACAAGAAATCCTCCCGGTCCTGACGCCTTTGGCCATTGGAGAATTGGACCCACCTCCGCTTTTGCCGGGGTTGCAACTTCATCTTGCCCTGCTTTTGCGACCACACGGCGCCGCAGAGACCCCGGAGCGGATCGCAATAGTGCCCGTTCCTACGCTTCTGCCCCGTTTTGTTTCGCTGCCGCCTGAAGAGGGGCTGAGGCTCACTCTTTTAGAGGATGTCATTCTGGCAAATGCCGAAGAACTTTTCCCCGGGCATCGGTTGGAGGGGGCCACCGTTTTTGCGATTACCCGCGACGCCGATGTTTCCATTCAGGATGAGGATGCACGCGATCTGCTCCAGGTGGTGGAGGAGGCGGTGCTTGCACGGCGGCGGCGCGCACCGGTGCGCTTGATGATGACGACTGGGGCGCCAACGCCTTTGAAGTGCTGGTTGATCAATTGGCTTGGTCTTGAGGAAGAGGATGTTTACGAAGTAGATGGGCTGCTGGGCGCGCAAGCCCTTTGGGAGATCGTGAACCGCCCCGGATACTCGCATCTCCGCTACCCGGATTGGCCTCCGCAGACGCCCGCCGCTTTACACGCCGTGGACAATCTTTGGGAGGCAATCACCGAGCGGGATATTCTCCTCGTTCATCCGTATGAAAGTTTCGAGCCGGTGATCAAACTTCTGGAACTCGCGGCCCGCGATCCCAATGTGTTGGCGATCAAACAGACTCTTTATCGCACAAGCGGGGATTCGCCGATCGTGCGGGCTTTAGAGCAGGCGGCTCTCAGCGGCAAAGAGGTTACCGTGCTCGTGGAACTGCGGGCCCGATTCGACGAGCAGCGGAACGTCCAATGGGCTCGCCGGCTGGAGGACGCAGGAGCCCATGTCATTTACGGGCTTGTCGGCTTGAAAACCCATGCCAAGGCCTTGTTGATCATTCGGCGGGAAGCCGGGCGGATCCGCCGCTATGTCCATTTATCCACCGGGAATTACAACGATCGCACCGCGCGGCTTTACTCTGACATCGGCCTGATGACCAGCCATCGCGAGATTGCCTCCGATGTAGCGGCCATGTTCAATCTGTTGACCGGCTATTCCGAGGCGGTCGGTTGGGCCAAATTAACCGTCGAACCCCGACAGATCAAACAACGCTTCCTGGATTTGATCGAACGCGAAATCGCCGCCACCACGGCGGATCAACCGGGGCTCATCATGGCCAAGGTCAATTCGCTGGAAGATATCGACATCATGCATGCGTTGGTCAGTGCCAGCCGGGCAGGCGTGAAAATTCTGCTTAACGTCCGCGGAATATGCTGCCTTCGGCCGGGCCTAAAGGGTGTTTCCGAGAATCTTGAAGTGCGTTCCATCGTCGATCGGTACCTGGAGCATGCCCGCATCTTTTACTTCCGGAACCGGGGGGACGAAGAAGTTTATCTTGCCAGCGCGGATTGGATGCAACGAAACCTCGACCGCCGCGTGGAGATCCTCTTTCCGATCCTCGATCCGCAACTGCGGATGCGGCTTATCGAAATCCTCCAGGTTTATTTCGCGGATAATGTCAAGTCCTACCGGCTACTTCCCGACGGCAAATACGTCCGCGTCAAGCGACAGGGGCCATCGGTCCGAGCGCAAGAAGTCCTTTACCGTCAGGTTGTCGAGGCGGCCCGGGCCGCGGAGCTCTCCCCCCTTCGCTTCAAACCCTTGGCCAAGCCGGCTGAAGAGTCGGTATAAGAAACCTCGCGCCACCAACGGCGATTGCGTCACAGAAATTCCTCAAGAAACTGATGCCGCCATCGGCGACTGCATGAAGGGCATTTTTCAACTCGGCTCTTCCTCCGCACTGCCTCCCGCAAGTTGTCCGAGCATCGCAGTCAGCAGATGCAGCAATTCCCAATTCAACCGCAATGGCAGGACCAAAAAGAAGGCGAGCACCGGAAGCAATACCCCCAGGAAAAGCCGATAGGCCCCTTGCTCAAGCAGGTACGCCGCTCGGTGCAACAAACGTAGCCGAGACCCGCTTGGTGGCTCGGCCTCGGCTACGTTTCCCGGTTCAAGCCAATCCAATGCCGACCCTTCTTGGAATAACTGCCCAGCGATTCCGGCCTGTAACATCAGTTCCCGGAGCTTTGCCGGGTCATAAATCGGCATGCCGGAGGCGGAAAGCCCCTGTAACTCACCCGGCAAGGGGGCGAGAAATCCTCCCGCTTCATCCGGAAGAGCGAACACTAATAGCCCGGCTGCCACAAGGAGCGTACCCCATACCACGAAGATCGTGGCCACCACAACAATGAGACGCGAAATCACTTGCAGAAGCCACGCCAAATAGCCCAGAACCTCCTCGGTGAGTGTGCCAGCCGGTTCAATCGCTAATCCCATCGCCCGAGGGTTGGCCATGACAATCGCCGCATACTGCGCCAGGGCAAAGTACGCCACGCCCTGAAGGAGGACGTACCATGGCTCTCCGAAACTCATCCTCAAGGTCGAAAAAAGGATCGCGGCCAATCCGAGGACCCACACCAAAGCTGCGGCCGCAACGACCACGCCGGAGCCGCTCAAGCGTCCCCCGGCAGTACCGGCCCAAGTTTCGACGAATGCCGTTACGGGTCTACCCACCCAATAAAGAACGAGTAGCACCGCGGCGCTCAAAATCAGGAGAACCCCCGATCCCAACCCAGCCTCTTTTGAAAAGCCGATAGAAAATGCTCCAGCAAGAACAAGGAGCGTAGCCGCCGCGACAAGAACCCACGGCAACAAGGTACGACAACCTTGGCAAGCCCGCTCCACAAAGTACTGGGCCCACATCCCCTGTAAGGCCTTATACATCCCCCCTACAGCCTCCGCGATTGGGGCTAGAGAGGGAACGCCCGCCCCCGGGGGAGCGGCTCCTTCGACCTCGGCCGGCTTCGGGGCCTCCAGCGGATGAACCGCACGACGCGGCGGCGGTCGCAACGGGGTCTCGCGCGCCGCCTCGGTTTTATCCTCCGCAGCCAAAGCATCGCCCTCAACCCCGGTTACGTGCGATCCCGACCCGGCTGCCGACGGAGTCCCCGGGAACGGTTGAGCCTCCGTAATTGCAGAGACTTCGCTGACCGAATGTGCTTGCGGCTCAACGGCCCCTTCTGCCGGGGGCACCGTCTCCCGCGCGATTTCGCCGCCGACCGCCGTACCCGGTGTGAAAAGCCCTTTGACCTTCTGAGCCGGCACCCAAGTTGCCAAACCCGTTCGCCAAACCAGGTCCGTCGGTTTCAGTTGGCCACGCTCGGCCATTTCCTTCAGTTGGGCGGCGGTCACCGGTCCATACGATTTATTGTCAATCGCATAATACCACTCGACGGCCATGGTGCGCACATCCGGTCTGCGGAACGAAGCCTCTTCTCGACAAACAAACTTCCACTACTTATTCTCATTCTTCGTGGAGGATAAGCCAAGTGACTTTCGGCACTCAGACAAAAAATCAGCACTAAGACAAAAAGCTGCTAGGGAATAATGAAGCTGGCCTCCCGGCGGATAGATGAAGCAAGTTCGCCGCACCCCATTGCAGGGCAAGCCCACCTGCGGGCCACCCACAGCCTGGCTTCTAACTTACCCTGACTTTTGCCTCTTGACGCGGTAAAGCCCTCGCGTTTTTTCTGTTGAAGACGTCGTCGAGATATGGCCCACGCTACGTGCCCCAAAAAAGCAGGCACTTCGTTTTCTCGAAGGCACTCCGCGACTACCCCGCGAGGCTTTCTGTGATGCCATGAGGCCATCGGATTGGAGCGGCTCAGCAGATGGCAAGCCGAATCGTAGAACGAATCGACTCACTTGAAGACCCCCGAATTGCCGAGTACCGGAATCTGCGCGATCGGACCCTCCGTGGCGAAAGCCTCTTTTTAGCCGAGGGCACTTTGGTCACCCGTCGCCTGTTGGCCAGCGGTTACAAAGTCCGCTCCCTGTTCGTGGCTCGGCAATTTCTCGAAACCTTCCTCGATTTGACCAAGGAAACCATCCCCATTTATTACACCGAGGAAAAGCTCATTAGCCAAATCGTTGGGTTCCCTTTCCATGGAGGTGTGCTCGCTGCGGGAGAGCGCCGATTGCCGCCGGATTTGCACACAATGCTCGAGCCATGGAGCGCTCTCACCCACCTGCAACTGCTGCTTTGCCCTGAGGTCACGAAGCCCGAGAATCTGGGGCTGATTTTTCGCTCCGCGGCCGCGTTCCGGTTGACCGGGGTCATCCTCGGCCACCGCTGCTGCGATCCGTTATCTCGCCGCGTCCTTCGCGTTTCCATGGGGGCCGTACTTCAGATGACATTCTGTCGCTGCGAGGACCCCGTGGAAGCCCTACAACAACTTCGCCAGCGTTGTGGTGTGGCCACCGTCGCTGCTATTGTGGACCGATCAGCCACCGAATTGCCCCAATTCACTTGGCCGGCACGTTCAGCCGTTATTCTGGGAAACGAGTTTTATGGCCTTACGCCCGAAATCCTCGACCGTTGCGACTTCCAAGTAACCATTCCCATGAGCCCCCTGGTGGATTCCCTCAATTTGGGGGTAGCAGCCTCCATCTTTGCTTACGCGATGACTCAAGCTCGCCAAGGGAGTTTCTCAACCGGTGCCCCCACCCAAGGGGATATTCCGCGACTCTGACCGCCGTAAAGCCGCTTCGTCAAGGAGCACTCATTTCAGTTGACGATAGAACTCTTCACGATTCAAAGTGACTTTTCTGAATTCGATCAGACTCTCGCGTTCATAAATCCAATTGAAAAAGGGCCATTGAAGATTCTGTAGCTCTTCCTCGAGAACGCGAACCCAGTGTGGCACTTCGTAACCCGTGCAACGCGGCCGTTGTACCAGCCAGTCTAAGATTTCCAAGAATTCCGCTCGTGCCTTTTCCCCCTCTTCGGATTCCTTCCTCGCCTCGATCACTCGGATGAGCCATTTGAGCTTTTCGAGCTGTAGCTGATAGACCAGCCCATCCTCGATCACCGTTTCCACGGTTCGGAGATTGATTGCATAACGGCTTTCCAGTTCTTTGAGCCGCCCACGCACCACGGCCAAAGATTCACGATCGTCAGCCACAAGTTCTGATTCGAGTTGGTTGGCCAATTCGACGTGTCCCATCCGCAGTAACGTGCCGAAAAGAATGACCCTAAGTTGTGCCCGCCAAACATGCTCTTCTACCTTAGCGACAAGCCGCAGAAAATCTAAAAGCACGTAGAGATTGGACCCACGGTCCGATTTAGTGGTCGAACTGTTGTAATCAATGTAATGAGAATAGCTCTCGCAAATGATATCGGCCAAGACCTCTAACATCCGGGCCACTTCGGCCATTCGGAAGCCGGAAGACCGAAGCTTGAGAAATTGAGGGGCCTCATCGTCCGCCTCCGTCAGCAACCGTCCCTCGATGTATTTTTCCCCACCTAGGTTGCGAATCGCCTCTAGGTTGGCATAGCTGAGAAATTCCTGATTAAAAATCGCATCGCCCACCTGCCTGATGAAATCACACATCATTTGCCACCGACGGGGATCCTCCAAAAGCGTGGCTGAGGTGATCACCAGTCGCTCGATGTTTCTCTCCCAAAGGCTTTGCAACCAGGCATCCACGCGTGATATTGCCCGAGGGATTTCATCCTCCGCCGTCATCCCTGAGTCCCCCGCGGCCCATCGCTCCGCGTTCGAAATCGCAACTTCTAAGAGGGCCTTGGCGGCTTTTTTCAGGAGCCGATCAAACTCGCTAATCGTTTGGCCTGGGGGCGACCCGGAGGTTTCGGACTCCAGTATCGCTTCGAGAAGCTCACACGTCTGCCTCAAGTACCCCCGGCGGGGGAGAAAGCTGATTAAGTACTCCAACACCCCGTACCCGAGCTGCGATTGAATATAGGAGTCAACGGGGGAATTAGCGGACAGTCTTCGATAGGTCAGCGGCTGGTCCATCAGCGCCGTACACAGCCGCCGCCAAAGCCCCGAAGGAAATTTGCCTTTGCCGCCGATCAGCTCGGTTAAGAATTTCTGGGCCAGAGAGACAAATTTCGATTGAAAACTGCCTTCATTTTGAGTAATCACCCCTAGTAACCATGCGGCTTCCGTCATCGAGACAAGCGTTTCGCTCACGCGCTCGATAAGCAGGGTTTTCAAACCTACTTGCTGGTGGTATCGAATAATTCCCTCCAGATCCAAGCTCGTCAGCTCGAGCTTATACTGATTGATTTGCTTCACAAGCTCCTCCAGATCCTCGGCGAATCGCTTCGCCTGCTTATGCCAAGAGCTTAGGGTTTCGTCAGCCTGGAGTTCGGGATGACCGAACTTTCGCAGCGCGATGTGACACCACAAAGTAGCCACCACCATCAAGAATAAGACGCGATCGATAAGCCGCTTGGCCTCGGCCAAAAGTTCGGCATCGACGGCTTCGAAGGCCTGGTCCAATAATTCGACGTCTATTTCGCCGAACCCCTCGCCCGAAATGTTAGGTTCGTTCACAAAGGGGCGTAAAAAATCTTCCAGCTCCTCCGGAGGACACTCGCCAATATCTTTGGCTTTTCGTTTCTTCTGTGTTGCAAGATTGAATGTGGGTACCGACCAATAACTTTCGGCATTGGCCTCCAAAAGTTCCAAGAAACGAATGGATTGTCGCCAACATTGCTCCAGGGCGATTTGTCCCCCCAGGGTTCCCTGGCCGACGGCAATTGTGGGGGCATCAGAAGAAGCTTGCTGGCCGGCAGAGTCTCCCGAGACCTCCAGGCGTTTCCACAACTCATGAAGCCACCGTGCCGCCAATTTGTGGAAGTTTTGACTTCCTTCGGAAAGATGCACCTCTTCCGCTCGGCTCAACCAATCGATCAGAAGATTCATCGAGGCGATCAAATCGCCGTGGTCCAACAGCGTTTCCACCACCGCAGCATAGGCTTTACAGGAGCGAAAACGATCCACGTGCTGCCGCCAGAACCCTAAATCGCCGGCGGCCGCCCCCGCTTTATGCCACAGGCCCAGGACGTCCGCGACCTCCACCGCCGATTGCCACGCACTTCGACCGGAAAAGCTGACGATCTCTTCCACCGTGGTGGTCGCAAATTGGTCCCACCACGCCGCCAGCTCCTCCATCGCCCGACTGATGGAATCCCGCAGATCATCTCGTCCCCGAGCCGCTGCACACTTCAACAGCTCCGCATGCGCCTGAAAAATATCCTCTACCAACCGAATCAATGTGGAAATCCGCTCGTCGGAGGTACTTTCCTCAGGGGCGGGACCAATCGGAAAACGGCCGGCAAAGCCCAAGACATTCCAGGGATCGACCATCGCGCCGCAACCGATGGCGCGATGCAGCACGTCCACCATTTGCGGCAATAGCCGGACCGCCTCCTCCAGCCGTCCCTCTAGTGCGGCATGACGACTTTGCTGAATCAACTGCTCGATTTGCGCGAGCATCCGCGCCGAAACCGAAGGAACCTTTTTCAGTTGCTCCTCGACTGCCTCGAAATCGCCGAAATCCGCGAGAAATGAAGCCAGGGATGCTCGATGACGCTGCTCCGCACGCTGCTGGGCTAACCAACGGTTCACCCGCTGCCGAACCGAACCGAACGGTTGCTGATAGCGTTCTAATTCCCGCTTAAAAGCGGCGGCAAATTCCGGCGACACCGCCGCTAAAGCTTGTTCATAGAACAAGTCCCGATATCGAGCGATTTCCTCGACAAGCCGCGAAAGGGTGTCCGTAGAACTTCTCGCGTGGGGATAGCCGCCGCTGATTCCACCACCCATCAACATGGTCCCGGCTACCACGGTTGCCGCAGCGAACATGGCGGCTTCCGAGGGAAAATCCTCCTGATGGGCCAACCACTCGCACAACCCCTCCAAGAAGATCTGCTGAAGCACATAACGACAATACGCTCCTCGGCCGTCAAGCCGGTGCAAGTCCCATGTGCCATAAATGTAATTGGGGCGGAAATTCACCGGATGTTGAAAATCGTAGAAACGGGGATCGACCGCCAATTCCACAAGCTGATTCCGGTCCCATGCGGCATGTTGGAGGATTTCTTCCGATGCCGCCGACAAGCTCTTTAAGGCATGATGGATAAGCGGCGCAAACCGGCACAGGGCTACCCCCGCCCCCCGAATGTAAAGCGGTATCGGGCACAGCCGCTCGTGGGCATACGGTTCCAATTTTCGGGTCTCCAACACCGGGATCGGTCGGTACCCAACAAAGTCGTTCAGATAGCCGAGGGCAGCTTGGACAATCCGCTCGGTCTCCTCCCAAGGGTCGCCCGCTTTCAGGACGGCTTCGAATGCCCGGGCCAAAAAGAACGGTTGGAAAAGGAAATCGTCGGTTTGATGAGCCAATAGATCCTGATGAAACTCCCGATAAGCCGGTAGAAGCTCGTCGAAAACGACCCGAACTACGCAAGCCGCCTGGTCAGTGGCCCCAAAATCGGGCCAAAACTTCGGTGCTTGTTCGATTGCTTCCTGAATGACCCTTCGAACCTTTCGCCACAACCCCGGCGGAATGTTCAGAAGCTGATAGCCCTCCAGCGCCTCGGGATCGATCCCCGCCGCCTGACAAAACAGCAAATTCAGATTCCCATAGAACTTGGGATCAAAAGCTCCCTCGGAGAAATTCAAAAAGCCGACAAGGTCGCGGGCCACCATAAGGTCAAACCCGGGGCCATCCGCTGTTTCCATCCTTGTCATCTGAAATTTCCTTTAAGAATGAGCACTTTTTTTATCAATGAGGATTTATCTCGCGTCATAGTCGGCCAACCGCGCCTTTGGTATTATCCGCCGCATGGACCGATATGCAACGCTCCCCTTTTTCACGGCTAATTCCTCAGACCTCGGGGTAATTCATCCCTCCGGGAAATTTCGCGAATTCAAACACGGTCATATCGCGCCCCCAAGCTGCTTTGGAAATACCCTATTTTCCGATCCGGTATCCAGTTTCCCCCTCCGAGCCGCATCCCAAGTCACACCGCGAAATCCCCCCCGCGTGAGAAAGAATAAGGGTGGGTGCAGGACAAACATGCACTTCAGATCCGCCGCTCATCCCCCGCGATCAACCGCAATCACATCACGAAATTCTGACTGAAATTCTGACTGCCCAAAGGTCTAAGCCGACTCTAGCCGGCCGAAAAATCGCGGCTCCAACGTGCAATCGGTAAGCCAGGACCCAACAATTCTCAGAGTCCCTGATCAAGAATTCTCAGCGTACCTAATGATTCTTCACGCAAAAACACCAAAACAGTCATGAACTTGCACGGTACCCGCACCCACTAATCGATCAAGCGATAAACGCTCCACGAGTGCTTGTGTATGCCTTGGCCGCAGTAGAGTGCCTGCTTCCTCCTCCGCAAAACTCCGCCTCTCCCGACAAGCCCCCTGTGCCGGATATCTCGAAAAAGCAGCGGCTTACGGTGTACAAACCACTTTGCGCAATTAAGATATAAGTTGGTGTCATATGGCCGCGAACATGCGGTCCGCCAAGCACGTGAGGAGCGGTTTCGGGGTTCGAAGGCTCCGGCCTCACCGCCCGTCAGGACGCTTTATTCGCGTGGCGAAAAACCCGGCTACTCGCTCGCTGCAAGGAGTTTCTAGAGCTTGGGGATTGCTTCTTTCATCGTGAGAAATGGCCTTGGTTATCGGGAGTTTGCTCGATGATTGTAACTCGTGCGCTAGTTGCCAGCATAGGGATCGCAGGGCTTGTCTTGCCGCTGGCTTCGACGGCCCAGGGGTCCTACCCCATCATCAGCCAGGAGCAGGCAGTAACACACGGTCTTCACCGGGCCTTTTTTGCTCAGGTGCAAGTCGATACATCGCGGCACCGACTCCAAGAGCTCCTGCTGGATGGCGATTTTTTGCTGGCTCAAACCGACGGCGCGACGATTCATGCGATCAATTCTGAAACCGGGGCGACTTATTGGAGCCGCCGTGTCGGCGAGCCTCTGCATCCCACGCTTCGGCCCGCGATCAATAAATTTTGGGTCGCCGTAGTGAATGGCTCCCGGCTTTATGTATTGGATCGCAAAACCGGGAAACTGCTTTGGGAAACGATGTGCGAAAGTGCCCCGGGCGCAGGGCCTGCCCTCAGCGAGGAGCGGGTCTATGTCCCCATGATTGATGGCCGAGTTTTCGCTTACTACTTGGAGGATAAAAAGCCCGCCAGCACTGAAAGCACTGAAGAAGATTCCGATCTTATTGAGCAAAATCGCGGTGATGTTCTGGTGTGCCAATCATTTGGCCGGGCCATGGTGCAACCGATCGTTACCCGCGAGGAAGCCGGTGAAGAATGCGTCGCTTGGGCCACGGACCGCGGGTACCTCTTCTTCGGAAGGATCAACCGTATCAGGGCCGATAGGTTCACCTTCGATTATTTGTTGGAGGCCGCCGGCGGTCTTGTCGCCCAGCCCACGTATTTACCCCCCGATCCGGACCGGAAGCGACCCCAGGGGATAATCTTCGGGGTTTCCGGCGGTGGGTTCGTCTACACCCTCCGCGAACGAGACGGCAAGGCCCTATGGCGTTTTTCAATCGGCGAACCGATTGTTGAACCCGTCGTGCCCGTTGGCGATGAAGTGTATGTGACCACTCTCCTGGGCGGCATCTACTGCATTGAAACCAATACCGCCCAGTTGAAATGGTCGGCACCCGGGTGCTCGCGCTTTATCGCGGCCAGTAACGAGCGGGTCTACGCCGTCGATCGTTGGGACCGCCTGTGGGTTCTGCACCGCGCTAATGGGGCCCGATTGGATCAAATCGATGTGGCGGCGTATCCCATTCGATTGATGAATTTCCAAACCGACCGCATCTACTTGGCTACTGCTCGAGGATTGATTCAGTGCCTCCGGGAGCAAGAACTCACCAGCCCCATCCAACACCAGCCGAAGCCAGCCCCCGCTAAACCCGCGGCCAAACAACCGCCGCAAGCTTTTGGCAACGAAGCCGAGCAAGACGGTCTGCAACCGTGATTTGTCGGCGGGTAATTTTTATCTCACCGGTTGCCTGCGGTAAACCCTGCGTTTGCCAAGGCGCGACCGCCGACTGTTAACATTGCGGCGAATCAGATTGGCAGTCCCTGCGTTTGCCGGGAGACGACTGGATGCAGCGAAAGAGAGCGTGGGCGCACAGCGCAGTCCCTGCGTTTGCCGGGGGCCGACTCCGCGTCCTCAGTCGATACCTCATTGCCGTGATATTTCTGCCGGAATCCCTGCGCTTACCCCGGGGCAACTACCCGCGATAGAGCGATCCGCAACGGTTAGCCCGACTGTGCCGAGCAACCTTCGGGCCGAAAAATTTCGGAAGGTATCACCGCGGGTCCCGAAACGCTCTTTGCGGACCAAAGTGCCGCAGACTCAAGTGCCGGGCATCTTCCCGCTAAAAAAAGATTCGTTGAAGATTTCCGCGAATCTGTTGAGGATATCCACGAATCCGAGGAGGATTTCCACCAATGCGTGGAGCAATCGTCAGTTCGAAAAGCGGAAGCTTGCAGTCACCGGCTTACTCGGAGGTTAAGACAGATCGCTTAAAAACTAGAACCGCTCGCTCGGTGGCTAGGACAGAAAGCTGCGGACGTGCGAAGATCGAAACCATCGGACGCTACGAGCGCGCAATCCATTACACATCATTCATCAACCCACGGGCCCACGTCATCCAGAATAAACGCCAGAAGTTCCCGGTGGTACACCGCTCGAGTGTCCGTTCCTCCTAAAGCCGACTCGGCTCTCACATACCGGAAGTCCCAAAGTTCGATCACTTGATCAACGCTTCGCACGGTAGCCAGTATTTGGTTGACCGCGCCATTTGCGGCCAAGTGATCGTTTCCGCTGGAATCGGTCACATAAGCAGAATCTTCACCTTCCAGGGGATCCCCGTATGCGTAAATGGCATCAAAGGCTTGAGCGCGATCGTATCGGCTGCTATTGGAAATTAGGGCAGTACGGGTTTGAAGATTGGCTGTAAAGGTATCGCGGACACCAAACGTGCCGTAAAAGTAAGCCCGATCATGACCGCCCGAGCCGTAAGCCGTCGAATAACGGAAGCCACTCACGCGGACCCTGAACGCCGGATTACCGCCGTACATGATCTGAGAATAAGTTGCTCGTGCCTCGAAAACGTCGCCATCCGCGGAATCATAAAGCCGGGCCGAATTCGTGAAGCCATCATTGCCGGCATATCCATAGACTTGCTCGAATCCCCAAGCCCGCGAGTAATGCCCTGGCCCACTCATCACGGCGTAATTCGGCGTTGCCGTGAAAACGTCGCTCCCGGTGCTGGCATCGTAAAGATAGGCGACATCGAAGCCACCCGTGGTGCTGTATGAATAGACTCTTCCAAAGCCCTCCACCGAGTTGGCAAAGGAAAAACCATCCAACCCCGTTCCGCGGAGGACCGTTTTCTGCTCCGAACCGGTCGGGGTAGGATAGTATTCGAACGTGTCGTTGCCCGTCGAATCGATCAGGTATGCGATGTCTGCCTCGCCCGGCTGAGCCACCGTGTGAATCTGTTCGAGTTCTACCAGCCAGATTCTGTATCCGGTTCCGAAAAGTGTCGTCTGCCGAGGGCGTGCGTTGAGAGTGTCCACCACACCCGTAAGACCGGTGAGTTGGGCCCGATCAACCCCGCCATTTGCCGTGGTCGCATACGCCGTGATTTGACCGAATCCCCGCACCTCCGTGAAGATGTTGGCATCGCCGTCATACACCATGCGAGCTGTGGTGCCGCTGGCCTGGAACAAATCCGCAGCCGGTCCATCATAAAGCCGGGCATGATCGATCGATTCGCCCTGCACGGTCACTTGGCGGATCGAGGCAGCCCGCAGATAGAAGCCCCTCCCGGTAAGCGTCGTATAGTGGCGGGTCGCTGTGAGGGTGTCCGCCACCCCGGCAGTCCCTTCGATCGTAGCTTGGTCATTTTCGTAAGAATTTCCGAAGCCTTCGATTCGATCGAATCCACGAACCAATTTGGTTAATCCGCCGCCGACGAGACTTCCTTCACGCGGCCGAGCTACAAATTGATCAATGACACCCCCTTTCCCGTAGAGTTTTGCCGAATTATTCTCGCCCGGGGTAGCGGTGGCATCCACATATTGAAAATTCGCGGCCGAGATGTTCACATTCGGACCCAAGAAGGTGACCGAATCGGCCCGAACTTCCAGCACGTCCGCCCCGGGCCCATCGAAAAGCGTCAGTTGATTAAAGCCGATCCCTGCGTCTGCCGAAAACGATTCGGCATTCGTGACTTCGATCAAGAAAGTTCCGCCGGAATCGGTGAAAATGCCCTGGCTGGGACCGAGGGTAACGAGATCATCCCCATTGGTTCCGGTGAATTGCACTGTGTCGGTGCCGCTGGCTGCATTGAGTTGGATGGTCTTTACAGCGCTAACGTTCAGTGAGGTCCGGAAGCCGGTGAGCGTCGCCTCGCGAAAGCGCAGCACTACGGAATCGTTACCGCCGGAACCGGTAAGAATCGCGGTATCCAGCCCCCCGCCACCGGCGAAGCTCATATGGGCCACACCTGTGGCCTGAACGACATAGCGATCCGGCGACCGCACCTCGCCGGTGCCGTTCAAAAGGTTCAAGGTCGCCGTTTCGTTGTAAGCCGTGCCGGAAAAAGTCGCCCGGTCATTTCCCACCAATCCATCGAAGTTAACCTGCACAAGCTGACGCGAATCGAATTCACGCAAATATACTACCCCATTGATGGTCATCTCATAGACCGACCCGGGGCGAATCGAGAATTGATCGTCTTGATTGGTTCCGTAGATCAGTGCCCCATTGCCCACAAATCGGACCAGATTCGCCAACCGCAGGTCGATTGTCGCGGAAGCATCGTCAATCTGGATGTAGTAAACGCTCCCTGCCGATGGGACCGTGTGGTCCGCGCGGGGACCCGTCTTGAAAAGTCTCCGCATGGACCCGTCGCCCAGTAGTTCCCAGTAAGCTACATCCGTGCCTGAGCGGGTCCGATACACGTCCGTGGTTAGGAGGCCCTCCCGTGTTGCCTCCACGCGATACCAGCGCTGACCGAGGACGGTTGCCTCGAGCGTCAAGTTGGCAAAATCCAGGGTGCCCAAATTCGTGGGGGCGGGAAAGACGATAGCTGCCCCATAAACAAAGGCTAAATCCGAATGGCTGAGAGTGGTGATATAAGTGATCTGACCATTGCTCCGGTTGATCCGGTAAACATCTCCCGTTTGGCGGTAAGCATAGAGCACTGGGCCCGGCCCATAACTCAATCCGTAGAAGTCCGAATAAATGATCGACCCGACAACTTGATAACTTTCGCCCGCCACGTCGATCCGGATAAGCTGGGCACCCTCGGTGGTCAAGAACAGATTGCCGAACTCGTCGAACTCTAAATCGCCCGCCGATCGGTGGATCCCCAACCGCACCAATCGCTCCGCGCCGGCGGTGGAAGGATTGATGCGAAACAGGGCGTTGCCCCCCGAACTATCGTATCCGGCGGCCAAGAGCGAACCGTCCGGAGCGAACTCCAACGAGTTGACGTAAATCCCCGCCCCGCCCAGCGTTATGGTGCCAATCAAGCGCGTACTGACGGAGTTGTTACTGAAATTGACGATAATTTCGTAAAGTCGGCTCGGGCCGCCGATCGATCCCCCCACGCCGAAAAGCTGACCGGAGGCCGAGAAGGCCATATCGAAAAATGGAACCGAGGTCGTGCCGACGCGCTGCACCGCCCAGTTGTTGTTCATATCGACGGTGAACAGGTCGCCGCTTGCATCGTGGACCAAAAGGCCCGGCCAATTGGCGCTGAGCAGGTGCCGCTCCTCTAGCGGTTCGACGCGGAGCTTGCGGTGCGACAACGGCACTTTACGACCGTGCGAAAAGTGCCCTTTTTTAAACATGCTCTCAGCCCTCACCTCCTCCGAAAGCAACATCGCCCATTGGCCCGCAGGCAACCCCGGCAGAGACGTAAGCCCAATGTCTCCGCCAAAAGGCCTAATTCCATTGTACCGCGACTGTGCACGAACCTGTCAAACGCGGTACGCCGGCGTCGGAAGCCGCTGCCGCCTCCATCAAACTTTCGGAGCGCAACCCCTCAAAACTTTCAAACTTGCGGAGCACAATCCAGGAAAGCTTTGAAAACTTTCAAACTAAAGCTTTGAAAACTTTCAAACTCGGGGAGCATAATCCCGCTAAAAACTGAGATGGTATTGGCATTACTCCGGCAAGTCGGATCCAAAAAGCCGGCAGGTGTCCAAGCGGCTCACCCGCCTGCTTGAGGCGGTCCCCGGCGTTTAAACAGCACTTTGCAGCAACCCGCGTGCCGATGCCCTACCGGCGAGAAGCCGTCACCCGAAATGTACCGAGTTCCGGCATGGAACCCTCATTTGATTGGGTTCCCGTAGCCGTGTGGCCACCGGTCTGCTTTTAGTCATTTATGACCGACATGACCGACAGTTTGACTGACCCAATCCCGCATTTACCAGATTCCTCGGGTGATCAGGAAGTCCACCGCGCCGGTCACTTCGTTGACATCTTCCGAGTTGCTCGAATGAGCCTCCACATACTCGAAGTCGAACACCCAGTTCTCGTAATTCAGCCCTTGGTTGAACATCCGGACCCAATTGCTCCCCGCACGCAGCCGATCGGGATACTCCGTGAGTGCCGTATCATAGAGCCAAGCCCGATCATATCCGCTGCTGCCGTAAGCCCGGACCGATTGGAAATTGAAAACCTCCAACGAGTAGCTTGAGTTATAGAGCCGAGCGGAATCGGGCCGACCTACGAAAGTATCAGCCCCGGCTGTGCCGTAGAGTTTCGCCGCGTCATTGCCGCCACCTGAATAGGCGTAGGCATAACGGAAACCATGGGCCCGGGCATAGTAATTGGTACCCGTCAATAGGGCGTAGGTGCTGGTACCGGTGAAGGAGTCGTTGCCGGCCGTACCGTACAGCCTCGCCGTATCACTGCCGCCGGTAGATACCGCCTCCACCCGCCGGAAGCCCTCCGCTCGATTCGTGTAACTGGAGGCGTACATCGTGGCATAAGTCGGGGTGACGATGAACGTTTCCCTAAGCCAACTTCCATCATAAAAGATGCTCGAATCCGCACCCGTGGAGGCATAAGCCGTGACGGATCGGAACCGGCTGGCATAAATGCGGTAGTTCGTCCCGGAAAGCGTAGCATAGGTCGGCGAGGCCACGAAGCGGTCATCCCCTGCCGAATCGTACAGCCTTGCCGTATCGCTACCGGCCGTGGAGAAGGCCGAAACGCCCCAGAATCCGTTCACCTGGTACCAGAAGTTGCTACCGGAGAAGGTTGTTTGCTCCGGCCGAGCGGTCAGGGTGTCATTTCCGGACGAATCGTAGAGTTTGCCTTCATCTTTGCCACCGGATGAATAAGCGTACACCTGCTTATAGCCGTTGGCTGCGATGGTAGCACGCGAGGTGGTCAGCTTCGCATAAGCGGGCGTGGCGACCAGCACATCGTCGCCGGAAGGATCGTCGTAAAGCCGAGCCACGTCGTTGCCGCCGCCCGGATAAGCACTCACCGTCCTGAAGCCTTCCGCCCGGCGTTCATAACCCGAGCCGGTCAAGGCAGCATAGGCAGGACTGCCGCTGAATTGCTCGGTCGCACTCGAGCCGTAGAATCGCGCCGTGTCGGTCCCGCCCGTGGAGTAGGCGATGATCGTCGTGAAACTCATCGCCCGGCTGTAGAAGTTCCTACCGCTGAGGATGCCATAGCCGGCGGTTGCCGTAAAGCTATCGGAGCCGGAACTATCATACAGGTGAGCGACATCGGTACCGCCCTGACCGTACGCCGAGAGCGATTCCACATTGCTCACCGTCACCACGAAACCCGTTCCTTCGAATACCGCCCGATCCGTCCAGCGGTAGAGCGTCTCGTTTCCGGCAGTTCCTTTGAAGATCACCGTATCATAGCCGCCCAGCCCGTCGAAGCTCACCGTCGTGGTGCCGGAAGTAGCATAATGCCGGACACCGTTGACCTTGATCACCCAACTGCCCGGGGTGCCACCGCCGGTAAACTCGAACGTATCGTTGCCCGATGTCCCGGTGAGCACCAAGGAGCTTGATGCCGGAGCACTACTGCTGAGCGATTGATACACGTTACCTAAGGTGTAGACCGAAAGCGGCGCCGAACTGGTCCGATTGAGCTGACCGCCCAAGACCCGGTAATAGACGCCAGTTTGATCGGCATCCGGGCCCACCCAAGCGAATGCTAGCGTGCCGTTGTCGCTGAGAGTGACCACCGGCGAATTCTGATCACCCAGCCGCAAGGCGTTCACATTGAATTCGCCTAAGGCGCGGGTGCGGGCGGGATCGGTTGGGTCGATGAAGTCGGAACCATCGGCATAGTAAATCCGGGCAAATACGCCGGCATCGATGACGTCCGGCAAATCCTGACCAATACTCGTCCAAGTGACCACGAAGTTGCCGAACCGATCCATCGCCACATCCGGCTCATATTGCCAGTGCAACGTCCGCTGGTTAATCCGGAATTCGCTCCCGATGGCCGTTCCGGCTGCATTGAAGCGTTTCCCGAAGATTCCGTAGCCGCTTCCATCCTGATTGAAGCTGCTCCATACGACCACGAAGTTGCCGTTGGCATCCATGGCCACATGGGCATCGAGCTGATCATCCGTGGTGTACGTGTTGATCCGGAATTCGCCTCCCAGCCGGTTGCCGGCCGCATCGTAACGCTGTCCGAACACACCCCACTGGCTACCATCGGAGGAGTGTCCATAGGCGGACCAAACGATGACGAAATTGCCCACCGCATCCATGGCCACATCCGGGTTATCTTGCCGATTTCTGACCGTGGTATTGACCAGGAATTCCGGTCCTTTGGCTACCCCTTGCAGAGTATAGCGCCGGGCAAAAACGCCATCCTTATCCGAATCCTGCCCGTAACTGGTCCAAGCAACCACGAAATCCCCGTCGGAGTCCATGGCCACTGCGGGTCGATCCTGAACATTGACCCGGAATTGATTGACCTGGAATTGATCGGTAATTGGCTGCCCAAGCGCGTCGAAGACCCGCGCGAACACACCGGCCGGCTCGACCACATTGATTTCACCCGCTGCGAGTCCCGCTCCGGCCCACACCACGACGAAGTTGCCGTAGTCGTCCATGGCGACATCGGGCTGGTATTGATTGCCGATGCGGTAATTATTGACCGCAATTCGGTTGCCCACCGCTCGCCCGACGTTGTTGAACCGTTGGGCGTAAATATCCCCTTCGTTGGTGGTGGGGTCATAATCCACCCATACGATCACAAAGTCGCCACTGGCGTTGGAAGCGATCGCAGGGCTGTTTTGGACCCCTGTCTGTACCCGATGCACCAAGGGATCCTCTTCGCCGAAAGCCGGTGGCCCAGGAGGCGGTACAATCACTTCCTCTATCGCCCCGACGATGAATCCCCGGGTGAAACCACCGGTTGCCACCCCGTCAAAGTCCCCATCCAGCCGATTGAGGAAAAGATCCTCGACACGGTCGGAGAGGACCAGCTCGTAAATCCCCGGTCCAAGCGGCTGAATACCCGGCTTCGTCGGATCACCATCCACCACTAGGACCGCTTCGTATTTATTGGTTGGCCGAGGAGCCACCGGGTTCGGTCCTGCCGAGCTTTGATTCAGCCCGAAGCTGACCGACACCACCGCGCCGGAAATCGGGGCACCGTTGCGATAGAGCGTCCAGTTGTTCGGGTTGGTGATGCTCTTCAGCGAGGTGGTACGGTCGGCAACGAGATTTTCGCTGAAGCTGACGATCAATCGCTCGATATTTTCCTGCACAACGGAATCGTCCAGAAGCTGCTGGATTACCCGATTTCCGTCGCGGGTAACAACGGCCAGTACATCGGCCACAATGGGCGGAGCATCGTCCCTGGTTTGGAACAGCCGCACATGATAAATACCTTGGCTATCGGCTTGGTCGGCCGTAGGCAAAGCGCCGCGACCGCTCCAAACCACGACCGCATCCCCCGTGTGGCTTAAGGCCACGGCCGGCGAGCGCTGATCGCCGAGCTTCGTGCTACTGATGGCCACCTCGCCCCCTAGCTCCCCATTAGGACCGTAGTAAGGGCTGGTGCCCAGCTTCCAAGTGGCCACATAACGGCGCCCATAGATGCCGAAATCGTCCGTCGGCGAGCTACCCCCGCCGGTTGTCGCACCGCGGTCCGGTCGGCTCTCCCAAACGATCATAAAGTCGCCATCGGCATCCATGGCGATTTGGGACCGTTGCTGATCACCGGGGGCGAAAGTGTTGACCTGGAATTCGTTGCTCACCGGCAACATATTCCGGTCGAATCGCCGCGCGAAGATGCCATTTTGGCCATTGAAACCGGCCCCATACCCGCTGCCGGCCCCGTCCTGACCGTAGCTCGTCCAACTAATCACAAAGTCGCCGTCGGCATCCAGCGCCACCACGGACCACTTTTGATTCCCCACGATCGTCTGGTTGACCAGCAACTCACCGGTGGCGACTCGGCCTTGGGCCACAACCGCATCGATCCAGGAGGCATAGTAGGACACACGGGTATCGATGCCGATCTCGCCGAAGCTCGAGTTAATTACGGCGTCGGAATCAGCGACAGGCGCTCGAAGTACCCCTGCCGTAACGCCGGCGATAAGTCCGTTAATGAAATGCGGACCACCGGAATCACCCGGCGCTGTCATGGCCTCGGCTGCCCCCAGTCCCAAGTTCCGAATGTTGAACAGAATGTTGAAAGCATCGTTAGCGGCCAGTCCGCTATCGAAATCGAAGGCAAGGAGCGTACCTGGGGCCCACCTCGGCCCACCCGGCAGCGGATATCCCAAATCCACATACCGCAATCCGTTGAATCGCTCACCGAAGACTTCATACCGGTTCATGCCGAAGTATTTCAGGGGGTAACCGGCAGCTATGGCCCCTGTCGTTCCCTGGCCGATATCCCCGAAACCCGCGAATTCGTGAATCTTTCCGATCTCATCCGATTCGCGATAAATCCGGTAGCGTTCCGCCCCCGCCGGTGCTTGTTGCGGCAAGACGATAATCGCCAGATCGTTAACGAAAAGGGCGTTCGGATCATACCCCGGATGCACGATGATTTGTGTCGAAGTTATCGTGACCGGCCCGGTCGGTGCCGGTAAGGCGAAACCGATCTCCACCGCCGGATAAACATTCCCCAACGCATCGGTAACCACGTGCGCTGCTGTAAGGATGTGATATCCGGTCCACAGAAGCGCCCCGCTACCTATTTCAACAGTTGCACCTGCGGGATCACGTGCCACCACACTGACGACGCCGTCGTAGCCGGTGCCCGGCAAGATCTCGTGAGTAGCGATGTTGTCGGTGCTGACGACAAACCGGGCTTGCTCCAGCCACGATGCTCTTGGATTCGTGGCCCCGTAAACCGGATCCCCGCGGAATGGCCCATACACATCGTTGCTCGGGAACTGACGGGCATAGACGTTGGTCTGGTACGGGGCATCACCATTTTGGCCTGTGCCGGTCCACGTGACCACGAATTGCCCGCGTTGATCCATCGCCACCGCGGGGAACATCTGGTCGCCGGCGGTGGTGACATTAACCTGGAATTCTCCGGTCAAGCCTTCCACCAGCGTTTGGATGAACACCCCTGCCCCCGGTCCGCCGGTCAAATTCGTATGACCCGGATCAACTCGCAGTTGCTCTTGATCCTTTCCACCACCGGGCCCGACGAACTCCACCAGCAACTGCATCAAACCGACTGCCTGGACACGAACCTGATTGACCTGCACTCCATGCCGGTTCCTTCCCAAGACATTCAGGCGGCTTTCCACCGTCGAGGCGATCTCGAAAGCATTTCCGTTGAACGAAATCGCCCCAGTGCTATTCGCCGTGCTCGGATCGCCGTCACCGTCCCAAATCAGCCCGAAGGTCCCCCGCGGGTTGCCCGTGAAGGTGATCAACTGCACTTCATTCGTGCCACCCAAGGCATAACCGGCCGGGCTATACCGCTGGCCGAAGATTCCCCAGCCCTCGCCATCCTGTCCGAAGCTTTGCCAAACCACGACGAAATCGCCGTCGACATCCATGGCCACCGCCGGATACCGCTGGGCACCTTCGGTCTCCGAATTGACCCGGAACGGATCCCCAAACGGCACGCCGGTGGCGTCGAAACGTCGGGCCCAAACGTTCCAATCCTCCCCGGTCGTGGTTGGATCGTCATCCTGCTCCCAAACCACAACGAAATCGCCGTCGGCATCCCGAGCCACCGAAGCAAATTGTGCCGTGGGGTTGTTGGTGACCAAAATCGCCGGGCCAGGATTCGGTCCCGTACCTACCCGACCACTGGGTGTCGACATCCAGCGGAGGTCGTTGTAAACACGGGCGTAAATTCCCTGACTACCCGGCAACAAATCGCGCCAAACAATCACATATTCACCATCTCCGTCGCTAGCCACCGAACGCGGGCTACCCGGCGTGTAATTGGGCCCAGCCAAAACTTGGTCGCCGCTAGTTCGCGGGTTGACGATTAGATCCTGCCCGGAGAGCACGAAGATATCGAACGATGTCCGGAATTCCGCCCCATTAGGATTGCTACCCGTGGCGTTCAAGGGGTTCCCCACGACATCGCGCAGGGTATTGCGGAGGACCAGTTCATAGCGCCCCGAACCCAGGGGCACCACCCCTGGCAGCGGGCCATTGCCATCCACGGTCAAAACCGCCTCCCATTTGTTCGTGGCCGGATTCAGCCCATAGGTGATCGAGATGATCCCGCCACTGATGGGGACCCCGTCCTTGATCAGGGCGTAATTGGCCGGATTGGTCACACTATTGGGGCCGATTTTCATCATGTCTTCACTGAAGACGACCACGATTTGACTGAGCGGGGTGGTGACCATCTGACCACCGAGCAACCGCTGCCCGTCTGTGGTCAGCACATCGGTCACTCGCGGCCCTGCGGTGTCCGTGGGTTCGTCAAACCGCCGGCCAAAGATTCCATGAACATCCCCCACACCGGAGCCCGCCCAAACCACCAGCACATCGCCCTCACGGGTCATCGCAATCGAGGGGGAGTGCTGCATGCCGGACTCCGTGCGGTTTACCCGCACTTGAACCCCGGTCGGAGCCCCCGCCGCATGATATTTCCGCATGAAAATCCCGGAGCTATCCACATCTGCCCAGAAGTTCGGGTTGCCGGGAGCCAGCGGATTGGGCTCGGCCCCATTACCGTTCCAAGCCACGACAAAATCACCGTCGGCATCCACCCCCACCGTCGCGTTGACCTGGGAGAGCGTAAACTGCGGCATGTTCACCTGCCCGGCCCCAATGGCATTCCCCAGCGCGTCGAAGCGTTGATAGAAGACTTCGTAATCATCGACCGGGTTGCCGCTATAGCCTTCCCAAACGACGATGAACCCGCCCTGCTCGTCCATGACCACCTTGGCATTGCGAGCGGTGCGCTGGGTCTCCGCGCCCCCTGTTCCCGCCCCGGAATCGGCCCGAAATTCGCCCGTCAGCGCTGTCCCTGCGGCGTTGTAAAGCCGACCGACCAACTGAGTATCGGTGACCACGCCGTTGGCCGTCGCTGTGATCTGCTCCCAGATAACGACGAAATTCCCGTTGCTGCTCCGCCCGACGGTGGGGTTGTACTCCACGGGTAATCCCGGCAAATTAGCCACGTTGACCCGGAATTCCGAGCCCACCCTCTCGCCGCGATAATTGAACAATTGTGCCCGGATGTCGTTGTAATAGCTCTGAGGTTGACCCGCACTGACCCATACCACCACGAAATTGCCGAACTCGTCGATCGCCACCGCTGGATTGAGCTGATCGTTTTGCGTGGTCGTATTGACTAAAAACTCCGGTCCCAACGGTGCGCCCACGCTGTTGTAACGTCGGGCCCAAATGCCCCAACTTCCGTCGACGTTATCGCCGGCAGCTTCCCAGACCACCACAAAGTCGCCATCGGCATCCATCGCCACCGCGGCATTGCGCTGATGGCCGACGACGGTCTGGTTGACCAGAGTTTCCGGCGTCAGCGGGTTGTTGTTGCGGTCAAATAACCGCATGTACACTCCGGCGCCGAGCGGCTCCCCGGGATTGTCCTGGCCATAACTGGTCCAGACAACGACGAAGTCGCCATCGGCATCCATCCCCATGGCTTGGGTGGTGTTATCGTATCCCAGCCCGATTCCAAATGACTGAGTAAACAGTTGGATATAGCCCACCGAATCGTTGATGCGGAATTCGCCCGCGAACTGTGCCGCCGCCCCACTGACCCCGAAGTTGAACAAATAACCGGTCGCCCCCGGCGGGACGGCGGTGTTGGTTCCCGCCGTGCCATTCCAATCGCCATCCAGTCGGTTACCGCTGAAAAACGGCGTCGTCAGTAGCGGAGCAAAGTACCAATCGTTGATCGTATCTTGCACCAGAAGCGCGTAGCTTCCTTCACTCAACGGCACCACGCCCGAAGCCGTGCCATTGCCGTCCAGGACTACCCTGGCCTCATATTTGCGGGTCAAAGGATTCCGCTGGAAGGTAATCGAGCTTACCCCGGCGGTGATCGGCGTCCCTCGACTGAGGAGCAACCAATTATCCGGATTGAGCACGCTATCCGGCCCGGCACTATCCGGCACACCGTCCTGATCGCTATCGGTCAGCCGCACCGAAAGATTCTCGCTGAATTCCACCACCAGTTCGTGCACCGGTCCGGGAATTACCCCGCCATTTCGCAGCCGTTCGCCGGTCGTTGTCCGCAAACCGGTGACGATCGGGCCCACGGTATCCGCCCAATTCCGGCGGCTGAGTGCGTGGTAAACCGTCATATCCGGCCCGCCACCAAGCACGCCGGTCCAAACAATCACATAATTTCCGTTGGCATCGCAGGCCACCGAGGGCATCCATTGGTTGCCCGGAATCTGATTATTCGCCCGCGTCTCCCCAATGAGCGGATTTGCGGCCGCATCATAAGCCCGACTAAAGACTCCCTGACCCGAGACGTCCACTTGCCCCGGCTGATCGCCGCGACCGCTCCAAGCCACCACAAAGTTGCCCGTATAACCCATCGACACCGACGGGAACGTTTGTTCACCCCCGGCCGTGACGTTCACTTGGAACTCATTGCCAATCGGCGCAATCGAGCCGACCGTGCTCCGATCGATATTCCGCGAGAACCGGCGGGCAAAAACGCCGTTTTGGTTTCCATCCGGGCCCGTCCACGCCACCACGAGCTGATCGCCCGCCAACCGCATGGCTACATCCGGATAAGTCTGATTGCCCGCGGTCGTGCTATTGACCAAGATTTCGCCGAAATAATACGCCGTACCGGCCACCGCCGCCTGCGGAGAGCCATCCGACCAGAAACTGCGGGCAAAGATATCGGTCCCGGCACCGCTGTGGTCACTGACCCAAACGATCACAAACCCGCCCGCGGCATCCATGGCCACCTTCGAAAACTGTTGGTTGCCTGCGGTGGTGACATTAACACGGAACTCCGGCCCTTGCGGTTGGCCAAACACATCGTAACGCCGCGCGTAAACACCGAATCCCGTCCCCGACAGGCCACCGCTTTCTTGAGCATAGCTGGACCAGGTGATCACAAAATTGCCCTCGACATCCATGGCCACGTCGGACCACTTCTGGGCATTAGCGGCGAACTCATTGACCCGGAAAGCGGTGGGGGCGTTGGGGTTAAAGACCGGGCTTCCCGACGCGAAGCTAATCCCACGCAGCCCTCCCATCGAGTCGAACCGTCGGGCATAAATGTCCGCATCACCTCCGCGATAATTCGTCCAGGTGACGACGATATCGCCGTCTGGATCCATCGCCACCGAACCGAACTTCTGCGTGTCGCCGGCAAATCCCGGATGCGATGCGATGGGTGTCACCGGCAACGCCGGGAAGGCATCCCGCGCAATCCTAATGTTTCCCGACCCATCCAAAAGCGGTTGACCAGAAACGTCCAAATACGGCAGATCGGCCGGCGTGCCATCCGCATCAAACAACCGATAATACAGCCGATCCACTCCCAGCACCGGGTCGAAGGCGGTCCAAACCACCACGTAATCCCCATCGGCATCCCGGGCTACGGCACTGGCCGTTTCGGCAAATGTACGACCCGCTACGCTCACCGGGGCATCCACGCGAATATCGGGGCTGACCACGGTTACACTGAACGTGAAGGACATATCCCGTCCCGCGGGGAAATAGCCGCTGTAACCGAGCGGATTTCCCGCCAGATCCCGCAACCCGGAAATATTCTGCGCCGGCCGAGGCGCCCGGATGACCACGCGATAATCCCCCGCCTCCAAGGCCGGCGTCCCGAGGCCCACCACGCCGTTCCCATCCAGGGTTAACACCGCTTCCCATTTGTTCGAGGGAATCGGATTGAGCTGATACACGCCATCGGCCACCCCATCGCCATCGTGGTCGACCCCGTCAGGCCTCCCATTCAACTGGGCCGCCATATTCATCCCGAACTCGACCTTGGCGATCCCTACCGGAATTTCCACATCTCCTCGATAAAGCACGTAATTCTGCGGGTTCAAAACGCTATCGCGAACCTGCCTCGGATCGCCCGCAAGGAGCCGATCGTCAAAACTCAGCACGATGTACTGCACTGGGCCAGCAATCACCCCACCCGCGGGGACGGAACTGCCGTAGTGGTCAATCAAGTCGGTCACGAGCGGACCGGCCGTATCCGTGGACTCGTCAAACCGCCGGTAATAGATGTTGGAATTCGAGAACTGTCCATCGGTGTATTCCTCGTGTTGCACAAAGACTGCCGTGAAATCACCATCCGGCTCCATCCCGCCCGAGGTGCTTTCCTGAATCGTTCCCGAAGCACCGAATTGATTGTGTCGCAATCGCGGTGGCGGTGCGGTTGTCGAACCACCCTGAACGATGGTTGACCCGATGATGAAACCCGGCAGGGGCGGATCCGGGAAAGGCGGACCCTGCAAAGCAACTTGGACCACCTGGGGATGATTGGTGCCGGCACTCGCACCGACGAAATTCAACTCGAATTCGTACGGATTGGTCGTGCCCGGTCGGTAGGTCACCACGACCCCTTGATACGGCATAATCGGATTGCCGTTCGCATCCACTCCCGTGACGATTCCCCGCAATTGGCTCTGGATCAAGGCGGCAACCGCCTGCGGATTACCCGGATCGAAGTACATATTGGCCGTCGCTTGGCCGCCGATACCCAGCCGGAACCAGCCCGGCCCAGTCGCAAAAATCTGGAGAAGCTGAAGCTCGTTGGTAGCCTGCGTCTGCCCCTGCCAGGCGGAAGGACCGCTCAAGAAAATCGGTGAATCGTGTACCGAACCTTGGAACGTAATTTCGAAGACAATATCCGTCGAGAATACCCCCGGAATTTCCCACGGTGTGCCGAACCGGAGCAGAACCTCCGTAGAGGGTACCAACCGCACCGAGACCGCCTGACCGAAAGGCGAAGGCCAAGCACTGCCCGTCCGCGCCAGTCCCCGCAAAGCACTCTCGATATTCGCGCGGGAAGCCGCCAAGTTGGTTCGCTGATACTGGATGTTGGCAGCATCCTCGCTGCCACTGAACGGCCCGCTGATGGTCAGGGTGAAGGTCCCCTGATCGACCGACGGATCGAAAGCTATATAGTATCGGGAATTGTGCCCGTCCCTGAAACTGTTGATGACCGCATCCCGGGCCAAAATGTTCATCGGGCCCAACAAGGGATCCGCATCAAACCGGCTGTAAAGCGAACCATTCCCTTCCCCACGCAGGTAACGGTAAGCATTTTCCAGCTGGGCACGAAGCTGCCCCACCTCCTCCGGCGTTTGACCGGCTTGAATCGCTGCCACGACGGCGTTTTCGATAAGCCGATCGACCTCGATCTCCGAAACATCGGGCCCAAACCCGTCGAATACGACCACCAAATCGCCATCGGCATCCAGCAGAGCGAGCCCCCCATATTGGGCGAAAGGCCAATACCGGGTGGTTGCCGGGTCGAAATCCGCCGTATTGATGCGGAAAGTCGAACGCACCGTCTGGAGCGAATAATTCCCCTCGTTATCGAAGAGTCGATACTGAATGGCCCGAACACCCAAGCTGGTGTCCGCACCCCCTAAATCGCTCTCCGAAACGTTGAAAGTGATGACCCAATCGCCGCCATAACCGAAACTGACGTTCGGGTTAACTCCCCCGGCAATCCCGAACTGATTCTGCCGCACGGTACCTCGAGGATCGTAAATTTCAGCCAACACCGTGTTGGCAACCCGATTCGGCGTCATCGACCAGGCGATCACCGCCCAGCCATCCTCGGACATCCCCACGACCGGCTGGCGGTGTTCATTGGTGTCTTCGGTGTTGACCATCCACTCGTCGCCTAAAGCGGCACCGAAGCGATCGTAGCGGCGTGCTTTGATACTGTTGAAGAAGCTAATATCCTGCGCACCTGAACCCCAAACGACCGTGAAATTCCCGTACTGATCCATCGCCACGGCCGGCTGGGCTTGCGCACCGTTGACCACCTGATTCACGCGGAAGGTGTAGACGTCTAAAGCCGGATCCATCCAGCTCAAAACCGTCGCCAAGCTACCCAAGGCCGTACCGGTGGTGGGATCCGCATATTGCAGGATTGCATCCGAACGGCCGTTCGGCCCGGTAAATGTCGCCGTAAAGCTGATTTCGAATTCATACGGATCGGTGGCGCGAATGACTCGCACCGACACATTCCGGAATCCTGCGGCGGTCATGGCCGCTTGAATGGCGCTCGCCGTACCGGAAAGGTTCGTGCTATCGAACTGAATATTCCGGGTGATTTGATTGGCGAATCGCAGCCGGAAATTACCCGCCAGTGGTCCGGCCCCCGTAGCATCTACGATCAACCGTTGGACAATCGATGCCTCCGGAGAGACAAGCGCGATCACCCCCTGCACGGGAAACTCGGCCACGCCGTCCAAGTTCATATCGACCAAAAAGTCGATACTTGCCGGATCGCGGAGCCCGGCTGGACGAAACCGCCGTGCATAAATGTCGCTGACCGTCGTCGGATGGGCCCAACTGGGCACCTCGCTTTGCCAGACGATCACAAAATCTCCGTCCGCATCCATCGCCACGACGGCATGCGTCTGGTTGAAACGATCGGGAAGAAGGGTGAAAGGATCGTCCGGCTCCTCGGGGTTTACCCGGAACTCAGGGCTCGGTTCCTTCAGCGTGGTCACTGAACTGCCCGTGAGGACCGCTCCGTTTTCATCCAGCACCTCGGAGACCACCAACAGCGGGTGGTCCTTCTTTCCCGAAGCACCCGTAAACGTAATATCGAACACCGTTCCGTCCGGCCGACCGGGAACGTTATAAACCGGTGTGACGGAAACCGTCGGCACGGCGACCCGCATCGTCGGCACCACACTGACCGGCCCCTCGGATCCCGAGGGCGGTTGCGGCGGTTGACCCAATTCCGTAGGCCCGATCGGAAGGCTGGTTGACGTCACCCAGAATGCCTGCTCGATGGCGATCGCCGTTCGGGCCGGATCGGTCGGGGAAATCGCGATATTGGACAGAACGACCGGCTCGCGGACCGTCACCACCTCGGCAAACGGATAGAAGCCGGAAGTAAACTGCGTCCCTACCGACGGAGGCTGCACGCCCGGGGCAGTCGGATTCAGATCGCTGAATCTATACAGTACTTGAATAGGGGGCACATTCCGCGGCACTCCGGTCGGCCCCAGCGAAGCCCCTCTAAACTCGATCAAATATTCATGCGGATTAATCGGGGAAACCACCACATCGGTCAAATCCCCCCCTAAACCCCGGAGTTGAGTCTGGAGATTTCGCGCATTGACGGTGAGCGCCTGAGACTCGTCGAAAACAAAGGACGTGGTCTCCCCCGGCTCTTCGATGATGCCGTTGCGGTTTAAGTCATAGCCAAAGACAATCATCCCGGCGATCCGCTCCTGAGCCTCCTCCGAGGTATACGGCTCGTAAGTCGCCGACAGAACCAGCTTTTGCACTTCTGTGCCATTGGCGACCAAGGTTACCCGGGCAAAATTGGCGTTTGCGTCGTTCAGAACCCCGGGGGGCAGGACGAGTCGCTGAACTTCGTCCGTGAAATACCGTGCATAAATATTGGCATCCACCATGGCCTCGCCGGTGGTCGGATTAATCACCGGGTTGCCTGCACTATCGAGCACCCGGTCATATCGCGTCCAGACCACCACAAAATCGCCGTCTTTGTCCACCGCCACGGACCGGCCGGCGATCATCTCCTGATTTTCAATCACCCGCTGATTGACCAGGATTTGCTCCCAATCAGCCGGGGAAACGCTGAGCAATTGCCGCTGCTCTAGGGGATCGACCATCAAACGCCGCGGCCGATGACGCCGAACTCCCCTCGCGGCCGAATTCCGCTTTGGGCCACCAGCATTTGCCCGCTTTTGAGCGGTCTGCTTTTTCCCACGCCAATAGCTCAGCTTTGGTAGTCCGAAAAACGACATAGCAGCCATCCCTTAAATGTTTGCTCCGGACTTCGGAACCATGGTGCTTGCGTCGAAACTCTTAGGTATTTCGCGAAATGCACCGTCGGCACACATGCCCGCCATCGGTGCCGTATTCGATTCGCGGCCGCTGCCATCGGGCAACTGGCCCTCGGATCGCGGCCGAATCCAAAACGAAGATTCGGGACTGGTGAACGCCTGACGCGCTGCCGGCCTGTCGAGGTTCAGGATCATGGGACGGCGAATTCCCGGCAAAAATTGCACGTCATAAAGCTCTTCACAGCCCCCGGTGAACTCGAAGACCCCACAAACCCCACCGCCCAACGTGTCTACAACCACCACCGCACACAGGAGTTGCGGGAAGAGCTTCTGGATGGGCAATCCGCCGAATATATGCTTCTCCCGGATCTTACTCAACCCCACCAGGGCATACCGACCCACCAGGCACAAACCCCGCAAATACCCCGGAAGCCGGCAGACCGTTTCTGCTTGCGATTGTCCGGGGCTCCATACCAAAAGCTCCCCCGTACCGGAATTGAGCAGCCACAACCGCCCTTGATGCCATCGCGGGGAATGGGGCATACAAAGCCCCGCCAAAACCACCTCTCCCGATTCCACGTCCACGACCACCCCGCCAACGACTTTCTGCGGCCGCCACCCACCCGCAGTATCCGTGCGCGCAAGCGCCGTGACGTACTTCAATCGGCCGTCAACCACAGCCACACCGTTAAGGTGACAGCGGTCTTCAGGAACCAAATCCGTCACAAAGGGTGGTTTCCAAATCGGTTCGAAGTTGTATTCGGCACTGACTCTCGCCAAACACGAAAATTGCGTGTTGACGATAATGACTTCCCCGCGGTGAAATACGACATCGTGCGCATGCAGGTCGCCTGTGTGATAAGTGACCCGGGGCAAGTACAGAGCGCCGTATCTCCCTGGAGCCGTTTCCAGGTAATCCGGTGCCAATAAGGGGGCATTGGCAAATACCGTGACTTCGTTTCGCGTGGCCAACGCGAGCCTAACCCCCTCGACCGCCAAGCCGAGCGGTTTGTCGAACTGCCGCATGAGTAGCCCCACCCGGCTTCCATCCCAAGACAGCATCCCCACCTTGCCCGCTTGATAGGTGGTTAGGGCGATCGATCCGCCGCTGGAAGCCAACCAAGCCTCGAAGCCCGCATCGGCCCGGCAAGCGACCGTTAGCGCGGCAGAGGTTTGGTTCTGTCCCTGGATGGTGCTACCAAAATCAGGCACCGCTAATTACCTCTGTGTGTCTGATTCTCAATTTCTCAATATCCCAATAAACAAACGTTGCTAAATCCCACGACCAACCGCCGCAAATTCCAGTGAAACTAATCAACACCCCCATGTCAAAAGACTTGCGCAAATGGCACGGATCCCCCCACCCTGGCTGGCGAGAAGTGAGATAAGTATTCACCTAAACCATGCATTTTGACCATGTTATCAACGTTATCATGATTGCCGGCTCAAAAACCGTCAAGCGCCAACTGTTTTCTGCCACTCCGGTGTCTACCGATCGTGATCGCGCAATATTTTTCGGGCTCACCGCCGATGTTTTTCGGGACTAAAGCCTTTCTTCGGGACTAATGCCCTTGCAAGCGCGCAACATAGGACGCGTCCATGAGTCCGCTCTTCCCGGAAACCCCATCGGAGCGCAACCTCTCTGCCACCCCCGCTCCCAGCATGGCCTCGATGGGTCTCAGACCGATAACCACCGAAAAGCCGTCCCCCGAGGGACCGCACCCGCATAATAAGTGCCAAAAAAGACAAATCTTCGCCTTTTTCCCTAATTGACCTAAGTCTTACTGAAGTGGTCACTTACAAAGTCTCGCAGCCAATCTTCCCCCCACCGACAGGGCGAAAGAACTTGTGCGTCTTGCACAAATTGTTCAACTTTGCATCGGCTTGTTCCTGGATTTGCTCGCCATTCGAACACCCCGCGGGGCCAACCACTTGCTGGCGAAGCTACAAAATGCCGATCTTCGAAGAACGCCAAGCTTCGAAAGCTCTTGAAGTTAGTTTTTCGCTGAACCAATCACCGAAAAGATGGAGCGCTGACATAAAAAAATAAAAAGTCGGCAGCGGTCCACCGCGTCGAATGGATAGCCGCGAAAGATCGTCCGCCCCGGCGGGATAAGCCCCCGTCTTCACCGGGTCCCCAGGGCATTGAGAAGTATCATCTGTTGCGCGCGGGCATGAGCCTCGACTACGCAATCCACGCACAACAAAACCGCAGAACAAAACCAGGGTATCATCCGCTCAGGAGGGATGAACCCCCTATCATCACGGGGTCCTTGGGGCATTGAGTATCATCGGTTGCGCGGATATGGGCCGCAACGATCCACCTCCCTTCCCGGGCGCCAAAGTCTTCAACCGTTAGCCGACCAGAGGGGACGTCAAGCTTATCCGCCTTTACCGGGGTGAAACCGGCTTTTTCACCCTCCCGTCGCAAGACTCGAACACTCGGCCCCTTTGAAGCAGGTCGAACCGGAACGGGGCAATACGGGAGGCAGCATGCTCTAAGCGACCCGGTAAAGCTGCTTGCCACCGGGCACCTCGGCCGCAAAAGCGAACCCCAATTAATGCATGAAAAAAGCCTACCCAAGGCATGGCGAATACCTCAGAGTTCCGCCATTAAGTTTCGCTGAATTTTCGGACTTATCGTCCGGACTTATCGCCCCATCCCAGGTAAAATCCGGGATGATCGATCGAACGCCCACCGCCCTCTCGGGATCTTGGGAGTATCCTGAACTTAAGCTATACTTCCGAAGACCGTGGGTCGGCCCGGTTTTAGGAAAAGCTATGAATCTTTACCCTGCTGAAGGTCTTCCTAAGATTCAGCAAGAACTGCGATCATTGCGAATGAAAGTCTTGTTGAAAGTCTTCTTAAGAATTGAGAATGAAAAGCCTCTTAAGATTTTTAGAATCAGAGTCTTTTAAAGTCTTTTAAAGGTTGAGGGAGAACTCCATTTTCTGAGAAAGTGCCGTAAAATTCTGGGCGCACCGCGGGCAAAATGTCCCATCGTATTCTCCGGAAGATCCCATCATAAAGCGAAAAAAAAGATGCGGAAGTTTTATCTCAGATCTCCTCACGTGAGTAATTGCCCGTTACCGCTTACCGGAAAAAATGCGAAGAAGGCTCCGACCGGCTGTCCCGGTGCTTGTCTCGCAAGCTTTCCGACCGCAGCCTCGGCGAGCCCGCCTCTATCGCCGCCGCGAAAGAAGATTTTGCTCTGGCTTATGACGGGGGCTTTAGCAATCGCGCTAAACGGCGCAGCATTCCCCCTTCCTGCGACAGCCGGTGCCCCGCAGGAACCAAAGAAGCTTGCGCCGGAGGATTTCCTGCGGTTGCGTCGGGATTCGAAAAGGCAACCCATTGCCCTGGAAACGGCCATCGTTAGTTTCGCCCCTTCCGGCGGGCGGAAATTGACCGGCCAATTCCCCCGCTTCGGTGGTCAGCGTGCGGCCGATCTTTCCCAAGTCACCGTGGATTTGGTTGCCGTCATCCATGTGGCCGACCCGCAGTATTTTAAAGAGTTGAATCGACGCCTCGCCGGCTACGATGCCGTCCTTTACGAACTGGTAGCCCCCCCAAACACCCGTTTTGCGCCCGGCGAAGCTCCTCCCGATGGCAGCATGGTCGGCTTTGCGCAACGGCTTGTAACGTTTGCCCTGGGACTGCAATATCAGCTTGATGGGATCGATTACACCCGCCCGAATTTCGTTCATGCCGATATGACGCCCGAGCAATTTCAGGAGTCGATGCGGCGCCGCGGCGAGAGCACCATGCAGATCATTATGCGCTTGGCTTTACAGGGGTTTTCGCGACAAGAATCCAACGCCGAGTATACGACAAATTTTTGGGAGATTTTCAGGCAGCAAGGTGCCGCTCGAAACCTGACGTTGAAACGCTGGGTAGCCGAGCAATTTCAGGAAATGGGGGCGGTGATCGAAATCGTAGAGGGCAAAGATGGCTCCACGATCCTCGCCGAGCGAAATAAGGTGGCCTTAAGAGTGCTGCGAGAGCAGATCGCCGCGGGCAAAAAGAAGTTGGCGATCTTCTACGGGGCCGCGCACATGCCCGATTTTGCGGAGCGGCTGTCTTCTCAGTTTCAAATGCAGCCGACAAAATCCGAATGGATAGTCGCGTGGGATCTTCGCGAACCAGGCAAGTAGCCGGCAAACCGTCGTCGGCATACTGCCGCGAAGGCCACCGCGAAAACGCTTTACCGGTTGCAGCCCGGCGGAAGGGTTCAGCGTGAATGACGGCGGAAAGGTCGAACCCAGGTGGGGTATCCCGGCTACACAGATGAGCGAAACGGAACTTCTCCGCCGGCTAAGCGAAGGGTGATTTTCCGCCTTCGGTTTTTAAGGGAGTTCGGCCGGCAAAAAGCCGAATCAGCACAACCTTCTTGGTACTCGCTTTGAGAGGAGGACTTGCATGAGAATCCTCATGCTGGTTGGCGACTACGTTGAAGATTACGAAGTAATGGTCCCCTTTCAGGCCCTTCAGATGGTGGGCCACCAAGTCGACGCGGTTTGCCCGGGCAAGAAAAAAGGCGATCAGGTCCGCACCGCCGTGCACGACTTCGATGGGGCTCAAACTTACTGTGAAGTGCGCGGACACAACTTCACGCTGAATGCCGATTTCGACTCCGTGGTGCCGGCAAATTACGATGCCTTGGTCATCCCAGGGGGAAGGGCACCGGAATACCTCCGCCTAAACAAACGGGTAATCGAAATCGTGCGACACTTCGCCGAGGCCGGCAAACCCATAGCGGCCATCTGTCACGGACCACAACTACTGGCCGCTGCCGGCGTTTTGCGCGGCCGAATCTGCACGGCGTATCCGGCAGTCGGTCCGGAAATAATAAATGCTGGAGCCACCTACGTCGAGGTCCCCTTGGATCAAGCTTATGTGGAAGGGAATCTGGTCACTGCACCTGCTTGGCCCGCCCATCCGGATTGGTTGGCGAAGTTCCTGGCGCTGCTGGGAACTCGAATCGTCCAATCGTAGACGTCATCCCGCGGAATTTTCGCTCCGAGCACAATCAGCAAAGTACCAGTCAAGCAACCATCCGGCAGACTCCGGGCCGCCCGAGCCGCTCAGCCTGCGGAAACCACGACTGAAGCCTTGCCGAGGAGCGATCGAATCAGAAGACGCTCAGCTTGAACAAAAAGCATCCAAGAGGGATCGGAGCATCCCCACGAATCACCACGCCGGCGGATCACTTATCGGGCGGATTCGGCACGAACAGGAACTCCGATCCGCGCAGTAATCTTAAGCCGCATATTCCCGCTGGCGTTCAACTCATGTCGCTACCCACTCAAGGCCGGTGCGGAGCGAGGAGATCTTCTCCCCTAGGAAGAAACGAATCTCGACCGAAAAAAACGATCAGCTGAAAGTGCGAGAGGGGGGAGTCGAACCCCCACGGCGTTAAGCCACTGGATCCTAAGTCCAGCGCGTCTGCCAATTCCGCCACTCTCGCGACGTAGGCCGAAATCGCCTCTAAAACTGAGCTTTTAAATTTGAGCTTACGCCTCAGTTTAAGCTTTAACCGGCTTTTGCGGATTTTGCCTTACCAATTGCCCAAAATCTGCCCGATTTTCGCCGCTAGTGCTGACGGCCGTTTTGAGGAAAGCTCACCACTCCCTCGGCCGAAAGCCGCCTCCTTAGCTTACTAAAACTAAAAGCAGCCTTCTTAACTTTCTAAGAACAGCAATAAACTCTACGGCCCGCTGCCTCCCTCGGCGACAACCCGTCCTGTAGGGCAACCGAAGCCATTTTCTTGCGCGAGGCCGGGTTTTTTGCGGGCAGGATTGAATTTATCTCTTTTGAATCACTTGAGGATAAGCGTACCGCCAGGAGGCCGACTACGGCAAGAGGAACCCGGCCTATCCGTGCTCCGATTTTGAGCCGGGTTTTTCCCTCAACCGGCTGGCCCGCGCCCGCGGTCGCGCCGCCAAGCAAATCGCCGGCAACGTTAACAGGCGATATTACCCCATTTTGTTTTATGCATACCCGCAACGGGCGGAGAGGCCATACGGATCGGAAAATACCGGAAAATTCTCGCGGATCGCAGCAGTGCGCCTGACCGACGGGCCGCTTCCGCATCCGAGGAGGTTAATGCCGCCTCTAAACCCGAATCTTTCCTCACTCAACCGGCGGCTGACGGTGGGGTCATATCGGCGGGGAGATTGTCCTCCAAAAACCGTGTCGGCAAGAAACGACCGGGCGGCGACGAAAAGCAAACAGTTCGATGAAAAACAAACAGTTCAAAGAGTTCACCGTTGAGTCCTTCCGGAACATAACGTCGCCGAAAACCCCGTAAAGCAGATGGTTGGCCACCGCGATCGCCGCTCCATTCTGGGAGTGAAATTGAGTTAGCGATGTCCCGGCCCTGTTTCGGTGCTCCGACAACCTAAACCGTACCGATGCCGTCTTGCCGCGATCGTCAGTGCATTGCTTCATGGCTTTCACTCCCCAGAGCGTTGAGCCGGAAGCCTAAGCGATTGCGTTGCCCCCTATCGCGGTGCAAGTTCGAAAACAAAAAAATAAGTCTGAGTAAGTCTGAACACTTACTCGGCGGATCCTTTCTCAACCTAACCAATTGCATAAACATTAATAGGTTTGCCGCCCCTGGTGGCAGCCGCAAAGCCTCTATAATAATTTGGAGGCTTTTGAGCCATTATGGTGCCAAACCTTTGGGGCCTGGCCGCAGGGGTCTTGTTGCCGCTGGGATCATTCCCGAGCCAGACCGCCACGCTTCCTTGAGTGAATGCCGAATTTTCCCGGCAAGATTGCGCCGAGTTGTCGTGTCAACCTCGAATTCCGGGATTCATGGCAAAGTTTAGTTTCAATCGCGAAGTTTAGCCTCAATAGTTCATAACAAAAGAATTTCGAAAATTGGGCGATATAGGAAAACAAGAGAAAATCCCGGCGATCGTGTCTGATTGGCGGATTCCACCACGCCCCCAACCAGAAGCGCTCGCATAATCCCCTTTCAAAAAGCCAAAACCCGAGAGGTTCTCGCTGCTGTGTTAATCGGTGCGATTCATGAATCGCAGGGCTCTCTGCGTCTTTGACCTCGATTGCTGGTAAAACTATAAGGAGAGTCTATATCGAAAGTTGGAGAGCCTATATCAAAAGTTAATGAATCAAAACTCAACAAAGTTCCTTAAAGGAAGATCTCATAAATGACGGCATTTCTCGAAGAACGTTTGACACAGTTTGCGGAGTGGTTGGCTGCCGAGGACACCCACGCCAAGCACCACCTCCGCCTCCTCGAAGAAGCCGACGCGGCGCTCCTGGGTCTGCGCTCTTTCAGCCCGGAGGAGCGGATGGAGCTTGCCGCTCGTCTGGAGCGCTGGCGGTACCAGCATCTGAAAGAACGAGGCGAGAGCGTGCGAAATATCGACTGGCGGCTAGCGGATGCGTTGGATTTGGCGGCCAATGAACTGGCGGGACGGCCGACACGCGCTCCTCGGCAAACCAACCGATATATTCAACGCCACGGTACGACGGAGCCGGTAGGCGAGCCCTGGTGGGAAGCATTAAACCGGGATGTACCGCTGGAAAGTGTGTGCGAGCAAGCGGCCCATGTTACGGCGGAGAATTTTTCGCCCGGACGAAACGCGGTTTGCGCTAGCGGAGCGTCCCCCGGTTTGGCTCCCGGAAAAGGGGAGAACGCTTCGGCGCAAGCTCCGAAAAACGATAGGCCGGAATTCACTCACCCGGACCAGGGGGTTGTGCGGCGCTGGCGGATCTTCATGTACACCCCTTTGTATCTTTCCAGCTACTGCGTGAACTACTGTACATACTGCGGATTTCGGTATAACGAGCCGATTGAGCGGAAACATCTGACGGTAGCAGAAGCCGTTCGCGAAGCGGAGGTGCTCTTGTCCCGGGGGTTCCGACATATCTTATTGGTTGCCGGAGATTTTCCGCAGTTGACCAGCCCGCAGTATTTCCTCGAGGTGGTCGAAGCCCTGGTGAAACTGGGGGTTGACCCCGGTATTGAAATCGCCCCACAACCTACGGAGGTATACGAGGAACTAGCGAGAGCGGGAGTACGGAGTATCACGCTTTATCAGGAAACTTATATACCGGAGGTTTATCGCCAGTACCATCCGCGTGGACCTAAAGCCGCCTATCATTGGCGATTGGAGGGGTTAGACCGTGCAGGAGAGGCCGGCATCGGGCGGCTTGGGCTCGGGCTCCTTCTGGGTCTGGGAGATCCCCGTACCGAATTTCCGCGTTTAGTGCGGCACGGTCAGTACCTCAAGGAGCGGTTCCCGAAAAAGCGGTTGGCTTTCAGTTTGCCGCGGATCCACGAGGCCCCGGCCGATTTCAAGATCCCTTACCCCGTGGATGACGAAACGTTCATTCGTTTGTACTGCGGCTTACGTCTAGCATTTCCGGATGCGGAGTTGGTACTTTCCACGCGCGAATCGCCCGAATTGCGAAATCGACTGGCTAAAATCTGCATCACGCAGATGAGTGCGGGAAGTTCTACCGTACCCGGGGGCTATGCGGATCTGACCGTACTAGGCCAACTAGGGAAGCAATTCCCGGTGCACGACGATCGAAGTCCGGCCGAGGTCTGCCGCTGGCTCGAAGAAAACGGCTTCGAACTGGTTTGGCGGATTGATTGAAGTAGTTTTGCCCGAGGTGAGAAGGCCCCACTGCCTCCGCATCCTGGGTGAAAACGATTTTCCGCCCGAAGGCTCCCGACAGGTTTCACACAAAGTTATCCGATATTACGCCCATCGGCCCAAAAGCTTTTGATAGGCCGCGACGGCCAATTGATCGCAGCGCTCGTTTTCGGGATGCCCCGAGTGTCCCGCAACGAATTGGAAGGTCACAACGTGGCGGGAAAGCAGGGCATCCAACTGCCGCCACAAATCTTCGTTTTTCACCGGGGCCCAGGATTTTCCTTCTTTCCGCCTCCATCCTTGAGCCTTCCAACAAGGTAGCCACTCCGTGATCCCCTTTCCCACATACTGACTGTCGGTGGAAAGGAGGACATTTGCCGGACGCTTCAGTGCTTCCAAGCCGCGAATGACGGCCATCAGTTCCATGCGATTATTTGTGGTCTCCGCCTCGGCCCCGCTCCGAACCAACTCTTTCCCACTTTGGGGATGCTTCAAGATGAAAGCCCAGCCGCCCGGGCCAGGATTACCGCTGCACGCACCGTCGGTGTAGAGGATCACCTCCGGCAAGTTACGCCGGTCGGATTTGGAGCTGTTCGCTATTTTTCGCGGCATTCCGATAAAGTAGAAACTATTCGCAAAAAACCACCATGCGCAAAAAACTATCCTGGAAATCGCTCGTGGGCCGAAGCTGCGGGGAAGGCCCCCGCTCCCGAACGCCTCGCATCTCCCTAGCCTCAACGAATCCTTAATCGCGGTCTAATTTCGATGCACTCAACCGGCAGCACTCACCTTTGGCTTTTCCAGGGAGCTACGGATGAATGCTTCGAACCCCGATTGAGCGGGCGACTCCAGCGGCGGTTCCTTTTCCAAACGCCAGGGCAAGCGCACGGTGAAGGTGCTTCCCACCCCCAATTGACTTTCCACGGAAACACTCCCCCCCAAGAGGCGACAAAATTCCTTAACGATGGACAGTCCCAACCCGCTGCCGGAATGTTCTCGGGTAATGGCATCGCCGTCGGGCATCGCCGTGCTTCCCTGGCGAAATTTTTCGAAAATGATTTGTTGATCCTCTTTGGAAATGCCCACGCCGGTATCGCTCACCTGGAGCACTAAATAACCTTGGCCATCCCGTCGGACGATAACTTTAATTCGGCCGCCTTCAGGCGTGAATTTGATGGCGTTGGACAGCAGGTTATTCAAGATTTGTCGCACGCGGTATTGGTCCTGATACATCGGCGGTAGGCCCGTTTCGATTTCCGCCGATAATTCCAACCGCTTTTTTTCGCTCAATGGACGGGCCAACTCGCATTCGGCGGCAACCGTCTGGGCTACGTCGAACTCAACCGGCCGCACCTCCATCTTTCCGCTTTCGATTTTGGCCAGATCGAGGATGTTGTTGATCATCTCGAGCAACATCCGGCCCGCCTTCTGAATGTTACCCACATACCGCCGCTGCCTTTCGTCCAGCCCTGGAAAAGATGCTAAGACGTCGCTGAAGCCCAAGATACTATTGAGCGGGGTCCGCAACTCATGACTCATGCTGGCCATGAAGTCGCTTTTGATCCGGTTGGTTTCGTAAAGCTGGAGATTGAGCTGCGCCAACTGATCGACTTTAGCATCCAGGTCGGCATTGACTTGTCGAAGCTCCTCCTGCACGGTGACCAAGTGCTGGAGCATGCGGTTAAAGGCGCTGGCTAAGGACTCGAATTCGTCGCCGGTCCGCAACTCCGCCCGGAGCGAGACATTCCCGCAACTAATCGCATCGCTTACATTGCGCAAGTGCCGTAGGGGGCGAATGATGACATAACGAATGACGATATAGAAAGCCACCAGCGCCAAAAACGCCGTCACAATGGAGACGGCTACCAACCAATTCCACGTCTCGGTAACGGCCTCCTGGGTGGGACCGTTTGGGATCGTCACTTGAACGACCGCCATCAGATCGCCTTCTTCCAGGCGGGAACCCGCCAAAACCACCCCACCCAGTGGTGTGTCGAATCCGCCCCCGGTCGACAACGACTTGTGGCACAACGTCAAACAAGAAGCCTGCGCTCGGACCGCTTGAAAGTACTCGTAATCCCTCCCGTTGTTGGTGTACCGCTCGGCATAAAGAGGAGTATCTGCCCCCTCTTGTTCCCCCAATTCTTGCTGCATAAATCGGGCCAAAAGCTCTTCTTCGAATGAATCGCGGGCCTTACCCAGCATACCGGGATCGGCTGCCCGGCTATCCGGCCGGTGGATGACCCGCCAGGAGTATTGCTGGTTGCTCAGGTTCCTCGTGAGATGCTCAATATATGGTAAAAAACTTTCATTGGTTTCGAGTTTTTCCCAGTGCTTAATCAGCATCACTTGGTCGACAAGCAACCGCGCTTTTATGGGATTTTGCCCATAGACCACGCTCTCCGTCACCACCCAATACAGAAAAAAGCTTACTGAAATTACCACCAATAAGGCGATTCCGAAGAACGCCAGGCATTTGACCTCGAGGCTGGTTTCGCCGAAAGCGCGGGGAAATGAACGAGAAGACATCGATTAATTGCACCCGTTAACGGCGGCCTAATCACCCAAACACAGAGGAATACCCGTACGTTTGAAAATTTTAGGGTTGTGCGGCCCCTCATGCTAGGCCGTTCGTGACCGCCCGCAAGCATCCCACGTGACTTTCGGCTTTTTCCTGCACTATGAACCGCCTTTTCTTAAACCACATCTGCTTAACCCGCATTTATACAAACCGCCTCTCCTTAAACCGCTTTTGCACAAACCGCTTTTCCGCAGATCGCTTTTCCGCAGATCGCTTTTGGCCAAACCGCCGTTGCGCAAATCGCCTCCGCACAAAACGTTTTTGCACAAATCGCTTTTGGGCAAATCGCTTTTGGGCAAATCGGGTATGACGAAACGCAGTCGGTTTTCAAAGCCTCCCCCAGGTAAGGACCTAAAGGAACCTGAATTCGCGCAAGGAGCAAAGGAAAAGGGCCCCCAAAAGCGAAAGAACAAAGAAAATGAGGATACGCAAAAATAAAGAGGGGCACGACCGCCTGCCCCCGGTCGGTTGGCTTCTCCGCCGAAGGAACTGGTTTCCGCCGATTTTTTCCATGCTTTTTCCAATTTAAGTGGGCTTCAATGCGCCCTCCGGGCACTTGCAATTTCGGGTTTTTGGTATGCTTTCATCTTTAAGTTCACGCACCAATGTGTTCTGAAATGTCTTTAATGTCTTTACGTCGGGTTCTTTCGGGGCGGCTGGGCGACTCCGACTGGCGCAAGTCACCAGGGGATCCGTTCGATATGACTCGGCATTCATGCGCGCAACTGTCAACTTTTGGTTTTCGCAAAAATCTTCCGGCGAAAAACCTCGGGGGGGACGATGCCGCCAGCCCCTAGAGATGCAACATGCCTTGGAGTTGGAAGGCCCCGAGGCCCGGTCGAAATGCACACCGAAAGAGGAAAGAAGAGGAAACTGAAAAAATTTCCGCCTGCTTGAAAAACAGTCGCGGCAAACCGGCCGACTCAGCGAAACAAATTCATTTCCTTTGGTGTTTGTGTTTAAGAGCAGATGAATAACTACTTTGGGGGGTATATGTTGAGTCGTGGGCCTCCGCCGAGTATACTGCGAGGGAGGCCGAACGCCGAATCGCTGGCGTGAAGACCTTCCTTTGGATCTGCTGTATCCGCTTCCTTGCCAAGTATCCGCACCTGAAGACAAATTCCCTTTCTCTACAATCATTAATCAGTTTAATCAGTCGGCAAAAGCGTCCTGATTCGGTCACGACGGCCTTCCACGATCAAAAATCCAACCTTTCACGATCAAGAATCGAAAAGGTTTAACGTCGTAGCGGGTCGATGGGTTGGGTAACTCTCAGCAAAGGAGGTCAAAATTATGCGGTATTTCCGAAGTGTGTTGGTGGCGGTATTGCTGGCGTTCATTGCGGTTCCCGCAGTGGCTCAGGACAAACCTAAGAAGGAACAGCGACCCCAGAAAGTCGCGCAAAAACAGCAGGATGTGGCCCAGCGGACCCCGCGCATCCCGTTCCTCCAGGAATGGTTGGCCGACATTGAGCTAAGCGAAGATCAAAAGACCAAATTGGGAGAAATCACGAAGGAATTCGCCCCGAAATTCGCCGAATTACAAAAGAAAACAGATGCCGTCTTCACGGAAGAGCAACGAAGGGCACGCCAGGAAGCGATGCAGAAAGCTCGTCAAGAGGGAAAGACCGGCGCAGAGTTGCGCGAACAAGTTGCTAAGGTCGTGACGCCGACTCCGGAGCAGAGAGAACAACTGGAAAAAATTCAAGGTCAGCGGAAGGAGTTGACGCAAAAACTGCGGGAAGCCGTCATGTCCATTTTGACCGACGAACAGAAGCAAGCCGTTCAAGCGAAGATGAAACCGGCTCAGGCGCCGCGTAAGAAAGCCCAGCAATAGCAGCCCAGACCGCGGCGGCATAGATCGCAAGTTCTCTAGTTCTCGCCGTTCAAGCGATTTCGATTGTCAATTGCGCTTTTAATGCCCCAAGCTGATTCCTGCTCGGCGCAGGCAACTGGGGGCATTTTTTTCGCGCTCGGGCCGAGCACTCCGGGGGTGCAACCCTGATTGCGATTGTCGTTAACCCAACTCTTTAATCACTTCCCGATGCGCCCGTTAGAACCGGATTGTGCCACACCATCTTCACACGAGGTAAAAACCCGAATTGCTTCGGCGTGCGGATTAGCTCAGCGGTGGAACAAGTTGCGTCGTTGGGATCCCGGCGTTATGCTTGACACCGTCCGTGGGATGTAGGCAAGTGGGAGATCGCCTTTCCCGAAAGGCTTCGGAGATGATTTTTAGGCCGGATCCTCGGGCGGCTAATTCACATTCGGTGCTGGCCAAATTCTCTTCCTATTGATTTTGATGGCGATCTTGCAAGGAGACGACATGATGACTTTCGGAGCGACGCAACTTCGGCAAACCGGCAAAGGCCGCTCGAGGCGGCAGTTTTTGGTCACCGTGGGCAAAGTGGCGGGCTTGTCGGCCTTGGCAGGAGTGGCTGTCCCCGCGGTGCACGCCGGACAGGAGTCACCCACTTGCCTAGCCCTCATCGGTTGCGGAGGACGCGGCACCGGCGCGGTCAGCGACGCGTTTCATACCACCGGTGGGCCCGTGAAACTAGTGGCTTTGGCCGATCTTTTTGCCGATCGCGTGGAGGCCAGCTTCAACCATTTATCGCGGGCTTTTCCCCAACAAGTGGATGTGCCGGCTGAGCGGAGATTCGTTGGCTTTGACGCCTATCGGAAAGCGATCGATTCTCTGACGCCAGGCCGCGATGTGGCCATTCTCGCCACGTATGCAGCCTTTCGACCCGCGCACTTCGAATACGCCGTCCAAAAGGGCGTGAATGTTTTCATGGAAAAGTCTTTCGCCGTGGATTCCCCGGCTACTCGCCGCATGCTCAAATCGGCGGAGCTTGCCGAACAAAAGAACCTCAAAATCGGTGTGGGACTGATGTGGCGGCATTCGCACGCTCGCCAGGAGGTGATTAAGCGGATTCACGATGGAGCGATCGGCGAAGTCCACACCTTGCGGATTTATCGCGTTCATAACGCGGTCCATTGCCCGCAAAAGCCGCCGCAAATGACCGAGCTTGAATTCCAGCTTCGCCTGGCGTCGCGCTTCAATTGGGCATCGGGGGGCTTTTTTGTGGATTGGCATATCCACAATGTCGATGTGGCCTGCTGGGCCAAGGGCGCTTGGCCGGTCTCGGCGCAGGCCATGGGCGGCCGATGCTACGAGGAAGCCGGCAATCTCTTCGACCACTACACGGTGGAATATACGTTCACAGACGGGACCAAGCTTTTCGCGTTCGCCCGACACATGAATAACTGCTGGGCCACCTATTCGGATTACGCCCACGGGACGAAAGGCTCCGCCGTCATCATGAGTAACCTCAGCGACCCACAGCCGAGAATCTACCGAAGCCAAAATATGATCCCCGACGAAGTGGTTTGGGATTACGGCAAACCGGATCCCAACCCCTATCATGCCGAGTGGCAAATCCTCCTGGATGCAATCCGCCAGGACAAACCGCACAACGAGGCGCGGCGGGCTTTGGATGCCAATATCGCTTCGCTCATGGGCCGCATGGCAGCGCATAGTGGGGCACTGGTCACCTGGGAAGAGGCGTGGAACTCCAACTTCCAATACGTGGCCAATATCGACGAGATGACTTTCGAAACCCCGGCCCCCATCCAACCCGACGAGCGAGGCATTTACCCTATCCCATTGCCCGGCTTGACCAAAGAACATTGACGGCGCGATTCCAGAATCGGCACAAGCTTCCAGAATCTGCGATTTACCGGTGGATTTATTCTCGATCTAGAGCCTATCCCAAATTGCCGGCGGCGCGGAACGTGACCCAGGTGCCGGCGAACTGGGGGAAGGCTACTTGGGGGTCCATTTTCTTTTCCCAACGGATCAGTAGGCGTCGGAAGCGATTCAACCAGCAATCCGTGCGTTCCAACACCGACCCCCAAGCGCTATAGCCCGGAAGCTGCTTCCCTTCGGATGGCTTCTTACCGCGCGAGTGGATGTGGGCCGTGTAAGCCCAGTCTCGTAGCAGCGGTCGTACATCCGGGTAGTCATATCCCTTGTCGGCACACAGGTTCTGTTGGTTCCGGCGAGTGGGTTTCGGCCGTTTCACGGGAATACTCTGCAAGGTCTGCTCAACGAGGCGTTTGTCGTGGGTATCGGCGCCACTGACCGCCACCCGTCGCGGGAAGCCGGCAAGATCGCGTAAAGGTGGCCAGATAAATGACGAGGCACAGCCTCCTCATGCGGCGAGCTTGGGTAGCTGGCTGCGGAAATTCGAACGCCATTCGGAGCGGAGGGAGAGAATTTCGGAGGCAAGCGGCAAAATTCAGAAAATTTCACGACCTGGGGGCTTGACCTTTCCAATCGCCTAATTTAAAATCCGAAATGTTGGCTGAAATGTCACGTGATATTTCTGTTAAAGTTTTAGCAGGCGTTTCAGAAGCCTCTTTTACTTGGCTAGGGTTCGCTTTTCATGGCACGACCGACAGCAACCAATCCCACTCAGTCGGCCCCTGCCGGCCGAGCAAATCTGACCGACACCGCTTACGAACTGATTCGGCGGCGTATCGCCGATGGAACCTTCGAGCCCGGGTCGTGCATTTCCGAGCGAATGCTTTCGGAACAATTGGGCCTGGGAATGGCTCCCATCAGAAGCGCTTTGCGGAGGTTGGCCGCCGAGGGCTTTGTGACCATCGCTTCCCGCCGCGGATGCTTTGTCGCCCATCGATCCATTCAGGACGTGGCCGATTTATTTGAGGTGCGCCTGGTGTTGGAGCGGCTAGTGGTTTCGCGGATCACAGGCCACTTGCAGGCCGACCAACTTCAAAGCCTTCAAGAGTGCCTCAAGGAGCATGAGAAACTCATTCGGCAAGGAGCCGATCCAAGTAAAACCCTGGTCCCGGATTTTGCGTTTCATCGCAAGCTGGCCGAGTATCAGGGGAATAAGTTTTTGCGGGTGGTTCTGACCAATATTTTGGACCTGGTCTTTCCCGAAATTTTCATTGCCCACCGAAAATGTCCGGATCGGGTTGAAAAGGCGCTGGAAGAGCACAAGCGATTGTTGGGGGCTATCGCGAACTCGGATGCGGCGGAAGCAGAACGCCTCCTGGTAAAACACCTGATGAGTTGCCGCGAGTTTGTCTTTTTCCGCAATATTTCGGGGCTGGAGAGGACGGGGCTGGCCTAAGTGGGTGTGTTTCGTGTTTTGAACAATCCCTTTTTGTGTCTTTTTTGTTGGAGGGTTCTGGAATGAGACTCGCGAAGCTTTCTCGTGGATTGAATCGGGTGGGCGGTTTTACACTAGTGGAATTGCTTGTCGTCATCGCGATTATCGGGATCCTCATTATGCTTTTATTGCCCGCGGTTCAAGCAGCTCGCGAAGCTGCGCGCCGGAGTCAATGTACCAACAATTTGAAGCAGTTAGGGCTTGCCTTCCATAATCATCACGACTCGTACAAGCATTTTCCCTCAGGCGGATGGGGTTATACGTGGCTGGGCGATCCGGACAAAGGCTATGACGATCGCCAGCCCGGCTGCTGGCCTTTCAATGTGCTGCCTTTTATCGAGCAGGTTTCCGTTCGGGATGTGGGCAAACAAGGAGCGGCTTACCCGAACTATCCGGCGGTGACTAACGCGGCGGTTTATGAGATCGGGCTTCCGATCTTTTATTGCCCATCACGCCGGGCCGCAGAGGCGTATCCTTTGCCTTCTGGGGCAACCACAACCTTTCGTAACGGGCCGGCAAGTCCGCCGGGTTCTATAACTCGATCGATACGCACGGATTACGCTGCCAATGGCGGCAACCGGGTGAATCCGGGTGCGAATCGTTTTATGCGCCAAACGGCTCACTTTGCTGCTGGCCCGGCTAATGACCCGACGGCGATCGCCAATTTTTTGAGAACGCCTGCTACTGCCTCCGGCCACTGCGGAAACCCCTCCACTGGTCTATGTGCCTCGGGCCACAATGGGATCGTCTATCAGGTCAGTCGGGTGCGGTTTGCCGATATCACAGATGGCACAAGCAACACCTACATGATTGCCGAAAAGCCGGTGAATCCGGATGCCTATAAGGGGGCTATCCGCGACCATAGCGATGATGGAGCACTGTACCGAGGCTTCGATGATGACTTGGTACGATGGACGGGCACGGATAACGAAAACTTCAACAATCCTCAGCCACTGCGAGTGACCCAGGATCGGCCCGGTGTCAATCATGATTCTACGACTTATAGCTTCGGCAGTGCCCATCCGGGGGCTTTCATGGCCTTGATGGCCGACGGCTCCGTTCGAGCCATATCGTATACGATCGATTTGCAGACCCACCGCGTCCTGGGAGGTTGCAACGATGGCGGAGTGGCGGGGGAATTCTGATCGCTGGAAAATGGCGGCATGATCCCTCGCTTGAAAGCGAGAAAAGTCGTGTCCTGAAATTGGCAACAATATCCGTGCCATCAGATTGCCAACATCCGCGGTTTGAGAGTTAAGACGAGTTTGTCACCCGGAATTGAATTGGAGAAAATCTGAAATGTCATGGTCCAGCAGGAAGATGCAGGTGGTCGCAGCGGTGGCGCTATGCGGATGGATGCTTCTGTGCTGGGGCTGTAGTCGTGGCCCTAGCCGGGTTGAAGTGCCGCAGCTTGACGCAACCAGTGCCGCCCGCGCCGCGATGCAGCAACTGGATGCCGACAGTAATGGAACGCTAACCGAGCCGGAGTTGGAGAAATCGCCCGGCCTGAGGCATGCTCTGCCGCGAATGGACCTGAACGCGGATAAAGCACTGACCACCGAGGAAATCGCCGGGCGTATCCAGGAGTATCTGCGCCAAAAGATCGGGGCGATTTCTTTTGTCGGAACCGTAGTCCTGGACGGCAAACCACTGGCGGGGGCGGAGGTAAACTTCGTTCCGGAAGAATTTCTCCGCTTGGCTCTTCAGCCCTGCAAAGTCACCACGGATGCAAGCGGGCAGTTCCGGCCACAGGCGCCGGGATTGGACGTTCCGGGTTTGCCGCCCGGAATTTACCGCATCGTGATTTCCAAGAAAGATGTTCAGGGAACAGAACTCGTTCCCGCGCGATACAATACGGAGACAACCCTTGGGGTAGAGGTGGCGATGGACAGCCCCGTGGTCGGTCAGGGGCTCGACCTCCAATTAAGCAGCCGGTAATCGTGCAGTTTGGATGGAATAGCCCGCTGTTGTTTGCAAAACCCCGCAGTTATGCAGCAGGGGCATTGGGGTAATCCTTCGGTTTCACTATTACGCCGGGCAACCTGTTGAATGGCTTAGCGTCTGTTGAATCGCTGAATGAAAAGCAAAAAAAGTGGTTCCCAAACCAGACTGAGCTGCGCTAACAAAGCGAACCTGAAAAAGGTGTGATGCCGGGCTTGGTAACATGCTGCGGGCGGAGTGCCGGTGACATTTCCCTTAGGGATCTGGATCCGTCCGCAGAGGGCGCCGGCGTGGCAATTCGGCAAGTGGGTCGACCTCCTTTGCCTGCCCGATAAAAAGGCACTCACCATATGCAGTTTTGCGGCTACCCAAGACCGTTTTCCGCTACCAACCGGTTGATTCAACAGATTTCAGCAGATACGAATCGGAGTCGGCGGAGCATGAACCATCGGCTTTGGATTCTAGTGATTTTAGTTCTTGCGGCGATTTCCGGGGCAATGGTGGGTGAGGACATCGAAGCTATTGCAGGCGGGGGCATTGAAACGGCGGTAAAAGGCACGACCGTTCTTCGCGTCGGTTTGGTACAAATGGCCATCGATTCTTCCGCCGACGGCAACTGTCAAAAGATGGAAGCCTTTATCCGGCAAGCGGCCGAGCAAGGTTGTCGCGTTGTCGTTTTTCCGGAATCGGCCCTTTGGTGCTTGCCCGAGGTGCCCAAGTCCAAGGTCGACGAACTTTTGGGGCGCATTCGGCAGTGTGTGGCCCAGCATCGGCTCTATTGCCTGATGAATATGCTGTATTACGAGCCCGGGGCACGCCGGGCGAGCATCCGCCTGCTTGTCCTCAACCCGAAAGGGCAAGTAATCCAGGATTATTACAAGCTGTGGTACGACGAGCGATATCCGAAGGCGCCGGGACTTTTCGAAATAGATGGAATCCCATGCGCTGCTGCCATCTGTGCAGATCGTTGGATTCGTAGTGTAGAGGAATTGCCGGCCTTTGCCGGAGCGCAGATCCTCTTCGAATGCTCGGCGAACTTTGCAGACGAATGGATCCCCGAGCTCGAGTGGTACTGGTACGTGCCTCGCGCGCTGCGCAATGGTGTCTGGGTAGTTTTCACCAACTCGGCACCGCGGCCACATCCGAACGGCAGCAGTGGGCATGGACACAGTGCCGTGATTTCGCCGCAAGGAAAACTCGTGGCCTCCGCCGGTGAGGAGATTGACAAGCTGGTCGTTGCGGATCTGGACCTAAGCCAGGTCACTTCGGAGCCTTTGCAGCGCCGGCAGGCCCATCCGCCGTTCCGCGATTTTTGGAGGCAAGGCGTGGAAATGCTTGCCGGTCGATCTTTTCCGATGCCTGCGAGGGAATCGGCACGCTCATCCGGGGGAAAACTCAAGATAGCAGCCGCGCAAATGGCGTGCTCCAACCAGCTGAAAGAGAACTTATCCAAGATGGCGGCAATGACTGCCGAGGCTGCCCGAAACGGGGCGCGATTGGTCGTATTTCCTGAACTTGCTTTAACAGGAACGGATGCAGACGCAATCCGCTCCGTCGGGGCCGGTGCACTGACCGAAGCGGTCGCCGATCTGCGGAAGCTGGCGGCGAAACACGGCATCTATCTCGTTTGCGGGTTGCCGTGGCTGGAGGCAGATCGCTCTTTCAATACAGCGATAGCCATCGACCCTGCCGGTTCGGTCCGCACCCATTACCGACAACTTTGGGTAAGCCGCCCCGATCTTTTCGTGCCGGGTTCGAGCTCCAAGGCGATGTGGTTCGAGGTGGAGGGAATTCCGAGCGTGATTACCATCGGTGCCGAAGACTCGCTGAACGAACTGGCGGAGATGGCGGCGTGGCGGGGCGCACTGCTTCATCTTCATCTTGCTAATCATTTGGATACCGATCCAGCGGAGCGACTCTTGCGGCGTCAATTGTGGGTGGTGATGGCCTCTTTTCGCACGCTTACGGTAACCGTCAATGCTGCCGCCTCGAATACCGCCGCGTCGGCCCCAAGCCGCGAAGGGGTTGCCGGTTCAGGCGGGGGGAGCGTCATTTGGGATGATCTAAACCGCAGCAGCAAGAGAAGTCCTACTAGTTTCGCCCCGTATTGCGCAGTGCCTTTGGCTCAAGCAGGAACGGAAGAAACCATCCTTTATGCAGAGGTGAATTTCCCGCGGGAAAACCCGCAATTTCGTATCCTGACCGAAAAAACCAACCCGGAAATGACCTCGTGGTATGCCCAGGGAACTCGTGTCATCTTCACCGAATGGAGCGAGCCGCTACAAAAAACGGCGAGCTTTTAGCACGTACCGATGCTGCTTTTTGAACGTACATGCTCCTTTTTTCGAATGCACATGCTCTTTTTTGATTGCACCATTCAAACCGGTTACCCAATGGGGAAATAAGCAGGATAACACTTGAATTGGCGCGAAGTCCGTCGGCTTCGGTGCCTTACCGAGCCAACCTTCCGCGGAAAGAAACTCAAAAATCAATGAGCTTGGACCCATGTTGAGGGGTCAAGGTTTCTCGACAAGAGTTTAAAGTGGGTAGTTTTTTCGCGGCATTTAACGGCTCAGCATGCTGGATTTTACCCGGTGTCATGAAGCGATAAATTCAGCTGGGTTTGCTGCCGTTGCGCCCATCATGAACCGGAAATCCGTGATGAGTCGGCTAATAGAATTTGCAAGACTTAAACCCGGCAGACAACCTTCCATTGAGTAGATGGCTTGAACCGGCTTTCAATGCAATGCTACTTCGACAAGGAGATGCTCCTATGAAGTTGACAGGATCACTCGTCCTTTCAATGTGTCTTTTTGTGGGACTTGCCGTCGGGGCGATGGCGGGCACAGGTCCGTTCGATGGCAAGCAATTTCGCGGTCGAATTGCCTATAGTGCCGATGGCAATTTCAATGACCCCGATGATTGGGCAGCCTCACCGATGGTGTTAGCCATCTTTCATGCCGCAGGGGTGAAAGATCGGCTGGTGCATTTTAGCTACAACTCCATCGTGCCCCGTACCGACCCCGCCTGGGAACTGATTCACGGCAACATCATCAAACAAGCCGCCGCCGTGTTTGGCTACGATCCGTCGATTTTCATCGACTGCCGGAAGGATCGCGAGCGGGCTGTCGCCGCTTTAATCCGTAGCGTGGATCAATCGTCGGAGGCAGATCCGCTTTACCTGATCGTCGCGGGGCCGATGGATATTCCGTGTTTTGCACTTCGCCAGTCCGCCCCGGAAAAGCGTCGCTTCGTGTACTGTATCTCGCACAGCGCCTGGAATGACGGTTATGCAGATTCTGAGTCGGGCAAAGGGTGCTTAACGGTCAGCAAACGGCAGGTCATTGAAACCGGGGTGAACTGGGTCCAGATCGCGGATCAAAATCCTCGTCTTCGCACCAATCGCTATTGGCAATTCGCGCGGGAAGCCGAATGGGCCCCGTTTTTCTGGCTTCGTGATTCACAGAAATCCAGTAACCAGTTTTTGTGGTATTGCCTTCAGATTTCCCATGCACCGGATGTCTCCGACGCGGGCATGGCGTACTTCCTGGTCACCGGCGACGAGAGGGCGGATCCGGAAAAGCTGCGGCACCTTCTTGACGATGGCGTGCTACCCCCGGTCGTGGGAGAAAGAAACACGATCCGCCTCGAGGCGGAAGCTTTCCACGTCGTAAGGGACGGCGCCGTGCTTTTCGAGCGGCGTGGCGAACTTTCTCACAACCTGGGCGTGGAATCGATACCCGGAAAATCGAGGTTCTACCTGGCCACCCGATTCGATCAACCCTACGCGGCCGTTCGTGACCGTTACGACGTGCTGGTACGGGGTTATACGCGGGAAGCATCACCTCAGACTTGGGTGCTCGAGGTGCGCCGTTCGGAGAAGCCTCTTCGCCGGGCTTTTCAAGTAGCAGACCAAAAGTGGGCAAACCATCTGCTTTCCGGATTTGAGATTGGCATCGGGGACCAAATAGCCTTGGAAATCGCAGGCCAAGGAGGAGTCGATTTCATCCAGCTGCAACGCCGGACGGGGGAGTCCTCGCCACCGGCCACATCCCCACCACGACTCGTGGCGACCGGGCCCCTGGATAATCCCGCCGTGCCCCCAGGACAGGTGATCGTGGTGGGTTCAAACCCCGGTTACCTGAAGTACAACGGCGGTGGCCCTGTTTTCTTGTGCGGCCCCGATAATCCTGAGGAATTCCTGTATCTGGGTTCGATTAATCCCGACGGTACACGCTCCGGCGGTGGGCAGGAGCAACTGATTGCGGCGATGGCGAAAGGGCAGGTAACGGCCTTTCATTGCCAGATGTTCCGCATGCGACGCTGCAACATCAAAGACGAAGGCGACGATACGCATTGTCCGTTTGTGGACTTTGACCCCGCCAAACCGCTGAATCCTGCGATCTTGGACCAGTGGGACAAATGGCTGGAAGCGATGGAAAAGCACGGCATTGTGGTCCACTTGGAGTTCTATAACGATGCGACCGACGTGGAAAAAATGGGCTGGACGCTCGACGCACAAGGCAATCTGCACCCCGATGAACATAAGTTCATTTCAGGGATTGTGCAGCGCTTCAAGCATCGAAAGAACATCATTTGGGGAATTGCAGAAAGCATCAACAAGCTCCCCCGGGCCAGAGTGCCCCATTTTATGAAGATCAGTCAGCTTATTGCCGAGTTGGATCCGCATCGGCCGATTGTGCACAGTTTCGTCACACCCGAAACAACGGAGCGCGATCTGCATCCCGATAATGTCACGCCTGCCGATTATGAGGGAGATCCGCGGATCCGGTTGATCACTTGGCTACACGTTTTGTCGCGGGGAAATGACTATGGAGCGCAACGGGCCGAATTCCTGAAATATGCCTTTGGGCATCGGGAACGTTTCATTTTGATGAAAAACGAAACGGAAATGCATCCGCGAACTCAGCCCGCCAGTCGAATCTATTTATGGTGCTGTGCCTTGGCGGGATTGCACACCCTGGAGGCGCTTCACGATGTTCGCCGCGTGCCGCAGTTGCTCCCCGATCATGGCCGGTTAGCACGGTTCATGGAGCAGACGGACTTCTACCGAATGCAGCCGAAGGATGATTTGGCAGCCGGCTCCGGCAAATGGGTCTTGGCATTCGAAGGCCAGTCGTACATCGTTTACACCTACGACTACACGGGCCGGATGGGGATCAAATCGCTTCCGGTAGGGGAGTACGATTTGCTGTGGTTCGACCCGGTCAGCGGGGAGCAGGTTTCACAAACCAGCACGGTTACCACCAGCGGCGAAAAGCTTTGGGAGAAGCCCGGTAATTTCGGCCGCGAAGTTGCCTTGTACATCAAACGCCGTTAGTCTGCCGAAGACTCCGCCCGAAATGCGTTCAGCTATTCCCTCTTGGGTACCCCCGCTAGATTTGTCCCGGGACACGCCGAGAGGGTTTCAGGAACTGGGAACGCCCGAGTCATGCCTCCTTTGACGGCAGACAGCGTCCGCTTGTGCGGGAGTTCCCGTGGTTCCGACTGTTCATGTAAGAGCTACGGTGCGTGGTCGGCTCGCGTAAGCGTCTGAGAATCCGCTTGCGTACCCATCTGAGAATTGGAAGCCGGCGGATTGCCGCTTGCTTCCGATTCCCGCTGTATCCGATAAACTACGTAGACCTTATTGCGGTAAAGCACAGGCAGCTCAAGCGGCGGCCAACTCACCGTCACGGCGAAGTGTGCCCCGTATCGCAAGGCTACCTCCCGCACATGCTCCGTGCCCGATTGAGCCAAACTGGTATACCAGCGCAGCTCTCCCGTGAGATCGCGATAAGCGTGCACTTCGCACAGGGCCTGCCACCATTGCACGATGGCCCGGGCATCCTGCGGAATATCTTTCCAGTTGACTACCTCGGGGCGTTTGGCATACCACTTGAAAGTCTGCGCCATCCGGGGCGTTAAGAAGCGACTATCGCGGGGAATGGCCGGGGAGGTTTCAATCCATCGGCACACGTCGCGCCATGCTTCATAGTCGGCTACCCGATCCTGATCACCCCGCGGTATTCCCGGCGAAAAACGCTGCCAAATACATCCGGCCAAGTGGAAGCTTGTCAGGAAGATTGCAAGGAATACGGGTACTTTCAGCCGCCAATTCTCCTTCACCGGGGAGCCGACGGCCAGCATCGTCCCGCCAACTGCAAAGGCGACGGGAACCATCACATCCGCAAGCCGAAACCAATAGTACCGCAATACACTCGCAGCCACCGGCATATTTATCCATTCCAAAAGGCTGAGCATCGCTCCCACGCATGCAAAACCGCAACTGGCGATGGTAAACCGACGCAGCGCCTGCCGTCTTTGCCGTTCCGGGGCAAGTTGTTCCACTAGCGCCCAGCAAATCACGAGGAGCACAAATCGGTAGAAATAATCCGGCGGAATTCGGATAAGCGATAAATGATGTCCGAGCCGGAAGAGATAAATTGTCCGTGCCCACCGAATCGTCTCCGCATCAGCTCCCCAATCCAGCGTCAAGGCCGGGATCAACCCCGGCAAAGCAAGGACGATCATGCCCACCAAAGGAAATCGCAATTTCGCGAGCAAAGGCCGCTCGCTGCCCAAGCTAACCCAGTAGCAAGCCGCGGCGATGACGGCCCAACCGCCCACCAAAACGTGGAAGGCCGTCGCCGCTCCCAGCAGGAGCAAAGCCCTGCCCCAGTGCCCCCGAATCATCGACGCCAGAGCGAACCAAAGAAAGGCAAACGCCAAACCTTTCGCCTCCAGGCCGCCGATGACCCATTCGCCTGCCATATGGAAGCGTTCTTGGACGCAGGCGAAAATGGCCGCCGCCAGAGCGGCCGCGCCCCACCGCGCCACCGTCGCCCGGCCGAGTTGTTGCCAGCCCCAAGCCAAAAGAAGCCAAGTGAAAAGGCGTCCCACCCAGACGAAAACCTCCGGTTCTAGCCACAGCGAGAGCCACCCGATCGTGTAATAAAAGGTCCAGTGAGCATCAGCCGATTGGAGAAACGGATCGTTCGGGACAACCTCTTTATTCCAGAAATGGATCGTTTTCAGCACATAATGCGCTTCGTTGGTGTCCGGAACCGGCCACGCCCCCTCCACGAAAAAAATCGCAAAAATCAAAAGAATCTCGAGGGCTGATTGGAACGCCGAATTTCTGAAAAGTGTCATCCTTTCCCTCCAGGGTCTTTCCAGTTTTAGATCCGACCCTGTTCGGCCGAGCTTCTCCCGCAAAACCGCGGACCCAATAGCGTCGTCACTCCGGCAGGAAAATGCCCGCGATGGTCGCCGTCATATACGCCGCCAAAGTCCCCCCGATCATTGACCGCAGTCCGTAGCGCGCAAAGTCGCGACGCCGGCTGGGTTCGAGGGCACCGATGCCGCCGATCATTATGGCAATCGACCCGAAATTGGCAAACCCACACAGGGCATAGGTCGCGATCACAAACGATCGCGGGGAAAGCTGCTCCTTCATTTCCACCAGATCCATGTATGCGAGGAATTCATTAAGGACCGTCTTCTTTCCCAGGAGCATCCCCACTTCTAGGCAGTCTTCCCACGCTACCCCCATGACCAAAGCCAGTGGGGCACACAACCAACCGAGGATCCGCTCCAAACTGATCGGTTCTCCCCCGATAGGCGGCAGCAAGGCAAGCAGCCAATTGATCATGGCCACCAGGGCTACAAACGAGACGAGCATTGCCGCCACATTCAACGCCAGCTTCAATCCTTCCGAAGCCCCGCGGCAGGCGGCATCCAGCAGATTGGCATCTGGTCGAGGAACCTCCACGCGAACGGTTCCCTTGGTGAGCGAGACTTCGGTCTCCGGAACCATGATTTTCGCAATCACCAGGGCTGCCGGGGCAGAAAGGATCGAAGCCGCCAGCAGGTGTCCCGGCTCCGCTCCTACCTTCGCCATCATGGCGGCATAAGCAGCCATCACGCTGCCGGCAATCGTGGCAAGGCCGGCGGTCATCATGGCCATCAGTTCCGAGCGCGTCATCGACGCCAAATACGGGCGAATGACCAGCGGTGCCTCCGTCATCCCTACGAATACATTGGCGGCCGCCGCCAAAGATTCGGCTCCCGAAGTATCCATGACCCACACCATGACCCGGGCCATTAGCTTCACCAGCCACTGGAGCACTCCCAGATGGAACAAGATGGCGGTTAACGCGGCCGTAAACACGATGACTGGGAGGACCGAAAAAGCCACCGGACTGCGCTTCACATTCTCGCCAAACACGAATTCCGCGCCGGCATCCGACCATTGATTGACGAGCGTCATAAATTGCCCGGCCGCAGCATAGCTTTCACGTCCGATCGGCGTCCAAAGGAAAAAAAGCCCGAGTAAAAGCTGAAGTGCCACGCCCGAAAAGATCAGCCGCCAATTCATCCGCCATCGGTTCTCCGAAATTGCCCAAGCCAGGAGCATCATCACAAAGAGGCCAAAAAAGCTCACGATGCGTTCCATAAGGAGCACTCCTCGAGAACGGTGCCATTTTTGCCGGTCTCAGAGCCGGTAAGCGAAATGCTGGTATTCACCGACTTATATTCGCTCGAATCTTCCCGCACATCTTCTCAGGACCGCCGCCTGGTGCCGGTCCAGCGCGATCTTCCCGTGAAATTGGCCGACTGCATGTCCCCCAGCATGCCGCGGCAATTTCCCATCATGGGCTCAAGCGTTTTCCGCTTTTCGCGTTTTTATACCCTCTATTCAATTCGAAATACCTCGATTTTATGAGTACGCCTGAGGCGGTAAGCCTTGCGTTTCCGTGCGACAAAGCATACTGTAAGACCCGGTGAGTGGCGGCGGCAATATCCGCCGAGCTCGGCCGCGATTGTCGGAGGCAAGCACCCCGCTCAGCCGGTACCCGCAGACGGCGTGCGAGGCGAGGAATAACGGTGTGCAAGACGAGCAGATAAGGCTGAAGTAGCGGATTCCGCGCGAGCTTGGGCGCCCTTTCGGCCGGGAGGCCAAAGCCACTCTTTTACCGCAGTGCTCCTAGTGGGTCTACGCGGAAGTGAACTTTCGGTAGATATCCTTGCCACAAAATGCCCCTTGAAGCAGATGGCTTGAGAACGCCTTTTGAAACCAATGGCTTACGTATCGGCACATGGCATGGCGTAGAATTCGGAGGAATAAACGCTAAATTGTTTAAAGGTCTGTATTCTTTTCAGGGTGCACATTGTCTTTGAGGTGTAACGACGATGAAAGCCGCTTATATCGAGCGAACGGGTCCGCCGGAGGTGATTATTTACGGAGATCTGCCCGAACCAAAGCCGCAAGGCTCGCAGGTCTTAGTGCGGGTAAAGGCCGTCTCGGTCAATCCCGTGGACACCTACATCCGCGCGGGCATGATTTCCGCATGGGAGCTACCGAAGCCATTTGTCGTGGGGTGCGATCTGGCGGGTGTGGTGGAAGAAGTCGGGCCGGAAGTCCGGCGCCTAAAGCCCGACGATCGAGTCTGGGGAAGCAATCAGGGACTGCTCGGACGGCAAGGTACCTTCGCGGAATTTGCCGCCGTTGACGAGTGTTGGCTTTATCCCACACCTCCAAATGTTTCCGACCGAGATGCTGCAGCGATCGCCCTGGTGGGAATCACAGCTCATCTAGGTTTAGTCGATAAAGCAAAGCTCCAGCCCGGCGAGACCATCTTCGTGTATGGCGGGGCAGGCGGCGTCGGCTCGTGTGTGGTGCAGATGGCCAAAGCCCTTGGGGCAAGGGTTATCACCACCGCCGGGAGCGAGGAGAAAGAGAATCTGTCCCGCCAATTGGGGGCGGATGTCGTCATCAATTACAAGCGGGACGACGTGGACGAGGTCCTCCGCCAAGTGGCCCCGCATGGAGTCAACGTTTGGTGGGAAACCTTGCGCGAGCAAAACCTGGAGCGCGCCGTAGCTCATCTTGCCCCCAGGGGAAGACTGATCCTGATGGCGGGCCGGGAAGCTCGCCCGGTTTTCCCCGTTGGACCATTCTACGTGCGGGACTGCTCGGCTTTCGGATTCGCCATGTTCAACTCCCCCCCGGAAACACAGCAGCAGTGCGCTGAGGATATCAACCGGTGGATGGCCGAGGGAAAACTCCGCGCCTTGATCGGTCGGGTAATGCCCCTTGCGGAGACCGCAGCCGCGCACCGGCTTCAGGAGGAAAACACGCTGCAAATGGCCGGGACACTCTCCGGAAAAATCGTCCTCGAACCGTAAGAAAGCACACGCTTCTCCGGAATACGGCGTATCCCCGAAAAATCCTCACCGAGCAAGATTCCGCTGGACAAAGCAAGATTCCGGTGGGCAAATGGCCGGAACGCCCCTTCCGTTTTTGCACGATCAGAACCAAACCTGTCGGCATGAACTAAAATTACGACAGGAAATAAAATTACGATAGCTCGTGGGTACTGGTCCTCGATACGTGTTATCCTTAAATGTACGTGTTATCCTTAAAGGTAAATAAATGTAATGTAGCGGAAAAAAGCTTGTCTGAGTCGGAGTCGCCAATCCATGCCCACGGATTTGCGCAAGCAACTTCAGGAAACCGTCCTTGTCTTCGACGGGGCCATGGGCACGGAGATTTACCGGCGTCATGTTTTTGTGAATCGTTCCTATGATGAATTGAACCTCTCGGATCCCGATCTTATCCGCCGGATTCACCTGGATTATCTCGATGCCGGCGTCGACGTGTTGACTACGAATACCTTCGGCGCGAATCGGGTAGCACTTTCCCGATTCGGATTCTCAGAAAAGACTACCGAAATCAATCGTGCTGGGGCTCTTCTAGCGCGCGAAGTAGCGGATTCGGCCGGCCGCCCGGTGCTGGTTGCCGGCTCTGTGGGGCCTTTGCCGCGTCAGTTGCAATATGTGGACGAGATCCCTGCAATGATTCGCCAGCAGGTGGAGGCCCTTCTGGAAGGGGGAGGTCACTTCATCCTTTTCGAAACTCAGTCCAACCGGTTAGCCCTGGAGCATGCGGCCCGTGTAATGCGAGATTTTCCCGAGGTGCCCTACGTTTTTTCCGTGGCCGTGGGCGACAACGGCGAGACCCCAAACGGCGAGCCTATCGAGGCGATCGTGGCACCGTTGCCGGCGGGACTCCCCTCACCCACGGCATGGGGCCTCAATTGCGGCACCGGTCCCAGCGGCTTGCTCGGTGTTTTGGAGCGTCTTCTCCAGGTTTCGGAACTCCCGATTATTGTCCAGCCGAATGCCGGGGTTCCCAAAGAAGTGGATAATCGGCTCATTTATTTCTGCTCCCCGGAGTATTTGACCAGTTACGCCAAGCGATATGTGGCGTTGGGAGCGCGAGGGGTGGGTGGCTGCTGCGGAATCACGCCGGAGCACATCCGGGAACTGGCGGAGGCCGTCAAGCCCTTAGCGCGAGCCGCACGTTCCACAGCGGTTCTGCGTGGGGCCTTAACAAGTGTCCAACTCAGGGAGCCCGTCCCCTTAGCCGCGCGATCCGCCTTGGGGAAGCGAATCGCCGATAGGCTATGGGTCACTAGTGTAGAGCTTCTCCCTCCGCGGGGATACGACTTAAGAGCGATCGTGGAAAAAAGCCGGCATCTGTTCGCAGCGGGGGTGACGGCGGTCAATATCCCGGATGGTCCCCGGGCAAGTGCCCGCATCTCGCCGCTGGTGACAGCAGCCGAAATCCAAAGACAGGTGGGAATCGAAGTCATTCTGCACTTTTGTTGCCGGGATCGCAATTTGATCGGTATGCAAGCGGATTTGCTGGGCTGTGCTGCATTAGGAGTGCGGAATATTCTTTTTGTCACCGGTGACCCCCCCAAATTGGGCAATTATCCCCATGCGACGGGGGTCTTCGATACGGACTCGATCGGAATGGTCGCCGTTCAGCGCCGGCTGAACCAAGGGGTGGATCTGGGAGGGCAGGCGATCGAGCCGCCGACGGCGGCAGTCATCGGTGTGGGCCTTGATCCGACCGCACTCGATCGGCAAAGAGAGTTGGATCGCTTCCGCCGAAAGATGGAGGCCGGGGCCGAATTCGCGATCACGCAACCAGTGTTTGATCCCGAGGCACTTCTCCGGTTTCTCGATCAATTGGGCCAGTGCCCGATTCCCATCATCGCGGGGATTTGGCCGCTGGCAAGCCTACGAAATGCCCTGTTTTTGAAAAACGAAGTACCGGGAGTCGAGATCCCCGACAAGATCCTCCAGCGAATGGAGGCGGCACAAACCCGCGAGGAGCAATTGGCGGTCGGTGTCCAAATCGCCCGTGAATCGATCGAAGCGATTCAGGACCTCGTCGCGGGGATCCAGGTCTCCGCCCCCCTGGGGAAAATTGAAATCGCCCTTCAAGTCCTGGAAGGATGGTTGGATCGGCCCGCGCGGTCGACCGCCCCTCAATCGGGCTTTGTTCCTTCGAGTTAGCGGACAAGCGAAGGAGTCGATTTTCTCCTGGGGTAATTGCTCCCACATCCGCGGAGAACAACTCGCCTACCGAAGAGAATGCAATCTCTCATGTCCTCGCTGAAATCTTTTGGTTTTTCTCGAGGCGATCTTTTTTGCTCGAAACGTTTTTTTTCTTGAAGCGATCGTTTTTTCTCGAAGCTGTACCTTTCCTCGAAGCAATCTTTTTTTCCCGAAGCAATCACTCCGGTTGCCGAAAACCTGAGCGGGTATTATCTTCCGTCTCCGCAACGACAGATTACGTGCACCTGTTATCCGCAAGTTGTATGAAAACGATCTCTCGGGCAGCAGAACAATCCGTTTGCGGCCGAATCGCTGGGATCCGGCCGCCATTGAGTTCGCGGCCCCGAATTTACAAGGGGCCAAATGCTCGGCTTGTGGCCGAAACGATGGGGCATGCCGCAATCAAAGTACACCCTTAGTGCTGGGAAGATCGCCGATACGCGGGTCCGGTTCTACTGCCTGCCTCAAGGCGCGTGCCACCGCTTTGAAAATCCCCTCTGCAATGTGGTGACTGTTACGACCATAAGGCACCAAAATGTGCAGATTGCACGGTAGATGCGCGGCTACCGCATACCAGAAATCGGCCACCAGTTCGGTGGGAAATTCGCCGATCTTTTCGCTTGGGAAATCCGCCTGAAGATAGAAGAACGGACGTCCGCTGAGGTCCACGGCCGCCGTGACCAACACTTCCTCCATCGGCAAAGTAAAATGTCCGTACCGCCGGATCCCCTCTTTGCTGCCCAAGGCCTCGCGGAGCGCTAAGCCCAGGCAAATCCCCACATCCTCGACGGTGTGGTGGTAGTCCACATGCAAGTCGCCGGTGGCCTCAACCGTAAGGTCCATCGCCCCGTGTTTGGCCAGTTGAGCCAGCATGTGCTCAAAAAAACCGATGCCCGTCTGAATTCGCGCGATTCCTCGCCCATCTAGATCGACACTCAGCTTAATGTCGGTTTCCGCCGTGACGCGGTGGATTGTCGCAGTTCGGGGCATGCGGACCAACCTCGTTTGTCAGTGCCGGCTCTTCGCTTAAACTCCGATGAGTCGATTCCGCCGGTATTGCTTCCGGCACACTCCTATCCCCTAAATAACTCCGCCCTGAACCATTTCCTTCATGGCCGCAAGGCAAAGCTCGATTTGATCGTCGGTGCCGACGGTGATTCTTAAGCCGTCCCCCCAACCGGGGTAGTCCATGTAGCGAACGAGAACCCCTCGCTCTTTGAGGCCCTGATACAGAGCTTTCGCCGAAAAATGCGAATGCACGTTCCACGTAAAATTTGCCTGTGAATCCACCACGTCGAAACCCAGTGAACGCATCCCCTCCGTAAGGCGACGACGGGTGGCGACGATCTTCGCCCGGGTCCTTGCAAGCCAATTCTGGTCGCCGATCGCCGCGGTAGCCACAGCAATCGAAAGTGCATCGCAATTATACGAGTCTTTCACCTTTGCCATCTGCTCGATCAAATGGGGCTGAGCCACGATGAAACCAAATCGAAGCCCTGCTAAAGCATACGACTTACTCAGCGAACGCGAAACCATCACTTTCTCCGAATGTCGCACCAATTCCAGGCAGTTTTCATCGGCAAAATCGGCGTAGGCCTCGTCGACAAGAATGGGGCACGGAAGTCGTTCGGCCCACTGGGCTACCACTTTTGGGGGAACGACTGTTCCCGATGGGCTATTCGGGTTGGCCAAAAAAACTAATCGCAATCCTTCCCTGGCGGCCGCAAATTGTTCGGGAAGACTCCAGTCCTTTTCAAAGAAGACCTCCTCCGCATATGCCCCTTGAATCGCCGCCAAAGTGTTGTAGAGAATGTAACTAGGATAGGGCAATCGCACCCCTTGCCCCGAGCCGACGAAGGTTCGGGTCGCGATCGTTAGGATATCGTCGCTTCCGTTGCCGCAGAGGATCCAACTGGGTTCAAACCCCAATAGCTCGCCCGCTCGATGGCGAAACGCTTCCGCCATCGGATCCGGATACCGTTGCAATCCCCGACGAAGCACCTCCTCGATAGCCCCCTGAATCGCCTCCGTTGGCGGATAGGGATTCTCGTTGGTATTGAGTTTGATGATCCGGGGATCTTTCGGCTGTTCCCCAGGGACATATCCCTGGAGGGCGAGAATCTCGGGCCGAACATATTGGCTCATGAGTCTTTTCGCGAGCCTTTCTTCAAAAAGAGCACCCTGTGTTTTTCCGCGATCTTAAGTGCGAATGCGATTTGCCCTGTCGAGGTACGATCGGTGCGAGGGAACTTGCAATTTCCTCCGAAGCTGTTTCCGTCGATTCCCGCTCGGCTTGGCCCTGTGCGCTACGCTTCGTTTATTGGTATGCAGCCGGCTATGCTGGTGTCTAACCGATCGGGTGGTCGAGGATTTGCCCGGCTTGCCCCTTACGGAATTCCCTCGTTTTTCCCGACAGGGGCTAACAGCCATTCCGTAAGATCTGCTTATTCTTCCAATCTTGCGAGAACACTGTCGCGGTGGGCCGTCAGGCCCTCGCTCTCGGCCAACTGCCGTACATCCTCCGCTAATGCGACCATCCCTTCACGATCGAAACAAAGCACGCTATGTCCCCGAAGGAAATCGTTGACGGTCAAGCCGCTTGCAAATCGCGCGGTGCCACTGGTGGGAAGCACGTGCGAAGGTCCAGCCGCATAATCTCCCAAAGCCACAGGGCTGTAATTGCCCAAGAAAACGGCACCTGCACAGAGGATGCGCTCCGCCAACTCCTCCGGTCTTTCGGTCGCAATGTGCAGGTGTTCCGGAGCGATTTGATCGGTCAATGCACACGCTTCCTCGCGGTTACGAACGAGGACCACCGCCCCGAATTCCTCCAGGCTTTGCCGCGCTAAATTTCCCCGATCCAAGTTTTCCAATAGCCGGTCTAATTCGAGCACGATCGCTTCGAGGATTTGCCGCTCCCAACCGACCACAATACTTGCCCCGGGGGCGTGTTCCGCTTGGGCAATCAGGTCCAATGCGGTGAACTTAGGCCGGGTAGTGCTATCGACGATAACTACGACCTCGCTCGGCCCGGCAATCGAATCAATCGATACAGCCCCAAATACATGCTTTTTCGCTAGCGCCACAAAAAGGTTACCGGGCCCAACGATTTTGTCCACTCGCGGAATCCCCTCAACCCCATACGCGAGGGCAGCCACCCCCTGCGCTCCTCCTATTCGCAGGATTTCGGTAACCCCTAATTCATAGCAAGTTGCCAAAACATGTGTATTTTCCGAACCAAACCGGGTTGGTGGGGCCATCAGGGCTATTTCTCGCACCCCCGCTACCTGAGCCGGAACGACCGTCATCAGGACGGTAGACGGGTACGCTGCTACCCCTCCGGGGACACAAATGCCCACGCGCCGCAGCGGCCGATAACGCTGTTCCAGGTAACCGCCTGGGACCGGAACCCGTACGTTTTCAAGCTTAATGCTTCGCTGGAAATGCTCGATTCGCTCGCGAATTCGCCTAACCGACTGCAAAAACGCCGGATCCACCTCCGCGTGAGCCGCACGTAAAGCCGCCTCGGGAACCCGCAGAGTTTCCGGCGTTAAATCGACCCCGTCGATTGCCCGTGTGTATCGCAAAAGCGAATCTAAACCAAACCGGGAAACATCGTTACATATACGTTTGACGACTTCAGACGGTGGGATAGCCTCGCCGAAAACCTGCATGGTTTTCTGACGGCCAGCCTCGCTTACCACCTCCCCCTCAGGACTGAGCCGCTGCCGGAGCCCGGAAAGTTCTGTGATCGCTGAATCCGTACCCGTTTCAATCCATTTAATGTTGATCGGCATTGTGCTGCACCTAATACCTCGCTCGCCCAAATGTTCGCAGTCTTGGGCGATGACATCAAAAACGAAAGTATCCTAGGATGCCTAGTATATCCTCAAAGTTGCTCGAAATTTTGGCACTAAAGCAATAAACTTCGGCACTATTTCGAAAAACATTACTTTTAAATGTTTGATTTCGAAACACGTGGAATACAGCGTTGAAAACGCTTAACCCCGGATCTTTTCCGCCCCCCAATGGGACACCGCGGAGGGCACCGATTCCCACACGGTCGGCTTTCGACCCTGCCGAGTACTCGTCGCGGGGGAGCGATCGATAACAGCGATCTATTACAAATCATGACCTTTCATAAGCCGCAAACTCTTCCAGCTCCCGACGAGATTTTCCGTCGGCAGAACTCCGAATACCCGGCTTGATATGATGCCGGCCAGCGACTGTTAGCAAAGTCTTCCGTCAAATGAACTTCCGATATAGTCGCCGCTTTGCACCCTCAGGCCAAAAGAGCCGGAAACCCCAAGACGCAAGAGTCCCGCGCGGAGTACCCACAATAACTCTAGAACTTGCCGGGCCATAAAAGCGCTCATTATAGCCCCCGGGCCTCCGAAGTGTAGTTTCCGGCCGTTTGCTCTCTCTTGTCCCGGCACGTCGTGAAACGAGTTGCGGCAGGTCGTGCAGCCAGTTCGACGAGTTGAATTTTTCGACAAGTTGAATTTGCCGGGCTATGCGCAACGCCCGCATCAGGGCCATCAGAAGGGGCCATCGCTTGGAAAAGCTTGACGTCAATTCAAGCTTTCGGTTGCCGCGGCATAGGGTCCGACGAATCGTGGGGAAAGCTGACCGGACAATGCTTGCCCGTCCAACGCCTCTAAAACTGCCTCGGAAATTCCCTCGGAGGATGGGATCCGCAAATCTTGACATCAGATACCGCCAAGGGACTCGCTTTTGCGGTCATCCCCGAGGGTGAAAACGCCGGTGGATCGCCTTCAATCGCCCCGAATCAACGTGCGTGTAAACTTGCGTGGTGGCGATACTAGCGTGGCCCAGCATCTCTTGCACCGCACGCAGATCGGCACCTCCGGCGAGCAGATGGGTCGCAAAGCTATGGCGGAGGGTATGCGGGCTAATAGTTTGTCGGATTCCCGCGCGGGCTGCATACTGTTTCACCAGCTCCCAGATGCGCTCCCGGCGGAGCCTCCTGCCGCGGTAGGAAAGCAACACCCAATCGGGCGGATGGGGGAGCCGACTTGCAAGACGTGGTCGCTCTTCTCGAAGGTAGCATTCGACGACCTCAACCGCCCGGTTTCCCAAGGGAACCAGCCGTTCCTTATTCCCTTTACCGCGGCAAATGCAGTAATGCTGGTCCAAATGAAGATCGGTCTGCTTAAGGTGAGCAAGTTCGCTTGCGCGACAACCGGTCGCATAGAGCAGTTCGAGCATTGCCCGGTCGCGACGCCACCAAGGATCCCGAGGACAAGGCGCCTGTAGGAGCCGGTCTACCTGCTCCGGGCTGAGAACCTCCGGGACCCGTTCCCAAAGCTTTTGACTGCCGAGAAGCTCCGCCAGATTCCGTTCCACCACCCCCTCGAGCTGAAGATAGCGGAAAAACACCTTCACCGATACCAGATGTCGTGCCAACGAAGCCGGGGCCAATCGCTGAGCGTGAAGCCAGGCGGTAAAATCTGCCAAATCACGGATCGTAAGCTGGCCAGGATCCCGCCCATCCAGCCATTGCAAAAAACGTCTCAAATCCCGGCGGTACGCCGCCACGGTATTGGCAGCCAGGTGACACTCCCGAGCGGCGTACTCGGTGAATGCCTCCAGCCAAGACTCCCCGCGGCCGGCGGAGGAGGTAATCGCTTCGAGAAATTTCTCGCGTTTATCCGGCATACGAGACGGCGCTCCGCGCGATTCTCGGCGCGATTCAACTTAAGGGAGGAAATTCATTCGGGCAAAACTCACATAAGGACCTCGATAGCGAGGTCGACTGAGTTGGCGGCAATCTTCGGACAGGGTCGTTCGCCAACGTTTAGGTCTATCACGTGCCTTTTTGCCGGCTGAATTCGTGCAGCAATCGGCGGACGTCAAACCCAGCATCGGCGATAGCGGCGACCGACTTAAGCCGGAAGCTCCCCGATTCTCAACAAAGAGAAGCTCCGCCGCCATTGCGGCCCGCAAACCGCCGCAAACCCTGGATGCCCACCGCGGCCTTTGAATCATCAGGCTATAAGTCGCCGGCAATTAGCTTTATCGGCCACTTTTCGCAACTTCAATCATTGCTTCTTGCTATCTTGCTTTTGATCCAGCGCACTTGCTTAAGAATCAGCGCAAAGTTTCCAAGCTTGGTCCCAGTTGGTACCCTGCGGAGTCGGCACCGCGTAAGAACTTCTCGCTATGCAATCGTTGATCTCCAATGCCTGCCGTCGGTACCCTGCACATTCTCGGTTGATTGATCGGGCGCCCATTAGGCGTTACCGAGTATTCAGGTCAGGGGGGGTTGAGGAGTTGGTTAAAACGTGCCGGATTTATCGAAATTCTTTGAGCGTGGAGTCGTTGACGGATTCCAAAGCCGTACAATTGTGTGACCGGTTATACCGGAGACAGAAACTTTGCACTTTCAGGAAGATTCTTGGGCCACATGGACGCCTGATGAAAAAAACTGTGCGGCGGTTCGGGTAAGGAATTCCTCCTCGTTCCATGCGGCCAACTTGGGGAGCCAAATAATTGCGGATTGAACCTTCCGTGGTTGGCAGGGGAGAGAAATCGATCGGCATAAACGGCTGCACACAAGCGAGCTGTTCTTGCGTTTCGCCGCACAAATCGGTTGCAATCAACAGGTTGTAATAAACACTCGTCGTAACAAACAAACGCTGTAACGAACAAACGGTGTAGCAAAAGAGCGTTGTAAGACACAAATAAAGAAATTTGTAAGACACAAATAAATTAATTTGTAAGACACAAATAAAGAAATAAAGAGTGGTGTGAAATTACCGGTTGGCAGGACGCCTCCCCGCCAGGCGGAGATGCTTACTGATAATCCGACGGTATTTGGGATGTGCTAACCCGGGTTTTTGGCTCCCATGAACTAAGGATCCGTTCGATGACTTCCCCTTTGAAAGTTGCCATTGTTGCGAGCGGAACCGGTCGAATGTACTGCGGCACATGTTTGCACACGGCGCTCTTTGTCCGCGCCCTGTGCGATCGCGGAGCGGACGCCGTTCTTGCACCCGTGTATATGCCGCTTTTAGTGGGGGAGGATCAGGTTCCATCCTTGCCTGTGCTGTTTGGAAGTTTGAACGTTTTTCTTCAGCAGTATGTGCCACTTTTTCGCTGGACCCCTTCGTGGGTCGACCGCTGGTTTGATCGCCCGGCTTTGCTTCGGTGGTTGGCGCGATATTCGGGCACGACAAGTCCGAGAGGATTAGGACCGCTGACGGTTTCGGTTCTCCGCGGCGAGCATGGCAACCAACGAAAGGAGTTGGCCAAATTAGCCGATTTTTTGGGAGAGCATTTTCGGCCGGATATTATTCACTTGTCGAATGCCCTCTTGATGGGGATGGCCGGCGAACTTCGGCGGCGTCTGCAAGTCCCTGTGGTTTGTACGCTCTCGGGCGAAGATATTTTCGTGGAGGGCTTAAGGGAACCTTATCGCAGCGAGACGAAACGGCTGGTAGCGGAACAGACACAGCACGTCGCGGCTTTGGCGGCAACCAGTCGCTACTATGGAGATTTTGCCCGGGAGTATTTCGGCCTGTCGGCGGAGAAAATCCGGGTCATCCCACCGGCCATCAATCCCCCGGTCGCTGAACCGGAAGCGGGGCTCTCCGGCACAGCGTTGGGTGAAACGGCCGGAGGTGCGGCAGACACCCTCTCGGCAGCAAAGGAGAGGGATGCGGAGCCGACCGCAACGGTTGCTCGCTCATCCGCGGAACCTATGCGAAAGGTTATTCAGACATCTGGGGAGCAGAAAGAACAAACGGTCGATCTGCGCCACAGTACCCCAAGGCGCGAATTCGCGGGAGAAAGTTTGTCCCAAGGTGGGGCATCCGGTAGCCATTCGATTCGCATCGGATTTCTCGGGCGGATTTGCCCGCAAAAAGGCCTGCACCTGTTGTTGGAGGCGATCGGCCTTCTTTTCCACGAAAACGGTTGGCGGAATCTTCGGTTGGTCGCCGCGGGGCAAGTGTTGGGGGAAAACCGCGATTATCTCCAGCAACTGCAGCTTACCGCTCAAACGCAAGGCTTAGCCGGGTGCTTCGAATACATCGGGGCGGTGTCGCAAGAAGAAAAATCCGGGCTCCTTCGATCCTTCGATCTGATGTGTTTGCCGTCGATTCACCCGGAGGCAAAGGGACTGGTTGCCATCGAGGCTTTAGCCCACGGTGTGCCTGTCCTCTTACCACGGCATGGAGCTTACTGCGAAATCGCGGAACGAATCGGCTGGCCACACCTGTATTGGCCGAACGAGCCGTCGACGATTGCCGCCGGTTTGCAAGCACTGCTCAAACACCTTGAAACGGCGAGAAAATTGGCCAATGACTCTCGGCAGATTGTGGCGAAGTACTATTCGGCGGAGCGAATGGCCGACGAAATCCTTGCTCTTTACCAAGAAATCTTGCCGGTAGGTCAGTCCCGGTTGTACACTAGCAAATGACGGATTGACCGTCTGCGTTTGGCACACGGGAGGGGGCTTTAACCATGAAACCTGATCTCTTTTCCCGCCGTAACTTTTTGAAACGTACCTCTTTTGCGACTCTTGGAGCTGCCGCAAGCACAGGTTTTCGGTTCCCGCAACCCGCGGAAGCCCGGCAATTAGCCGCCTTGGGGGGCGCGGCGGTCCGCCGGAAACCGTTTTCTTCGTGGCCGCCGGTTTCCCCGGAGCTGGAAAAATCGCTCATCGAGGCTTTCCGTTCGCGACGTTGGGGCCGCTCGCTCCAAGGTCCGATGGTGGGCGAGGGGCTGGTGTGCGAATTCGAACGGCGTTTTGCCCGACTTTTGGGCGTGCGTTATTGTTTGGCTACCGGTTCGTGTACCCAGGCTTTGCACACGGCGTTGCACGCGGTAGGGGTCGGCCCCGGCGATGAAGTCCTCGTGCCCCCGTGCACTTTTATTGCGACGGTGCAGGCGATTTTGCTTTGTGGGGCCTTGCCGGTTTTTGTGGATGTGGATCTTGAAACCTTCCAGATGGATCCGGCAAAGATCGAGCCTTTAATCACGCCGGAAACCCGGGCCATCGAGCCGGTGCATATCGCCGGTTTGCCCTGCGACATCGAGCGAATTGTGGCCATCGCTGAAAAACACCGTTTAGCGGTGGTGGAGGACGCCGCTCAGGCGCACTTGGCTTTATTTCGTGACAAGCCTTGTGGAACATTCGGCCAGATCGGCTGCTTCAGCTTCCAAAACAGTAAGCAGATCGCTTGCGGGGAAGGGGGGGCTCTTGTGACCAACGATGCACAACTGGCCGAAAGATCCTACGTGTTTCACAATTTGGGTCTTTCGCCCCGACAGCAGAGTGTAGGATTGGGAACCAAGTATCGGATGCATGAGTTGGAAGCAGCCCTCCTGCTGCCGCAATTGGAAACGTTGACCGCGGAAATTCAGCGGCGTCATGACAACGCAGCTTACCTGGCCAAACGTTTGAGCGAAATCCCCGGAATTATCCCCCAAAGACTTTACCCGGGGACGACCCGCGGAGCATACTACCTTTTTGGTTTTCGGTATCTTCGCGAAAATTTTGGCGGAGTAGCACGAGAGAAGTTCCTCCGGGCCCTTCGCGCGGAAGGGATACCCTTCACCACAATGTATTTTGACCAACTCAATAAGCAGCCTTTTTTGACGGCCGTGCTCTCATCGCCCGGTTTTCAGAAGGTTTTTTCCGCGGATCGCCTGCGTCGCTACCACGAGCGGAACCAATGTCCGAATAACGATCTGCTCGCCGAGCAAGGCGTTTGGCTGCCGCAGTATGTGCTGCTGGGTGAAAAGCAGGATATCGACGACATTGCGGATGCAATCGCGAAGATCAGCGAAAATAAAGACCATCTCAGCAAGTTGTAGGAAGAGCATTGCCGCCCCGTTTGCCCACTGGAAGAACAAGAATTTGTCAGTCGCTAACCCAGAATTGCGTAATTGCGGAACCTGGTTCGACTCAAAACCTCCGCTCCTCTGCCGGGCGGTGTTCCAGTGGACAGAAACGGCACATTCGCAGTGGTTCCGATCACGGCAGGTCCGAAGTAAATGTCACTTGCTTGCGCAACGGAGGAACCACGATGCTTTGTGGCAAATGCGCTAGCGAGAATATCCCCGATTTGGCCCGGGGTATCTTTCGGTTCTTTCTGCCGAGCTTTGTCCTATGTTTTTTGCTTTTAGGAAGTATCACACCAGAATTTTGCCTCTCACAAGCGGCAGAGGGCGCCGATAAGACACCCTCGGCACCGAATGTAACACCCAGTGCTTCCGGTATCGAAGGAAAGCCCAGTGGCCGAAGCTGTCAAGCCGTCTCATCGGACGAGGCTCGAAGGTGGCTGCGTTGGGTGATTCCCCTCCCCAAGCGGTTCGAGCTCACCGGGAAATTTTCTGTGCCGGTCCAGAACTTAGTGATCTGCGCATCGTCTGAGGGTGGAGCTATCCATCAACATGTGCTCGAGGAATTGGTTGAGACTGTGGCTTCGATCACCGGCAAAAAGCCGCGCGTGGGCACATCGCCAGCTAACGGGGAATTCCCGATTTTTGTCGGGAGAATTTCCGGCGAAGGTCAATTGCTGAATAGGGCGATTCCCTTGGCCGCGGAGCTAACCGGGCTGCCGAATGCCGATCAAGGGTACGTCATCGAGCCGTTGGAACCTGCGGGAATCGCGATCGCGGCCCTTTCCGAAGTAGGGGTTTTTTATGGGGTGAAAACCTTTGGTCAGCTTTTGGAGGGGGGAGAAGCCCTTTGGCCGGAGGTGTCAAAAAATTCTCTTCAAATTCCGGCAGTCAAGGTGCTCGATTGGCCCGACCTTCCGGAGCGGGGCCAATGGGGTGGAAGTTCGGTCCGCGATATTCAGTATCTTGCCGACCGTAAAATGAACCTGATTGAAGCTCATTGCCAGTTCTGGATCGACGACGCAGGGCGGGGGCGGGCAGCTATCGACACAGATTCCCAGCCACGAGCGCTGAAGCATGCCATTCGCTGGATTCCCATCATCACCCATTTGGATCATTTGAAGCAAACGGGCATCTTCGATCGCTTTCCGGAATGTCGTGGCCAAGGGCCCACGGCTCAATGGCGCAGTAGCGCCAATGTTATGGCCGCGTGTTTTTCCCAGCCCAAAACCGCCGAGTTACTGGCGGATTGGTTTGGGGACCTGGCGGCCTTTCCGGGCGTGGAGGTCATTAACGTTTGGCTTTCGGAAATTGAGGGGGTTTACTGTAGCTGCCCCTCCTGCAAGGAACAAAACCAATACGTGCTGGAGACCAAAGCGGCGGTTCGCGCATGGGAGTTGGCCCGGCAGCGTCTTCCGCACATTCGACTGCGAATCTTGCTGACTCAAGGAAGCTATCCGAGCAATGATCGCGTCCTAGCGAGCGTGCCGCCTGAAGTCGGAATCACCTACTACTGTGGTCGACGCACTTACGATTCTTCGCAACACGAAATGATCTATCCACTTTTGGCAGAATATGCAGCCCGAGGGGGATGGCTCGGGTGCTATCCGCAGCTAACGGCCTCGTGGCGAATTGTCTGCCCATGGAGCGGCCCACAGTTCATCAAATATCGCATGACGGAGTTTGTCGAGAAAAAGCTTCAGTGCTTATGTGGGTATGCCACCCCGGATAATCGTTACTACGACTTCAATGTCACGGCTGCCGCGGAATGGTCTTGGAACTCGCGTGGCCGGGACGAGCGGGAGTTTGCGGCTGCTTGGGCAACGCGGCGCCGGCTATCGGATCCGGAAAAGGCGGCCGATTGGGCAGTGATGCTCGGTCAGATCGGATGGGATGTGTACGCTTCGCGTGTGCCGTATCCCCAATTTTTTGGCGCTGCGGCTCGGTTAATTGCCCGACGCGAACCGCCGGAAACGTTGAAGCAAGACGGCATGTTCCGGCACTTCCCGGACCTTTCAACAATAGACGCCAAATTGGTAACCTCCCGCCGCGCGGCGGAATTAGCTCACGAACTGGGCGATCCGGCATTGCAGGCCGAGACCGAAGTGATCGAAGGCTACGTGCGGATGATTCGCTCGCTTTATGTGATTTCAGAAACGGTGGCGGGAAAAGAAACTCTCGAAGAACATGCCAAACAGACGGTGGCACAGGCGCTAGCGGAGTTGATGCTCGCCTCGAATAATACGGCACAAGCCCTGGAGCGCTGGCACGATATCGTGGCACCGGATGATCGAGCGCCGCGGTTTACCGACACGGTAAATGTCACGCGGCAAACGGCAATAGATGTCGCCAAGTCGTTGGCGACTTTGGGAATCGAAATTCCCCAGTAGTCAATAGATCGTCTCCTGCTGCGAGCTCTCTTTTCTAGTGGCAGATCTCTTCCAGCGGCAAATCTTTCCTAGCGGCAAACCCTTTCTAGGGGCAGATCTTTTCCTGCGGCAAATCTTTTGTACCGGCGAATGTTTTCTTTTCTAGGGGCAAATCTTCTCTAGGGGCAAATCTTCTCTAGGGGCAAAGCGCGGTTTCGGGGGGAAATGCGGAGGTGAAATGCGCCGCTGAAATGCGCATCCGAAAAGCCTGGTTGCTCGATCGTCAACTGCCGTCAAATCTAAAGCCATTGGTGCGTTGAAAGTCTTGAGGGGAAAAGGCCGCCCCATTAGGGGCAGCAAAGAACGCGGTTGTTCGCTCGAAGGATCGAGGGATAAAATAGAGGTTTTCGCCGCCGCCGCTCCCACGGGCGATCGGGAAACGTCTGCGGATGGCCGCAACGGATTTCACGGTAATGAAGCTTTTTAGAAAGCGGAATCACTTGCGCCGCCTGCGATTTACCGAATTGTGCTGGCTGAGCGGTGAATTGATGCGGCACTAAGCCGGCAATTCTCAAAAGGTACAGGCAATCTTTTGAAGATTTTGCGTGCCGGGAAGATCGCGGGGCTATAGGGTCCACGAAATTTTGCCGAGGAGCGAGGAGATTTGCGGCCGAGTAACCGCAAATTTAGCTCATTGAGCGGGATTAATTCCGGTGCATAGGTCCCAGGCAAACAAGCTGGCAAAATCGCGGCGAGTCACCCGGAGGGTTCACGAGGGTTTTTCCCGGTTGAGGCGTCCTCAGCGTTTTTTCCCGGTTCCAGCAGACTGTAAGAGTCTTTACGGGTTTCAGCCAACTGTTACCCGTTTCAGCCAACCGTAAGAGAATTTTTCCGGTTTCAGCAAACTGTATGAGAAGCTGCGGGAGAATTTGCTAGTTTTCGGCGCCGATTTCGATTGCTTTCGATGATCGTTTCTCAAGTTCCGTACTAATTCCGGTTGCTCCCGATGATCGTCTTGTAAATTAGTCCAAGAGCACACAACAGTTTATTTATCTACATACTATCCTTTCCAAGTAGTTTTCCCATTGGTTTTAAACTGACCTTTCCGAGACAGCCCAAGCGGAGGGGCGGGACTTTCTAACTGGCTTGCGGAAAAAAGCACGGGGCGCAAAACGGAAGATGGCGACAGCGATTCAAATACACGGGGCCCGACAAAACAACCTCCGGCAGGTCAGCGTGGTGCTCCCGCGGAACCGCTTGATCTGTTTTACGGGGGTGAGCGGATCGGGAAAAAGTTCGCTTGCCTTCGATACGTTGTATGCGGAGGGGCAGCGCCGGTACATCGAAAGCCTTTCCAGTTATGCCCGGCGGTTTTTGGATCCGCTCCCTAAGCCTGACGTCGAAATGATTTCGGGCTTGGGCCCGGCGATTGCGATCTCGCAAAGTAATACCGCGACCAACCCGCGATCGACCGTCGGCACGCTGACGGAGATTTACGATTATTTGCGTCTGCTTTTTGCCCGGGTGGCCACCCCGCATTGTCCGGATTGTGGCTGCAGGGTTGGGGCGCAGAGTGTCGAGGAGATTGTCGCCCGGTTAACCCAGCTTACGCCGGGTAGCACCTACGGCATCTTGGCCCCGATTTCCTCGGAGCGCCGCGGGGAATTCAAGTGGCTTTTCGAAAACTTGCGGCGTCGCGGTTTTGCCCGGGTACGCGTCGATGGGAGGTGGTTTTCGCTTTCCCGCGAGCCGGCATTAAATCGCCGAATGCGGCACGAAATCGAAGTGTTGGTCGATCGCTTTGACCCGGGGAAGATCGAGGAGGGAAAGTTAGCCGAAACCGTCAGATTTGCCCTCCAAACCGGCGGAGGTTCGATTGTCGTCGTTCCTTATGACCCAAGTCAAATCGCGGAAGACGGTCTGCCGGCAGACGGAGGGGTTTCTGGAGCCCTTACGCCTACGGGTTCTTTCTTGAGCTCTTCGTTGGGGTCGCGTGCCCATGCTGGCTTGGAGCGTTCACCCCAGGAGACCGTGTTGGCGGAATCCGATGAGCTCCGTTTCGCCACGGAGTTTGTTTGCCCGAGATGTCGAAAGAGTTATGAACCGCTCACTCCTGGGCAATTCAGTTTTAATACCACGAAAGGAATGTGTTCCATTTGCCACGGCTTGGGGAGTGTGGAATCGTTGGATCCGGCCAAGATCATTCCGGACCCTTCACGCTCCATCCAGCAGGGAGCCATTCAGCCGTTAGGTCGATGGAATCAGATGAATGAATACATTCGGGCGACACTTCTGGCGTGGGCCCGGAGTTTGGAGAAGCGGTTTCAGCTAGATCAGGGGATCATCCTGGAAACGGCGTGGGAGGAATTGCCGCGTGAGCTAAAGCGGATTCTTCTGTGGGGAGAAAGCCGTCGGGAGGATGAGGGGGGCACAGAGGAACGTGCCGCGACCTCGTTGCTGGAGATCGCCGGGATTTTGACGTTGGTGCGCGTGTTTTGCCCGCTTCCCCAAGAGCAGCTTCAGGAACTTTACGGGGGGCACGTCGTGTGTCCGGGTTGCCACGGTGAGAGGCTCAAACCGTGGGCCCGGGCGGCCCTGTTGCGGACGCGCTCTACCGCATACACCGGGAGGCAGCAACTGAATCTACCGCAACTGTGCCAACTTCCGATCGTGGAGGCGGCGGAATTCCTCCGCGTGCTTGATCTGGAGCCCACTGCGGAGAAGATTGCCGAGCCAATCCTCCGCGAAATCCTCCTGCGGTTAAAGTTTGTGATCGATATCGGCCTGGGTTATCTCACCTTGGATCGGCCCACGCCGAGTTTGGCCGGCGGGGAGCTTCAACGGATCCGATTGGCCAGCCAGCTTGGCAGCGGTCTGACGGGAGTTTTGTACGTACTCGATGAACCTTCGATCGGGCAGCATCCGCGGGATACTGGGCGGCTTCTTGAGAGCCTTCGTCGGCTACGGGACCAAGGAAACACCGTCGTCGTAGTGGAGCATGATGAGCAGACGATTCGGGCCGCGGATTTCGTGGCGGATTTCGGCCCGGGCGCCGGAGGCCACGGCGGGAGAATTGTGGCCGCCGGAACTTTGGAGGACATTCGCCGCTGCGAGGAAAGTATTACCGGGAAATTCCTCTCCGGGCAAAGACAGATCCCACTTCCTCAGCAGCGACGGGCTCCGGGACCGGAAAGACTCATCATCCGCGGGGCAAAGTTCAATAATCTCAAGCAAATCGATGTCGAAATTCCCCTGGGACTCTTCGTGTGCGTGACGGGGGTGTCAGGGTCCGGGAAAAGCTCGCTCGTCAGCGATGTGCTCCTCCAGGAGCTTCAAAAGGCGCTCGCACGCAAGGGGTATCAGCCCTCGCGGTGCCAGGCGCTCGAGGGGGTGGATCAGCTCACCCGTGTCATCAATGTCGATCAGTCGCCGATCGGGCGCTCGCCGCGTTCCAACCCCGCTACTTACACCAAACTTTTCGATCATATCCGCGGATTCTTCGCCCAGTTGCCAGAAGCGAAGATTCGGGGATTTAAACCCGGGCGATTCAGCTTCAATGTGGCGGGCGGACGCTGCGAGGCCTGCGGGGGGAACGGTGCCTGGAAGTTGGACATGGATTTCCTGGCCGATATTTGGATCACCTGCAACCTCTGCGGCGGCAAACGCTTCAACCAAGAAACTTTGGCGGTGCGGTATCGGGGCAAGTCGATCGCCGATGTTCTGGACATGGATGTCACGGAGGCCCTAGAGCATTTTGCCAAATTACCGGAGATCCATCGGCAGCTTCAGGTGCTTCAGGACGTAGGATTGGGTTATGTGAAGCTGGGGCAACCTTCGCCGACTCTATCGGGCGGGGAAGCGCAGCGGGTCAAACTGGCCCGAGAGTTGGTCAAAAAGCCGCGGGGCCACACGTTGTACGTATTCGACGAGCCGACCACGGGGCTGCATTTTGCGGACGTGGAGCGATTGTTGCGCCTGCTGCACGGGCTGGTGAGTGCGGGCAATACCGTGCTGGTGATCGAGCACAATCTCGATGTCATCAAAACGGCGGATTGGGTCATCGATCTTGGCCCCGAAGCGGGTGAAGCCGGCGGTTATCTCGTGGCTTGCGGTACACCGGAAGAGGTGGCGAAAGTGCCCCAGTCGCACACCGGCCAAGCCCTGCGGGAAGTGCTGAACAAAGCAGTAGCACAGCTTTCCACCTTTGGAAATGGCTCACGCAAAGGCACCGAAACGGGCAAGGCAGTCGGCATCGCTTCCGGAAACGGTGGGGGAAAAGAACTCGGATCGAGCACGGGAGATCATCGGGGGGACACCGATCGAGCAAGCCATCCAAATGAAGCGAGGGACGAAGCAGAAGCTTGCCGTTCGGAATTCCCCTCGGTGTCGCAGAAGCTTTCTGAGGTTTTCGCACCGGGAACAATTACCGTCCGTGGAGCTCGGCAACACAATCTAAAAAATATCGATGTGGATATTCCTCGGGATGCGTTGACGGTTTTTTGCGGGCCGAGCGGCTCGGGCAAAACGTCCCTGGCCATGGATACGATTTATGCTGAAGGACGGCGACGCTACGTCGATAGCCTGAACACCTATGCCCGGCAATTCATCGGTCAACTCCCCAAACCCGAGGTGGATCATATCGAGGGGCTTTCCCCGGCAATTGCCGTCGAGCAGAAGCACGGCAGCTATTCGCCGCGGAGCACGGTGGGATCGGCGACGGAAATCTACGACTATTTGCGGATCTTGATGGCCCGGTTAGGGACGCAGTACTGCCCGGCTTGCCAAGAGCCGACGGGGGCTCAAACCCGGGATGAGATCGTTGAACAGTTGCTCATGCGCCCAGCCGGTGTGTGGCTGTATTTGCTGGCACCGCTGGAGAGCTTACCGGGCGAGACGGTGACGAAGGTTTTGTCGATCGTGCGCTCCTCGGGTTATACCCGAGTAGTAATCGACGGGAAAATCTATCCGGTGGATGAACTTGCGAAGCTGCGGGCTTTCGAAAAGCACGAAGTACAAATTGTGGTCGACCGGGTTCGCCTACAGCCGGAGCTGCGCAGTCGGCTCGCCGGGAGCGTGGAAGCGGCCCTTCAACTAGGTCGGGGTCTGCTGCGGGTGGCGGAGGCTTCGCCGGAGAAGCCCGAGGTGCTCGGACCGGTCGCCGTGTATAGTCAACTTTCGGCATGCCGCCGCTGTGGCCGAAGTTTCCCTGTGCTTAGCGTACATCATTTTTCGTTTAATAGCCCTCTGGGGTGGTGCCGGGCTTGTGAGGGTTTGGGAACGCAATGCGGCGTGAATTTGGCGGCTGTGATCTGTGATCCCCGGATTTCGCTGCGGCAGGGGGCGATGCGGTTCTTGCCCGCCCCGCGATCTGCGTTGGCGGCGACGATTCTGGAAACTTTAGGGCGCGAAGCGGGCTTGCCCATCGATTTGCCGTGGGAGCAATTAGCGGCGGTGCACCGACGGACCGTGCTTCACGGAACCGGCGAGCGGTGGTTCGAGGTATCGCAAGAGGTGCCTTCTGGGGAAGAGGCCGGCACTACCGAGAGAAAACCGCCTTTGCGTTTTCGATTCCGAGGGGTTGTGGAAGCTCTGGATCAAGCGGCTAAGGGTTCGCAGGCTTTACGAGAAAGCTTGGTGCGATGGATCGATACCGGCGAGTGTTTCGAGTGCGGCGGAAGTCGACTTCGGGAAGAGGTACTTTGTGTACGCTGGAAAGGTCGGACGATCGACGATCTTTGCCGCCAAAATTTAACCGACTTGGCACATTGGTTCGAAGCGTGCGAACTATCTGAGTTGGAGGAAAAAATAGCCGGCGGCATTGTCGGCGAAATCCGCGCTCGTTTGCGCTTCTTGGTGGATCTTGGCCTGGGGTACTTGAATCTAGCAAGGCCCACCCAATCGCTTTCCGGGGGGGAGATGCAGCGGATTCGCTTGGCCGCTCAGCTCGGCAGTGGGCTATCCGGAGTGCTTTACGTCCTTGATGAGCCGACCGTGGGGCTTCATCCGCACGACACACGTCGGTTGACTGCCGCGATGAATCGCCTTCGCGATTTGGGCAACACCGTGCTGGTGGTCGAGCACGATCGCCAGGTCGTCGCCGGCGCGGATCACGTTTTGGATTTTGGTCCAGGAGCCGGGAAAGACGGCGGGCAAATCGTCTCGCAAGGGAAACCCGCTACCGTAGCAGAAGACCCGTGGTCAAAAACCGGGCCGTATTTATCGGGTTTTAAGGCAATTCCGATTCCCACCGTACGACGCATGACCGCGAAGCTCGCCGAAAGCCGAGAGCTTTATTCGCCGCAGCAACCGGGGCGAGATGCGACTTCAGCCGATTCGTGCGGCAGACAGATGCGTAAACCGAAGCGAAAGGCATCTTCGGCACCGAGTACGGCGGGCGAAACGCGGCGCGAGCCAACTCCTCCCGGCGGGCTGTGGCTGGAGATCATCGGGGCGCGACATCATAACCTCAAGAACATCTCGGTGCGTATTCCTTTGGGTGCACTGACGGTAATTACGGGCAAAAGCGGTAGCGGAAAGAGCACGCTCATCGACGATATTCTGTATCCAGCTTTGACCCAGCGACTGCGCGGCCCGACCGCCCACAAGCCGGGTGTTCATAAGGCGATCCTCGGGGATGTTGCAATCGATAAGGTCATTCGAGTGGAGCAACGATTTTTTGCCTCTCAGACCCATTCTTGCCCGGCCACCTACACGGGGGTTTTCGATCTGATCCGCAGCGAATTTGCGACCCTACCCGAAGCCGCAAAGAATCGGCTCACCCCCGGGCTTTTCAGTTTCAATGTGCCGGGAGGCCGCTGCGAGCGGTGCGAAGGTGCCGGGCGAATTTTCGTTCAGATGCATTTTTTGCCCGATATTTGGGTGGAATGCCCCGAGTGTGAAGGGAAGCGGTTTTCTCGGCGGATTTTGGCGATCCGATACCGGGGTCACAACATTGCGGAAGTCTTGGAAATGTCGGCGGCAGAGGCGCTACCAGTTTTCGGCGATAAACCGCCGATCGCCCGAATTCTACAAACCCTCTGCGATGTAGGACTGGACTACCTGCCCTTGGGTCAGCCGGCTACCGAGCTTTCCGGAGGAGAAGCGCAGCGGCTTCAGCTGACCGCGGAACTCGCACGGCCGCAAACAGGCCGAACGCTCTACTTGTTGGATGAACCCACCACGGGATTACACTTCGATGATCTTGCCAAATTGATCCGTATCCTTCACCGCTTGGTGGAATTGGGCAATACGGTAGTGGTCGTGGAACATAATCTCGACCTCATCAAAGTAGCCGATTGGGTGATCGATCTGGGACCGGAAGGGGGAGATGCCGGTGGTTATGTGGTGGCTGAGGGGACCCCGGAGGACATCGTGGCACATGCCCGACGGTTTTGGCGGGGGAGCAAAGTGCCGGTCTCCGCACCGGTTGGAAACAGGGAAATGAACTCCCACGTAATGGTGCCGGCGGGCTTGGATGGTGAGTTGGTTAGGGTACACGATGGCCAACTACTGCTTCGCTCATTTACAGGGGAAGAACTGGAACCCGTGCTGCGGGCGGGTCCTTGGGCCGACCTATCGCGGCTACGTGAAAGCGATTTTTCGGCCGAAGAGAGCCAGGTGAAGCCTCTCATTGATGCCCGCGTATTAACTTCAGATGCAACGGGGCGGGCACTTGCGGAGCAAGGGGTTGGTACTTCCCGTGCAGTCCCTCAAATAGAACAAGGGGTCGGTATTACCCGTGGAGTCCGCCAAGTAGAAAAGAAACAGCAGCAACAGGCAAAGGAAGAAATAACCGCGAAAGAAAGAGAATCGCTCCGATCCGGCACGGGTCAGAGCGGGCGGAACGAAGGCGCTGATGAGGGGGTTCCCTCCAATTGGCCCCCTCTTTTCCGGGTGATCACCCGGGTTGCCGAGGAAACAGGCTTGCGAGCCATCCGGTACGACGGAGAGCGAAAATACCTGGAAATCAGCGGACCGAACGAAAGCCGTGAGCTATTTGCCTGGGTGGACTTCAGCAATCCGGCGGTGGCACGATGTCGTTTGCGGACGAGTTTACCCGGAAAGGCCTTCGAGCAGTGGCTGAGAAAACTTGTTAAGCTGGGGGAGATTCGGGAAGTACGCAAATCCGACGATTTGATCGGTGAATTTGATGCAACTCACCCTGAAGAATTATGCTCGCGTGGGCACGGTGAGAACGTTAGTGACGACGGGGGACTGACGACGTTCCGCGATTCTTTGGCGACTAATTGCGGAGACCAGATAGCCATCACGTTCAGAGACGACAAATCGGGGGAGGTAGAGTTTTGCCTTCCGGCCGATTGGTCGCGGGTATCCAAGCTGGAGGTGCTCCTCCGGGCTGCTGCGATTGGTTACCGGGCGAATACTCTGGCGAGAATAAGAGGATCGAAAACTCGGCCGACGCTAACACCCTCTGAGAGAAAAGGACAATGATTAGTTAAGTTTGTGGTAAACGGGGGGCTGATTCTGACAATGTAAGCTATTTCCGTCCTCCGCCAACCACCTCTGGTGGTACTACTCCGCCGATAGTTCAGCCCATGGTGGAATTCCTCATAAATTTTTGGGAATATCATCCATCATAAGTTCATCAATATGATGACATATTACAACGAATTTTCGCGACTGAAGATTCTGAGTGAAGGTAAGATTGAAGCCATCGAGTGCCTCACTGGTGCAAAAGTCCTCTTCCTAGTTTTCTAGAAACGTCTCATTCGTTTAGGAAAATACTTGTGTATGCTTATAACGAATTGCATGAAAACATGATCATTTTTTGCTCAAGAGGGAGAATGGGGCGGAAAATGCAATTTCCTTATGAACTTTGACACGATGAGGGGATTGTTTGAACCGCTAGTCTGTAAGGAGGCAGCATTTATAACGAAACAAAGAAACTTACTTGCCGGGATAACCGGTTTACCTTGGCGGCTGAATCCATTGATGTTGTCGCAAACATAAAGTCGCAAACGTAAATAGCGGGAGTGAATGGGGACTGTCGAAATCGTCGATCGTGAATGAGTGCAGTTCTCTCCGAAAACACAATAAAAAGTGAAGCGAAATCGGCACACGGGGTAATTTTTCACGAATGTCATACGCAAACCCATTCAGCATGTGTAGTCGTGAACTTTCTCGTTGTTTACTTTTTCCAAATCTATGAACCTATTACGGATGTTTGGTGCTGTGGCCCCCACTGTGGTGCCCCTGGGGAATTGTGTTAGAGTAAGAGTAATTTAGGTGGTCTAGCGGGCCGTTGTGTGAGATTGACGGTTAGAATAAACTTTTTGGTTCATCCATTCGCGAGGAAACTTACGCATTTGTAATTTAACGGAACGAGGGTGTTACCTCGGGGCCATCTGTTACTGATTTAAAGTGATGAACGTAAATTTTCATGTGGGATGGCCTGCTTGCACAATTTTTGCCAGCGTAGCTCAATCGGCAGAGCACAGCATTCGTAATGCTGGAGTTGTGGGTTCAAGTCCCACCGCTGGCTTTTCCGGGAATCAACCTCGGCAAATCTTTGGGGCACGGCAAGCGACGCGAAGTCGGACGAGGCCTCGCCCGACATCCGCCTAGCGCGTGCCGTTTGATGACTTGCGCACCCGTGTGTTTCCCGGACTCGAATTATCGGCAGTGCAATGCTCTTGCGACGTGATGGGGGTATTGGGGCGGTTTTCTGGTTTGTAGGAGCGGGGCGAAAAAACTAATTCGTTGGGTCAAGACGGCGGCCGAGTTATCGGCCGAACCGGGTAGGGGCGAGCTGGCGGATACCCGAACTTTCCAAGCGGCAGGCCATGGGAGGCCGTTAAAACACAGCAATAAGAAGGGTTTTGAGCAATGGCTCAAGCGGTCAGTGTTGACGTCAAACAGATCGTGTCACTCGGCGGGATTTTTGGCCCTCGCGAAATCGCCTCCATTTGCGAGGCAATTGCGGAAGATAATACCGTTTTTCGGACTTTCCGAATGGCGGTTCGCGAACTTGAGTCCAGGGAGGACGAAAGTCCAGCAACCAACGTTCGGTTGGGGGTTTGCCTGTACCTTTTGGGGCAGTATCGGCGGGCGTACGACGTACTGAAAAAAGGCGATGGCGGGGCCTTGGCCCGGTTTTATATGGGAAAAGCACTTTATGCCCTAGGACAGTTCACGGAAGCGGTGGAGGCCTACGACCTGGCTCAGCAGGCGGGCTACGAGTCCCAGAGCTGCCAATTGGCCAAGGTGGAAGCCCTGCGATGTGCCAAACGGGTTGAAGAAGCGATGCGACTTCTCGATGAAATGGCGGGGCCGGTTCGCGACGGGGCGGAATACCTGTATCAGCGGGCCGCAACCCTCGCCGTGCTTCAGGGGGATCCGGATGAGATCGTCGGTCTTTATGAACGGGCAGTAGCTGCCGATCCGCGTCACCCGGGTGCTTTATTCGGTTTGGCCTTGGAGAATGATCGCCGCGGCAACGACGAGGAGGCCATGCGGCTTTACGAACGCTCCGCCTCCCAGTTTCCGCCGCACGTGGGCGCGCTCATCAATTTGGGAATCCTTTTTGAAGATCACGAACAATACGAGCGGGCTGCGGAATGTTATCGCCGGGTATTGGAGGCTTATCCTACCCACGAGCGCGCGCGACTGTTTTTGAAAGATGTGGAGGCGGCCCGGGAGGCTTATTACGACGAGGAAACGCAGCGGCGGCGCGACCGGATGGCGCAAATCCTGAATATCCCGGTGAGCGACTTCGAGCTTTCCGTGCGGGCTCGGAATTGCCTCCAGCGAATGGGGATTATGACCCTGGGGGATCTGTGCCGCTGCACAGAGCAGGAGCTTTTGGCCAGCAAGAATTTCGGGGAAACCAGTCTGGCGGAAATCAAAGAAATGCTGGCTTCGAAGGGCCTGCGATTGGGCCAGCTTGTGGGGGAACGGCGGCCGCCGAGCTGGTACGAATCGGAATCCCTTACCCCTGCTGAACAGGCCCTGCTTTCGCGGCCGGTAAGCGACCTGAACCTATCGGTCCGTGCTCGAAAGTGTATGGCCCGGTTGGGAATCAACACCTTGGGCGAACTCATCCGTTATAGCGCCGACGAGTTGCTGGAGTGCAAAAATTTCGGGGTCACCAGCTTGAAAGAGGTCCGCGACAAACTAGCGGCATTCGGGCTGAAGCTTCGCGGTGAGTGATCGTGCTGGCGGGCGGGGAGACCGGCGGCAACAGCCTGCACCCGCCCTTAAAATGCCATGAAGCAAATCCGACCTCGACCCCGCCGTCGAAAGCGCAAATCTCGGCCGCTTCACACACGCGGTTTAGGGCCTTTTGAGGGGGCGGTTTTGGCGGTGAGGGCAAATTTATTGCGCCACATTTTTCAGAAGTCACTCGATGATCTGCCGCGCTCTAGATCTAGATAAGTTCTACCATGCCCTTGAACGCTTGCATTCGGCGTTAAAAAGGCTGTTGGAGCAAATCCAGCTCCTTCCGGAATTCACCGCACTCGCAGTCCCCCAAGCCGAAAAGCAGTCGTGGTATCATCTGCTGGTCCGAAAACTGCTTCCGCAGCTGGGGAAAAAGACGTTCCTTGTCGTGGCAGTGGTGGGGGGCACGAACACCGGGAAGTCGCTCATTTTTAATTGTCTGGCGGGGGAGGACGCCAGCGCAGTGAGTCCCGAAGCCGCAGGGACCCGGCACCCGGTCTGTCTTGTCCCCAATTCCTGGGCCGATGCAGAGCTTTTGCGGCAGTGGTTCGAGGGATTCGAGCTCCGAGAGTGGCGAAGTCCCCAGGACACCCTGGACCCCTGCCCTGAGGATCTGCTTTTGTGGCGACGGGGGGCGCATCTTCCCGATCGCTTGATGGTGCTCGATACCCCGGATGTGGATTCCACGGCCGAGGTGAATTGGCATCGGGCCGAGCAAATCCGCGAGGTCGCCGATGTCTTAGTCGGCATCTTGACCCAGCAAAAATATAACGATGCCGCCGTTCGCCGATTCTTCTGCGAGGCGGCTCGCACAGACAAGCCGGTAATCATTCTTTTCAATCAATCCGATTTGGAAGAAGACGAGCCTTACTACGGGCGTTGGCTGGAGACTTTTAAAGACTCAACGGGCATCACGCCCGAGGCAGTTTTTGCCGTGCCCCGGGATCGGGAGTTGGCACGGCAGCTCAAGCTGCCTTTTCTGCCGGTGGATTTGAAATCGGGCAAGCTTGCGGCTGGGGGAGAATTCACCGTGGGAAACCCCGCCTCCGAGGGAGGGCTTCGAGAGTATTTGGCGCAGATGGATTATGAGCGGCTAAAACTCCGGAGCTTACGGGGGGCATTGAAAGCCATTTTGGATCCGCAAAGCGGGATTCCGCAGTGGCTGCATCAGGTTGAGGAAGGTGCAAACGAGATTCACCGCGCGTTGGATTTGCTCTTGGGCGAAAAGACCATGAACTTCCAGTGGCCGCCCCTTCCCACTCCCGCGATTCAAGAGCAAATCCGTGCATGGCTGGAGACGAAATACTGGCCGGTAACCCGCGCCGTCAAAGCCTGCTATGACTGGGCAGCAAGGCAACTGCGGACTGCAGTCGGCGCGACGGTCGGCCGACTTTATCGCGGGATGAAGCATCGCTTGGCTGAGGAGGCAGAGGCGGCCGCTGCGGGCGAAAAGCTCTTGGATCTGGCGGCGGCCTATGCCCAGCAGGAATGGGAAGCCATTCGGGGAACACTCGCACGGCTCTTTGATCACCTTGAGTTAATTTGCAACGCGAGACATCCGGTCCTGGCCCCTTATCTGCAAAAAGTGATTGCCGGAGATTCGCGTAAATGGCTCATCGATACCATCAAGGAGCGGTATGCTAAGATCGACGAGGCGATGGGCGATTATCGACAGGTAGTTACGGCCAAACTGGATACCTGGATGGAGGAAAATCCAAAATTCTTTTCCTTTGTTCGCAACTTCAACAATCTTATCCACCTCGTTCGGCCGGCGGTCAGTGTGGCCATCCTGGGCTTGAGCTGGGGTACCGCGGGGGCATGGGTGGGGGCAGCCGGTTCCTTCGTACAGCATTTGGGTACGGCGGCCACTTCCCAACTTATTAGCGAGGCTGTGGGGGAGGTAGCGGTTACCGTCGCCATGGGGGCAGCGGGGGAAACCATTGTGGGTACTGTGGGCGATCCCCACGCGATCGGGCTCTTTCGTAGGCTTTTGCAGGAAATTCACCAAGAATTCACCCAAAGACGCATTGCTTGGTTAAAAGCTCAGCTATTTGAGCTTTGTCACGCTCCCATAGTGGAGAGCTTGCAGCGAGCCATGCGAATTACCGAAGAAGATTCCTTCAAGCATGCCCGGGAAATTCTTGAGTATCTTGCCGCGGAGGTAGGAGAGTAAATCTGGCGCAACTGCGTGGTTTCTGTTCGATCTTCGGGAGAGATAATCTCTCGCCTTCTGCAGCTTGTAGCGATTCGCTTATTTTTCCCGGCCCGCCGATATTTTTTCCGGCCCCGCTGCGGGGTTCACCGGAGAGACTGAAACAGTCTCGAAAATTTGGACTGGTGCGGACGGTAGGATAGCGGGTTTACGTATAAGCGGATGCGGCCCCGATTGTCCCCATCCGCGACCACCGCCGTAAAAACAGGAATTCATCCGTGCGAGCCCCACTGGCTCATGCCTATCTGAGTCTCCAAGCTGTATGGAGTCAAAACGTGGGGACAGTCCGCCACGGTCGTGCCTAAAACCGGAAGAATTGGATCGCCACCCTTCGGCAGAGCCTTGCTTTTTGCCCTTGTCGATCCGCTCTTTTTGATCCCCGATCTCGCTCCATCCGTGCCGATCCGCACGTGTAATCCCCAAGAAAGGAATAGCCATAAATTACCGAGGGCCGGCGGGATTTTTACGGGAGTTTTTCTGCAAGATTTGCGGCCGGAATGCGGGTGAAACTGATGAATTGATACGGGTGTTCGGTTCCGCGTTCCCAAAGGGTACCCAGGGAGCCATCCGGCAGAACCGTTAGATCGGAGTAAGCTGCCGGTCCGATGTAGAGGGGCCACTCCGCAGCGAAGGTCTGCCCCTCATCCACACTCAGTCGGAGCAGAAGATCAACCCTTCCCGGACCTCGCGGCCCAGTCCACACAAGCACATGTTGCTGCTGGGTCCCCCGATTCACAATCACCGATTCGATGGCACAAGCCACAGGGTTGACCCGAATAGCCGGTCGTGGTTCAGACCAGCCTTGGCCACCATTTGCGCTGAGGGCCATCCATCGGTGGGGACCTTTCTCCTGACGAATATCGACTAGTAGGCGACCGTCGGGCAACTCGGCCAATTGATTCTCATTTCCCTGATGGTCACCGGGCACCAGCGTGCCACGGTGCCACGTCTTGCCGTGGTCATCGCTGTAAAGGGTGAATACCCCGTATGGCTCCGATTTCCAAACCGGTGCGACCAAACGGCTACTTTTCTTAAGTTGAACGGCACCTCCAGGACCGACGACACTAATCCGCCAATGCGGGTCGGCCATGTCCCGGGCAATCGGCGTCAGATCGATCGCTTCGGACCATTGCCGACCACCATCGTCGCTGTATCTTACCAGGGTTAGGGCATCGTCGGTACCGGGTCGTGAAGTCCGGCTGCTGCACCCGGGTTTGGTGCGGAGGTAAAGGAGCCACAACCGCCCGGTCACTGAATCGTAAATGGTGGCTGGATTAGCCGCGGACCATTTTTCGCCCGGATCCTCAATCAGGATCTGCTCGGACCACGTGCGACCGCCGTCTTCGCTGATTTTGCATACCAGGTCGATGTCTTGATCGGGCCAGCCGGGGTCACTGAGGTTGTACTTCCGGGCTTCGGCAAACGCCAGCAGCCGCCCATTTGGCAGGCATTCGATGGCGGGAATCCGATAGCCGAAGTAGCCATCTTTGCCCGAGGTATAGACGTCAACGCGTTCGGCCTCTTCTGAGCTGGCATCACGCGCGGCGGCAATGACGAGAACCGCTAAAAGGAATACGCGGCACCGTTTGATCCGGCACATGAGGCTATGGCAATTCATGTTCAAGCCCTCGACTCCTAAGACTTGGGTAAACCTGTTGAAATGTAAAGGTTTCTCCTCGAGTTGGGATAGAAATAGCAAGCACCATTCAGCTTTCCAAATCGCGGGAAACTAACCTGTGTTGTCGAGAGGAGGATTGGGTATTTTCGCTCAATCGTGCTAGCCTGACCGACAAAGGTTCAGGCGAGGTAGCCGTTGCTCTCTTAGGCGAAACAGCCGCATTCTTGGCGGTCTTGCTGATCGAAGCACCCGTTTCGTTCTGCGAATCATAATTCCTTTTCGCGCAAAATCGAACCTTTTTGTTCCGGCATCCTTTGTTCGGGGATCGCTCGATACAGCATTTGGGAAGACTTTATCGTATTTGCCGGACACGGGGGACGAACGATTCCAAGAAACCCGCGGATTTTGGCGGAGATTGATTCTGGGCCCAAAACGCGCAAATTTACGTAGCACAAATAAGTGTCGCGCAACAATAGGTTATGCCACGAAGCTTGTCGCAGGGCATGGCGACGATCCGCCCCTCATCAACCACGAAAGCAATCGAACAAGAAAGCAAACACCTGCTGGCTGACGGCATCCTCCCTCCGAAATACCACCATACCAGGCGATCGTCCCATGCCCTTCTGCACCGGCAGCCGTCTAAATCAATTAAGGGATCTCACAGGGGCGATATACCCCCCTGGCTTCGGGTCCATGAACCAGCTCAAGCCGCCAGCAAACCCGTGTTTGCTCGATCGGCCAAAAGCTCCGGTAAAAAGCGATTGTTACGGGGGTAAAGTCCGGCTTTACGTCCGTGAACTTCTCCTCCATAATCCTGGTAAAGCCGCCATAATCCTGGTAAGACCGCCGGGCAAACCCCGCCGAAAAATCTCGGTGGATTTTGCCGACCATTTCGGCGACAAAAGCAATGCAAAAGCCGGCGACCTTGGGCGGGCACCGCCGCGAAGCTGCCACCCCATTCTGTGGACAGGGCCTCGGTGCGAGGATTCGCAAGTTTCGCAGGAGTTTTCAACCATCAAAAGGTGACGAGAAAGATTTCTTGTGACATCAAAAAATTTCTTGCCGGTACGTTAGCTTTCTTGCCAGTACTTTTGCGGAGAGATTTGGCATGATTTGTTGGAAGAATTGGCCACAAAGCCGCTTGGTTTGCTCCGGAGAATTCGTGTCTGTGCCCCTGCCGAAGAAAAGCAGCCTTCTTGAATTCGCCGCAGTGGGGCGGGCGTTGGCCCGAGGTACAGCCAACATACCTTGCCCCAGGTCTCCGACCCAGGTTACCCGGCGAGCCATCCTTCAACTTTCCGTGCTTGTTTTCTGGATCGGCTTCAGCACATCCGGCTGCCGCCAGGCAGAGTCGCCGGTCGCACCCGGTACCGCCTCCGGCCCTAGCCCGAGAGTCTTGCAAGGATCACAACAGCCGGGCGTGCCTGTGAGGCCTGAAAAGCCGCAGCCCCCACTGGCGGAATCGCTCCCCGCTCCCGAGCAAGCGTTGCCAGGAGCAGTTCCCGGCGGTCCTGAAGTTTTTACGCTCCCATCGAGGGCCAGCGCGGAGGATCGGGCCAAAGCCTCCAAAATCCTCGAGGAGCTTGGGAGCGCGTACAAAAAGGCCGAAGCCTACTCGGACAAAGGAATCGTCCGGGTAACCGCGGATTTCCAAGGGCAGCGGGTCCTCTTTATGCAGGGGGCGTATGAACTGCATTTTCAACGCCCTAACCGCTGGCGGCTCCAGTGTTATAACGGGTTGATGGTGGCCGACGGAACGAATCTTTGGGGGTTGGTAGCCACCTTGCCCCGGCAGGTGCTCAAGCAACCGGCCCCTGCGGAGCTAACGACCGAAGCCATCTACACCGATTATGAACTCTCCACTGCACTGACCGAAGGCCCTACAAAAACCGCAACTTGGCTTCCTTTACAACTGCTACTTTTCTTGGCCCAGGACCCTCTGAGGACTTTGTTGTATCAGGCCCAGCCACCCGAACTTTTGCCCCAGGGAAAGATCGGCAGTTTTACCTGCGATCGCGTCGCGATCCGCAAACCGGACGGGGCACTGGTGTTGTGGATCGACACGGCCACCCGGGTCCTGCGTCGCGCGGAATTCCCCTCGCAGTCGCTGGCAGCCATGTATCCGCCGAATCAGGTGAAAAATGTGGCGATTGTCGCCGATTTCGAAAACGCCCAATTCGGCACCCCTGATGAAAAGGCCTTCGAATTCGTTTTGCCGGAGGGGGTCGAGCCGGTCGAGGTTCTCACGCCGCCGGACATTCGATGGCTGGGGGATCCGCTGCCGGAATTTCAAGCCGTCAACATGAAGGGCGAGCCGCTCCAACGTCAACTCTTACTGGGCAAAATAGTGGTCATCGAAATCTGGGCCACTTGGTGTGCTCCTTGCCAGCAGAGTCTCCCCCTGTTGGAGCAAGTGCACCAACTTTTCAAAGATGACGAGCAAATGGCATTTTGGGCCTTCAATATCGATCAGCCGGAAGTTTCCGACTCCCGATTGGAGCAAATGTTCGCAGATTTGCGCGTCACGGTCCCCATCGCGCGTGACCCCGAAAATTCGCTGGGCAACGCCTTGGCCATCGAAGGCGTGCCCACCACGGTGCTCGTCAATAGCGAGGGAATCATCGAGCATTTGGAAACCGGCACCAAGCCCGATATGGCCGAACGCCTCCGCTGGCAAATCGAGCGGATTCGCTCCGGACAATCCCTCCATCAAGAGATGCGAGGTGCCTATAATCGCGAGGTGGAGCAATTCCGTCGCATGCTCGCCAAGTGTATCAAGGAGGACCTTTACCTTTTGCCGGCCGTGACGCAGCCGGCAATCGTTCAAACCCCGATCGCTCCGCGGAGTGAACCGTCGGCTTTCCGCATGCAGTCGCTTTGGTCAGTCAAAGAGCTAAACTCCCCGGGTAACATCGTGGTTTTGCCGCCGAGCGAGGCCGACCAACCGCCGCGAATCCTTGTGCTAGAAGCCGCCAGCACCGCTGTACAACTCGATTCTGATGGCAAGGTGCTTGCCCGGCATTTGCTGAGCGATTCGCCGCAATCGCCCGTGCATTATCTGCGAACGGAGATCGACGCCTCAGGCCGCCGATGGTTCTTGGGATTTGCCAGCCCATCCTTGGAGCTAATGGTCTATGATGAAATATTTCAAAGAACCCTCGTCTTTCCTCCCGATGCCGCGAAAAACCCGCATACAGGGATCGCCGATGCGCTGCTGATCGACCTTACGGCGGACGGCACGCTGGAGATGGTCGTCGGCTACTGGAACGTTGTGGGTGTGCAGGGGGTGGAACTGGAGGGAAAACGGCTTTGGAGCAACCGCGCCGTCACCGACGCCTTGCGGCTTGCGGTCTATCGGCCCGGACCGAACGAGCGGCCGGAGATCTTAACGCTCGACTCTCGCGGCGGCCTCGGAAGCATAGTTACCCGGCTGGATCCCGATGGACACCGCCTAGGACGGATCTCCGTGGAAAACCGCAATATCGTGTGGGTGGTTACTGCCGATTTGGATCGCGACGATCGCTCCGAAATTCTCGTACTCACTTTCGGGGATGACGAAATACTCCGGGCAAGCGGTGTGACGATCGACGGCGAAATACTGTGGGACTACGAGCTGCCCCGCGGTATCCATCAATACCCGCTCGATGCGGTCACCTTCGGTTGGCTCACCGGCGGTGAAAGAGGACAGTGGGTCATCGCGGCTGCCGATGGTTCACTCCATATTCTGCAAGCCGACGGCGCCTTGCTCGAGCAGTTCGCCTACGGCAAAACGCTCACGGGAATTGCGGTCACCGCTTGGGGTGGACATCCGGTATTATTGGTCGCGACACCGGAAACCGTTGAGGCGTGGTCGATCAAAGCCCAATGACGCTGGGCGAAGATCGGCTGCTAAACGAGCTGCTAATCGAAGAACACCAAGCCCTAAATTCGACCCCAAAATAGGCACAGCCGTATCAAAATCCGGGGCAAAACCTTGGGTTTTCCATACGAAAGCCAGCTGCGCTTTGAATGGGAACCCCATTTCTCTTGGTGAGAGGATCACCGCACTATGCGCACTATGATTTTAAACCCGCGCCTTGTGCCGCTACTCGTTGCGATTCTTTAATTTTTGGTTCACTGGAGTGCAGCAAGCCCAAGAGGGTGAATTGATGCTTACACCGCTTGCGCTTACTTAGGTTCATTCAAGTGCTGTGAGCTAAAAGGTTGAGGCCACACCCTCTTCGAGGGCAAGACTGCCGTATCGGACGAGAATCTCCCCGAAATTACGCCCCGAGTCCCTGCGAAATGCCGCTGTTCCGCTAACGCTCTGCCTTTGCCGCCGGTGCAATAACCAGTTGGTTATCGACCTCCCATACCCCGGGCTCCAGGAGGAGGAGATTGGCCGCCACGCTCCGGGCCGCTTCGGATTTCACCTGACCGCGAACGATCACGCGGTTCTCGACGACTTGCACTTCCAACTGGCCGACGCGATGTTCTTCCATCGCCTGATTCACCCGATCCGTCAATTGTCTCTGCCATTGATCCGGCGAAAGAAGAGGCGCCAACTGCATGTTTCGCGTTTTTGCCTCGGCCAAAAGCTGCCGCCAGTTCGACAAATCGGTGCCGCGTTTCTCCGGCATCCACGGGCCGGAATTCCGTTCGCTGGGTAGTCCATTTCCTCGGGAGCGTCCCGGGTGTGTGCTATTCAGAAAGCGTGTCGGAGCGGGCAGCTCTCCACCGGATTCCGCCGGAGGAAACCACCATCGACTCCTCTCCCGAGGAGGAGCTGTCGCTTGAGGGGGCGAAATACCCGCCGGCGATCCACCCAGCTCCCCACCGATGGCTCCGCCGGGCACTACCCCCGCGGTCCCCTCTGCTGAACTGGCCGCCCCTGCGGCGCCGGTGGGAATGCCCGATGTTGTAGATGCTGCACCAGTTGCCAAGGGGCCCGCGGCTTCCTGGGAGATTGCCGCACCACCTTGGCCCGGAGCCATTGGACCGGTGCCGCCGGGAACCTCAGCTCCGCCGGTTTCCCCGACACTCGTCGGCATGTTTGATTCCGGGAATTCGCTGGGAGGTATTTCCGACCAAATCGGCTCCATTTGGGGCATAGTTTCCAGGAGCATGGGTCCCGGAATACCCTCGCGACCCACGCCGCCGGGTTGAGGTGCCGGGCTCAGCCACTCGGCTGCCCGGGTTTGCCGGGCCTCCCGGGCCGCCCGAGACCGTGGGTACCCATCGCCTGGAGGATTAAGCCACAGGAAATTACCGCTCGGGCCGCGCTCGATGGCTTCGCTGAAGGTGCTGGGCCGCGGCGAGATCGGCTGTCCAAACGTTCGCTCCCCAAACATCCCCCGCACGGTGCCCCACCGAGACTGGGCCCAAACCTCGCCCCCCATGAGGACGAGGACTAAAAGGGCCCCCATAAGCCGAATCATTAAGCGGCCAAACGGTTTACGACTCATCAACCGAATCCTCATTTGGCCTGTGAAATGCGGCAATACGTCCCGTTTTGACCTTTTCTCTTTCCCACTGCACCTAAATAAATTTCCCACTGCACCTAAATAAATTCTTCGAGGGGCCGGCAGAAACGAAATTCGTGGGGCGAAACTCCCGATCAAACCGGCGTTTTAGTGACTTTAACCCTAGGCAATCCTATCTCGCCTATCTCGATCTAACAGTATTTTACCTAAAATCCATCAACAGACCAAACAAAGTGAATTTTTCGTCTTACATCTCTTCCTAGTTTTCAACAGCAAATTCTCCCTGTTGCTTCCGGTGTGCCATCGCAGTAACCCGAGCGATAAAGGAAGCAACCAAAGGTTCTACGGCCGCTTAGGTGCTTCTGATCCGTAAACGACTGCTATCATCAGTTTACCAATAAAGAATATCTGCCGACCGGTGGTGCTCACTCTCTCTTTTTTAATGGATTTCTGACGGACCAAACCGCTGTACCCCGCTGCGCGACCACTCGCCTCTCTCGTGCCCATTCTCTTGCGATCTTAGCTGGCTGTACCCGGCTGTGGGACGACTCTCGAAAAGCAAAAGCTGAACCGTCTCGATGCCCCGGCTATCTGCCAAAAAAGTTCCGCAAAAATTCCCGAAAAAATTCCTTCTTGTGCATGAGTCAACAGTTTCAAAAAGGCGCCGTTAAACTTGACGGACTTTTCCGCTTCATCGAGCGAAAGTGACTTTTTTGACTGTATCGGTTTTTGGGGCTCGGGTGGCCCGGCATCCCTTGACCTTAAAGTATGGCTTATCCAACCGTCATTTCCCCAAAAGGCGTTAAATTTTCCCCAAAAGGCGTTCAAGCCGTGCGTTCTTTCCCCGGGGCACTAATCGTTCAAAAAACCCAAGGCTAACGAACAAAAATAGCATCCTTCTTTATTTCATGTTCGCGGGTTCCCGGTAGTTGCCCTCTTCCGTGACAGATGCCGTGAAAGTATCTCAATTTCCACTTAACCGGTAATTTGCACGGAAAAACTTCAGTCGCAAAAGAAATTCCAAAAAGAAATACCGAAAAATTCCAATCCCTAAAGAAATTCCGGCCGCGGTCTTGAACGGGCAGGATGGACCGAAACGGTCTATAGCCCACCCAAAACCCGTTCAATACTTTTCGAAAGCCGCGGAAAACAGGCCCCATTATCCATACCTAGCGGAATGGGACCGATCTTGCTATTTTTAAGCCTCTAGGCGATGGGCTTCCGACGCCCTTTCCTCGATCATCTTACGGGGAGGATTGAACCGAGAGAAGTTTTTCGAAAAAGTTCGACCTGCGTAAGTGCAATTCACAGCGTGCTGATATTCCGCGGCTCAATGCCGCATTTGGGTTGGAGTGCCAATTCGCAGCAAAAGTGGAGCCGAATCGCTGCCGCAAAAAAGGAGAATGGACCATGCCAGTCAGTGCGCAAAACATGGAACGTTGGTTACGCATCATTTTACGGGTCGATATGGATGCGCCTCGTTTGACCCTCCGCGAGTATCTCGAAGACATTCCCAAACAGGAATCTTTAAGTGATTTGCCGTCGGGTACCCGAGTGCTCGTTCGGGGCGATGTGGATGCCAAGCCGGGACCAAAAATCGGCGAAGGTGACATCCGTTTGCGATCGATGAAGGAAACCCTTGAATTCGGTCGAGCACGGGGCTGGGTACAGATCATCTTCGGACATATCGGGCGAAAACCCGAGGGTTCTCTCAACAAGGTGGCCGCCCGACTGGGGGAGATCGTCGGCTGCCCCGTGCCCCTAATTAGCGATTGGCTTGACCCGCAGACAAACAGCGTGCTCCCCGCGGCCGCAGAAGAAATCCAAAAGGCCGCGCCCGGCTCGATAATCATGCTGGAGAACACCCGAAAGTACGAGATCGAGCGGGTTCTTTGGGACGCCCAAGCGGACGATATTCCGAAGCTTGCCCCCGCTTTGGCCACACTTGCCAACGACGTGGCGGAGAAAATCGCTAAAGTTTATGTCCACGAGGCCTTTTCCGCCGGGAGCTTGGATTCATCTAGCGTGGTAATTCCGGCAGCCATGGACCGGGTCGCGCTCGGCAAATATGCCGAAGGCGAATTCTGCGGTCCGCTCCTCCAGTGTCTTGATGCGCAAATGGTCATCTTTAGCGGCGTGAAGATCGACAAACTGGATGATCTGGAAGCGATGATCGACCGGGGCCGAATCCGCTACTTGATCACGGCCGGCTCGCTCGCTATGGCATTGAAGAAAGCAGCGGCGGAAATCGACGGGAAAGATTTCTGCATCGGGGTGGCCGAGGACCCCGGGCATGCCGAAAAACCCTATTACATCCCTCGAGAACGGGTGGTTCAGGCGCGATCGATGTTCATCGACGGCCGTGCCAAAGGGATCCAGTTCGTCCTGCCGATTGACTTCGTCTTGCAGGATGGTCGTGAATCGGACACGATCGGTCCGGCAGATCAGCAACTCGACATAGGCCCGAAAACCCGCAAGCTGTTTGAGGATACCGTCACGAAGTTCATCGAAGAACATCGCTCCGACGCCGCTTCCGCCGTGGTCTTCCACAACGGAGTGTTCGGCTTGTTTGAGGATCCGCGCTTCGAGGAAGGAACGCGGCACTTCATGGGCCAGCTTAAGCGGATGAAGGATGCGGGGATGAAGGTCTTTGTGGGCGGCGGCGAAGGCGGAACCGCTTTAGAAAAGTACGGTCAACCCGATTGGGTCACCCACAATTTCACGGCCGGCGGAACGGTGCTCAATGCCTTGGGCAGTGCCCCGGTGCCTTATCTCGTCGCCCTGCGACTTGCAGCCAGGGGATGGTGAAATCCGGAAATCATTCGTGGCAGCTCCTTGCGAGGCCCCGGGCCGCCGCGCTTTGCAGTCGGATGACCGGTATCAGATAAATCGCACCGGCGTCAAGTAAATCGCAGCGGTGTCAAGTAAATCGCAGCGGTTCAAATAAAACGCGAAGCACGAAGATAGATACCCGCACTCCAACAGCGGCGAAGGCCGTGCTTGCCCTCGACTATTGGACCGGTAGCTGCCTGCTGAAAGAAAAGCTTCATGAAACATTCGGATAGCCGAGCAAGGCTGCCTGAAAAGCGAAGCATTCGCTTTCAGGAGCCGCACTCCGCAAGCAGGCAACAATCGTCGGGACATCGGTCCGGCCAGGGCCCCATTGGCCCAAGGGCAGCCCGGGGCATCGCAGGGTTCAAGCGCTCCTGAACCAATTGCTGAACCATCGCCACAAATTGAGGATGATTCCCCACGGTACTGGCACGTGCCATCTGCAAACCTAAATCCTCCGCCAAAGCGGCCGCCTCGGTATCCAGGTCGAAGATTGTCTCCATATTCTCAATCAAAAATCCGATCGGCACCACAATCACCTGCTTGACCCCCTGATGATGCAGTTTTCGGAGCGTCGATTCCAGGTCCGGCTCAAGCCAAGGTTCCGTGGGGGAACCGCTGCGGCTTTGATAGGCTAATTCGTACCGCGATATCCCAAGTTGCTCTGCCACCAACCGCGAGGCTTCCGCGAACTGCTTGGCATACGGCGCCTTAGCCGCCATGAAAAGTGGCAGACTGTGCGCGGTGAAAACGATGGAACGATCTGCCGGCTCACATTCCGGCAAGCGTGTTGCGGCTTGGTTCACCCGATCGGCAACCGCCGCAATAAAAAGCGGATGATTGAAAAATAACCGAAGCCGATCTACCTGCGGGGCGCCGCCTCCCCATTGTTCGCGAGCTAATTCAACATCCCTCAAGTACTGCCGACAGCCGGAATAGGAGCCAAAGGGGGTCAAAATCAAAGCCAAGGCACGCCGGATCCCCTCTGAGGCCATCTCAGCGATTGCCTCGGCGACAAACGGATGCCAATACCGGTTGCCCCAGTAGAGAGCTAGCGGCAGCCCTTGCCGGCGAAACGACTCGCTTATCGCCACAAGCAGTGCCTGCACATGTTCGTTGTGAGGACTTCGGCCACCAAAAAGCTCATAACGCTCGGCCACTTCGGCGATTCGCTCCGCCGGGATCCGTTTACCCTCGGTTACCCGACGCAAAAACTCCGGAACATCTTCCAGACAATTGGGTCCTCCGAACGACAGGACCAACAAAGCCTCGTAGCCTTGATCAGCAGACATGTCTTTCGCACTCCCTCGGTTCTGACACGAGCCGGACGCTGGAATTCCGCAATCATCACCAGGCTGCGATTCGCGCCCTGGTCGAAGGGTTCCTACTTACTTTCTTGATGTCTCTAACTCATCTTCCGAAACAACTACCCGGACTCAAATTTTATGGTTCGGGCAAGTGTGCGATAGAGCAAGCATCCAGAAATGTTTTCGCCGTATTCGGGAAGAGGCCTCGATATGACCGAACCCCAATTTAGCCATTCCCTGAAACGGATGAAAAGGCCCCGTCTCCCGGTGGGCAAAATCCTTGTCACCGACCGACTTTCAACCATGGGGCAACCGCTATTTCGCCAAGATTCGCTTTTTTCCCGCATCCCATGGGGAAACGGCTGTTCATCGTGTCGTTAATGCGCGAATTTCTCGTTCTGCGGACCCGCACGGAACTTGTCACAAGGCTCCCTCCATTCTGCCAAGACATCACTTTTTTCCCGTACCCGGGGCGGAAACCGCCAATAAGCTGGGACAGTCCCACGCTTGCGGCGGTGCCGTCAAAAACGTAAGTTGAAAGCCTCGTGGATATTAAATTGCAAGGTGCGCGCGATGCCTTTTGCAAAGGCATCGTTTTACCCGCGCATCGAAAGGGCTTTTTACCACATGCGTGTTACCGAGTCTAAGGGTGTCACGGAGCCGACGCATTTGTATCGGCGGTGTTTGCGCAGGCAGGCTCATCGAACAACTGCATGCTGAGCTTAAAGTCCCGCGGTGGATTTCACGCGGTGTGGATTCCACGAAGGTTTGGTGCGATTGACGACTTTTTAACTTTTCGATAACGCACAATTCTTTCATTGGGCCGAATGATGCAAAGCCTACTCGAACCGGAATACGATTACGTTTATCGGCTTCAAACACGGGGATCGGGAACCGCCGGTGAACTGCCGCTAACCGATGCCCTCCTTCGCCACCGTCCGAGTGGGGATCTATTCGGTATGGTGCAGGATGTCGGCATGGGGTGGAATCCATCGGAGGTGGATCGTCCCCAATTCGTGATTCTGAGCACCTTGGGGGGATTGAGGGCCGAAGCCGGTCGGCCGATCGCCTTGGGCTATCACAGCGGACATTGGGAGTTGCGCGAAGCGGTAGCCGCCGTTGCCGAAAGCATATCCGCACACGGAGGGCTCCCTTACGCGGCTTATGTTTCTGACCCCTGCGACGGTCGGACTCAGGGCACCGCCGGGATGTTCGATAGCTTGGCTTATCGGAACGATGCAGCGGTGGTATTTGGGCGACTTTTGCGCTCCATCCCGCAAGCCTGTGGTGTAGTGGGGGTAGCGAGCTGCGACAAAGGCTTGCCCGCCGTGATGATGGCCCTCGCCCGGCACAAACACCTCCCTGGGCTCATTGTGCCCGGCGGGGTAATGCTCCCCTCGGATAGCGGCGAGGATACCGGCCGAATCCAAGCCATCGGCACACGATATGTCCACGGAGAGCTTTCCTTGGAAGAGGCGGCTCGGCTCGGATGCCGGGTCTGCGCTTCAGGTGGTGGGGGGTGCCATTTCCTGGGGACGGCGGCAACCGGGCAAGTGATCGCAGAAGCATTAGGACTAACCCTCCCCCATGCAGCCTTGGCTCCCAGTGGCCAAGATTTGTGGCTCGATTTGGCCCGACGAAGCGGCGCCGCCCTGATGGAGCTTTTCCGAAGGAGGATTCCCCTTGCAGAGATCCTGACCGAAAAGGCTGTGGAAAATGCGATGGTCTGCTTTGCGGCCTTCGGCGGATCGACGAATTTTCTGCTCCATTTGCCGGCAGTAGCATTCGCGGCCCAATTACCGCGCCCCAGCCTCGAAGATTGGGAGCGCATTAATCGCCGGGTGCCACGGATCGTTTCCGTGCTGCCGAATGGTCCGGTCAACTTCCCCACGCTATTTGTCTTCCTTGCCGGGGGTGTGCCGGAAGTCATGCTTCAATTGCGAAAACTCGGGCTTCTGCACGAAGACGTGTTAACGGTCAGCGGACTGCGTTTGGGCCAAGTTTTGGATTGGTGGCAACGCTCTCCGCATCGCCAGCGGGTTCGGCGAATCCTCCAGGAACAGGAGAATATCGATCCCGATCAGGTCATCCTCACCCCTGAAGGGGCCCAACGGCTGGGGATCACCAGCACGATTTGCTTTCCCCGCGGGAATTTGGCACCCGGTGGTTCCGTGATTAAAAGTACCGCGATACGCCGCGAATTGCTCGGCAGCGACGGAGTTTATCGGAAAACGGGGCCGGCCCGGGTATTTACCCGGGAAAAGGAGGCAATTGCCGCCATCAAAGGCGAAGGCCCGCGAGCGGTTCGGCCGGGGGATGTACTGGTGTTGATCGCCCGCGGACCTTTGGGGGCCGGTATGGAAGAAATCTTTCAGGTGACCTCGGGCCTGACTTACCTCTCTTGGGGGCACGAGGTGGCGGTGCTCACCGACGCGAGGTTTTCCGGGGTGAGCACCGGGCCATGCATCGGGTGGATTACCCCAGAAGCGCTTGCCGGCGGGCCGATCGCCAAACTCCGCGACGGGGATAAAGTTCGCATCGTCATCGATACCCGGCTTCTTACCGGAAGCGTCGATTTCGTGGGTACCGAGGAGCGTGAGTTTGATCCTGCCGAAGGAGCTCGAATTCTGGCAGAACGCCCGTCGAATCCGGCGGTTTCACCGGACCCGCAGCTACCACCTGAGACGCACTTTTGGGCCATCTTACAGCAACTAAGCGGCGGCCCTTGGCGGGGGGCTGTGTATGACTACGAACTTCTAATCGAACTTCTGGAGCGACTCCTTCCGAAAGAAGACCGGAAAACTTGAAGTCGTCCCCCCCATTACGATCGAGTTTGCGATCCTTTGCTTCTCAATAGCGTCCCGATTGAGTGCTCCCGGCAACCGAACTGCTGACTCGGCTAGCGGTGCGCTTTAGCTGTTGATTCGCGAGATTGGCATCTTCCATGATCTGCGATACGGCTGAATCTGCCGAGATCTCATGACGCATTAATTTGCCGAGATCTCATCACGGATAAATCTGCCGAGATCCGATGATCGACGAAAACGAAGCTTTTACCGGCTCATTGCAAATTCTCGTTTACCCAGCAAGTGGCGGGACTTTGCGATCCGCTGCCGCGCGAATCGTTGTTAGCTGACTTGAAGCCGACAGCTTGGCAGGAGCGGAGTGCTCAGCTCTCAGCACAGCAACCTTGCTGTTGAACACCATCGGGGAGCGCACGCTCAACCGTGATGAACTATATGACCGATCTTCCGGCAATCTCTCTTTCCGGAGGTAGGCTACTTCTGGCAAGAGAACTGGAATTCCGGCATGAAAACCCGATCTTTAGCTGCCGATTGAGGGGGGGTTCGGGGCGGTGCTACGCCCGGTCAATCCTTTTCGCTCATCAGCTCGATAACCGCCACTTCCTCGGGAGATAAACGTAGTTTGGTTCGCCCATTTGCCCAGGATAGAACCTGTCCGCTTACAAGCTCCCGGGATTTGACGGGCGGATTGCCCTGGTAGGTGATCGTTACGGTGTGCTGGTCCCGATCATCGTTGAAAACCGTAAGGTATTTCTGACCAAAGCGCTCCACGTAGACCCGCGGATGGTCGGTTTCGGCCAAAGTGATCGGTTCCCAGCCTGCCTCCGCTACCGCTTTACACAGCGGAACATAACGGCGAAAGAGCGCGCGATCGCGATTGTACAGTTCGGGTCGACTGAAGTAATGCCCTTCAGATGCATTGGGGCTAAAAAACCCCGGGAACATCCCATAAGCCAGTGCCCGCTGCATGTACCTTTCCACTAGCTCCGGCGAGAATTGGTCGAAATCCGTATTCATCAAAAAGCAGTAGGGCTTGCCCTTGCACAGGGATCGTCGGTACAGAAGTTCGGCATCGGACATCGGGCTCCAGCGGCCATTGCGATGCCAATCGGTTTCCGTGCCCAGCACGTCCAAATAGGGGACCAACCAGCACAAGCGGCCTGGAGTTCCGTTGGCCATCATCAATTTCCCCATCCCGTGCATATCGTGCGCGATGGCCTGCACATATTCGAAGACGATCAAGCCGCGAAAGATCGCCGGTTTGCCGCTTTCTCTGGAAAACACCAGCGGGGTTCGGGCAGCAGCGAAATGATCGCGACGAAAATCCAATTCGTCCGTGACATAACCTTCGCTAGAATCAACATATTCCCCGTCGAGCTCGCCGCCACGTTTCTGGATGTAAAGCGTTTCAATGATCTGGGAACTCCACTTGTTCCGAAAGTCAGTCACTTCGCCGGAAATGCCCGGCATCGAGTTCATGCTCCAAACAGCTCCATTACACCAGGGAGTATCCAGAAAGCGTGCGGGAAACTCCCCCTGCTCGTTATGAAAGCCACTGGTGAAAAGAGCTAATGCGGAGCGGTGTTTTTGTTCCGCCAAACGTTTGGCCTCCTGCAAGGCGGCTTGATACGTTCGGGGCAATTCGGGTTTCATCGGCATCCACCACGTCATCGGTTCTGTATAGCGGAAGGTGATGATCCCGTGGGCATCGTCCCATGCCGTTTCGTTATTTCCTTCTTTAAAGCAGAAGCCAAAGTCCTCCCAACCCTGCACCTCGCTAATCTTGAAAAAGGGCATCCAGAGCCCCTGTTTGGGAACGCGAACCGTAAAAGCCTCCGGGAATAGCTCGTAGTAACGGCTCAAGGCTCCACGGAAACCATGCTTCGGGTCGAATTCGAAGCGACAAAATCGCAATTTGGCTTCCGGTTTTTCCGGCGCAAATCCCAAGTCATAAGCCAAGAAAAGCTCGCGCGTTGCCGCATGGTAGCCGGTCCGGAAGAAAGCCGGCTGCGTCATATCGATTCCCAAAGCGATCCCTTGAGTCGGTGTACCCACCGCCCCCAAGGGGTATCGGCTTAGCCGTCCGTTGCTGCCGCAGCGCCACGAGGTGCTGTTCATGTATTCCCGCATGGGGAGAACATCCACCGTAGAGCGCGGATCTTGAAACCAGCGAAGTCCCTGTGGAGGAACCGGAATGCTATAAATCAGACAGACCGCGCGGTCTCGGCCGGTTGTTTCCCGCAAGGTGACATCAAAGAAGGTCGCACCGGCTTTCTGATAAGTGCGGCAATCCATGCGAATACCGAGCGCCTGCTTTTCTAACCGTAAATAAGCGGAATTGGCGGCTACATCGCGGAGCTGGAAGCCTTCGTCGATCTGCGAGGGGACTTCGACCGGTACGGCATCGAAAAGGGCTGCAAATTCCGGCACGCGAATTACCCGCAGCGCCGGATCCCGGAAATATGCCTTTCCCCCGTGCGAGCGGAGTAACATATGAAAGCTGACTGCGCGCACAGGTTTTTCTGGAAAAACAAGTACCTCCACCCGCTGCCAATCATGGGTTCCGGTAGCGAACGGGGCGATTTGGCCCCACAAGGGTGTGCCGTCCTGATACGTTAAATCCAAATAGAGCGAATAATTGCTATCAGGCGAACCGGTAACTCCTTCCGCCTTGCTCCAGGCAACCGCCAGTAAAGGCTCCGGCTGCTTCTGATTGAGGATCACCGTCTGGCTCACCCCGCGTTGGGCTTGTGTGTCCTGGCCATTGTCGCAAATAAACACGTCTCCTTTCCGGTCAAAGCCGAGCTGCCAGGGTCGCCAGCGGTCCGGTTGAAGCAGATTGGGCCCGGTCTTCTCTTTACCGAGCAGTTTTTTGACCACCCTCGGGCCGGCTGCTTCGGCCAAGGTGCCTGTACCCAGTCGCTGAGCCGAACTGGATAGTGCCGTCGATGCAAGCAATAGGCCGGCGCCGATCATCCGGAGCACGGTGATGATCTTGAGTTGCCGTCGCATAGTGTCGTCCCCTATAAAGCGAAAACAGTGATCAGGATTCCGTATGATTGAGCGATGGTTTTTTAAGTTAGGCTCAAGTCATAACGGTTTTATCACCTTTTATAGTCGCGCGGATTGGCCTGCGAAAGAAGCCTCGGGCCGCAGGTACCAAACACTCCTGCAGCGTTCTCCTGAAGCGTTGGCGACTTCTTGGGGCACAGCCGCCTTCCGCGAACTCTCACCGTAAAACGGTTTCCCGATTCTCGCAAAAGCCGTGACCAGTTCTCCGATTATTTGACCAGTTGCCCGATTGTTTTGGGTTCTGATCGCACGCCGGAAGGAGGGGCATGATCTGCCGTGTGCGCCCAAGGGAAACCCTGGGAAGCTCGGAGCATGTTATCTCACGCTTCCAAGTGGTAGACTAACTTTGAGGTCCAAACGCAAGCGAAGGTACAAATCGTTTAGGGATTTGATGGAAACTCGTTTTAGGGATTTGACGGAAACTGAGGGAAAATCGAAGAGAGCGCAGTATCGCGCCTCGCAACCTTGCGTGTCAATGCGGCACATGGCGAGGGCGGTCGACAGACGGCTCGGGCTACCGGCATCGAAACCGTGCTTCTGCTAAGGTCGGTAGTCTGGTACACATTTACCCCTGTACGAAATTAACCCTTTTTAGGAAATAGCTCCGCAAATACTTCGATGAAAGATTATCGACCTCGTGGTGTGATCCCGATTGCAGCTTCGGCAACCGGGTTGACGGCTGCACGAAAGAGTTGCCCTGTCAAGCCAAGGGGCGCGATCCTCGGAGCCCTATTGGCGGCCATTGTGGCGAGCCCAATCCCCGTTTGGGCGAATGAGCTGATTCAGACGCGGCTCCAACTTCAGGAAAAATATCGCCAGCAGTTGACCGACCTTGCAGCCTGGTGCGAAAGCCAAAACTTGCCGGAACTTGCAGCGCGCACGCGACACTGGTTCCATCCTCCGGATCCTCATAAGCTGTATATGCCGGTTCTACCTCGGGAGACGAATTCCCTGGCCCCACCCTCGGGGGTGACGGGGCCGGCGGCGGAATGGCATGCCCGATTTGCTCGGCTTCGCCGGGATCAAGCGGCGGCACTATTCGAACTTGCCCGACGAGCCATCCGAGCCCAACGGGCGGCTTTGGCCTTCGAGTGCTTATTGGATGCTCTGCGCGAAAACCCGGACCACGAGACGATTCGTCGAATTCTCGGCTTTCAACCTTACCAAGGTCAGTGGCGTACCGCTTACGAAGTGCGCCGGCTGCGAAGCGGGGATATCTGGCATGAGAAATTCGGATGGATTCCCGCCGCGCATCGCAATCGATACGAAAACGGCTTGCGGCCTATCAACGACCGCTGGCTGCCGGCCGAGGAGGTCGAGCAGTTGCGAAGCGATATCCACAACGGTTGGGATATCGAGACGGAGCACTACCTCATTCGAACCAATGCCGGATTGGAAGCCGGCATTGTGATGGCCAACGAACTCGAACGACTTTTCTCGGTCTGGCGGCAGCTTTTCGTCCGCTTTTACGCCAATGAGGCGCAGATTATGAGCCTATTCGATGCCCGGTCGCGAACGGGCCTACCCACCGTCGCCAAAAAACGGGTTGTGTACTTTCGCAGTCAAGAAGACTTTCGAAATGGTCTTCGGGCGGCATTGCCGGCGGTTGACCGGGTGAACATCACGGGAGTATATTTTGGCCAAAACCGCACAGCCTATTTTTTCGTAAGCGATCCTCCCGATTGGACCACCGTCTATCACGAGGCTACCCACCAGCTTTTTGCTGAAGCGCGTCCTACTAGTTCGCAAGCGGGGTTACGTCAGAATTTTTGGATCCTCGAGGCTGTAGCCCTCTACATGGAAACGCTTCGCACGCAGGGGGATTATCACGTACTGGGCGGCTGGGAGGCGCAGCGGGTCAAGGATGCCTGCTACCGGCTCGTGCATAGGAACGAATATCTCCCTTTGGAGAAATTGGTCAGCCTGGGAATGGAACAATTTCAAACCTACCCGGATTTGGGGATGCTCTATACTCAATGTGCCGGACTTGCCCAGTTCTTCATGCATCATGATTACGGACGGTACCGCGACGGCCTGATTGCTTATTTAAATGCCGTATACAGTGGCCGTGACGATCTGCTGAGTCTTTCGCGATACACGGGAAAGCAACTCGCCGAATTGGACAACGAATATCACCATTATATGGCCTCAGGTCCGGAGCTTAGCCCGATTCATTCCGCAGCTCGGTGACGAGAAAGCGACCGTGAACTGGCAAGAATATCTCGCGCGCCCGACACGCACAAAAATTGCCTTCCTAACGATTGACTCCCCGCGGCCGGCAACCCCGTGTTGGTGTGCACGTTTGGATGACCTGCCTAAAACAGGGCCATAACTCCGCACGAAGGGCCCCGGAATCCGGCGGGGATTAGGTCGGACCGATGAGCCCGCGATTGAACTCGCGATACTCTGGCGGCAGGTCGGAACAACGGTGAAGGGCTTTTGCACTCTTCAGAGAAATTTTAGAGAAATTTTTCGGTACCTGTTCGTGATGGCAGCTTGATAGAGCTGGAAACAAAACCTCTCGACAAACGGCGGCTTGCGATTTTGCTGTGAATTCTGGCTTGAAAGGAGCGTGGTCATGAACAATCGGCCTAAAAGACCGGGAAGCTCGCGGCGCAAATTCCTGACGGCGGCTGCTTGGGTCACAGGTGCTCTTTGGATCCCCGCGCATCGAGGAGCGATCGCCAAAACTACGGCGAACGACAAGCTCAACATCGGCATCATTGGAGTCGGCGGCCAGGGCGCGGCCAATACGGAAAGAGTCAAAAGCGAGAATATCGTGGCCCTCTGCGACGTAGATCGCCGGCGTCTGGCCGAGGCCGCGCAGAAGTATCCCGACGCGCAAACCTATGTGGATTGGAGGAAACTCCTCGATCAAAAAGGGCTAGATGCCGTGGTCATCAGCACCACGGACCACACCCATGCACCGGCCAGTTGCTGGGCAATGAAGCGGGGACTTGGGGTGTTTTGCGAAAAGCCGTTGGCCCACTCGGTGTATGAGGCCCGGGTGGTCCAAGAACTCTGCCAGCAGACCGGCGTGGCCACGCAGCATGGGACGCAGATGCACGCCACGGATCACTATCGCCGGGTAGTGGAGCTGGTCAAATCCGGCGCGATTGGCCCCGTGCACGAAGTCCACGTTTGGTGCGGACGGATTGGACCTAGTCCTACCCGGCCGAAAGACGAACCGCCTGTGCCAGAATACTTGGAGTGGGATCTTTGGCTGGGACCGGCTCCCTGGCGGCCCTATCATCCAAGTTATTTGCCCGGTTGCACGGTGTGGGAACAGTGGTGGGACTTTGGCAACGGCTGCCTCGGGGATATGGGGAGCCACCTCATCGACTTGCCGTTTTGGGCCTTGGATTTAGGCGATCCGCTTACCGTGGAGGCAGAGGGTTCTCACCATAATCCGGAGGCTTATCCTCACTGGCTCATCGCCCGTTGGGAGCACCCTGCTAAAGGGGATCGCCCGGCAGTTCGGCTCACGTGGTACGACGGAATCCAGCGGCCACCGTCGCCGCCGGGTCATGACCTCAGCAAGTGGGGGATTGGCGTAATGTTCGTCGGGGAAAAGGGGATGCTTTTGGCCGACTATTCGCGGAAGGTCCTCCTCCCGGAAGATCACTTCAAAGATTTCGAGCCGCCTCAACCTTGGATCCCCAGCTCGCCGGGACATTACGCGGAATGGATCCAGGCTTGCAAGACCGGAAGCCCCACCCTGTGCAATTTCGTTTATGCCGGCAAACTGATCGAGCACAATCTGCTGGGCACGGTGGCCTTCCGGGCGAAAACGAAGCTGGAATGGGACCCAGGTGCGCTAAAGGCAAAGAATTGCCCCGAGGCCGACGCGTTTATCCGCCGGCCTTATCGAGAAGGTTGGAGCTTACTGCCGAGCTGATCGAATAGCGGTGACTTTCTGGCGCGATTGAGTTGCAAGTTGCGGCTTTCCGGCCACGTTCCGCGGTTTTTTGCCCACATTCCCGTAATAAAGATCCCCTTCGGTGATCGTTTTTGGTCAAGGTCGCGAGTAATCCCGCGGAATTTTTTAACGCTTTTTCAGCGGGGCGGAACCAGCCGGTCTACGAGGCACAAGAGTCGCAGACAACCGGTGCTTCCTCGGGGGGCCGCGGCACGCTCATTCGGACTCATGACGCGGATCTCAGCAAGGTGCTGACCCGTCGGGGCCCGACCACGGCGAATCGCTCGTTTTTGTTTCGTGCTCGTAATGTGCTTTCCCCTGGGGGCAAGGCCGGTAAAAATGGGGAGAATCGCTGCATAATCCCCCGGTTTGAAGATCAAAGCGCGGCCGCCAAACGGGGGTGGCCCCGCGGCGAAACCCCGCGAATTCTCGGCGAAAGATTTGCGGCGGATTGTACATTAGCTGAGTCTGGATCGATCGGGGGCTCTTCACGCATTCTTGCTTTTTGTTATAATATTTAGGCATAATATCTAGGCACAATTGGTTATTTCGGCGAACGCAGGATAGGTAGCCGCGCGGCCAGGTTCCAGACTTTTTTCTCCTACCGGCTTCGTTGTCCCCCTGCGGCTATCGGTGAACTTTGCGAACTCTTTGGATGCGGTATCGACTAACATGGTTAGCCCCCGGCGGCAAACGGCATTCAGTGGTTTTCGTGGCACCCCGAGTGCTTCCGGCGGTATTGGCCGCGTTTTGAGACCTTTCGTCTGTCGCCGGTAGGACGCCTTTTATTTGGTGTCAGGGCAAGGTGTCGTTTCAAACTTTCGAAATAGCTTACTGAATTTGCAAACGAAGGCATCTTGAGGGATTTGACTCCAACCAAAGAGGGAGAGGCTGAGGATGGTTCGCACTTTGAGCACGATGTTGCCGCTGGGTACCCAAGCTCCGGACTTTTGTCTTCCGGACCCGAGTGGACGAATCTATTCGCTGGTGGATTTCGCGGACAAACCGGTCCTGTTGGTGATCTTCCTTTGCAATCACTGCCCTTATGTGAAGCATGTTGCCGAGGAATTGGCCCGGCTTACCAGCGAATACATGGAGCGGGGAGTAGCCGTGCTGGGGATCAACTCCAACAATTGGCAGGAATTTCCAGAGGATTCCCCGGAAAAGATGGCGGAGGAAATACGAATCCGCGGCTACAAGTTTCCTTATCTGTATGATGAAACTCAAGAGGTAGCCAAGGCGTATCGGGCAGCCTGCACGCCCGATTTCTTTGTCTTCGATCGGCAGCGACGCTTGGTGTACCGGGGGCAAATGGACGATAGCCGCCCGGGGAACGCTGTTCCGGTGACCGGGGCTGACCTCCGCGCGGCGTTGGACGCCGTCCTAGCGGATAAACCCATAACAATCGAGCAAAAACCCAGCTTAGGGTGCAACATTAAGTGGCGGCCCGGTAACGAGCCGGATTATTTCAAACCGTAATTTTCCGGCATCCAGTTGGCAATGATGCGGGGAAGCCGCAGTGCTGTGTTGTAAACCGCTCTGATGAAGAGGATCTCGCGCGAGGATCAATATCGGGAAAGCGGTGGGCGGCGGTAAGTGATAAAACGGCAGGATGCGGAGGATTCTCCCGTTGCCCGGGAGTCCGGTTCACCATGCCCCCCGTACGCGAAAACACGGTGTGATGTAGAGGCTTCTCCCTCGGGAAACTCTGGAGCCGTTTATCCGCCGGCTAAAGTCAAGATTGAAAAGCTCGCAGCGGATCAATTCCGCCGTCGGAAATTTGAGCCCATCGGCAGGGGCGGCTTCCGGCGAAATGTTCGAGGCCGCGTATTTCTAAACATGCTTTGCCCGAATTCAGCCGGTGGTAGCGGCGATCGAATCTTGCGTCCTCATTCTATCACTTCGACGAATCTCGGCTCGATATATTCGGGCAAAAGCCCGTGGTGGTAACCGGCTTCCAGTAGGGCGGCGACCGCTTCCCTGCCTTGCTCTCCGAGGGTTACCGTCCAGCGATTGACGTACATATCGACGAATCGTGCAAGGGCCGCACGGTCAAGCCCGCGGGCAAACTGTTGAGCAAAATCGAGTGCTTCTTCCCGATTCTCGAGGGCAAACCGGATACTATTGCGCAGGAGACGTTGAAGGTCGCCGTGCATCGGCGGAGGAAGTGTGGCCCGGACGGCATTTAGCCCCAGCGGAAGTGGCAAGCCGGTGCGGTTCTGCCACCATCGCCCCAAGTCGGCCACAAGATGGAGTCCTTGAGTGCTATACGTCAATTGGCCTTCGTGAATGACCAGCCCCGCCTCCACCGGTTTGCCGTCGAAATGCCCGGTGTTTACCGCATCGAGGATCTTCTCGAAGGGCACCTCCACGTAGTGGAAAGGCTTTGACAAAAACAGGCGTAAGACCAGGAATGCCGTCGTCCAGGTCCCCGGTATCGCGATCGACAAGCTTGCCGGGTCTTTACCCAAGCAATCGGCCCGGGCCACCAACACCGGCCCATAGCCTTCGCCAACACTTGCTCCGCAATCCAGCAGCAGATAGCGATGATGCACGTACGCGTAGGCGTGCAGGCTGATGGCGGTCAAGTCATAACGGCTAGTCAATGCCGCCCGATTGAGCGACTCAATGTCCGCCAAAACATGGACGAATTCATAGGGGCCCAGGTCGATCCGTGCGCGAGTAATGGCGTAGAACATGAAGGCGTCGTCGGCATCGGGACTATGAGCGAGCGTAAGCTTTTGTTTGAGTTCGGATTGCATGGAAGTGGCAAAGGTTGACTAGCAGAAATTTTGTGCAAGCTCGTTTGGCTTTTACTTTTGGGGTAACCCCCGCCTATAACGGTACTCCGATTATATCCAACGGTGAATGCGATGGGGGAACGCTTTATGACTCCGGCATTCGGCAAGCAGCGGTAGCAAGCACTCGGGCCGATTTTGGGCCTCGTTAATCCGTAGGGTAGCGGGCTTCATCCTGGGAAAAGAAAATTACAGGGAAACCGCCGATATCGGGGGATGGGGAGATTCGGGCGGCAGACCGACCTCATCTGCCCCGATGATTTAAACCGGCCTCATTTGCCCCATTGATCTAAACAGTACCCGGGGCTTAATCAGACAAGTTCGATCTCCGAAGCAGCCGCGGAAAATCGGACCTTGAATCGAGAACTCTGACCCACATCAAAAACTGGGCAGAACTCTGTGTGAAAATGTGTGAAAAGCGGCGGGGGGTAGACAGTCGGATACGAATGGTTGTTGGCCTTCGTTGTACCGATTTAGGTTTCGTTTCCTGGCGGTACACGGCGTGAAAGCTTCCGCGTGGTTGACACCCCTTCAATCTCTGCAAGAAGGTCTCAAGGGAAAGCCGCCTCATGCGGAGGGACGTCCGGAGCCCATCGGACTATCGCCCTCCAAAACAAAGCTAAGTCCCCCAGAGGCTCGTAGTTCCAATCGGTACCGCTTGCCGGGGACCAATTTCATGGAAGGAGCCTCACCATGCGCGGCACGCACACCCTTTTCTCGGGCCGCTTCTGGATTATTCGCATACTCCCAAAATTTCCCCCAAATTTCCTGCTCGAAGGCCGTCATTTCGCCACCTGCGCGATACACCTCGGGGGCGGTGCCGGGAGCATCCAGCGGGAATCCTTCCTCCGGTGCCTGCTTTTCGCCGAAAAGCCGACGGAACAAGCAAAGTGAAGCTGCACGAAGTGGGTCGCCCAGCTCCACATACTCATCAAGGAACTTGATGACCCAGGAATCCACATAAAGCAGATCGCCTCCGATCGTAAATTCCTTCGGCGGATGCAAGGGGCGACCATCCGGGCCCAATTCCACGAACGCAAACTTGGTTTTCAAATCCCCCGTTTCGCGTGAACCCACCTGAGACAACACATCCACGAGGGCAACTCGGCGTTCCACCTTCAGGAGGCGATTAGCCGTCTCCAATTGCTGGATTCGGGCTTCCTGCCGTTCAATTTCGGCGTTTTGCTCCTCGATTTTCGTCCGAAATTCCTCGATTTGGCGATCCTTTTTCTCAAGATCTGCTTTCATTCGTTCTTGAAGCGTCAACATGTCGTAGATTTTCGCCCCACCCCAGGCGATAAACACGACTACAACGATCAAGATTATCGAACTGATCAAATTAGCAATCGAGTTGATGAACTTTATCATGCTTGGGCTCGCTTAAGTGAGACTCAACCAATAACGGCGTCTACCTCGGTTGAATATCAAGTAACTCGAGTCACCCCCAGAAGGAAGTTAGGTTTTGCCGTAAGCACAATCAACCGCTTCTTACCTCGGCAGAACATGAGTTCATTCCTCGGCAGAACATAAGTTCATTGGGAAGTCGGCCAATCCGTAAACTAACCTGACGACCTACTGCTGGCAATTACCATCGGCGACAGAGGCCAGTTTTTCGAGGGGCAAACCTCAAACCGGAGTTCTCTCGTTGGGCGTCTTATAGAATCTAATCTGTTGACTAATCTGTTGACGGAACGATAAGCCCTTCAATGCAATTTTCGGAGGTACCTACCGAATTCTTACCATCTTTTGGAGTGTTTCGCCATCCAAAAAAAGACGCCGTCTCCGACAAGATAAAGAGATCATACCCAAGGCACGGCGTCTCTGGCATCGCGAGCAATACCGGTTTTTAGAGGTTCGATTCACGAAATTGCTTGTATCCGAAGCGAGCCGCCGCCATTGATTTTTACTACTTGGTGATCGAATAGTCGACACCCGGCCCTATTCGACGTACTGCCCTCCGAGGTGCCCCGATGAGAGCACGGGTTTGAACTCTGCTCCAAAGCCTCTCTTGACCGCGGGCCCAAATTCACTTGCTGACCAAAGAAAACTCCTAAATACCGTCGCCCAAAATTGACCCTGCGTAAACCCGTAGACTCGGAAGAAATATCCCCGTATTCCGGTATTCAAACATTCCCGGTCCAGATCCGATGGCCAAATCTTATGACTTTAGCCCGGCAATCCCGAGCAAGTGAGCCGATGCAAAACCAAGAAGCGAGGTTTCTCTCGATGCGTCGGTCATCGACTTGTTTCAGGGTTCTTGAGGTCCCTAAATCAGTCCTTCTAATTGACGCCGCAAAGCCACCACTTCACGCTCCAAATTTCGCATCGCGGCCACGCACGAAACGAGTTCCTCCCGAATTTCCCCCAACTCTTTGTGGATCAACGCCATCTCTCGTTGCAATTCTGGGCCAAGTGGATGCGATTCACCACCGCCGGCTGATACCGGTCTTCCAAAGCTTGGACGTGCCTCCGGAATTGTCGACAAAGCCGCGGGGCTTTGTGCTTCGCTTTGCGAGACGGAAACTTGTGCCTGCGGACCGGAATGGACCTCCGCTCCAGATTCCGCCAAGCGCCAAGTGCTATGGCTTGCCTTCAACCTTTCCAATTCCTCGCGCGGATACAGCGTATGGCTAACCACATGTCCTCGGGTCTCGGGGGTCAGTGAGGTCACCAAGCCTTTTTGCTTCAGGTCCTGAAGGATGGTACGCAACTGGGACAATTCGGCGATCGGCTCCATCCGACTAACTCGCGCTCGAAGCTGCCCTTCGGTTTGAGGGCCGCGAAGCAAAAGTTCCGCCATGACCGCCAATTCGACCTTATTCACCCCCAACCACTCGTAGCCGTAATGTCGGTATTTGATGACCCGACCGCCCCCCTCCACCATTCCCACGGCTCCGTAGTGACGAAGGCGTTCCAAGGATTCTTCAACATCCTCTTGAGTAAGTTGCATGATCGGGTCGCGATTATTCTTCTGATTGCAGCCGGCACAAATCGCGTGCGCCGACATCGGGTAATAGTCGGGGGTAGTCTTCGCTTTTTCAATCAGCACACCCAATACCCGGCGATCCACCGCCGAAAGGGGACGCCAGCGGGGAAGCGAAGCGCTTTCTGTCGACGGGGCCTGTTGCGTCATGAGTCGATTCTCCTCATCGTCCTCGGATATCCTCTCATTGCGATTTTAATACCTGGTCCGGAGTTCACCATCCATGGACCGCCTCCGTGCTAGAGAATGGATCCGCAGCTCAAAACCCTCCTCGTCGCGGTCCGGTTGCCCCAAGGGTCTTTTCTTGAACGTTGTCCCACGGTTTGCATTAATTCGGATACCCTCAACCGGGTTGCATCCAAGCTTTTCTATCAAGCTTTCCTATTATTTGGATCGCCGAGTTCGCGAACCACCCCCCGCTTGAAGAAGAAGATTTCTCCTCGGCAGTGGAACCAATCTTCTTGAAGCGGCAATATCTTGCGAAAACATCTTCTGGTAAACCACAAGATTGTTTCTCGAATGCGCCGATTTTCTGCGACGATGCCCCCCTGATGTCCCTTGACGCCGATTTATGAATCCGATGAGCCTCCCTTTGCCGCCGAAGCCGTTGATCCAGTCTCTAAGAGTGACGTAACCCTTTCCAGATGGTTAAGGAGCTTTTGCAATCCCGACGCTTCGCACCGCGGTTTGTCCGCCCCGGCTAAGCGGCGCCGCATTTACGCGACGCATTCCGCGACGTATTCAGCCATTTGCGTTTCGGCCCGGCAACGGGCGCAATTTTCCTTCGGAAAGCCGGATTTTTACTCGACCAATCGGTGGCGGGAATTCGACGTTGGCCACCCGCTTCACACCACTGCCACTCAGCGCGACAATACGCCCGATCCCGTACTCGGCGTGCAGCACGGTCATCCCTTGGCGGAACTGATCGGGATGCACCGCAGGCCCGCTCCCGCCCGCCAACTCCGCTGCCGTGATAATGCGCGAATTCCCACGGTTAGGATTGGCCCGGGTCCCCGCGCTAGAAGCTGCCGGTAACGGGGCCTGATAGAACTGACTCTCATTCGATGGCAAAGCAGATAAACCACTTCGGTCCTCGAGGAGCATCTCCCCTCGCGGCAACTCGAACAAGAAAACACTGGGGATCGTAAGCCGACGTTGCCCGCGAAAGTCGCGGTACAGCACCCGGGTCAACGTGAGCTCTTCTCGGGCTCGCGTGATGCCCACGAACATCAGGCGACGTTCCTCTTCCAATTCGTCCGGGATATCACGGGCCCGCTCGTGGGGAAGAATCCCTTCCTCGACAGCGATCAGATAAACGACGGGAAACTCCAAACCTTTCGAGGCGTGCAAGGTCATCAAGGTGACTCGATCATCCTGATCGTTCCAGGCATCAGTCTCGCCCACCAGAGACACTTCCTCGAGGAAATCGGCAAGATTGCCCTGGCTTTGATGTCGATCGTCAAAGTCGCGGGCAACGGTAAGAAGCTCTTCGATATTCGCGAGCCGTTCCTGCGTTTGCTCGTCATGAGCCGATTCAAGATAGGCCCGGTAACCCGTTTCTTCCACGACAAGCCCGAGGAGTTCCTCCACGGGCCCCTGAGCCGCTTCCTCCAATCGGCGCCACATCCGCAGGAAAGTTTCCAGGGCGGGGCGGGCACGCCGGGTCGTCAGAGCCACGGCTTCCGGAAGCTGCATGAGCTGGAATAAAGAAAGCCCCTTCTGACGGGCGAGGCCCAACCACCCCTCCACCGTGCCCTTTCCGATTCCGCGTGGGGGCACGGGCAGAATCCGCAGCAGCGCCTCGTCATCCCGGGGATTGTTCAAAAGTTGAAGATACGCAAGAAGGTCTTTGATCTCCTTTCGCTGGAAAAACTCGACGGCATTGACCAATTGATACGGTACGCCGCTCTCCCGGAAAGCAACTTCCAATGCCCGGCTTAGCGTGTTGACTCGATAAAACACCGCGAAATCGCGGTACTGTCGCTTCCCGGAATCGACTGCCTCGCGAATCTCCTGGGCAATGGCCTGGGCTTCGTCCTTTTGCGTTTCGAAGGTTAGTAATCGAACGGGCATCCCTTCGCCATTTTCTGTGAAAAGTTCCTTCGGCTTTCGACGCACGTTGTACTGGATGAGCCGGGCCGCCACGCGCAAAATCCGCTGAGTGCTCCGATAATTCTGCTCAAGCCGGATCACACGCACCGAGGGGTAGTCGTGCTCAAACTCCAAGATGTTCCGCAGGTTTGCCCCACGCCAATTGTAGATGGATTGATCCGGATCGCCCGTGACCGTCAGGTTCGGATGGTCAATCGACAAAGATCTCGCGATGGCGTATTGGGCCAAGTTAGTATCTTGGTATTCGTCGACTAGGATGAAGCGGAACCGTTCATCCAACTCGGCCCGAACCTCCGGGTGTTCTCTCAACAGTCTTACGACATGGCACAGAAGATCGTCGAAATCTACAGCGTTGGCGCGTAGCAGTGCTTCCTGGTATGCCGCATAGATGCGGCGGACCAAGTCGTCCGGAATCAAACCGCCACTGGTGCGGTAATGCTCCGGCTCAATGAGATTATTCTTCGCCCAACTGATGGCACTGGCGAATGCCTCGGGCCGAGCAAAAACTTCGTCGAGGTGATTCTGCCGAATTACCCGCCGGAGGATTCGGCCGCTCTCCTCGGTATCGTAAATACTGAAGTTAACCTCCAGGCCGATGAGCCGAGCATAACGTCGCAACAACTGGGCACAAAATCGGTGGTAGGTCCCCATCCAAGCCTTCCGGCCCGGCAATAACGCCCCCACCCGCGCCTGCATCTCTTCAGCGGCTTTGTTCGTGAAGGTAAGGCCGAGGATTTGTTCCGGGCGAATCCCTTCGGAGATGAGATAGACGATGCGGTAGGTGATGACACGCGTTTTGCCGCTTCCGGGACCGGCCAACACAAGCAGAGGACCTTCCCCGTGGGTAACGGCTGCTCGCTGAGCCGGCGTTAAGGTGGCCAAAAGCCTATCGATTGATTCCGTAGTGAGCATGCTCCTAGTGTTGCAGAAACCTCCGCAAGCGACAAGATGATAGCACTTGTTCAAATGCTAGCTTTCCTGGCCCAAAGAGGGAATCGAATCACTTCATCACTTCCGGGATTAAATCCTGAGTAGCACAATTTGGGCATCTCGGTATATTATTAGGGGCTATTCGCGGTGTCGGGTTTTTGCGCCGGGTCGATCCTTCCAATCAAAATTCCACTGAACCGGTTGGCGCCAATTCGATGCAGCCTTTCGAACCCGAATGCCCTTGCCTGAAGCAGGAAATCATCGGCTCGTAAGATGCAGGAGGCCACTGTATGGGATCGCGTACTCCGTTAAACAAAGCCCGTCTTCAAGCGATGCAGCTTAGGGCAAAATTAGAGTTAAGCACCGCTGAAATCGGACTCTCCGTTCGCACGACGAATTGTTTGGAGGATAAGGGAATCTTTACGCTGGGCGATTTGCTGAACTGTACCCCAGATTTCCTGCTCAGCATTCCGAACTTTGGCGAAAAAACCCTGGAGGAGGTTTACCGTGTACTGGAGCGGCACGGTTTTTACCATAAGTCACGCGTCCCGCAGGCAAAGGCCGACTCCGTTTCGCACGATGTACAAGCCGGGCAAGGGGAACAACGGCTGGTCGTCATGGGTAATGCATCGTGGGGTTGGTCTCATGAGCATCAAGAGACCGCTTCCCCGCTGATGGCTGCGCAGATGCCCAACCCGCCGACGGTGGAAGAAACTGCGACGGTGGAAATTCAGAACGAGTTGTGAATGACAAGCGCGCTCCAGTGGGATGCATTTCCGATCAGCGAAAATCAATTCGTGGCCCCGGAGTAAGATCGACAAGGGAACTCGATTGTCACAGTGACGTCAGCGTGCGGGGGTTGAGGAGTGAAGCGAAGGCTGTTGAATTCGAAGGGCAGGAGGCGGTGCCGGTTCGGCACCTCGTCACGGCAAGCGGTTGGGTCGATCGGAATCGTCGGCTAAGCCCGAGATTCTCTTCAAGGCTAAGCGGCTAAAACCGCCCGAGCCACGTCAGGATTCTCGTCCGGCTTTTGATCTCGCTTTCGAGATGTTTTCTGGCTCCTGCGAGGTTCCCCTACACCTGACGTCGGGGTTCGGCTTACCCATCGGAATAAATCGCGGGGCTGAGTTCGTGCTCGCGGCACGGCATGAGCTTATGATGCTTCCGTCAGGATGAACCGGGGGTGAGGCCGAGTTTGCTATCCCGGATTAGTACCCTGCCGCTGCGCATAAACACTCGGATTGGGCACTGGACATGCGGCACCTCCCTCGCCTGAACCAGCGATAAAGAATTCGTAAGCGAGATCGTACTGGGAATGTAGCTCTACCCTCACGGGTTTTCCGCATCATCGTAGTTTCTTGCCGCTGGGAGTCAGACCCAAAGATTGGTTCGAGGTTCGTTCTCCGCCGAGCGGAAGTTCCCTCTGCCCTCGTCCTTGCTACTTCCAGACATCTTTACCTTTCCTATCCAGAAACTCCTACCGTGTTTTGGCCCGGAGTGCGTGCACAGTTTTGGTACAACTGCTTGCCCTTCCATTCTTTGTACTCATAATGGAAATAAGGCACACTTTATGACGGTAAGGCACCGTCTATGACGGTGGTGAGAACCGTTCGCGATTGTTGTTAGGATACAGGTAGGAGGAAAGGTTAAGGAGCGAAGTACGTAGGGGCTCGTTGGCGGATTGAGTCCCTGAAATTGGCAAAGTTATTGCGGGAAAGCCGCATCTCTTTTTCTGGGCTGAAAACCTTTCTTTAGGTGGCAAAAAAGTTAGCACGCCGAAAATTAATGAAAGTCAGTTCCGCAGTAATGAAGCCGGAGTAACAATAGGGCTCGGTGCTAGGCTTGACTTTTGCCAGCCGGCATGCACAAGGCTAGTGGGGACCCCGGAAAAACGTGTCGGTAAACGGTCGGAAAGGGGTTTTGCGCAGCCGACGCAATTTTGGAAGGGTTTGGCTGCCTTCTCATGCAGTTTCGGGCCTAGAGCGGGTTGATGTAAGAAACTTTTCGGCGGGCTAAAGAGTCAATAACTGAGAAATCAAGGAAAATTAAACCGCTTCATCGCGTCCGAAATACCGGAGGAAGTGTGCTGCTTCGATCGCCTCAATGCGGTAGGCCGATGAAACGGTTGAAAAAGGCCGCATTCTCCCGGGCTTAAGTGTGTCAAGTTTTCAGCCGGTCGATCATAAAACTAAATAGCATAGGTCACTATTATAATAATTTTTAACCTTTTAGGTCAGTTGCTGGCGGAACCGATCGGCCGCACCTAGATACCTAACTAATCGATGAAGTATTTCGTTCGTCAACCCCGGGGATCCGCAAATTAGGAAAACAGCTACATCACTAATTTGACCTAGATTATGTCACATAGCGTCGGTGGCTACACATATGCAGATCGATGAATTAGGCATTGAATGAAACGTCATTAGCGATTCAAACTCAGTTAGACAGCAGCCAGTAAGTGGGCGACCTCAAAAACGTGATACGACGTTTTGATCGCAACATCAACGTGATCCGAATTTCGCCGTAATATTTCTAACAAGCTTGCGTTTCTCATTTTCGGAAAAAGTGAGCGATTCGGGACTCATCGTCCCAGTTAACGGCAATTATCTGTTGAATTGATTGGGGGTAAGGGGATTGAACGTGTCGGACCTGGCATATTTGGTGATTCGCGAAGGTTCAAAGTGGACCGACGTGTTTCGCCTAATTCCTGGTCAGACGGTCACCATTGGCCGGGCACCGACGAACCAAATCGTCTTAAAAGACGAGCGGTGTAGTCGGAACCATGCCGAGCTGTTCATGGCCGACGGAAAATGGACCCTCCGCGACCTGGATAGCCGTAACGGTACGGTGGTTGGCGACAAACTCCTCAAAAGTGATTGGGTGCTGAGGCCCGGCGACATCATCCGCATCGGTCGCTCGCAGTTAATCTTTGTTCAGAATCTAAGCGATGCCTTTTCCGATTTGACGGCTTCGGTCCGGGTTAACGACTCGGAACCGGCGAGTGCATCGGTGGCTTCCGATGAGTCGCAGTCAAGCGTTTTAGAAGTCTGCGAGCCGACAACCATCACTCATCGTCGTGGTCAGACGCGGTTTTTAGCGTCGGTCGAGGCCGCCGAAATCGAATTGCCCAAGGTCGGGCGGGCAGCAGCCAAACTATGCCGGCTGGCTTTCGAGCTGGGCAAAGCCCCCAATGTCGGCAAAATGGCAGAGCTTGCCTTAGCGGGGCTGTTCGAAGCCTTGGCGGTGGATGCCGGGGCCATTCTGCTGCTGCCCCGCGATTATCGGGGGGTGCCCACGGCGGCTCAGCTTCAAGTGGTGGCTTCCCAGAGCAAAACCGACCAGCGCTACCACCGCGTCGCGGACTTCTTAGCGAACACCGTGCTCAGGGAAGGCGAAGCGGTCCTTGCCCGGAATGTCCTCGGCGATAGCTATCTCGGTAGCCGCGACAGCAAGGGAGTGATTCATACCACAAGCGTGATCTGTGCTCCCGTACGTCATGGGCCGAATGTGCTAGGGTTGGTGCATCTTTATTCGACCGATCCCGATCACGGGCCAGATCCCGACGACCTAGAGTACACCTTGGCCGTCGCCGACACGGTGGCGGTCGCGCTCAGTAACCTTAACCGGCAGGAAGAATTAGTCGAAAACTTGACCCAGATCCGCATCGAAAATGTTCGCTTGCGGGAGCAGTTGGGCGCCCAAAGCGAGATTATCGGCTGTAGCGAAGCCATCAAACGGATCAACGAAGAGATTGCCCGGGCGGCAGCCAGTCGGGCAACTCTGCTCATCCGCGGCGAAAGTGGCGTCGGCAAAGAATTGGTCGCTCGCGCCGTTCATTTCAATAGTCCGAGGCGGAAGAACGTCTTTGTTTGCTTGAATTGTGCGGCCTTATCGGAGGAGCTTTTGGCCAGCGAACTTTTCGGGCATGAGCGGGGAGCTTTTACCGGGGCAACGGAACGGAAAATCGGCAAATTCGAAGCAGCTCACACGGGTACCTTGATGCTGGATGAAATCGGGGAAATGAGCCCGAGCATCCAGGCCAAGTTCCTGCGCGTTTTGGAGGGACATCCGTTCGAGCGCGTCGGGGGAAGCAAACCGATTAAAGTCGACGTCCGGGTCATTGCCGCCACAAACCGCGATTTGGAACGGGACGTTGCCGAAGGGCGATTCCGGCACGATCTTTTCTTCCGGCTTCGCGTGCTTGAAATCGTGGTGCCTTCCTTGCGTAAGCGGCCCGAGGACATTCCCGTTTTGGCGGAGTACTTCCTGAATAAATTCCGCGCCGAAACGGGCCGGAAGATCGAAGGATTTACCGCCGCCGCAATGGATAAACTCATGCACTACCGTTGGCCGGGGAATGTTCGCGAACTGAAGAACGTCATTGAGCGTGCAATAGTGCTTTGCCAGGGTCGCTTTATCGACGAGGAAGATCTGCTTCTTTCTAAGCTGGCAACTGTGGGCGATACGGCCGAGACGCAGTCCGTCCCGCAGGGCTATGCCCCTTGCCCGCTCGATGAGGTCGAGCGCCGCCATATCTTGGCTACTCTCGAATACACGCGGTGGAACAAGAGTCGCGCCGCCCAAATTCTGGGAATCGAGCGATCCACCCTAGATCGGAAACTGCGCCGCTACCAACTGGAAAACTGATCGGAGGATTCCGGCATACTCCCCGCCGGGTTCTTTGCCAAATTGCCTTGCGAGCTATTCGCGCTTCTAATCGCTTTTTGCCGGGTTTTCGGTCCAAGAGAGTTTTTTGTACCCCGAGCTGCCCTTAATCCACCCGGAAGCGCCGAATTCGTCATCCACTTTTTCGCGACGTTTTTTAAATCCGAAATTTTTTCGCCATGTTTTGTCGCATACAAAATTTGCCACGTTTCGTCATAGACAAAAGCAGACTTTTCACGCTATATTTTTCGCTCACGGACGTGGCATGCGGGCTCCCGCTCCACCACGGCTTAATCGCTCAGGGTGAGCCGAGTACCATTAGCGCGACGCCAGACCGGAAGGCTGGGGAAGATAGCGGCTTGCTGCCTCGAGAGTTCGGATCGGTTGGGGAGGGTAGCCAGATGATGCGGGTTAAACCGGCTGTATCGACCCGCGATCAAAATTTCTACGGAGGCAGGATTGCACGATTCGAAAATAAACCCAAACTCCAAGATCAACGGCAAAACGATTCACCGATTCGAAGGGGAAAAACCGACGCATTCGAAACGGCAGAAGTCTTAAAATCACGGGGTATGAGGAAGTGTTAAAATCGCGGGGTATGAATTTGCATGAAACGCCGCAAAACATATCAAGAAAGGGCCATTGAAAATTATTACCGACACCGTCCCCAGATACTTTTGCAGCGGTTGACCGAACTAGTCAGTGAGCTTTACCTGGCCGAAGGGGCCGCCCGGAAACGGCTGTGGGATCGGGCCGCTCAAGCGCTGGCGGGCCTGGGGGTGTCGCAGTCGAGGATAGAGCATCTGGTGAAAACTGATAACCCCAGTTATTTGGCAAATTTAGTAAGTGATTTGCTAGCGAGACAATGAGCCAGAGAAAAAGAAGGAGCAAGAGACTATCATAAGGACAAAGAAGAATAAACCGTGAGTTCAAATTGGAGGTGTCCCGCGAAGGATTGAAAAGGTTTCGAGGGGACCTCTCCGAATAGACTCTCCGAATAGATCCGGTTCAGCCCTCCCGGAACTTTATTTCGGGCAGGACCGCACGAACCCAAATTGCTCAATCTCTCAAGCTTTCCCAATCTCTCAAATTCAGCGGGTGATTCCTTAGCCCTACCGATTCCGGCAGATCAACTTCTCATCTTAGTCATGCGCCGATTACGGGGCCCTGATGAAGCGCGCTCTGGCACAGGGTACTAATTCAACATAGTTGCAGTTACCTTTACCCAGTGCGGAACACATGCCGCCGCTGAGCTTACCCGCCGCGTCTTTATTCTCACACTGAGCGCTGATAGAACATTGTAAAACACGGAGGCTGACTTTCGGGCCGCTGAAAAAATTTTGGAAATGGCCAGGCGAAGCACAACTAGAAACGGCAGGCCCGCAAAAAAGTTGCTATCATTCGCATAATCATACTGATTTTTCTGTGGAGTCAGTCACTTTTGCCATCATCAACACCGTTGGCCACCTTTCGTCAGTTGGAAGCAGGTTGACGCCTTCGCCTGCCCGGGTCATTTGATTCTCGCAATGGCGGCAGCAGGTGACCGACGTTTTGAAAGCGCGCTTGGCCACGCCGATTCGTTTTGGGTGAGGCGGCAAGGAAAAATCCATGCAATCCGCTGAGTCAAGGGATGCTGTTTTCGAACAGTTGCGGTGGCGGAAGTTTCCCGTGCTCGACCAAGGTTTTGTTTGTTTGGTCGATGTTATGGGCGACGACAAGGCCGTGGTCAGCGCTGCCCGCGTCAGTTACGGCGAAGGCACACGAAGTGTTTCTGACGACCGCACGCTGATTCGTTATCTTATGCGTCACCGCCACACCACACCTTTCGAAATGGCGGAATTAAAATTCCTGGTCCGGGTGCCCATGGATTGTTGGCGGCAATGGATCCGGCATCGGACGGCCTCCGTCAACGAGTACAGTACCCGATATTCGATGGCAATCGATGCCGCTCAACACACCCCACCCGATGCTTGGCGGAAGCAATCCGCGAACAATCGGCAGGGGAGCGAGGGCCACCTTGACCTATCGATCGGTGAAGAACTTTCCAGGACCGAAGCGACTTTCTTGCACGAGGCACGTCAGGTTTACGAGCAGCGGTTGAAGCTGGGTGTTGCCCGGGAACAAGCTCGCAAAGACCTCCCCCTTTCCACCTACACGGAAGCCTACTGGAAGATCGATCTTCACAACCTTTTGCATTTCCTCGAGCTTCGGATGGACCCGTCGGCTCAATGGGAGATCCGCCAATATGCTCAGGTCATCGGCTGGAAGATCGTCGCTCCCTTATTTCCGCTGGTTTGGGAGGCTTTTGTCGACTATCGTCTCGAGGCCGTAACGCTTTCCCGGTCGGAGCAAGAGGTCATTCAGCGGCTTGCAGCTCAAGGGGCTCTCCCTGCGAGCGAGGCCCAATTTCTTGCGGCACAAGATCCCAGTTGGGTAAGCCTGAAGCAGTGTCGCGAACGCAAGGAATGTCGGCTCAAACTAATTCGGCTTGGACTGCTTCGGCCCGAGACGGACGAGGCCACCTCGACGGCGTCTGAGGCGATTTCAAACTCAGGTTTTGCCGAGCCGAAGGAGGACGAGTGATCCTGAGCTCATGGGTGCTCAAGCGTCCCCAAGGATTGATCAGGCCCAAAGCGGGCAAAAATAAACGCCCAAAGTAGGCAAAAATAAATTGTATGGAGAAGGACCCCGGAGCAAAATGGCTGCGACAAGGCAAATTGCCATCATCAATCAAAAGGGGGGCGTGGGCAAGACAACCACCGCCGTCAACTTGAGCGCCGCCTTGGCAGAGCGGGGACTGCGGGTTTGTCTCATCGACCTCGACCCGCAGGCTCACGCATCGCTTCATTTGGGGTGTGAACCCCAACTGGAGGGAACATCGGTCTATGATGTATTGGTGCGGGACTTGCCGCTGGAAAGCGTTCGGCGGCCGGTGGGCGAGAACCTCTGGTTAGTTCCATCGCATTTGGATCTGGCGGCAGCGGAGGTGGAGTTGGCCGGCGTCGTGGGTCGGGAGGTCATCCTTCGGGATAAACTCCGAGAAGACACTCAGCCGTTCGAATTTCTTTTTGTCGATTGCCCGCCGTCGCTTGGGATTCTGACTCTCAACGCCTTGGCTGCCGTTGAGGAGGTGTTCATTACCATGCAGCCGCATTTTCTGGCCCTCCACGGCCTGAGTAAGCTTCTCCAGACCATCGAATTGGTGGTACGGCGGCTCAATACCCGGCTGCGGGTCACCGGGATCGTGCTATGCATGTTTGATGGGCAAACGCGACTGGCGGCCGAGGTAGGCGAAGATATTGAACGCTTTTTTCGAAGCTGCAACGAGACCTCCAAGACCCCTTGGTCCGAGGTGAGAATTTTTCAGACCCGGGTCCGCCGCAACGTCCGCTTGGCCGAAGCACCGAGTTTTGGAAAATCGATTCTCCAGTACGCCCCGGATTCCCCGGGCGCACAGGATTACCGGGCTTTGGCACAAGAGGTTTTGGAGCAGTTCGCCGGCAAGCCGTAGGAGTATCGGCAGCGGGGATCGCCGCTTGTCGGCCCGGGCATCCGGGCTTTACCGGCACACCGCTTCTCGGAAATGCTTTTTGAGCGGTCCTGCCCGAGTATTCCGCAGAACCTTCTCCGAGTGGCCTCCAAACCCAGCCCCACTCTGCGTGAAGGTGGATGAGTCAAGATCTGCACGAAGGTTGACGAGTCAACACCAATCTGCGGACCACTCCGCAGGGAGCCTTGAAAGATCCTTTTGAAATGCTTGGATGATGGTCGAGCCGCACACCCCTGAAGCCGGCGGCTTTCCCTTGGATTTTGCTCCTCTGCGCCCACCCGTATTGCTGCCCGCGCGGAGCACCCCCAAACCCCGCGTGGCTCCCTAGCATCACCTCATGAATACTTCCATTATCGCTTCCAGCACTAAAGCATTTGGCGCCGAAAACATCGGTCGATACCCTATAATCCTCATAATCGTCCGGAATGCAAGAACCAACCTCGGGCCTTAGTTGCAACCCCGAGAACGACTACTGAATGAACGGCTAACGAATTAACGACACGCTTGAGGGAGAAGCGGACCATGAACATCCTGGTCGTCATCGGGCATCAACGACGCGGAAGCTTCTGTCATGCGATTGCCGAGACGGTGATGGACGAACTTCAACGGCACGGTCATCGCGTCGTGTTCCATGACCTTTACCTGGAACAATTCGACCCCATTTTGCCCCACGAGGAAATCCCCAAAGGCGCCCCACGCCCGGAGTTTATCGAGGAGCACTGCCGGCAACTTCGTGAAGCCGACGGGATTGTCGTCATCCACCCGAACTGGTGGGGCATGCCCCCAGCGATTCTCAAAGGCTGGATTGACCGAGTCTTCTGCCAAGGGGTGGCCTACGAATTCGCTGCCGAGGGGGAGGTGATCCGCCATTTGGCCGGCAAACGAGCCCTGGTCTTCACCACTTCGAACACTCCGCGAGACTTGGAGTTGCAACTCTTCGGCGATCCCTTAGAAAACTTGTGGCGCAATTGTGTATTCGGCTTCTGCGGGGTGGAGCAATTTGTGCGGCGGAATTTCGAGCCGATCATTACCAGCACCCTCGAACAGCGTCAAAGCTGGCTGGAAGAAGTCCGACGAATTGTCCGCGATTGGCTCTCCCCGCCCGCGGGTTCATAAAATTTTCGCAGTGATTTGCCTTTAAGCCATTCGGCAAAGGCCCCCTTGGCGTAAGAGGCCGTCGACAGTAAAGCCGGAGAAAAACACCGCCCAACGGGTGCAGCCGATTGGGGGGCAGACAACCCCTGCCCCATTCTTGGTAGAACCTTTCAATCGTTTCACGCGCTAAGGCAGCGGAGCAACTCATCGAAACTCCGCACCACGAGATCTGCCGGCCCGATTGGGTCCGGCGAATCCTCCGGGAGAAAAGAAACGTTGTGCTCGTCAATCGCCAGTAGCGCCGTCCGAAAACCCACGCTGTGAGCGGGCACCATATCGTGCCGAACATCGTTGCCCACGTGGAGTACCTCCGAAGGGTCAAAGCCCAGGGTCGCTACTTTTGTGCGAGCCCGCTCATAGAGGCCGGTGCCCGGCTTAGCGCATCCGTGCTCGTAAGAAAAGAACAGCAACTCGGGCGAAAATCCTAACTCTTCCAAACTGCTCCGCAAAAATGCTGGGAAAAGCAACCGCACATAGAACTGGGCATTGCTAATAATACCAAGCCGGAGTCCTTTGCTCCGCAATCGACTCAGTGCATCCAAGACGCCAGGCGAGGGCCAAACCGGATTGACTCGAGCCTCGAACTCGACCACCAGACGGTGCCAAAAATGCGATTGGTCTTGCCTCGAACAAGGCACACGGCGAATGATGTCGGCTTCCTCGAGCAGGCCCACGTACTTTTTCCAAACCTCCACAATATCGATCTCAGGATATTCGACCCCCTCCTCGCGCCGCTTTTGTTGAGCATCTGCCACCAAACCGCAGAAAACACTCCAATCCAATTTCCCAAGGTCGGAAGGCGGCAAACCCACAGCTTCGAGGGCCCGCTCAAGGGCCACGAGCGGTTCGTGTTCACGCGGTGATTGGGAAAAGTGCCGAGTTCCTAAAAACAGGGTCCCGTAAACGTCGAAAAACACGACTTTGACTTCCCGCAAGACTCCAAGCCGCGTTGGACTAGAAATCGGGCGGAATACCCCCGGTTGTGAAAGCCGTGCGAAAATCTCGGCTAACTGTTGATCTTCCTCAAAAATCATCATTTATCACATGCCGGCGACTGATGCACTCATAACCGACGCCATCACGCCGATGAATTTTCAGATAGTCGTTGTATCTTGCAACTTTCCCCGGTATTGCCCGAAGTGGGTTGATTCTTAATTTCTCAGCGAAAAGCGGTGGCCTAATCGCGGAGAATGAATCCCTTGGCTCAGCGGATTGCTGTGACAGCATTCGGCATCGGTCATGTCTTGCGAGAAAAAACTCCCTTTTACTGAATATACTTACGTACACTATGTCCGATTTTTTTCTGCCACCGCTCCGCTAAAGCTCGAAGCTCTTTTTCCCACCCGAAACCGAACTAGGTTCGGCAAGAATAAAAAGATAACCATCCCCTCCGAGTGTATCCCGTCCACGACGCGAAGGAATGGGCCGAATGCCTATCCGCCCGGTTCATTCCGATCCTTACACTGTTCAAGGCTCCACAAACCTCCTCGTGCCGTATTCGTGCGCCGAGATTGCATTTGGACCTTATTGCGTTTGAGAGACCTGCGCCGCGTGGCTCTAAATCGTACCGCCATGCACCATCTTGGATCGTTGTGAGAGAACCACCGCTGCGCGTTTGAAAGGCAATTCCTCGCAGCGGCTTCCTCGCAGCGGCGAAGAATCGTTATTATCTTGAATGATCATTCAAAAGGAATAGGCAACTCCCCGCAGCAGCGGCGAGGAATCCCTGAAAAGCACAAGGCATACCCCCATTTTTTTCAGATGGAAGGCCTAAGTTGTTTCGGAGCTTACCGATCCCATATCCGGAGCGCTCGCACGAAGCGGACAAATCTCCCGAAAAGTTCTCCGGAAAGGTGCGTGCCGGTAGACCTTATCCGCTCGATGTGTTTCCGCATCCGAAGTTCAAGACCGGCGCTTTCATTTCTCGGGACCTACTCTTACAAATTGCCAAAAGTTACGCACTCTACCTCAAACGGTATGAGTCGCCCGGAAAACGCTACGAGTTTACACCACAACATCAAAAGATCGTAACCGGGCGCCCATCCTTAACGTACAATTTGGCTCGGAGGAATCCCGGACTTAAACTAACAATGGGAGCATGTGAGTAAAAATTTACTTCCTGCAACCGGTCTGGGCACAAGTTCTCAAAGAGGCGAAGGAAGTACAATCTGGTCGATCCGCCCGAAAGGCAAACGCATCGCTCCCCGTTGCGCTTCTATAAATTGCGTAAACTAAGAATTTTAGGAAACCCACATAAAACTGAGAAGTATTTTTGGACACAGGTGATTCCAAGTTCGTAGCCGTCGGGTTGAGGGCCGTTATTGTACGCTCTCATGTCAAAATGCGGACTCCCGTATTCTCAAATCAAAATGCGGACTCCTGCGATGGAGGCAATCTAAATTAAAAAAAATTGCAAGTTAGTTGTCTATGATTACCAAGAAAATAATAAATCGGCTCGGCGTTTCCCGCATCATTCAAAGGTTGGTCGTACTCTATGCCCCAGCATTTGTTGCCGTTTTCGCCGAAATAAGTGTAGCAGCGGACGTCTTTCACCTGGCCAGCGGTGCCACGATCACCGGGCAGTGGCTTAACCGGGAGCAGATACCGCGGCAAAATTACGAGATCCGCCTGGAAAACGGAGTCGAAATTTCGCTTCCCAAAGAATCGGTTCGGGAAGTCAAAACGATCCGCGATGAAAAGCTGGAATACGAACGTATCCGCCCGGGATACCCGGATACCGTAGAAGGGCACTGGCAGCTTGCCAATTGGTGCCGAGAAAAAAACCTGTTGTCAGAAAGAGAAGTGCATCTTCGACGCATTCTCGAGCTTGATCCCAATCACCAAGAGGCCCGGCGGCTTTTGGGGTACATGCATGTCGAGGGTGAGTGGACCACCCGCGAAGAGCTGATGAAGGCCGACGGTTATGTGCTTTTCGGCGGCCGGTGGATGCTTCCCCAGGCCGTCCGGCTGTTGGAGCAGGAAAAGAAGATCAAAGCGGCCCAAGGCGAATGGAAACAAAAGCTGAATCGCTGGCAAAGCTGGCTGGACAGCAGCCGCGTCGGCTTGGCGAAGGAGCAGCTTCAGCAAATTAACGATCCGTTTGCCGTGGAGGCCCTCCTCGATGCGTTGAAATCCGAACGCCGCGATTGGGTGCGAATCCTTTACATCGATGCTTTGGCCCGGATCGGTACGGTGCGGGCTCAACAAGCGCTGGCTCAATGGAGTTTGGCCGATCCGGTGGAAGAGGTTCGTCTTAGCTGCTTGGATCACCTCAAACAAAAACGTAATCCCGCGGTCGTCGACTTCTTTATTGGTAAATTGCGGAGTTCGGATAATGTCGAGGTCAACCGTGCCGCCGTCGCGTTACGGCACTTGGGTGACAGGTCGGCGATCGGCCCACTGATCGAAGCCTTGGTAACGACCCACCGATTTAAGATTCAGGAGGGCAACCCGGGTCAAATCACGACAAGTTTTGGGACGGGGGGAACAGGGCTCTCCATGGGCGGGGGAACCAAAATAGTCACCCGCAGTTTTCAAAACCGCGAGGTCCTCGATGCTTTGGTCGCCCTGACGGGAGGGACAAACTTCTCCTTCGATGTGCCACGATGGCGAGCATGGTATGCCTCGCAGCGACGGGCAGAAATGACGCTAAACCCTCGGCGGGATTGAAGCTGCTCTAAGAAAGAGCGTAGCCCCCCATCTCAGAAGCCGAGCATCCTCGATGAAGAAGAAGGATTTCCCGGAAGGTAGACCTTTGCCCCCCGCACATTTGGCGTAAAACTTGCAGGAAGCCCGGCGTTTCGCGGCAAAATCCGCCGCCCAAAGTATACTCTTCCGTGCTTGCTCCAGGATTGAAGAAGCTTCGCTCTCGCTCTCCCTCGAGATTAAAGGAGCCCCACCGGGAAGTGTACCGGTTTTGCCGCGAATTTCTTTGGCCTTCGGGGTATATTAGCCGGCAGGCCAACCGGCTAGATGAATTGCGATTTTTCGGCGAGGGAAGTCGCCTCTTCCGCGGTACGCCGCTTTCTTCAGGGGCTCAGCGACTTCCTCCATGGCACGCCGCGCTACAGACCCAAGCGCTACCCCGTGAACCGGCTTGCAATCAGCGTGATATTTTGTCCACCAAAGCCGAAGCTATTACTCAAAGTATGGGTACAATGCACTTCTCGGGCTTGATTGGGGACATAATCCAAATCGCAATCCGGATCCGGCGTCTCGTAATTAATGGTGGGGGGCAGCACGTTATCCCGAATTGCCAGGAGGCAGAAAATGAGCTCGACAACCCCGGCTGCCGCGATCAAATGCCCCAGCATGCTTTTGGTGCTCGAAACGGGAATCTTGTAAGCCTGCGGACCAAAAACACGCTTGATCGCCAGCGTTTCAACCCGATCATTCACCGCCGTGCTGGTGCCGTGCGCGTTGATATAATCGATTTGGTCCAGATTCAGTCCCGCATCCGCCAGCGCCATTTTCATGCAGCTGATCGCGCCGCGGCCTTCGGGGTGGGTATCCGTGATGCGGAACGCATCGGCGGTAGAGCCGTAGCCGGTAATCTCCCCGTAGATCCGCGCCCCACGCCGGCGGGCATGCTCCAATTCTTCCAGCACAACCATCCCCGCGCCTTCACCGAGGACAAAGCCGTCGCGGTTGCGATCAAATGGTCGCGAAGCTTTCTGCGGATTCTCGTTGTAAGTGCTCAGTGCCGTCAGCAGGTTAAAGCCGGTGACTCCGAAAGGGTGGATCATCGTATGGGTACCGCCGGAGAGCATGATGTCAGCCTCGTCGCGGCGAATGATCTCCACGGCCTCCCCGATCGCTTGGCTACTGGCTGCGCAGGCGGTCAAGCAATTGATGTTCGGCCCTTGGGCATCAAAAAGACTGGCCACATGCCCTGCCGGCATGTTGGGTTCTTGCTCCAGCTCGGCCAGCGGGTTCAAAATCTCCAGCCCTTTCTGCGTAAAGCGGACAATATCGAATTTCTCTCCGCTTAGCCCGGCAACCATCATTTCCGTATAGCGATCGAAGTCTTGCTGCCCCTCGCCGCTGCCAAGGTAAACCCCAAAACGGGTCGGGTCGATTCTCCCCAAATCCAGTCCTGAATCGCTCACTGCCTTTTTTGCCGCCCCAATGGCAAAGTGAGTGTGACGCCCTTGGAATTTCCACGCCTGCGGATCCTCGCCCACATCGGACAGGTCCCAATTTTGGACCTCGGCGGCAATTTTCGTGGGGAAATTGCTGGCGTCAAAAAGCGTGATATATCCAACCCCCGATTCGCCACGCAGTAGGCGCTGCCAAACCGTCTCTAGCTCAGCGCCTAAAGGCGTGACAAGTCCCATACCGGTAACAACTACTCGACGCCGCATCAACTGATCAGCTCCTCCCAAAATCGCTCAGCCTTCCCCTTCCTCTCCGCGAAAAGCGCTACCCATCGAGTTTGCCGCACTCTCCTGCTGCGGTGTCCCTTCTTCAGTCTGCGGCTGAGGTGCACCTTCTTCGGCTCGGATAGGCCCACCCAGCTCGGCCGGAAGGGGGAGCGGCTCGCCATTGGCATTCCGGCCCACCTCGAACGCCCGCAGGTTCTGAAGCATACGCAGCAAATCGTGCCGATCAAAAAGCGTGATCTTCTCAAATTGCTCGTCCAAGTGGGCAAATACGATTTCCATCTCCGCCAGAAGGATATCCCCCTTATGGCAGGTAGCCTTGACCATCGCCCCGTCTTTGCGAATGTACTCGATCGTTGCCTGGTAGATGAGCTGATCGCCGGGGAAGGCCTCCCCATAAAAGGTTGCCCGCGGAATCTTCGCCAAAATAACTTTCTTGCGGAAGTCGTTGTACTGACTGACCAAGAAGCCCCCGGTTTGAGCAAGTCCTTCGATGATGAGGGACTTGGGCATCAGAGGATAGCCTGGAAAGTGATCGTGCAAATGATCCTCGGCCAGGGTCACATTTTTAATCGCTCGGGCAAATCGGCCCACTTCAAAATCCACGAACCGATCAATCCAAAACCAACGCATTGAACTGTTCCAATCCAGCCTTGGACCTCACGACCCGGCCGCCGTTTGTTATTCCCGTCCGTAAGAACTTCTGGCAACGAATCGATCGGCGTGCCCAAAACGTGCTACGCAAATTTCGGGCCCGGTTATTCTCCGCACTTCCCAGAGAGCTTCTATCCTCCGGAGTCCCCACCGAGCTTCCGAGCGCAAAGAAGGGTGAAAAACTTCGCTGCCACCCTAAAAAAATATCTCCGATCGAGTTCCGCGCGAAAAAGGATAAAAGCGGCCAAACGCAAAGATTCGTGCGAGTTCCCTCCGCTTTTCAAACGGTCGCCGCCAATTTCCCCTCAACATACCGGCACATATCGCCCACGGTCAGAAGGTTGACGAAATCCTGCACCACGGGATTGGCCGCAAATTCATCAAGGTTGGCGTAGGGCATCCGCCGCCGCAATTCCGCTATTCCCTCCGGCGTCACTCGCCCATCCCGAACGTACTGTTCGTTGGACAAAATATCCATTGGCACTAATTCATCCCGGGGGATTTTGATGTTGAAGGCCTTCTCCAGCCGGAAGGCAATATCTAGCAGATCGATCGACTCCGCCCCCAAGTCCCCCACCAACGTTGCCCGGGGGGTCACTTGCTCTTCGTCTACCGCCAGGGCATCGACGAGAACCGCCTTCACTTTATCGAAAATCTCGTCCCGAGTGGGCATCTTTCACACCCTCCAATCGATTTCTACAAAAGTTCTTTCGCCCTTAAATAAGCCTCGTACACACTCTCAGGGGATTAATTGACCCACGCCCCTGGGATTAAAAGGCCGTTAAAAACGCCGTTTAATACCCTCCTAAGCTTAAGCCGCCGTCAACGCGAATGACTTGCCCGGTGATGTAAGCGGCGTCATCACTCGCCAAAAAAGCGACCACCCGAGCCACCTCTTCGGGAGTACCAATTCGTTTCAGCGGGATCATCTCCTTCAACCGATCGCCGACCAAACTCCGCACCACCTGACTCATTTCGGTATCAATCATGCCCGGTGCAACGGCGTTTACGCGAATATTTCGAGCAGCCAATTCCTTCGCCATCGCCCGAGTCAATGCTTCGATCCCCCCCTTACTGGCCGCATAATTGACCTGGCCACGCGATGCGAAGTACGATGCGGTGCTCGATAAATTGATAATGCACCCTGCCCGCTGGAACATCATGTGCTGGCTTACGGCCCGACAATAGTTGAAAGTCCCCGTCAAATTGGTGTCGAGCACCTCCTCCCACATCGCATCGGTCATAGACCCGAGCAACCCATCTCGGATGATTCCCGCTGAATTCACTAAAACGTCAATACGCTCAAATTGATCGACCAACTGATCAACGATTTCCTTGGCTCGCGCCGCGTCTCGGACATCCCCATGGAAGGCGAGAACCTGCAACCCGTCGCAACCGAGCTTACGACACAAACTTTCAGCAGCCTCCTGATTGGCGCGGTACACGAACGCGACCCGACCGCCTAGCCGCGCCAAAACTTCCACACAAGCCCGGCCGATACCCCGACTCCCGCCCGTCACCAATACCACTTTTTGCTGAAGCGACATTAGCCGAGTTGCCCGTCATCGTGCTGACTGATCGCAGGATTACCCGCCGACGAAGCCGCGTTACACCCTCCGAATGATCCCGTACAAAACAAATTAAATTCCTTCGCAATCTTCCCTACGTTCTCTCGTTTGAATGCGACAATTGCATTCTCTCTCGTCTATTCTCTGCCCAGGGCTGCATTCTTTGCCCAGAGCCCGGGTGCGGAAGTTACCGCTCACCGAAATCTGTCTTTTACAGTTCTGAAGGACGAAATCCTCCAGTTCCCACACTTATAGCACGACCAAAATTCCTATACTTGACGAACTTTCATACCTTTACTGAGGCAGGAAGCTACGGGGTTTAAAATAAAAAGGGATATAAAAAGCCGTTAGCTACCTCAGGGACAACCCTTCGCGGTTACCCACGACGTTCAATTGCCACGGCAATGTTGCGGCGATGTTGCTATTGACCCGGCAGAAGACCCGGCCAAAACGCGTCTTTGCCAAATTGTCAATCAAAAAACCGATGCCAAATTATCAATCCAGAAATCGCAAAATCTACGGTCAAAAACCAGCTTCAAAAACGGAACGCTTTTTTCCCCCCAATCAAAATTAACTAATCCGATAATTTACCGCTTAATTCTTCACTCCGCTACTTAGCTAGATTGCACTCGGTTAGGCGACCGAAAACGATCCGGATTCGCTAAATACTTCCCCCCTTTCGATCCCAAAGTTTTGCTGAAGCTAAGTGCCGTGGCAGGTTCCAGTTCAGGCGGCTGCATACCTCCGAATTAACCGGTCGGCAATGGGGAGGCAATATTGCCCGGTCTGCCGTTCCGGGGTAACTCCCCGCGGAGCTGCCGATAAATCACCCTTAGCTTTTCGACGATGTGCCGATCCAGATACTCCCCCCCGGCAACCATTCCTGCAAGGTTGTACCTTTCCAAAGTAAGCCGTGCCGTCACACACACGCGATCTGCCACAAATCCCTGTGTTCGAAATTGGGAAAGATCGGCGTTCGGCTCCAGAGCCTCTGCAACAATCCTCAGGGTCTGGCCAGGCTCTACAAACCGCCCATATTTTACAGCCTTTACATCTTTTAGCACTACCACACTATGGGCAAAATCCTCGCTGGCTCTCACCAGCCAAGCAGCCGCCTGAGTCATTCCCTCCAACATAAGAACCCCGGGCATAACGGGAAAACCCGGGAAATGATCCTCCAAATATTCCTCGGCGATCGAAAGATTCTTGACCGCGACAATCCGCTCACCGGGAATGAGTTCTTCGATACGGTCTATCAACAGAAAACGCATGACTTTTTGACATACCCCAAGAGAGGCCGGCTAACTTCCGCGCTCTTCCATGCCAAGTACGCCCTTCACCACGCGGCCGATTGCCCCGAACCAGTCAGATCCCAAAACTTTTGACGTTGCTCGTGATCCGGGCACACAACACACCACTACCTTTGTCACAAAACAAATGATTCTGAAAGCATAATCAGCGATCTTCTTTATCAAACAACGTTTTGTCAAATCACGTTGTAAAACCTTCAAGCATCGCCGGCCTCTGACCTGACACCATTTCCCCGCCGGCAACTAGCCCCCGCCCATCGTGCGTCCTCACGCGAGTCCAGGCCGAAACTTTTTCGACACCGGATTCCCCCGGAATGCACCCATAAATTACCGAATTTTCCCAGATTGCGCTATTTTAGTTAGTCAACCCGGTGGTTCGTACCGCCGAGGATAACCCGGATTCCCCAGCGGTCCATACCGCCGGTGACCCCGAGCCGGCTTCTCCGGCCAACCCTCGGCCCAAACAAACGCAAAAAAGCTTCCTGTCCAGTGAACCGTCAATGTTGGAGCAGGCAATATAGTTTCTCAAGCCCAGATGAGCAACGGACCTTTTGAGCCGAGGACCGGGGAGCCGGGATGAACTCAAGCCGCGGGAGATCCGCTACAACCTGGGGGAGTACGACACCCCAGACTGCCTCGCTCACACCCCCGGACTGGCTCGCTCAGCGGCTTC